>JAEEGG010000917.1_pt1 | contig 84351 bp, 70 predicted proteins | sample 9134161 | NCBI WGS metagenome assembly JAEEGG01 (sample SAMN16246543, study PRJNA631951) | gut metagenome | biome: gut microbiome; feature: rumen; material: CR-attached | host: Bos | place: Iran: Karaj | collected 2018-10
AAGGCCGATGTACAAAGGGTTTGAGGCACGGGAGGTGTGTTGCCGACACCTCCCGTCAACCTCCCATCAATCTCCCATCAATCGTAAGGGGCAAGAAAATTTTAGATAAATATTAGGGTCGAAGTCTTGCAAGAAAGCGGAATTTTTTGTAACTTTGCCAACGTGAAAGACACAACCGCGACGAGAGTGTTGCGGACATTATTAACATTTAAGAAAAACACAAGAGAAAGCTATGGAAAACAAAAAAGTAGCTAATTCCGAGGCTATGAATGCCTCAACCGAGGGGATGCTCGAAGCCGAGTCGTTCCTTCACGAGAATTACCTCTTCCGTCGCAACGTGCTGAACGGGAAGGTAGAGTTCTTGGCAAAGCCAAGCGGCGAAGCCGAGTGTCAAACCCTGTCGGAAGACGGTAAGCCCAGTGGTTCGTTCCGTCCGCTGACGCAGGAGGCGCTGAACAGCATCATCCTCCGTGCCAAGCGCGAGGAGGTGTGCGAGCAGGGCAATCCGAAGGCGGACATCACGGAGATCGTCCATTCCGAGGACGTCCCCCAGTACAACCCCGTCCAGGTGTTCCTCGACGGACTGCCCGCATGGGACGGACAGAACCACGTGGCGCAGCTCTTCAGCCGACTGCCCGGCGTGAGCAGCGAGCAGCTGGCGTTCCTCGCCGTGTGGCTCCGCTCGACGGTGGCCCATTGGCTGCAGATGGACACGCTGCACGGCAACGAGTGCGTGCCAACACTCATCGGCCCCCAGGGCTGCGGCAAGACGACGTTCCTGCGCCGGCTGCTGCCCCAGCCGCTGCGCGAGTACTACCTGGACCACCTGAACCTCTCGAACAAGTTCGACAAGGAGATGGCGCTGACGAACAACCTGCTGGTGAACCTCGACGAGCTCGACGCCATCCGTCCCAGCCAGCATGCTGCGCTGAAGCAGACGCTGTCGAAGAGCAAGGTGAACGGGCGTCCCATCTACGGCTGTGCCCAGGAGGACCGTCCGCGTTTCGCCTCGTTCGTGGCGACGACGAACAACCCCCATCCGCTGACCGACGCCACGGGCTCGCGCCGCTACATCTGCCTGACGATTCCCGAGGGGCAGTACATTGACAACGCGGGCGACATCGACTACGACCAGCTCTATGCCCAGGTGCTCCATGAGCTGCGCGAGCTGAAGGCCCCTTACTGGTTCAACAACGACGAGGTGAAGCGCATCCAGCAGCTGAACCTGGGCTTCATGGCGCAGAAGGACATCGGCGAGATGGTCGAGGCCTGCTTCCGCAAGCCTATGGAGGGCGAGGTGGTGAAGACCATTAGCGGCAAGGAGATGCTGCTGCACATGAAGCAGCAGTATCCCAGCCTACAGATTACCCACAGCACGAAAGTGAACTTGGGCAAGGCGATGAAGGATCTGGGCTATGAGCACAAGGAGCACAGCCACGTGGCCTACTACCTGGCCGTCCCGCTGGAAGCAGCCTGACGGGAAGTCGGACGGGAGGTTGACGGGAGGTGTCGGCAAGACACCTCCCGTTTCTTTTGCCCTTTGTCCATCGGCACTTCAAGCGGGTGATGGGTGTATGGGAGGTAGGAAAGAGGAGTCACCCCAAATTTGGAAACGTCACCCTTTAGCCGTGAAAGGATGGCCTTTAGCGACGAAAAGGTGCCCTTTAGCGACGAAAAGATGGCCTTTAGCGACGAAAAGATGGCCTTTTTTAGTAAGAAAAACGTTAAAAAGGTTGTAACGTTACAACCATTCCATCCCAACCAACATCCATACATGTCCCCTAATGGGAGAAATGTATAAAAAATGGGGGTGGAAGTGAAAAAATAATGAAAATTATTCAGCCGTTTGAGGATAATTTTGTATCTTTGCGGCTGAATAATTTTTGGAGTTATGAAGAACTTAATCGTTGCAAGAGAAAAGGAAAAGGCTGAGCTTGAGCGGCTTATGAACGAACCGACGGCACAGATGCTGGCTGTGTATGGTAGGAGAAGAACTGGAAAAACATTCCTGATCAGGGAGTATTTCGAGGATAACTTCGCATTTAAACATACGGCAGTGTCGCCCATGGAACTGAAGGAGCGTGGGGAAGGGGAACTGATCTACCGCGTGCAGCTGAATGAGTTTGCGGCATCGCTCAGGAAGTATGGCAGCAAGGACGAGTCGCCCATCAGCGACTGGTTTGAGGCGTTCCACCGGCTGGAAGCGTTGATAGACAGCAAGCGCAAGAAGGGAAAGCTGGTGGTGTTTATCGACGAGCTACCTTGGCTTGACACGCCCAGGGCTGGCTTCCTGTCGGCCTTCGAGCATTTCTGCAACGACTATGTGATGGGCAAGCACAATATGCTACTGATAGTGTGCGGCAGTGCTACAAGTTGGATGCTGGACAACCTGATTAATAACAAGGGCGGACTGTACGGACGATCCACCTGCGAGATGCACATACACCCATTCACGCTGAAGGATACAGAACGGTATCTGCAGTGGCGTGGGCTGACAATGGACCGCTATGACGTGACTCAGGCATATATGTTGACGGGTGGTGTGGCTTACTATCTGTCGTACTTCAAGCCTGGGAGGTCGCTGGCACAGAATGTAGACGAGGTGTTCTTCTCGGCCGACGGATTCATGCAGAAGGAGTATGACCGTCTGTTTACATCGCTGTTTGCGGATAATGCGGGTTACAAGCGTATTGTGGAGGTGCTGAGCAGCAACAGGTACGGGCTGACGCGTGAGGCCATCTCGGAGAAGACTGGGGTGACAATGGGCGGTACGCTGAGCGGAATGCTGAAGGCGCTGGTGCAGAGCGACCTGGTGAGTACGTACTGGAACTTTGGGGAGTCGAAACGGATACAGTACTTTAAGCTGACGGATATGTTCTGCCTGTTCTATCTGGGCTTTGTGCAGAAGAACCCGACGAGCAACCGCACGTTCTGGAACGACAACCAGAACAGCCCTCGCGTAAACTCGTGGCGAGGAAGAGCCTTTGAGGATGTGTGCTTTGTGCATCAGCAGCAGGTGAAACGGGCTGTGGGCATAGATGGTGTTCAGGCTGAGGTGTACCCATGGCATGCTACGGGTGATGCCGCCAGTCCTGGGGCACAGATAGATATGCTGATAGATAGGGCAGACAGGGTGATGAACCTGTGCGAGATGAAGTTTACGCAAAGCGACTATGTGATTTCGAAGGACTATGATGAGCGACTGCGAAACAAGATTACGGCACTACAGGAGATGACCCACGGCAAAAGGAATGTGCAGGTGGCGCTGGTGACTACCTACGGCCTGAAGCAGAATATGTATAGCGGCAGGGTGCAGCGGGTAGCTACGCTGGAGGAGCTGTTTGGGTAGGAGAAGACAAAATAATATGAGAAAGAGTGTAAGAGAGCGATTTGCAGAAATGACTCGTCTGTATCATGAATGACATCCCACACCCACATCAATCTCCTCCCCATCATCACCACACCCAACATCGAAATTCGGAAAAAATGCAAAAAAATGGTGGAACTCTCGCGGAAATGTTGTATATTCGCACCATGAATAACTAAAAACAAGAAAGGTATGAAGAAGTTTGAATTGATGGCATTGCCGTATGCACTGGATGCATTGGAGCCGGTGATTAGCAAGCAGACGCTGGAGTTTCATCATGGAAAGCATCTGGCAGGGTATGTGAATAACCTCAACGGGCTGCTGCCTGGGAGTGGATTCGAGGAGGCATCGCTGGAGGAAATCGTATGTAAGGCCTCTGGCGGCATGCTGAATAACGCTGGGCAGATACTGAACCACAATCTGTACTTCGAACAATTTGCGGGTGAGCCGACGAAATCGGCTCCTACGGGACAACTGGCAGAGGCCATCGTGCGAGATTTCGGGTCGTTTGAGACGTTCAAGGAGGCATTCCAGAAGGGTGGGGCAACGCTCTTTGGCTCTGGATGGGTATGGCTGTCGGCAGATAAGGAAGGTAAGCTGGTGATTACGCAGGAGACGAATGCGGCCAATCCCATTCAGAAGGGCTTGAAGCCGCTGCTGACCTTTGACGTGTGGGAGCATGCGTACTACCTGGACTATCAGAATCGTCGTCCCGACCATCTCGCAGCCCTCTGGCAGATTGTCGACTGGAACGTGATCGAACAACGCTATCAAAACAGATTTGTAGAAAAATGACTAACTTTACAGCGGAATAATAAGTCAAAGGCATGAAGGACTATCCCGATAGGATGACGCCAGAGCAGACGAGGAGGTTTGGTGAAGATGTGCTAAATATCGTTGGCCAGATACCTCGTGGACGAGTGACGACCTACGGACATATCGCAGCATTGGCAGGATGGCCCAGTCATTCAAGGATGGTGGGGCGCACATTGAGGTATACGCCTGGGGCGGAGAAACTGCCTTGTCATCGGGTGGTGAACAAAGTAGGCCGTACTGCTCCAGGGTGGAGTCGTCAACGGACATTGCTTGAAGAAGAAGGGATACACTTTAAACCTAATGGTCATGTGGATATGAAGCGGCACCTTTGGGAACCGGAAGTAGAATAATAATGATGAGAGACTCGCGAGCCAACAGCGAATCTCTCATCATAACTTACTTGTTTCCGACTTGCAGGTAACTCTTCAGCGCCTCGACGTAGGCCTCGAACGCCTGCCGTCCTTGGTCTGTGATGCGGCAGATGGTGCAGGGGCGCTTGCCCTTGAAGGTCTTTTCCACTTCGATGTAGCCCGCCGCCGAGAGCTTTTCTACCTGCACGCTCAGGTTGCCCGCCGTAGCTCCCGTCTGCTCCTTGATATACGGGAACTCAGCCTCGTCGGTACTGATGAGCAGCGACATCATGGCCAGTCGCAGCTCGGCGTGCAGTAGTGGGTCTAATGGTTGGAACGGCATAGGCTATTGCTGTTTCTTGAGCATCATGCCTGGGAGCGTCAGGCCGACGAAGGCAAATACGGCAATCATGATGCCCGGTACAAGATGTTGTATGTGGTTGTAGCTGGTCGGGCTGGAAAAACGGGCCAGTAACGTGTCTGTCACATAGAACGACTCCCAGAAAAAGCCGCCGAGACCGCCAATGATGCCACACCACACGAGCCAGCGGCTCTTCAGTATATAGCCAGTAATGGTTATGGCCATACCCATCAGCAGAAGGATGGTGCGGAAGGGCCTGATGACAAGTCGGGAATAGACCTCAATAGACTCCATGCGCGCCATGAACATATCATAGAAGTTGGCAAAGATGAAGAACGACAGCGCGAAGATGCCGAAGGTGATCCACGTCTTGCTGACCATCGTGCCGATGAAGCTCGATGGGGCAGGGGCCTGTCCGCGCCGCAGATAGTGGGTGATGCCCCAAATGATGAACGGCAGCGTAAAGTAGAGCAGATAGAAGACTGAATTGCCGGTGATGGAAGTGCAGAGGCCAATCAGGATGGCCATACCCATCGTGCAGAGGCCTGCGATGTAGAGCGACTGTCCCACGTCCTTTGACACGTCCTTGCGGCTCTGTGCAATCTGCTTGGTGATAATCTCCAGACTGCGCTCGGCAGTCAAATTCATGTTCTCTTCCATTGTTGTTTACGTTTTGATGATTAAAGAAATGTTGTTGAACTCTCTTTTGTGCCCCGTCCTTCCTCCTGCAGAAAGGTCGGACAAGGCACGATTCATCCGGATTGCGCTGCAAAGATAAATAAGTTTATGTTATAAACCAAATTGTTTCGTGAATTTCTTGCATTAGAAAGTCATTTTTAACATTTCTGCCATTTTGTTTGGCAATTTCAAGAAGAATTCGTATCTTTGCTCTCAAAACACGTACCGATATTCAAATATCATTTTTTTAACCAACAAAAAAAAGACTTATGAAAGAACTGAAAGGAACAAAGACCGAGCAGAACCTCAAGGAGGCTTTTGCTGGCGAGAGTATGGCACGCAACAAGTACACGTATTTTGCTTCTAAGGCCAAGAAGGATGGATTTGTGCAGATAGCTGCTATCTTTGAAGAGACGGCAGCCAACGAGAAGGAGCACGCGAAGATGTGGTATAAGTACCTGAACGGTGGCAGCGTGAGCGATACGAAGACGAACCTGGCGGATGCTGCCAATGGCGAGAACTTCGAGTGGACGGACATGTATGCGCGTATGGCCCAGGAGGCTCGCGAGGAGGGTTTTGACGAGATTGCTGCGAAGTTTGAACTCGTTGGGGCTATCGAGAAGCATCATGAGGAGCGTTATCGCAAGTTGTTGAAGAACATCGAGGATGCTGTGGTGTTCTCTCGCGAGGGTGATGTCATCTGGCAATGCAGCAACTGCGGCCATATCGTCATCGGCAAGAAGGCGCCTGAGGTGTGTCCTGTATGCGACCATCCGCAGAGCTATTTCCAGATTAAAGCGGAGAATTATTGAAAATGACAGCCAAGGAAATCATCGCCTATATGGAGTCGCTGCAGAATGAAGAACAGCGGCGGGTGCTCATGGGGTTCTTCAAGACAGGACCTGGTGAGTATGGGGAGGGCGATGAGTTCCTGGGTCTGAAGGTGCCGCAGACAAGGGAGGTGGTGAAGGCGGCATGGAAGGACTTTCCTTTGGACGAGGTGCCAGAACTGCTGATGTCGAAATGGCATGAGGTGAGGCTCTGCGGGTTGCTGATACTGGTGGCGAAGTTTGAGAGGCTGACGAAGAGGGCAGCGGCGAGAACGCCGCTGGAGTGCACGGAAAGGACGGGAACAGAGAGAACGCCGCTGGAGTGCACGGAAACAATAAAGACGCCGCTGAAGTGCACGGAAACAATAAAGACGCCGCTGGAGTGCACGGAAACAATAAAGACGCCGCTGGAGTGCGCAGAGGAGGCGATAAGAGGACGTGACGAGATCCTGACGATGTACCTTCAGTATGCGGAACGGGCGAATAACTGGGATCTTGTGGATTTGTCTGTGCATAAGATTCTGGGACATTGGCTGTTGTTGCCGACTAACCTTGGTGATAGGGACTATAAGATAAAGGTGCTTGATGAACTGGCGCAGAGTGATAACCTGTGGAAGCAGCGCATGAGTATCGTCTGTTCGTGGAAAACATCGCAGATGGGCGACCCGTCGTGGTGCCTTCGTTATGCAGAGACCCATCTACACCATCCCCATGACCTGATGCACAAGGCGGTGGGGTGGATGTTAAGGGAGATGGGGAAACGTGTATCCATGGACTTGCTTCGGGAATTCCTGCGCCAGCATGCCCACGAGATGCCTCGCACCATGTTGCGCTATGCCATCGAGAAAATGTCGGAACAGGAACGACAATATTGGATGAAACGATGACCTCTTATCTGAATACAGAGAATATTGAACGTAGTAGGGGTGGCTTCGGCCCTGAGCTCAGCCGAATGGGGGTGGAGTACCACCCGTTGCGGCCTTTCTTGCCCGAGAAGGCGAAGGTGCTGTTCCTGGGTAGTTTTCCGCCCCAGCGCAAGCGGTGGTGCATGGATTTTTACTATCCGAATTATATCAATGACCACTGGCGCATCGAGGGACAGATTTTCTTTGGCGACAAGAACCATTTCGTGGATGTGGCAAACAAGCGTTTCAAGATAGACGAGATCGTGGCGTTCTGCAAAGAGAAGGGTCTCGCGTTCTTTGATACCTCCACGGCTATCCGTCGATTGCAGGACAATGCCTCCGACAAGTTTCTTGAGGTGGTGGAGCCAACCGACATCCCGGCGCTGCTCCGGCAGCTACCCCATCTCCGTGCCATCGTCACCACAGGCGAGAAGGCTACAGAGACAATCTGTGCCTCGCTCGGCATCCCAACCATTCCCAAGGTGAACACATATGTTGAAGTTTCTTTTCGCGATTCAGAGGCTCCCTCCCTTTTAGGGGAGGGCGGGGGGAGAGGCTTTCTATATAGACTGCCCAGCAGTTCCCGTGCCTACCCCTTGTCCTTCGACAAAAAGGTGGAGGCCTATCGTCAGTTCTTTAACTTCATTCAGCTATGAGAGACATCGAGATACACAGTTGTCCGGAGCTGATGGACTTGATCCAGGAGGTGGGGTTTCTGCCGCTGCTGGATAGTGGTATCAGGGGCTATTCGGCCGAGGAATTGGTGGACGAGGACAATCGATACGTGGTGTTCGATGATGGCGGTTGGGACTGGCCGCTGTGGAAGTGGAAGGGCCCCATTGTCACCGAGGGTCGCTGCGTCTATGGTAAGTTCTTTGCCGGTAAGGCGGGGTTCGTGAGCAAGGACTGGTGGCCCGATCTGTGCAATTATCGTCGTGCTTCGAGACCTGCACCTGCGGAGGGTAGTATCGATGAGGCTATCCTGCTGACGTTAGCAGAACACGGTAGTCTAATCACGCGCGAACTGCGGGCTGCCTGCGGGTTCGATGGACCTAAAATGAGGAGTAGGTTCGATGGTTATGTGACGCGCCTACAGATGGCCTGTCGCATCGTGACTGAAGACTTCGTGTATCCCACCGACAAGCATGGACACGAGTATGGCTGGGGCTGGTCGCTGTTGACGACGCCAGAGTCGCTATTAGGTCGCGAGATGTGTCAGACCTCACCCCCTGACCCCCTCTCCGAAGGGCGAGGGAGAACGCCCCGGGAGTCGTTCGAGCGGATGTTTGAACACCTGCGCAGGCTGTTACCCGAGGCCACCGACAAGCAGATTACGAAGCTGATAAAGTGAGCGGTAATATGTAAGAGGTAAGATGGAAGAAGGAAAATGGAAGCGGAGGCCGGTAGACCCCATGAGGCACCACCGTGAAAACGGATGGGACTACAAAGGGCGTGCCATCTATCATTTTACGCTGCCTGTGGAGGAGCGCTATCCGTTGTTTGGGACATTGGATGGCGAGCGTGCGGAGACGGCTTTCGTGAGGCTCAATCCCTTTGGGCGCCGCGTGTGTCGGATGTTGTGTGGGCTGGCGCAGTTTTATGCGGGGAAGGGGTTCGCCCTGAAGGTGCTGGCGCAGAAGGTGATGCCCGACCACGTGCACCTGGTGATCCAGGTGCTGGAGCCGCTGCCGCAGAGTATTGGGGCGGTGGTGCGCGGGTTCAAGAGCGGGTGCACGAAGGTGTATAAGGAGATGTATGGCAGCGGCGAGAACGCCGCTGGAGTGCACGGAGAAGTAGAGGGCAGCGGCGAGAACGCCGCTGGAGTGAACGGGGACGGTGAGGATGGAAGGAACGCCGCTGGAGTGCGCGAGAATGACGAGGATGGAAGGAACGCCGCTGGAGTGCACGGGGACGGTGAGGATGGACACGAGAGGGCCGCGGAGGCGCCCGTGCATTTCGCTCGCATTTTTGCGAAGAGGGGTAGTATCTGGCAACAGGACGCGGCTTATTATCATGAGCGCATACTCCATGCGCCAGGGCAGTTGCGGCGGATGATAGACTATGTGAAGGACAACCCGCGGCGGCTTTGGATCAAGAGCCGCAACCCTGAGCTTTTCCGATTACACAGGCGGACGGAGGCGGCAGGGCTGTCATTTACGTCGATGGGCAACCATTTTCTTTTGGATTGGCCCGACCGGCAGGTGGTGGAGATGTCGCGAAGCGCTATAAACGAAGAGGTGCAGGAACGGCTGCGGACGGTGCTGGCGGCAGCACACAACGGGGCAGTCACCTATACGGCGGCCATCAGCAAGGGTGAGCAACTCATCGCTCGTACTTTGCGCGAGCAGGGTTATCCGCTGGTGGTGCTGCTCAACGACGGTTTTCCCAAGGAGGGGTCTCCGCATGAGCGTTATTACAAACCGGGCGGCGTGTATTTCGAGGCGTGTTCGAAAGGGCAGTTGCTGTTGTTGGAGCCTACCGAACAGGCGTTTCTCGATGCTGGTATCCAAGCGGCTGTCGAAGAGACGCTGCGTCGCAAGGCTGAGGCACGGCATTACGCCTATACACCCATCCCAGTGACATCGCAGCGCTATCGCTTCGTGGCGCTTAATGAGATGGCCAAGCGGTTGGCTCAGAATTTGGATTAGTAAGAACAGGTAATAATATTGACAACAATGGACATAAAGGAACTATTGAATCGGACGGATAGGTTTGCGGCCAATGCGGGTTGCAGGATTACGGAGGTGGACGAGCAGCATGCTGTAGCGGAGATGACGGTGACAGCGATGCATCTGAATGGCGGTAATGTGTGTCAGGGTGGGGCGCTGTTTACGTTGGCCGACTTGGCGATTGCGGCTTGGATGAACTACAACGGTCAGCTGACGTTTGGCATCAATAGCAGCATCATGTTTGTGTCGAGTGCCCGTGAGGGTGATGTGCTGCGGGCTGAGGCTGTCGGCATTTGCGACCATCACAAAATTCCTGCCGTAGAGGTACGCGTGACCAATCAGAACGGACGACTCATCTGTCATGTGACGGGCATGGGTTATCGTAAAAGCATAAAGGTGCCAACGGAAGAATGAAGAAAATCATCGTAGCGATAGATTCGTTTAAGGGGTGTCTGACAATTGACATAAACAATTAATACCTAACGACTATGAATATTGGAGACAAAGCGCCCGAGATTCTGGGCAAGGACGAACAGGGACGGGACATCCGTCTGAGTGATTATAAGGGCCGTAAGCTGGTGTTGTACTTCTATCCGAAGGATAATACGAGCGGGTGTACGGCAGAGGCTTGTAGTCTGAGAGACCACTACGGCGAACTGCAAGGCAAGGGCTACGAAGTGGTGGGTGTGAGTAAGGATTCTGCTGCCTCACACGTGAAGTTCAAGGAGAAGCACGAGCTGCCCTTCCCGCTGATTGCCGATGTGGACAAGTCGCTGATGGAGGCCATGGGTGCCTGGGGCGAGAAGATGATGTATGGCAAAAAGACGATGGGCACCATCCGCACCACCTTTATTATTAATGAGGAGGGCATCATCGAGCAGATCTTCGCTGGCAAGCAGGTGAAGACCAAGGAGCACGCTGAGCAGATATTGAATCATAAAGAATGTTAAATGATTGAAGGTGTCCTGACTTTTGGGACAGCCTTGTCTTATCTTTGCACCCGATATGTTGACAGAAAAGACAATGGAGAAGCTGCGGATACTCGCAGAGTCGGCGAAGTACGACGTGTCGTGCTCGTCGAGCGGTACCGTGCGCAAAGGTAAGCAGGGTATGGTGGGCTCGACGGTGGGCGGCGTGGGCATCTGCCACTCGTTTGCCGACGATGGAAGATGTATCTCGCTGCTGAAGGTGATGCTGACGAACTACTGTATGTACGACTGTGCGTATTGCATCAACCGTCGAAGCAACGACATCAAGCGGGCGACGCTCTCTGTTTCTGAGTTGGAGGAGATTACGATGGAGTTCTATCGCAGGAACTATATCGAAGGACTCTTTTTATCCAGCGGCGTGGTGCGCAATCCTGACTACACGATGGAGCGGCTCGCCGCTATCGCTCGCGACCTCAGGACGGTGCATCGCTTCAACGGCTACATCCACCTGAAGAGCATCCCCGGCTGTTCGCAGGAGCTGCTCAATGAGGCCGGACGCTATGCCGACCGCATGAGTGTGAACATCGAGATTCCCAAGGAGGAGTCGCTGAAACTTCTCGCCCCCGAAAAAGACCACAAGAGCGTGTTCCAACCGATGAAGATGATTCAGCAAGGTGTGTTGGAGAACAAGGAGGACCGCAAGAAATATCGCTATGCGCCAAGGTTTGTGCCGGCGGGCCAGTCGACGCAGATGATTGTAGGGGCGACGAAGGAAACGGACAAGGACATCCTCACGATGTCGTCGATGCTCTACGGGCAGCCGACGATGCGGCGCGTGTATTACTCGGGCTATGTGAGTGTGAACACCTACGACCCGCGACTGCCCGTGCTCAAGCAGCCGCCCTTGGTGCGCGAGAATCGGCTCTATCAGGCTGACTGGCTGCTCAGGTTCTATCATTTTAGCGTCGACGAGATCGTCGACGAGATGCACGCGAACCTTGACTTGGAGGTGGACCCGAAACTGGCGTGGGCGCTGAGGCACCCGGAGGCGTTCCCGGTGGACATTAATACGGCGGAATATGAGCAGCTGCTCCGCGTGCCGGGGCTTGGTACGAAGTCGGCTTGGCTCATTGTGAACTCACGGCGCTTCAATCGCCTGACGTCATACGACCTGAAGAAGATGGGCGTGGTGATGAAGAAGGCGAAGTACTTTATTACGTGCAACGAACTGACTTCGCAGTTCTCGCAGCCCATCATTGGCATCAACGAACTGCGACCGGAGCGACTGCGACCGTTGCTGATTTCGAAAGCGCAGCAGAAACGGGCAGCGGAAGAACGACAACTGAAACTGGACTTCGGAGATTTTTGAAACCACGAATTACACGAATTACACGAATTGTTGAGATGACGGTATATGTGTTTGACGGAACGATGGATGGGCTGCTGACGGCGGTGTTCGACGCATTCCTTTTGAAGGAGCAGCCAGAACAGTTGCTCGCTGAGGGCGACGCGCTGCCGTTGTTCTGTGACCATATCTACCACGTGACGACCGACGAGGAGAAAGCACGCCGGGTGTGGGCAGGACTGGAGAAGAAACTCTGTCGCGAGGCCCTGCGGCTGATCTCCGTCAGTTGGCTGTCGGAACTGCGAGAGCTGAACACACCGTTGTTCCAGTATATATGTAAGGTGTTCTTGGACAATCCAAGCGGCAGAGCCGAGCGCCGACAATGCGATATCTCGCGGAACTTCGCCGATGCTGATGTCCTGGCCGTGACGAACATCGCCCGTCGCGTGCTGCACGAACAGCTGCGCATGAAGCAGTTCATCCGTTTCCAGAAGGCGAAGGACGGTACATATCTTGCTGTCGTATCGCCTGACCATAATGTGTTGCCTATTATCATCGACCACTTTCAAGACCGATTTAACGACCAGCCGTGGCTGATATATGATGCGAAGCGGCACTACGGGTACTATTATGACGGCAAAACCGTCATCCGCGTGACCTTCGAAGACGAGGCAGCGGTGCCTTTCGATTTGAGGAACGGGAAGCTCGACGCCGCCGTGCTGAGCGACAACGACCAGCTGTTCCAGGACCTCTGGCGCACGTACTTCAAGGCCATCTGCATCCGCGAGCGCATGAACCCCCGCAAGCAGTTGCAGGACATGCCGCGCCGCTATTGGAAATACATGACGGAGAAGAATGGGTGACCTGGGGAAAAGCGAAAAGGAAACTGTTAATTAATTGGAAAAACGGCTGACATATATCGGAACAACGGACAAAAAGGCTTACCTTTGTAGCTTCAATCGTCAGGCGAACGCACCTTTTCAGTTGAAGTAAAACGATAAATCCGTAACGACAATGAATAAAACGAAACATGTACAGTATCAGACTCACGGCACCTGTTCGAAGTTCATCGACGTGACCGCCGATGAGCACGACGTCATCCAGCAGGTGTTCTTCCTCGGGGGCTGTCACGGAAACCTCCAGGGCATCAGCCAGTTGGTGAGAGGTCAGAAGATCGACGATGTGATTTCCCGGCTCGATGGCATCCGCTGTGGCACGAAAGGGACGTCTTGTCCCGACCAGCTGTGCCGTGCACTCGAACAACTGAAACAGGCACCACTCACTTAACCGGTTCCACAAATGAGCGAACAATAGCTGAGCCATGACACAGAGATACGCATTGTTCTTCGACATCGACGGCACGCTCGTCAGTTTCCAGACACACGAGATACCTGCATCGACCATCTTCGCGCTGACGCAGGCCAAGGCCAACGGCTCGCGGGTGTATATCGCCACGGGCCGTCCGCCGTTGATCATCACCAATCTCGGGGCTATCGAGCACCTCATCGACGGCTACATCACCACCAACGGCGCGCTGTGCTACGTGGGCGACGAGATGGTGACGTGCCAGCCCATCGCCAAGGCGGACGTGATGACCTGCGTGGAGGACTGCCAGGAGCGAGGCAACAGCCTCATCGTCGTGGGCCGGAAGGACGTGGCGGTGCTCGACCCCAAGGGCGACGTTGACCGCATCTTCCGCCAGATGCTCGCCGTGAAGAACCTCGACAAGGCCTCGCCGCTCGACGTCGTGCTTCAGCAGGACATCCTCCAGCTGACGCCCTTCTTCCCCGCCGACTACGAACCCGTGCTGATGGCCCGTATGCCGCAATGTGTCTCGGGCCGCTGGCATCCGGAGTTCACCGACATCACCGCCAACGGTGCCGACAAGGGCAAGGGCATCCTGGCGATGGCCCGCCATGAGGGCTTTGACGTCAGCCGCACTATGGCCTTTGGCGACGGCGGCAACGACACCTCGATGATCCTCCAGGCTGGCATCGGCGTCGCGATGGGCAACGCCATTGACGCCCTCAAGCGCCAGGCCGACTACGTCACCACCTCCGTCGACGACGACGGCATCCTCAACGCCCTGCGACACTTCGAAGTGATCAAATAAACAACAAACGCTATGATACGATTGGAAAAATTTAGGGTTTGGTTATTATTAGCCGTCCTTACCATTTGCGGAACGGCCAGCTTCGCCTCGTGCTCTTCAAATGAGGATAACGCTACAGAGATTCCCACCGATGGCAAGGTAGCGGAGATCCTGGATCGGGGAACTATCCTCTTTGGTACTACAGGCGACTACCGTCCGTTATCCTTCAGAGAGGCTGACGGGACTTATTGGGGCTTTGGCATCGAGGTAGCAAAGGAAATAGCGAATAAGTTGGGGGTAGCACCAGAGTTCAGAAAGACCTCGTGGCCTACGCTGACAGCCGATGTACTGACGGAGCCTCAGTTGTTCGACCTCGCCATTGGCGGCATCACCATCACCGATGCCCGCCGTGAGACCATGCTCATGAGCGACGGTTATCTGGCTAACGGCAAGACCATCCTTTGCCGTGCTTCGGATGCCGACCGCTACAAGTCGTTGACCGACATCGACAAGCCCGAAGTCCGTGTGATGGTGAATCCTGGCGGACTGAACGAGAAGTTTGCCAACGAGAACCTGACTCACGCCACCATCATCGTTCACCAGAAGAACGAGGAAATACCCACACTTATTGCTGAAGGTGCAGCCGACGTGATGATAACGGAGATAACAGAGGCTCCTTACTATGTGCAGACCGACAACCGTCTTGCAGCCCCATTGTTGAACAAGCCTTTCAATCACGGTGAGATAGGTGTGCTCATGCAGAAAGGACAGGAGGATCTGTTGCAGATGGTGAACAACGTCATCCGTCAGATGAAGTCAGACGGCTCACTTCGTAAACTACACGAAAAGTATGGGCTTGTATATGCCTACTAAGAACCCGTGCTGATGGCCCGTATGCCGTAATGCGTCTCGGGCCGCTGGCATATCAACGCCCTGCCAGAGCCGAAGCCGAAACTGACGCTTGAACAGCGCATCCAGAAAGCCCGGGACTTCCTGCAGAAGAATATGTTTATGCGGGTTCCCGACTACGTGCGGCTGACGGGCCTTTCGCGGACGATAGCCGGCGAGGAACTGCGCAAACTGGCTCTCGACCCCTCGTCGGGCATCACCAGCCGAGGCCAGAGAAGCCAGAAATACTATGTGCTGAAAAGCCTATAGAATATGGCAAGCCGTCGCATCATTATCGTTATCAAGCGGTAATTAATGTTTTTTATCGATTTCCTGTGAACGATTTCCGTCTTTCTGTGTATGCCATGATAGAGAGACAGAAATCGTTTAATCATTTAAGAAACAAGAAATGAAAAGAGTATTCGTATCTATGGCGCTGATGGCGCTGAGCATGAGTGCAATGGCACAAACGAAAGCAGTAAGGGTCGAGAGCCCCATCGTGTCGGAGAAGGACTTCGTGTGGTACACAGAACAGAAGGAGGCGTGGAAGGCAGAGACACAGAAAAACCCCACGAACGAGACGGCGTGGCTGAATTATTACAATGCGGCCCGCTACATGAGTTGGTTCCAACAGGCGGATTCGACAGCCAAACAGGTGGTGCGCGAGATGGAACAAACTATCCCCGACAGCTACACGTTTAACTTCTGCGCTTATCGCGAGTCGATGCAAGGCAAGGGCTATGGCGAACCCAAGAAATATGCCGAGGCCGCATTGGCGAAGTTGCCTGACGAGATGCAGTTCTTCGACTACGACAACTGGGTGTGTTATCTGGCCATGCAGGGCGATGAGGTGCGCATGAAACTGTTGGCCAAGCGCTATTTCGACAGCGGCATCTACTCTGAGGCCGTACTGCGCTACAGTTACAACGAACTGGCTGGTATGGACGAAGGCGGTATCTATATTGCCAACGGTGATGCTGCCATCATTCCCAAGTGGCTCATACAGGAGGGTATGGGTATGCATAAGGACAAGACTATCGTCTGCGCACCGTTCCTCGCCGTGAAGGAGTATCGCGACTGGCTTTGTAAGAAACTGGGCGTCGTTGACCCCATCCACGAGGAGCCTTATTGGACAGACGAATCCTGCAATGCATTGCTACAAGCAGTCATCAATAAATATGGTAGCAAGGTCTATTTCTCGACTACCACGCCCTCGGAGACAATGGAGCCTTGGAAGAGCAATCTCTATAATGAAGGTCTGCTGCTAAAGTATTCGAAAAAACCCTACGACAATCTTGCCGTGAAGCGTCGTAACGTTGAGGAACGCTATATGCTGGAGTATCTGCTCGTGTCGTTTCGTCCGGAATGGACGGCTGGTCAGCGTCTTTCTGCCAACTATGCCGTGCTGCTGGCCGACCTCCTGCCTTACTATGCCAAGCACGACCAGAAACGTTACGACTGGCTGATGCGGCTGTTGGTATCAGGCGTGACAAACACCTCACTCGACGAGGAACACAAGCAGAACATTCTGCAACAATTGGTTACGACAACGAATTAAACGAATTCTACGAATTGTAATCATGTTGATTCCTCTAAGAATGTCAGCACAGACTGACGAACAGCTGATGCTACGAGCCGCACGAGGCAGCGACCGTGCCTTCGAGGAACTCTACAACCGTCATGCCCGACGGTTGCAGGGTTTCTTCGTCAGGCGACTTGGCGATGATGCTGACCTTGCGGCCGATTTTATGCACGACACCTTCCTGCGGCTCTATGCGGCCCGCGAGAAATACCACGAGGGCAACAGCTTCCGTGCCTGGCTCTATACCATTGCCTATAACCTCTGCAAGAACCATCATCGCAATCAGCTCGCTATAGTGCCCGCCGATTCCGTCGCCGAGGAAGCCGCAGAGACCGATATGGAGGTGGAACTCGACGAAACCATCCTCCACAACGCCCTGCGTGAGGTGTTGAAGAGTCTGCCGGAACCCTATGCCATGCTCTTTTCTCTCCATTACGAGGAGGAACTCACCATCCCACAGATAGCGCAAATCACCGACCTGCCCGAGGGCACTGTGAAATCGCGCCTGCATAAGACAATGAACATCATCAAACAACAACTGAAGCAATATGAAAATAGATAATCAGGACATCATCCGCACGGCCCGTCAACTGCGTGACGAAGAAAACGAACAATTGCATGTCAGCCCTTGGAGCCGTCATCGCCATTTCCATGTGCCCACCTGGCTCGTCGCCATCCCTGCAGCCGCCATCATCGGCTTCGTTCTTGGATTATGGACGCAGGCAAACACGAATAGCGATACGCCGTTGACGGCTCTCGTTGACACCGTCTACATCAAAGTGCCCACACCGCAGCCTCAGCAGGATACGGTGGCTCAGGCGATGACTGTCACATCAACACCTGCTGTCACCAAACCGAGTCCAAAGCAGACCGTCCGTAGAGCGTCATCATCTTATCCTACTCAAAAAGAATATGGCCGTCCTGTTGCCGACGACCATATCCGTTATGATTTGTTGGTCAGAAATTGAATCCTACAATATGTGCTAACGCTGACGTCTGGCGATCACCGGCGTTTCTTCGGCTTTGGTTCTGGCAGAGCTTTGCACGTCTCTCGGACAAGGTGTGAGACATAGTCACTGTCGTCGACGTCGGCTATGTAGAAGTAGTCCTTGGCACCGTCGTAGGGCGGACGCATATCGACAACGCGGAGTAGGGGGCGGACGGCATCCGTGGGTTTCAGATAGAAACAGTCGTCGCAGATGAGTCCGAAGATTTTGCCGTCACAATAGATGCCGTAGTCACCGAACATCTTCTTCACCATAATCTCGCCCGCACCACTACACTGGTCGGCGATATACTGTACAAAATCGGTATTGCTTGCCATAGTTCTTTATTTGATGACGATAATAACACGGCGGTAGGCGACGAGGTGGAAGGGACCATCGTCGTGGACCTCGCAGACGAGGTGGACGGAGTCGCCTTTCGCGACGGCGGGAATGTGGACGGTGGCTATCGGCTGGTCAGGCTGGTCGATGGTCACCGTCGTCCGGCCAATCTCCGGCTGTTGCCACCAAAGGAAGGTGAGGGCGTCGCCATCGGGGTCGAAGGATTTCGAGGCGTCGAGACGGATGGTATCGCCAGCCTTGGCTGTGATGCGGAGAGGAGCGACAGAGGAGGGTTCCTCAACGGCGGAACCGTTGAGCACACGAACGACTACCTGTGGATTGTGGTTGCCCTTGCCCTCGGCGGCCCATTGCATACGGGCGCAGAAGTCGTTGAGCTCGTCGGGATAGAAGCGACGTTTGTAGCCGACGCTGATGCTGCGCAGGGGCTCCTGCCAAGAGGTCCAGGCGGTGGTGAGCGAGTCGGCACAGAGACCACGCTCGTGATAGCCTGCCCAACCGCATTGATGCGGATCCTCGGGGTCGTTCAGACCGTTGGGCATCACGTAAAGGAAGCTCGGCGTATCGCCCTCAACGCCCCACTTGTACGTGGGATATTCCTTGCCCAGCGCGCCCTTGCCCTGGATGTACTGCTGATGCTGAGTCCAGTGTTGCTTGCCCAGTTCGCATTGCTCCTGCCAGGCGCCCTCGTCCCAGATGAACTGCAGGTCATCGGCAAAGTCCTTTCGCAGCCACATATGCGAACTGTAGGCGCGGTCCATGCGCATATCATATTTCATATCCTGGTCGGTAATCGTAAAAAGGCGAAACTTGCGGACGAACCTTCTGACTTCTTCATCACTCCGCGTCTGCTTCACCCGCCAGATGGCCTGCGCCAGCGTGTTGGCTCCACCCCAAGCGGCGACGTAGATGGGGCGCGGGTCGTCCTCGTCGGCCAGACAGATGAGCTTCTCGCTGCCGGGCGAATCGTTGCCCTCGCCAATGGCCTTGATGCCGCCATGAATGCTTCCCATCAAGGCGCAACTCTTGATATAGTCGGGGCTGGGCCAGTAGCCGAGGGGCTGAGGCCCCATCTCAGGATCTACCAGGAAGCCCTCCTGACCAGAGCGTTTCATCAGGTTTGGCACATCCTGGCGATAGGCCTCGATGACGCGCGTCAGATACTGCGCCCACTCAACGGGGTAGGGGTCGCAGTTCCAGCCGACCGACGTAATGATGGCTTCTATCTCGAAACAGTCGGCATACGCCATCAGCCGCACCATCGACTCCATGTCGTCGGGCTCCACATCGGCTGGCGCGATGTCGGTACATACCACCAGTCGTGGCTTGAGGTCGTTCTGCGCTGCAACCTGAGTGCAGAAGATGGCCGCAAGCATCGTGGCTAATAAGGTTTTGGTTTTCATCATCATCTTTTTTTCGTTTTCTGAGCGCAAATATAATCGTTTTTATCCGAAATACAAAATAATCTGGGGCAGTATTAGCAAATTTATAGAAAAAGTCGTATCTTTGCAAGCAGGATTTAAGAAAACGAATAACGATATGAATTTGATTAGTGAAACCATCAAGTACATCGGGGTCGACGACCTCGATATCGATCTCTTCGAGAGTCAGTATGTGGTGCCCGAGGGCATGAGTTATAATTCCTACCTCATCGACGACGAGAAGATTGCCGTCATGGATACCGCCGACCGCCGTAAGGGCGAGGAGTGGAAGAAGAACCTGACCGCCGCTCTGAATGGCCGACAGCCGGACTATCTGGTGGTTCACCACATGGAGCCCGACCACTCGGCGCTCATCGCATGGATGCTGGAGACTTATCCCGGCGTTCAACTGGTATGTAGTGCACAGGCCGTGAAGATGCTGTCGAACTTCTTCGAGGACGTAGACTTTACAGGTCGCGTGATGACCGTCAAGGAGGGCGACACCCTCTCACTGGGTAAGCACGAGCTGAAGTTCATCGGGGCTGCGATGGTACATTGGCCTGAGGTCATCATGAGCTACGACAGCACGGACAAGGTGCTCTTCTCGGCCGATGCCTTCGGTAAGTTTGGGGCGTTGGTCAACGAGACCGACGACTGGGCTTGCGAGGCACGCCGCTACTACTTTAATATCTGTGGCAAGTACGGCACGCAGGTGCAGATTGTCATGAAGAAGGCGGCAGCCCTCGACGTTCAGACCATCTGTCCCCTGCATGGCCCTGTGCTCAAGGGTGAGGCGCTGGCAGAGGCTGTGAAACTCTATGACACTTGGAGCAAGTACGAGCCTGAGAGCGAGGGCATCCTCATTGCCTACGCCAGCATCCATGGCGGTACGGCCGTTGCTGCCGAGCGTCTCGGTGAGATACTCCGAGAGAAGGGTGCCAAGAAGGTGGTAGTGAGCGACCTGAGCCGCTCAGACATGGCTGAGGTCATCGAGGATGCCTTCCGCTATCCCACCGTCGTGGTGGCTGCCTCGAGCTATGACGCTGGCGTGTTCCCCGTGATGCACGATTTTCTCTATCACCTGCAGATCAAGAACTACCAGAAGCGTAAGTTCGCCATCATCGAGAACGGCAGCTGGGCGCCCACGGCCGGTAAGGTGATGCGCACGATGATTGAGGCCCTGAAGGACTGTGAGATCGTCGAGCCGATGGTCACCATCCGCTCGCGCATGAAGGCTGCCGACGAGGCCCTGCTGCAGCAGTTGGCAGACAACCTGTCGTGAACTCTCCGCAAAGTCTTCACAACACAATAAAAACTGCCTATGTTACACATTCACGAAGAGGCCACACGCTGTCTGCTGTGTCAGGATGCACCCTGTACGAAAGCGTGTGAGACAGGAGATCCAGCACGTGCCATACGTGCTATCAGGTTTGATAACGTCAAGAATGCCTGGCGCTGGGTTAGTGGATGCAGCATGGCCGACTTGGAGCGCGCCCAGCAGGCGTGCATCCATTACGACCAGCCGATACGTATCCGCGAGCTCTTCACCATCGCCCAAGGTACTTCCGACAGCGCAGCCAGTCATGCGCAAGAACCGTTGCCATCGCTTGCCATCACCTTCTGTGGCATACGGTGTGAGAACCCCTTCTTCCTCGCTTCGTCGGCTGTGTGTACCAACTACGAGATGGTGGCAAGAGCCTTTGACATGGGGTGGGGTGGCGTCTTCTACAAGACCATCTGCAAGCAGGACATCCGCGAGGTGTCGCCACGTTTCGATGCTGTGAAGGACGGCACGACGTTTGCCGGCTTCCGTAACATGGAACAGCTGTCCGAGAATCCCTACGACGTGGACTTCGACATCCTCCGGCGCCTGAAGCAGGACTATCCTACGAAGATTGTCGTGGCGTCCATTATGGGACAGTTTGAGGAAGAATGGGTTGAGCTGGCAAAGATGGCCGAGACGGCTGGCTGCGATGCCGTGGAACTGAACTTCTCCTGTCCTCAGATGAGGCTTGCAGGCATGGGAAGCGACATCGGACAGGATCCCGAACTCGTGAACTTCTACACCTCCTACGTGAAGCGCAGCGTCAACATTCCCGTCATCCCCAAGATGACACCCAACATTACACAGATAACACGCCCGGCCATGGGGGCTTACTTCGGCGGTGCCGATGCTATCTCGGCCATCAACACCATCAAGAGCGTGACGATGTCGCCCTTGGCCGAGGTCAGCGGCAAGCAGACGCTCTCAGGCTACAGCGGTCGTGCCGTGAAGCCCATCGCCCTGCGTCACATCCTGGAGATGGCGAAAGACCATGTCATCAACGGCTCACACGGCAAACGGGTGGAACTGAGCGGCATCGGCGGCATCGAGACGTGGCGCGACGCCCTGGAGTTTATCCAGCTGGGCTGTAGCAATGTGCAGGTGTGTACCGCCGTCATGCAGTACGGCTACCGCATCATCGATGACCTCATACAGGGATTGCAGACTTATATGGTTGAGCACGGTGTCGAGCGTCTGGAGACACTCGTCGGCGAACAGCTGCCGAACTTCGTGCTGCCCTCAGACCTTGACCGCGACACCTTGGTATATCCGAAGATTGACCATGAGAAGTGCATCGGCTGCGGTCGTTGCTACGTCTCCTGTCAGGATGGCGGCCATCAGGCCATCACCTTCACCGAACGGCAGCCACGAATTATTGGCACGAAGTGCGTGGGATGCCATCTCTGTCGGCTGGTCTGTCCCACCGGAGCCATCGGAATGGCTAAGAGAATCAACAAGAAAAGCTAAGCAGGCACACGCCTAACGGAGCGAAAGGGCGAACGTCTCGTCGATGCTGTTGTTCAGACTCTGACAGCTGTTGGCCGAGAACTGCTGCGCCAGACTGATCAGCTGGTCCCACTGTTGCTCCGAGAGCCCCGCAACAATTTGGTCGCGGGTAATGCCATAGTGTAGCAGCCCGAAGACGAAGCCCGCATTGAAGTTGTCGCCGGCACCAATGGTACTCACCACCGGTACCTTCTCCACAGGGTACTGCTTGACGAAACCGCCCTCGGCACGAACCTCCACGGGATTGCCACCACAGGTGTAGATGAAGTTCTTCGTGTAGAACGAGATTTCGGCACGGTAGACGCTGTCGGCATCCGTCTTGTTGTACATGATCTCGAAGTCCTCGTTCGAGCCGCGGACGATGTCCGACAGCTCGTAGTTCTCCAGGATGTTGGGAGTCATCTTGACAACTTCATGGCGGTGCGATGAGCGGTAGTTCACGTCGTAGTAGAGGATGGCGCCATGACTCTTGGCGTAGTCCAGGAACGCCTTCACCTGAGGACGGACGACGGGGTTGATGGCAAAATACGAGCCAAAAAGCACCACGTCGTCGGGCTGGATGTCCGGGTAGCTGAAATCCAGACGGTCGTGGGGGTGGTCCTTATAGAAAATGTACTCGGCGTTGTTGTTGTCGTCAAGGAACGCCAGCGACAGCGGTGATTTCGAGTCGGGAAAGACACAGACCCCCGACGCATCGACATGGTTGTCGACGAGGTATTTCTTCACGTTCTCGCCCACACGGTCATTACCCGTCTCGCTGATAAAGTAGGCCGGTACACCGGCACGGCCCAGCGAGATGATTGCATTGAATGCCGAACCACCAGGTACGGCACGTTGAGGCTGGTCGTTCTTGAAGATGATGTCAAGAACCGTCTCTCCTATTCCGATAACTTTTCTCATAATGGGCGCAAAGGTACGAAAAAAAGTGAAAAGTGGAAACTGAAGCGTGAAAATTTTGCTGTCATCCCGGTTATTCTCAACGAAAAGAAGTAACTTTGCAGTTCGAATATGAGATACAATACCAAGACACTACCTTCGGGACTGCGCGTCATACACCTGCCGTCGACTTCGTCGGTGGTCTACTGTGGTTTCCAGATCGCTGCCGGCACACGCGACGAACAGCCGGGTGAGGAGGGACTGGCACACTTCTGCGAGCATATGAGTTTCAAGGGGACGGAGCGCCGCAATGCCATGCAGATCATCAATGCGCTGGAAGGCCTTGGCGGCGAGCTGAATGCCTTTACCAATAAGGAAAGTACCGTTTATTATGCTGCCATACAGAAGGAGCACCTGCGCGTGGCGGTCGATGTGCTGGCCGACATGGTGTTTCACAGCCAGTATCCGCAGGGTGAGATAGACCGTGAGGTGGAGGTCATCTGCGACGAGATAGAGAGTTATAACGATACACCGTCGGAGCTGATCTACGACGAGTTCGAGAACCTGCTCTTTGGCGGACATCCTCTTGGACACAACATACTGGGAACGGCCGAACACCTGCGTACCTACACCACCGACGACGCCAGACGTTTCACACAGCGTCATTATCTTCCGATGAAATCGGTGTTTTTCGCATACGGAGACATTGATTTCCGCCGGCTGACAGCCTGGCTCGAGAAGCTGGTGCCGGTAGTCCCCTCCGAACCGACAATTTCGACAGGTAGTGCAAAAACGTCCCATTCCATCGGTGCTTCTCCTGCGGTCGATGATGTCCAAAGCATTCTCGCCCCTTATCCTGCTGGCGACGTCATCGTCCGTCATCGCAACACCCACCAGTCACATATAATGATAGGTACGCGCGCGTATGCTGCTAACCATCCCCGGCGTATGGCGCTCTTCCTCCTGAATAACCTGTTGGGTGGCCCGGGGATGAATGCCCGACTGAATCTTGTGCTGCGCGAACGCTACGGTCTGGTTTATACTGTTGAGAGTACGGTGGTGAACTATGGTGATACGGGTGTGTGGTCAGTCTATTTCGGTTGCGATTCCCACGATATTGCCCGTTGTCAGCGGCTGGTACGCCGCGAGCTTGACAAGCTGATGACGACACCCTTGTCAGAGACGCGCCTCGCTGTAGCTAAGCGTCAGCTGAAGGGACAGCTAGCCATCGCCTGTGACGGCCGTGAGCAGTTTGCCCTGGATTTTGGCAAGAGTTTCCTGTTTGACGGAAAGGAGCGTGACTTGGATAATCTCTTCAGCCGTATCGATAGCGTTACAGCTACGGACATTCAAGATGTTGCCAACGAGCTGTTTCCCAAGGAACGGCTTGTGACCCTCGTTTACAAATAAGCAAAAGTGCCCTTCGTTTACAAATAAGCAATATGGAAATTACATGGCTGCCGCCATGTAGCGGCGCATCTCGCGGCGGGCAGTCCCCAGGCGGTACTCCACGGACTTGTAGTTCTCGCCTAGCTGTTCTGAGATCTCGCTGACCTTCATGTCGCCATAGACGTGCAGACGGTAGATTTCGCGGCAGTTCTCAGGAATACGGGCCAGTCCGCGCTCCAGCCGCTCTTCCAGTTCGCGTGCAGAAAACACCGATTCCATCGTGTTTTCTATGCTCTCCTGAGGTTTGATGATATGTTCGTACTCTTCGCGGGTGGTACGACGGCGGAAATAGTCGATGACGAGGTGACGGGCCACCGTGTAGACCAGTGCCGGCAGTGTCGTCTCCGTGACCAGCTTCCTGGTAGTTAATAGGCGTGTGAAGACATCCTGGACGATGTCTTCGGCCAGATAGCTATCACCGAGACGGCTGCTGACAAATGCCAGCAGCTCGTCGCGGTGAGTCGTGTAGTATGCTTCTATCAGCGGTGTGCTATTCATTGACAACCGGCTTGATGGTGCCATCTTCGTTATAGTAGAGACGCTGTACCTTCAGCGAGCGCAGGTGTGTGATGTCGTTTGACGGCACACAGTCGTGGTAGAACAGGTACCACTGACCCTTGTACTCCACGATGCTGTGGTGAGTGGTCCAGCCGACGACGGGCTCCAGGATGACACCCTGATAGGTGAAGGGGCCGTAAGGGTTGTCGCCGATGGCATAGCACAGGTAGTGGCTGTCGCCGGTGGAGTAGCTGAAGTAGTACTTACCGTTATACTTATGCATCCACGACGCCTCGAAGAAACGGTGCGGGTCACCGGCCTTCAACGGCTGACCGTCCTTGTCGACAACGAGGACGGGTCGTGGTGCCTCGGCAAACTGCAGTACGTCGTCGCTCATGCGCACAACGGCACTGGGGATAGCGGGGGCGTCGGGCTTGGCGAAGAGCTGTGTCTTGTGGTCGGGAGCGGGGCCGAGGTCAATCAGTCCGTTATCGTCACCGTACTTACCGGGGATGGCCTCGAAACCGTGGTAGAGCGAGTGCCACCACTGCAGCTGACCGCCCCAGAGACCGCCGAAGAAGCAGTAGATCTTTCCGTCGTCATCCTTGAACATACAAGGGTCGATGGAGAAAGAGCCGCGGATGGGGCTCTCCTGCGGGATGAACGGGCCTTCGGGCTTGTCAGCCACAGCCACGCCGAGGTGGAACACACCATCGTAGCCCTTGGCCGAGAAGATAAGGTAGTACTTGCCGTCCTTCTCGACGACATCGTTATCCCACATCTGCTTTTCTGCCCATTTCACCTGGTCGACATCAAGGATCACGCCGTGGTCGGTAGCCTCGTCGTTCTCGACATCGTTCCACGACAGTACGTGGTAGTCGCGCATCTGGAAGTGTCCGCCGTCGTCGTCGAAGCACTCGCCGGCATCCCAGTCATGGCTGGGGTAGACATACAGGCGTCCGTTGAACACGTTGGCCGAGGGGTCAGCCATATAGTCACTCGGGAAGAGGTAACGTGGTAGTTTTGCCATAGTTCTTAATTCGTTTTAGGGTTATTTGTAGAGTTTGATAATCTCGTTGATGACTGGCTTCTCCTTGTACTGGCGATCGAAGAGCAGCGGGTAGTTCGTGCGTCCCTTGATGGGCCAGCCGTTGAGCCATGAGCCGCCGTCGCTGACGCCCCACAGGTTGATGCGAGAAATCTGCGAACGGTGCTTGTAGTAGATGTTGAACAGGGCGAGCCAGCGCTGGTCCAGCTCCTTCTGCTTGGCAGCGGGCAGACCATCCACGTAAGGGTTGTATTTCTGCTGCAGCTCGAAGTTCTGGCTGATGTCGGCGCCGCCGAAGCCCTGCGGGTTGGGTAGCACGTTGATGTCGAGCTCAGTCATCATCACCTTCACGCCGCAGGCAGCGAAAGCATCGATGCTCTTCTCGTACTCTTCCAGGTTCGGGTAGTCCAAGCCGTTGTGACTCTGCATACCCACACCGTCGATGCGCAATCCCTTGGCCTTCAGGTTCTTCGCCAGTCGGCAGACGGCTTCGCGCTTAGCGGGCTGAGCCATCGAATAGTCGTTGTAGTAGAGTTCGGCATCAGGGTCAGCCTCGTGAGCCGTACGGAAAGCAATCTCGATGAATTCCTCGCCCAGCAGGTTGTAGTAGGGCGACTTGCGGAACGACCCGTCGTCGTTGATGGCCTCGTTCACCACGTCCCAGCCGTGTACCTGTCCTTTGAAATGGCCGACGACGGTTTTGATGTGCTTGATGAGACGCGCCTTCAGCACCTCCTTTGAGGCCGGACTGGCGGTATAGCCGTTGGTGAACCACCAGTCGGGCGCCTGTGAGTGCCATACCAGACAGTGGCCGATGACCTTCAGGTTGTGCTGCTCACAGTAGCCCACGAACTTGTCGGCCACGCGGAAGTCGAAGATGCCCTCTGCAGGAGCCAGTGTCTCGGGCTTCATGCAGTTCTCAGCCACGGCACAGTTGAAGTGCTTGTCCATCACCGCGTCGGCTTCGGGCACCTGCCCATCGCTCTGCCACTGGTTGATGGCAGCGCCGATGAGACAGTATTTTCCGATAGCGTCCTTCAGGCCCTGCTGAGCCATGGATGCCAATGGCATCATGGCCAGACAGAGCGTCAATGTCCTGATTGCCTTATGCATGATGGTTGCGTGCTTCGATTTCCTTGTTAATTTCGTCAAGTCTCTCGTCTGTAAGCGGATACTTGTAAATAAGACATCCTACAACGATGAGAAGAATGGCGGGAATGATACAAGTGAACACCAGAATAGCGTTTTGGGCTATTTCTGAATAATTAGCCAGCTTGGTATAATAGGCATTTACCGGAGCGCTGATGAATGATGCAAGGAATACCACGACAAAGATGCTGAGCACCAGTTGCAGGCACTTGTTTGCCTTGAATTCCTGCCACATCTCACCGAAGGAAACGGGTTTTTCTGGTGTTGTGGTGATATTCTCTTTGCTACCCATGAAGCAGAGCATCAATAGAACAAAGCCAACGAGTGCAAATATGCATGTTACCGTGAACCATGCGCTGGGTTCTATGGGTAAAGCCGACTCCTCGCTGGCGAAGTTGAAGCCAATCCATCCCATTACCAAAGGAGTAATCCAACCGGCGATAGAGAAACCTGCCTTGAAGGCAACGCCGGCAAGTGCGTTGACGGTGGCTGCGGGTCTGTTTCCTGTGCGATACTCTGCTTCGGTGATGACCTCAGGCACCAGTGCCCACATCAGTGAACCGACAAGCAGTCCGACGCCCGTCATGACCTTTGCGGTCTGGACAAGCGTGTTGAGGCTTGCTACATCAAAGAATTTGCCGATGGTGAACAATATGGCAAAGCCAACAAGTCCGATACCAAGAAGTGTATAATAAAGGCCTTTCTTGCCCAACCACCTCTTTAATAGGGGTAGGGCAGGCAAGATGACGAAAGCAGGAATTGTACCAATAGCCATAAATGTAGCCTGATTCCAGTCGATGGCCTCATGGACACACATGGCGAGGCCAATGGGGAAACCGGCCTGGACGACAATCTGACCGATATTGGCACATACCATTCGCGTTGAAGTAAGGATAAGCACCTCGTCGTTATCACGAGTCATACTTGCCATGATAGAGCCATAAGGTATATTCACTACCGAATATATCATGCTCAACACGGTATAGCTGATTGTTGCATAGGCAATCTTCAGGCCTGTGGACCAAGTGGCAGCCTGAGGGAGCATCAACAGACAGGCGGCAACTGTAAGGGGAATGCCACCATACAGGAGATAAGCGCGATATTTGCCTAACTTGGGATTGCGATTGTCGATGTAACGACCGACCACAGGGCTCCAGAAACAGTCAATGAGTCGGACGGCGAGAATCAGTCCGCTGACGAAGGCTGGATTAAGTTTTAATACTGTAGTGAGGTAGATCATCAGGTAGCATGCTACCGTTTGGAAGATCAGATTCTGTGCCAGATCGCCCGAGCCGAAGCCGATGCGCTGGGCCCATGAGAGCTTGTAAAAGCCGTTTGTTTCGTTTGTTGTCATAGTTTTGGGTTCTAATTGCTGCAAAGGTACGCTGTTTTTGCGACTTTGATGTTTTTGTTTGTTACAGTTTTTATTGTTTTTTGTTTCATAAGCGCATTAAAAGATGTAAAACAGCGATATCATTGTCCTTTTTTTGATTCTTTGCTGTCCTGAATCCAATCTTTTTTCCTATCTTTGCAGGCTGGAAACCCAATCATCTTTGCATATGAACCTAAAGCATTTTCTCCTTCCGGTATCATTGATGGCCGCCATGGTCGCACAGGGCGCCGTTCGCCTGCCGCAGCTGTTCCAGTCTGGCATGGTGCTCCAGCGCCATCAGGCTGTTCCTGTCTGGGGCTGGGCCGATGCCGGCGAGTCCGTCAGCGTCACGTTTCAGAAGAAAGTCTATACGGCGACGGCCGACAGCGCCGGTCGCTGGCGTGTCTACCTGCCGGCGATGAAGGCGGGCGGTCCCCACACCTTGGAGGTGGCTGGCGGCCATGCGACCAGCGAGAAACTCGTGTTGACGGACGTCCTTGTGGGTGACGTCTGGCTGTTGTCCGGCCAATCGAATATCGACGTGACCATAGAGCGTGTCTATCCGAATTATACCGATGAAATCGATAATTTTTCGTTCAATGAGGTTCGTCTCTTCCGCGTACAGAACAATACCAGCACCCGTGGTCCGGAAGCCGACATCAGCCCGACAAGCATCAACTGGAAGCCGCTGACCAAGCAGAACGCCTGGCTCTTCTCTGCTGCTGGCTCGTTCTTCGGCAAGCGGATGTGGGAGAAGTACAAGGTGCCGCAGGGCATCATCGTCAACAGTTGGGGCGGCACACCCATAGAGGCGTGGCTCAGCGCCGACGCGCTGCGGCGGGACTATCCGCTCCTGGTCGATAAGGCGCGCCTGTACGACAATACCGACTTCGTCAAGGCTCAGCGTCAGGCCAACAGCCAAGCTGACAGGCAGTGGAACGCGCTGCTCGAGGAGAAAGACCAGGGTGTGCGTAATCACTTTGAGAGCCTGGACTATAACGATAGTGGCTGGCAGACCATCAATCAGGACAACTGGCTGTGGCGCGGTATCGGTACCACGTGGCTCCGTCAGCATATCCATATAGATAAGGAACACGCGGGAAAGCCCGCCCGTCTGCTGTTGGGCACCCTCTACGATGCCGATATCACCTATGTCAATGGGCGTCAGGTGGGCCGCACGTACTATCAGTACCCGCCGCGCCGTTATGACCTGCCCGAGGGACTGCTCCGCGAGGGCGACAACGTCATCGCCATCCGTTTCATCAATAAGAACGGTGCAGCACATTTCATCCCGCAGAAACCCTATCTGCTGGCCTTTGGCGACGACCGTCTCAGCCAGAATCCGCTGCCTACCGACATCATCCCGCTGGGTAAGGAATGGAAGCAGCATGCCGGCGCCGATATGCCTGCCTGTCCCGGCGGCGACGTCAGTCTGCAGAACCTGCCGACGACGCTGTATAATGCCGTAGTCCATCCCTTGGCACCCTTCGCCCTGTCGGGGGTGGTGTGGTATCAGGGCGAGTCGAATACCGGCAACCCCGCACCTTACGCCGACTATCTGACGAAGCTCTTGCGTTGCTGGCGCAACACCTTCCGTAATCATGAGCTGCCGTTCTGTATCGTGCAGTTGGCCAACTACGACGGTCGCCAGCAGACAGGCAATCCGTCGCCCATCGTCCCCCAGTATAGCCCTGTGAACAGCAACTGGGCCCAGCTGCGTGAGGCTCAGCGCACGGTCGCCGCCAACGACGACTTTGCCGAGCTGGCGTGTATTATCGACCTCGGCGAGACTGTCGATATCCACCCCCTGCGTAAGAAAGAGGTCGCCGAGCGCATTGGCCTGTGCTTCGACCGTCTGGTCTTCAAGGACAAGAAGGCGGTACTGCCTCCTAAGCTGCTGTCAACACAGATACACTCAGATATGAAGACCATCACGCTGAAGTACGATCAGCCTCTGCGTCCGTGTGGCGAGCTCTTTGAGTACGAGGTGGCTGGCAAGGACGGCCGTTTTGTGAACGCCAAGGCCCGCTCCGAGGGCAACACGGTCATCATCACGTCGCCCGTAGAAGGCTATCCCTGCCGTCTGCGTCATGCCTGGAAGGATGACCCTGTGCGTCTGAACACCTATGGTGTGTCTGGCTTGCCCATCGGCCCGTTTGAGAAGAACCTTGACTTCGTTATCGATAGTCATCACCATCAGTAACTGACTAAAACAAAACATCATGCATAACAAACTACTGACAACCGTGCTGGCACTCTGCAGCACCCTCTCGCTGGGGGCACAGGTGAGCACCAGCCGCAATGTGTTTATCTATTCGCCCGGCCCTGGTGACGGCCTGCATATAGCCGTACAGGAGGGCGGATCGTGGAGGGAGGCCGGCCGCCTCTGCTCGTCGGACTATGGCACGTGGGGCGCCGAGAAGAAGATGTTCCACCCCTCCGTCTGTCGGGCGCAGGACGGCACGTGGCGCCTGGTGTTCCAGGTGAACGACCGTGCGCCGCTCTTCGCCGCTGCCTACAGCCGCGACCTCGTGAACTGGCGTCCGCAGGACTATCCTATCATGACGACGACACAATGTCTGGAGCCTGTCGTCTTCGAGAATCCCGACGGCACGTTCGACATCTATTACAAGTCGCCGCAGGGTAAGCGCTGGACATCGGCGACGCCCAACTTCCGCAACTTCGCTCCCGACCGTGCCAGTCAGATCAGCGACGACGCTTGGGTGCGCGACACCGCCACTGTCAGCGGTAAGCTCTTTGAGGGCTATGGTTTCGAAATATCGCCGATGGAATGGGCAAAAATTGAAGATCACTTCATGAAATCGGGCGACGACTGGCGCAAGACGAACGAGCGTATGCACGACGATGCGAAGAACCCCGATATGCCCAAGGAGACCGTCACGGCGACGCTGACCGTCGACCTGTCGCAGCAGAAGAAGATCAGCGACAAGCTCATCGGCATCTTCTTCGAGGACATCAGCTATGCGGCTGACGGCGGCCTCTATGCCGAACTCATTCAGAACCGCGACTTCGAGTATACACCGAAGGATCATGGCGGCTGGACGGCCACTACGGCGTGGCACTCGGCCCGTCCGATAGAGATTGCCACCGAACACCCGCTGAGCAAGAACAATCCACACTATGCACTCGTCTGGCCCGACACCCTTTGGAACGAGGGTTGGGACGGCATCGTCGTTGAAAAGGGTAAAAAATACGACTTTTCCATGTATGTGCTGGCTGGCGGCCAGAAGCAGGACTTCTCCATTGAGCTAATCGGACAGGACGGCAAGGTGCTGGCCAAGAGCAAGCTGAAGACCCAGGGCGGCGACTGGCAGCAGTACGCCACCGTTCTCACCGCCAAGGCCAGCGACACGAAGGCCCGGCTGGCCATCGTGCCCCTGAAAGCTGCCCATGTAGGTATAGACATGGTGTCGTTGTTCCCGCAGGAAACGTTTATGGGACGTAAGAATGGTCTGCGCAAGGACTTGGCGCAGGTTATCGCCAATTTGAAGCCGAAGTTCGTGCGCTTCCCCGGCGGCTGCATGAGCCACGGCCAGGGCTTGGAGAACATCTACCACTGGAACCACACCATCGGGCCGCTGCAGGACCGTAAGCCCGACTTCAACATCTGGCATTACCACCAGACGCGTGGATTGGGCTTCTACGAGTATTTCCAGTTCTGCGAGGACATCGGTGCCGAACCGCTGCCCGTCCTGGCAGCTGGTGTGCCCTGTCAGAACTCCGCCAACAACGCCCAGGGCATCGGCGGTCAGCAGGGTGGCATACCCATGGACGATATGCCCGCCTATGTGCAGGAGATCCTCGACCTCATCGACTGGGCCAATGGCGATCCCGCCACCTCCCAGTGGGCCAAGATGCGCGCTGACGCCGGGCACCCCGCGCCCTTCAACCTTAAATATATAGGCTTGGGCAATGAGGACATCATCTCGACCGTCTTCGAGGAGCGCTACGAGATGCTTGCCCGTGCCATCCGTGCCAAGTATCCCGATATTAAGATTTGTGGTACTGCCGGTCCGTTCCATGCGCCGAGTGCTGACTATCAGGAGGGTTGGGATTTCGCCCGTCGTCATCCTGACCTGCAGTATATGCTTGACGAACATTATTACGAGTCGACGGGCTGGTTCATGCACAACCGCGATTATTACGACAACTACGACCGCCAGGGTGCGAAGGTGTACCTCGGCGAGTGGGCCGCCTCTACGAAGACCAAGCGTCCGAACGTCGAGACGGCGCTGGCCGAGGCACTCTATCTGACTGACGTTGAGCGCAATGGCGATATCGTCGAGATGACCTCGTATGCCCCGATGCTCTCGAAGGACGGTCACTCGAACTGGAACCCCGACATGATCTACTTCTCGAATACCGAAGTGCGGACGACGCCCGCCTACGAGGTGCAGCGCCTCTTCAGCGTCTATGGCGGCGACACTTATATCAATGGACAATTGACAATTAATAATGGAAAATTGAAGCACCGAATCGGCGCCAGCGTCGTGCGTGACAGCAAGACGGGCAAGACCTACCTGAAGCTTGTCAACGCCCTGCCCGTGGAGCTGTCGCTGACGGTCAACGGACTGACCATTCCTGAGACGGCCAAGACCGAGGGCTTTGCCGGTAACCCCGAGGAGCAGCAGCTCACAATCACTAAGGGGACGGCTGGCCAGAACATCGTGCTACCTCCCTATTCGTTCCGTGTCATCAAACTGTAACAACCTATGAGAAAGAACATCATCTTACTGACCGCCTGTTGGCTGTGCTGCGGCATTGCCACGGCACAAGTCACCATCGACATCGACGCCAACCAGCGTGGCCCGAAAATCAGCCCCACGCACTATGGCATCTTCTTTGAGGACATTAACCACGCCGCTGACGGCGGCCTCTATGCCGAGCTAATCCGTAACCGCTCGTTCGAGGACGGCCCGCACTACGGTGCTCCTGCCGACATGCAGGGCTGGACGGCCTACGGTTACAATGGCTCGACCATCGATGCACACCTCGTGCAACCCTCCAAGAAAGTGAAGCTGCTGAACGACGCCCAGCAGAACGCCCTCGAACTGACTATCAACGCCACGACGGCCAATGCTGTCAGGTTAGAGAACGAAGGCTTTTGGGGCATCAACGCCGTGCAGGGACGTACCTACAAGCTCAGCCTCTGGCTCAAGGGCAACTATAAGGGCACCATCAAGGCCCGTCTCTTCAACAGCAAGAACCTCTATGCCGAGACAACTGTGGCGGCTGACGGTATCAAGCAGAAGGAGTGGACGAAGTACAGCGCCGAGCTGACTGCCGACGGCAACGACCCTCAGGCCAAGTTCGCCTTGGTGTTTGATGGCAAGGGCACCCTGCAGCTTGACGTGGTAAGCCTCTTCCCGCCGACGTGGAAGAACCGTGAGAACGGCCTGCGCCCCGACTTGGCGCAGATGCTATATGAGATGCGCCCGAAGTTCATGCGCTTCCCCGGCGGCTGCTTCGTCGAGGGACAGATCTCGCCCGAGAACGCCTTCCGCTGGGAACGCACCATCGGTCCTATTGAGGAGCGTCCCGGCCACTGGAATGTGAACTGGGGTTATCGCACGACAGATGGAATTGGTTTCCATGAATATCTGCAAATGGCAGAGGACCTTGGTGCCAAGCCACTTTATGTGGTTAATGTAGGTATCTGGCACGGAGGACAGACCTCTGTTGACTCTCTTCAGCCGTGGATTGACGAGACGCTTGCCGCCTTGGAGTATGCCAACGGCGACGTGACCACGAAATACGGTGCCCTGCGCGCCAAGAACGGCCACCCCGCTCCCTTCAACTTGGAGTACTTAGAGATTGGCAACGAGAACAACCAGCCCGACGCGCGCCAGCAGAGCGACCACTACTACGACCGCTTCCGGCTGTTCAAGGAGCAGATACTGAAGAAGTACCCGAAGATGCACCTCATCGGCAATGTTGCCGCCTGGGGTACCGACACACCGACATGGGACAGCAAGGAGAGTGTCGAACTGCTCGACGAGCACTACTACCGCAATCCATCCTGGTTTGCTAACAATTTCCATAAGTATGATACTTACGACCGAAAAGGTCCGAAGATTTACGTTGGCGAGTATGCCGTTACTGATGGATTCGGCGATTTAGGCAACATGAATGCCGCTTTGGGCGAGGCCGTCTATATGATGGGTATGGAGAATAACTCCGATATCGTGCCCCTGAATTCGTATGCTCCTATCTTCGTCAACGAGAACGATGCCCGCTGGCGTCCCGATATGATTCGCTTCAACTCCAACCGTGTCATGGGCACACCTTCTTATTATGTACAGATGCTCATGCCTCGCAACATCGGTACACAGGTAGTGAAGCTGAGTCAGACCGATCCCTATAAGGGTGCCGCCTTTAGAAAAACCTTGACGCCGCAGAAGAGTCGCGTGGGCTATGCCACCTGGAGCACCAAGACGTCGTTCACCCACATGGACCCGTTGCCCAAGACAGGAAAACCCGATTTCTTGGTTGGCGACTGGAAGGTCACCGACGGCATATTGAGTCAGACGAGCCACCGCGAGCAGTGCATGGCCTTGTGTACCGCCGAAGTGGGCGACCACTATACCCTGAAGTGCCGCGCTCGCAAGGACGAAGGCCGTGAGGGCTTCATCATCGTCTTCAACTATGTGGACGAACATAACTACTGCTGGCTGAACTTTGGCGGCTGGGGCAATACGCAGCATGCTCTGGAGCAGGTTAACGGTAGTGGTAAGTCGCAGACGGCCATCAAACGAGGCCGTGTGGAGACAGGCCGCTGGTATGATGTGACATTGACCGTCAGCGGTGACTCTGTCAAAGCCTGGCTTGACGATGACCTGGTGTTTGATACTGTGCTGAAGCAAGACACCTCAACCGATGTGTTCTCGAGTGCTACCATCGACGACCAGACGGGCGAACTTATTGTCAAAATTGTCAATTCGCGGGACGAGAGCACCACGGCCCGACTGAACATCAGTAACTTTGCGGTGAAGCAAGCCAAACTCATCCGATTGTGCGCTAATACAGGTTACGACGAGAATACCCTGCAGCAGCCAACCAACATCAGCCCAACCGAACATGAGCTGTCGCCGGACAATAATAATATAGAGGTAGATTTGCCGGCTTATTCGTTGAACATTATCAGAATCAAAAAGTAGAAATAACTATGAAGAAATCTCTTTTGATTGTTTGCCTCTTCGCTGTTATGGCGTTGCAGGCCCGTACGTGGACCCCCAGTCAGGTAAAGGACATCATTCGTAAAGTCAATACCTACTGGCAGGCGAATAACAATGCCGAGGTTCGATCGTTCTGGGACAATGCCGCCTACCATACCGGTAATATCGAGGTGTATAAGCTTTTCGAGGAAGGAGGAACGAGGAACGAGGAAGGAGAGCGGATGCTCGACTACAGTATCCGCTGGGCCGAGTACAACGAATGGAAGGGGGCCAAGGAGACCGACCCAGCCAAGTGGAAGTACAAGCAGTACGGCGAGGGACAGGACTATGTGCTCTTCGGCGACTGGCAAATCTGCTTCCAGACCTACATCGACCTTTATCACATCACGAAGGACGAGCGCCGTGTGGCCCGCGCCAAGGAGGTGATGGGCTACGAGGCCGACTCCGAGGCTCACGACTACTGGTGGTGGGCCGATGCCCTCTACATGGTGATGCCCGTGATGACCAAGATGTATAAGCTGACGGGCAACGAGAAATACCTGCGTAAGCTCTACGAGAATCTGCTCTATTCCGACAGTATCATGCTCGACCAGGAGACTGGCATCTATTTCCGCGACGGCAAGTATGTCTATCCCAAGCACAAGTCCGTCAACGGCAAGAAAGACTTCTGGGCACGTGGCGACGGTTGGGTGCTCGCCGGCCTGGCCAAGGTGCTGCAGGATATGCCCGAGACCTACGTCCGTCAGCCGTTCTTCGTCGAGAAGTACACCCGTCTGGCCCGTGCCGTCGCCGCCTGTCAGCAGCCACAGGGCTACTGGACGCGCTCGATGCTCGATCCTGAGCACGCCCCCGGCCCCGAGACCTCTGGAACAGCTTTCTTCACCTATGGTCTGCTGTGGGGTGTGAACCACGGCTACCTGTCGAAGAAGGAGTTCGCCCCAGTCATCGCCAAGGCCTGGAAATACCTGACGGAGACGGCTTTGCAGAAGTCCGGCAAGGTGGGCTACGTCCAGCCTATCGGCGAGCGTGCCATCCCCGGTCAGACCGTCGATCAGAATAGCGAGGCGAACTTCGGCGTTGGTGCCTTCCTGCTCGCCGCCTGTGAGTATGTCCGGTACATCTCATAAGTACGCGCTTCATGCCGCCTGAAAAAAAAGTGTGACCGTTGGGCGGTATTCGGAGTAATTTTCGTACCTTTGTTGCCGAAATAGACGAAAACACTCATGAAGATGATACGAAAGGGAATTCTGACGCTGCTGACGCTGGTGCTCGCCGTTGCCGCACGGGCACAGATGGCCGATCCGGTACACTTCACGTCTGAATTGAAGACGGGCAAGGGTATGGAGGCCGAGATAGTGTTTATGGGTAAGATTGACGCGGGGTGGCACGTCTACTCCACCGACCTAGGGCAGGACGGCCCCATCGCTGCGACGTTCAACGTTGTGAAGATGGAGGGTGTCGAGACGGTTGGCAAGCTCGTGGCCCGCGGCCATGAGATCAAGAAGTACGACGAGCTGTTCGGTATGGAGCTGAAGTACTTCGAGGGTGCCGTGACATTCGTCCAGAAGGTGAGGTTCACGAAACCTCAGTACGTGATAGACTGTTATCTGGAGTATGGTACCTGCGACGACAAGAGTTGTCTGCCGCCGACGCAGGTGGCCTTTTCCGCCAACGGCGAAGTGAAAAATGAGAAATCTGAAGCGGAAAATGACAATGAAAAAAAGAATAATGACGTACAGGCAACGGCCGATGCGGATTCGATAGTCGCCGATACCATTTCTCATTCCTCACTTCTCATTTCTCATTCCGACACAACAGGCGTTGGCCTTTGGACTCCCGTCGTCGACGAGCTGCGTGCCGTCGGCGAGGAACAACCGCTGACGGACCACTCCTTATTATATATCCTGCTGATGGGCTTCGTCGGCGGACTCTTAGCGGTGTGTATGCCCTGCATCTGGCCCATCATCCCGATGACCGTCTCGTTCTTCCTGAAGCGTGCCAAGAAGGACCGAGGGAAAGGAGTCCGCGACGCGATGACCTACGGCCTGAGCATCGTCATCATCTATTTGGGACTGGGACTGCTGGTGACGGCCCTCTTCGGCTCCGACACGCTGAACGCGATGTCGACGAACGCTGTGTTCAATATCTTCCTGTTCGTCCTGCTCGTGGTCTTCGCCCTCAGCTTCTTCGGATGGTTCGAGATCAAGTTGCCCGACTCATGGGCCAACAAGGTCGACCAGAAGGCTGACGAGCTGAGTGGGAAGGGCAGTGGAACAACATTATCCATTATCCATTCTCAATTATCCATCTTTTTAATGGCCTTCACACTGGTGCTGGTGTCGTTCTCGTGTACGGCGCCCATCGTCGGCCTGCTGTTGGTGGAGACGACCACCAGTGGCAACTGGCTGGCCCCGGCGCTGGGAATGTTCGGCTTCGCCCTGGCGCTGGCCCTGCCGTTCACCCTCTTCGCCCTGTTCCCCTCGTGGCTGAAGCAGGCCCCGAAGTCGGGGTCGTGGATGACCACGATCAAGGTGGTGCTCGGCTTCATCGAGCTGGCCTTCGCCCTGAAGTTCCTGTCGGTGGCCGACCTGGCCTACGGCTGGCATCTCATGGACCGCGAGGTTTTCCTGTCGCTGTGGATCGTCATCTTCGCCCTGCTTGGTGCCTACCTCTGCGGCTGGCTGAAGTTCCAGCAGGACGAGGTTGGAAAAACGAGGAACGAGGAAGGAGGAACGAGGAACGGCTGGAAGCCCATGCCCGTCGTCTGCATCATGGGCGGACTGCTGTCGTTTGCCTTCGCCATCTACATGGTGCCTGGCCTCTGGGGTGCCCCATGCAAGGCCGTGAGTGCCTTTGCGCCGCCGATGAACACGCAGGACTTCAACCTGAACACGAAGACCGTCGAGGCACAGTTCACCGACTACGAGGCCGGTATGGCCGCCGCCCGCGCCCAGGGCAAGCCGGCGTTCATCGATTTCACGGGCTTTGGCTGTGTGAACTGCCGCAAGATGGAGGCTGCCGTATGGACCGACCCACGTGTTGCCGACAGACTGAAGGACGACTTCGTACTCATCTCGCTCTATGTCGATGACAAGACGCCCCTTGCCGAGCCTTTCGTGGTGACCGACGAGCAGGGCAACACGAAGACGCTGCGTACCGTTGGCGCTAAGTGGAGCTACCTGCAGAGCCATAAGTTTGGTGCCAACGCCCAGCCTTATTATGTTGTCGTTGACCCCGCGACGGGTAAGCCCCTGACGGGCAGCCGCGGTTACGACGAGGATGTCGACGGCTTTCTCAGGTTCCTCGCCAAAGGTCTCGGGAAATAGTCTTTACCAACTGAGATGAACAACAAACTACTTATACCTAAGATGAAAAGAACAATCTTAATGATGGTGGCTGTGCTGATGCTGATGCCTGTCGCAGCCAAGAAGGTGAAGAAGGCGGTACAGACCGACCGCGAGTACTGGACGGAACAGGCGTGGAAGATGGCGCAGCCCGTATTAGAAAATATGGCCAAAGGCGAGCTTCAGAAGAACATGAAGACGGAGTTCAGCCCGAGCTTCGACAACCGCAACCGCAAGGTGGTCTATATGGAGACCTTCGGACGCCTGATGGCGGGCATCGCCCCGTGGCTAAGCCTCACCCCAGACCCCTCTCCCAACGGAGAGGGGAGTGAATACTCCAAAGTCATGAAATTGCGCGAGTGGGCGCTGCAGGCATATAAGAACGCCGTGGACCCTGAGAGCCCCGACTACCTCGTCTGGGGTGCCGCCGGTCAGAACCTCGTCGACGCCGCCTACATCGCCGAGTCGTTCATCCGTGCCTACGATGCCCTGTGGGTGCCGCTTGACGACGTGACGAAGCAGCGCTACATCACGGAGTTCAAGAAGCTCCGTTCCATCGAGCCCCCCTACACCAACTGGTTCCTCTTCTCGTCGACCATCGAGAGCTTCATTGCCAAGGCCGCTGGCCTGCGTGAGTACGACGACTTCCGCGTGATGATGACCATCCGCAAGGTCGAGGAGTGGTACATTGGCGACGGCTGGTATGCCGACGGCCCCGTCTTCGCCTTCGACTACTACTCCAGCTACGTCTTTCACGCCATGTACTTAGAGACGCTGCAGAACATGATTGACGCCAAGGCCAACACCCGCCTGGAGTACCAGAAGTACTACGACCGCGCCCTGAAGCGTGCGCAGAAGTTCTCGATTATTCTCGAGCGCTTCATCTCGCCCGAGGGCACTTTCCCCGTCATCGGCCGCTCAACGCCCTACCGCCTCGCCGCCATGCAGCCGCTGGCCCTGATGGCGTGGTACCAGAAGTTGCCCAGCGACCTCTCCAACGGACAGGTGCGCGCCGCTCTGACCGCCGTCATGCACCGGATGTTCGACCAGCAGCAGAACTACAACGACGGCGGCTACCTCACCATTGGTTTCTGTGGCCACCAGCCCGAGACTGCCGACTGGTATACCAACAACGGCTCGCTCTACATGACCAGCCTGGCATTTATGCCTCTGGGACTGCCAGCCAATCATCCTTTCTGGACCGACAAGGCCGAGCCGTGGACACAGGTGAAGGCATGGGGCGGACAGCCCTTCCCGAAGGATCACCGTTGGGCCGACGATATCCAGACGCGCGACCGCTGGTAAGTCTTGCGAGATTGTGAAAAGTTCATAAATCGAGGAAATTGTTTCCCTTTTCTTCGTTTATTCATATAATAATGTGTACCTTTGCGCCTGCAAATTGAGTTGCAGGCGCTAATCTGCGCCTAATTTTTTATTTTTAGATGTTTTAATACAAGATGAACGTAATTACAAAGACCCTTCAATTGGCTGATGGCAGAACTATCACCATTGAAACCGGGAAAGTGGCAAAACAGACTGACGGCTCCGTCATGCTCCGCATGAACAACACCGTATTGCTCGCCACTGTTTGTGCCGCAAAAGATGCAGTTCCCGGAACAGATTTCATGCCTTTGCAGGTAGACTATCGTGAACAGTACGCCGCCGCAGGCCGTTTCCCCGGCGGATTCACCAAGCGCGAAGGCAAAGCCTCAGACAACGAAATCCTGACATCGCGACTCGTGGACCGCGTTCTTCGTCCACTCTTCCCCAGTAACTATCACGCAGAAGTTTTCGTCAACGTCATGCTCTTCTCGGCTGACGGCGTTGACCAGCCCGATGCACTTGCCGGCTTCGCCGCTTCGGCAGCCCTCGCCTGCTCGGATATTCCCTTCGAGTGCCCCATCTCGGAGGTCCGCGTGGCTCGCATCAACGGCGAGTACGTCATTAACCCCACCTTCGCCCAGATGAAGGAGGCCGACATGGACATCATGGTCGGTGCCTCGGCTGAGAACATCATGATGGTTGAGGGTGAGATGAAGGAAGTCTCTGAGCAGGACCTGCTCGGTGCCCTGAAGGCCGCCATGGACGCTATCAAGCCCATGTGTGAGCTGCAGGCAGAACTCTCGAAGGAGCTTGGCAAGGATGTCAAGCGCGAGTACGACCACGAGGTCAACGACGAGGACCTGCGTGCCCAGATGAACAAGGAACTCTACCAGCCCGCCTACGACGTCACGAAGCAGGCCCTGGAGAAGCAGCAGCGCGCTGAGGCCTTCGAGAAGATTCTCGAGGACTTCAAGGAGAAGTATGCTGCCGACCACGCCGACCTCACCGAGGACGAGCTGGACGAGAAGTATGCGATGATGGAGCGCTACTACCACGATGTGGAGCGCGACGCCATGCGCCGTTGCATCCTCGACGAGGGCATCCGTCTTGATGGCCGTAAGACCGACGAGATTCGTCCCATTTGGTGCGAGGTCTCTCCGCTGCCCATGCCTCACGGAAGCTCTATCTTCACCCGTGGCGAGACGCAGTCGCTGACCACCGTCACCCTCGGCACAAAGCTCGACGAGAAGCTCGTCGACGACGTCCTCGACAAGAGCTACATGAAGTTCCTGCTCCACTATAACTTCCCCCCGTTCTGCACGGGCGAGGCCAAGGCTCAGCGCGGCGTAGGCCGTCGTGAGATTGGTCACGGACACCTGGCATGGCGCGGTCTGAAGGGTCAGATTCCCGCTGACTTCCCCTACACCGTCCGTGTCGTCAGCCAGATCCTGGAGTCCAACGGTTCTTCGTCAATGGCTACCGTCTGCGCCGGCACGCTGGCCCTGATGGATGCTGGTGTTCCCATGAAGAAGCCCGTCTCGGGTATCGCCATGGGTCTCATCAAGAACCCCGGAGAAGATAAGTACGCTGTCCTCAGCGATATCCTCGGCGACGAGGACCACCTGGGCGATATGGACTTCAAGACCACCGGTACGAAGGATGGTCTGACGGCCACCCAGATGGATATCAAGTGCGACGGCCTGTCGTTCGACATCCTCGAGAAGGCCCTCATGCAGGCCAAGGCCGGTCGTGAGCATATCCTGAACTGTATCACCGACACCATCGCCGAGCCGCGTGCCGAGATGAAGCCCCAGGTGCCCCGCATCGAGGCCTTCGAGATTCCCAAGGAGTTCATCGGTGCTGTCATTGGCCCGGGCGGAAAGATTATCCAGCAGATGCAGGAGGACACCGGTGCTACCATCACCATCGACGAGGAAGACGGCGTCGGCAAGGTGCAGGTCAGCGCTCCTAACAAAGAGTCTATCGACGCTGCCATCGCCAAGATCAAGGCTATCGTCGCCATCCCCGAGGTGGGCGAGATCTACGACGGTGTTGTCCGTTCAATCATGCCTTACGGCTGCTTCGTCGAGATTATGCCGGGCAAGGATGGTCTGCTCCATATCTCCGAGATTGACTGGAAGCGTCTCGAGACTGTCGAGGAGGCAGGTATCAAGGAGGGCGACCACATCCAGGTGAAGCTCCTCGAGATCGACCCGAAGACCGGTAAGTACAAGCTCTCGCACCGTGTGCTCATCGAGAAGCCCGAGGGTTATGTCGAGCGTCCCGCCCGTGGTGAGCGCCGTGAGCGCCCCGAGCGTGGTGAGCGACGTCCCCGTCCCGAGCGTGGCGAGCGTCGCGACCGTGGTGACCGCGGTGACCGTCGTGGTCCCCGTCCCGAGCGTCACAACGACTTCGCCGACAAGCTGAACGAGAAACTCGGCGACGAGCTCCATGAGCCTGCGAAGAACAACGATCCGAAGGACTTCAGCGATGCTCTCGACCACATGGACTTCTAAACACCGGTAAACACCGACTTTTATAAAAAGCGGGCGGAAAACCACTTGAAAATTTGGTTTTTCGCCCGTTTTCTATTATCTTTGTGCCCAAATAATCTAAAACAACAAACTACACATGAAGAAACTGCTGACACTACTGGCCATCACGGCCTTATTGTTCTCTGTTGACTGTGGCTCCGCCACGGCCAAACCAGCTACTGCTCCCGGTACGTTTACCGTGGGTGACAAGACCTTCCTACTCAACGGCCAGCCCTTCGTGGTGAAGGCGGCCGAGGTGCACTATCCCCGCATCCCTCGTCCTTACTGGGAGCACCGCATCCAAATGTGTAAGGCACTGGGTATGAACACGCTGTGCCTCTACGTATTCTGGAATATCCATGAGCAACAGGAGGGTGTATTCGACTTCACGGGCAACAACGACGTGGCCGAGTTCTGCCGATTGGCGCAGAAGAATGGTATGTACGTCATCGTGCGCCCCGGCCCCTATGTCTGTGCCGAGTGGGAGATGGGTGGACTGCCTTGGTGGCTCTTAAAGAAAAAGGATATACGCCTGCGCGAGCGCGATCCTTATTTTATGGAAAGGGTAAAAATCTTCGAGCAGAAGGTGGGCGAGCAGCTCGCACCGCTGACCATCCAGAACGGCGGCCCCATCATCATGATTCAGGTGGAGAACGAGTACGGAAGTTATGGCGAGGACAAGCCATATGTTTCGGAAATCCGCGATTGCCTGCGCTCCATCTACGGCAAGGAGCTGTCGCTCTTCCAATGTGACTGGTCGAGCAACTTTGAGAAGAACGGTCTCGACGATTTGACGTGGACGATGAACTTCGGCACGGGTGCGAATATCAACGACCAGTTCCGCCGCCTCGGCGAGTTGCGTCCCAACGCCCCGAAGATGTGCTCGGAGTTCTGGAGCGGCTGGTTCGACAAGTGGGGAGCCCGTCACGAGACCCGTCCCGCCAAGGACATGGTCGAGGGCATGGACGAAATGCTGTCGAAGGGTATCAGCTTCTCGCTCTACATGACCCACGGAGGGACCTCGTTTGGCCACTGGGCCGGTGCTAACTCGCCCGGCTTTGCACCTGACGTGACCAGCTATGACTACGACGCCCCCATCAACGAGTGGGGTCTCGCCACCCCGAAGTTCTGGGAGCTGCGCAAGATGATGGAGAAGTACAACGACGGCAAGAAGATGCCATCTGTGCCCAAGGCTCCCATGCCGATAGTTACCGTACCGAAGTTTGAGCTGACGGAATTTGCCACCCTCATGACAGCGATGACCAATTCCAAGCCCGTGAATGGCGGACTGAAGACTTTCGAGGAGATGGATATGGGCTGGGGTACGATGATTTACTCCACCCGACTGCCGGAAATAACCTCATCCAGCGTTCTGACAGGTGAATTCCACGATTTTGCGCAGGTATTTATCGACAAGAAATACATCGGCAAGATAGATCGCGTTAAGAACGAGAAGTCTCTCACCATCCCTGCCGTCAAGAAGGGTGCCGAACTTATTATTATCGTCGAAGGCATGGGCCGCATCAACTTCGGTCGTGCCATCAAGGACTTCAAGGGCATCGTCGGTAATGTCACGCTGACCACCGAGAACGATGAAGCAGAGATTATGCTGACACCGAAGAACTGGATGAACATCGCCATCCCCGATGACTACGAGACGGCTAAGAATGCGCTCGATATGGTAAAGTCGCTTAATGACAAGGCTGATAAGGGCGAAATAAAGGGTAGCTTCCAGGGAGCGGCACTGATGCAGAACTACGAGGAATCTCAGAAACTGGCTGACTTCATGAAGCCCGGATACCATCGCGGCTACTTCACGCTGAAGAAGGTAGGCGACACCTTCCTGAATTTCGAGACTTGGGGCAAGGGACAGGTCTACGTCAATGGTCACGCCATGGGCCGCATCTGGAGCATCGGTCCGCAGCAGACGCTCTACGTGCCTGGCTGCTGGCTGAAAAAGGGTAGGAACGAGATTATCGTCCTTGACGTCGTCGGTCCGAAGGAGCGCGTAGTGTGGGGACAGGCAGAGCCTGAGCTGAACAAGCTTCAGCTGGAGAAGAGCAACAAACACAACAACATCGGCGACAAGCCCGACCTCAACAGCGCCACGCCCGCAGTCACAGGTGCTTTCAAGGCTGGCAATGGCTGGCAGACCATCCAGTTTGGAAAGACAGTCAAGGGTCGCTACCTAGCCATAGAATGTCTCTCTACCCAGAAGGATAACGACCGCGTAGCTATCGCCGAGTTGTATTTGCAGGGTGCTGATGGCAAGCGTCTCTCTCGAGAGCCGTGGACGACGAAGTACGCTAACTCCGAAGAGGAGAACGGCAACCACACCGGTGACAAGGTCTTTGACCTGCAGGAATCGACCTACTGGCAGACAGAGAAGTCGGCTTCTGCTCCCCACCTTTTGGTCATCGACCTTGGCTCTGAGCAGACCGTCAACGCCCTCGAGTACCTACCGCGTGCCGAACAGGGCGCTCCAGGCAGCATCAAGAGCTTCCGCATCTATCTGCTGAAGTAAGATTCTTACAGCGACTATCGCGATATCCGCGATAGTCGCTGTTTAATACAAACACATAAATAACTAGACTCATATGCAAAGACTGCTGATAGCTATATCATTTCTCATTTTTCAGTTGTCATTTAGCGTAGCGCAAACCCATACCATCCGCACCGATGCGCCGTGTCAGACCATCCGTCACTTTGGCGCTTCCGATGCGTGGTCGATGCAAACCATCGGCCTCTGGCCCGACACCGCTGAACAAGTGAAGATTGCCGACTGGCTTTTTTCTCTCGATACTGATGCACAGGGCCAACCCCGTGGCATCGGCCTCTCCCTCTGGCGCTTCAACCTCGGCGCCGGCAGCGCTGAGCAGGGACGTGAGTCGCAGATCAACCGCTCTACCCGCACCGAGTGCTTCCTACAGCCCGACGGCACCTACGACTGGACGCGTCAGCAGGGGCAGCGCCGCTTCCTGCAACTGGCCAAGGAACGTGGCGTGCCTCATTTCCTCGTCTTCCTCAACTCACCGCCCGTCTATTTCACCCAGAACGGACTGGCCACGAACACCGGTCGCGACGGCACGCTGAACCTGCGCCCGGACTGCTACGACCGCTTCGCCCAGTTCATGGCTACAGCCCTTCGCGGTTTGGAGGAGCACGACGGCATTCACTTCGACTACATCTGTCCCGTCAACGAACCCGACGGTCACTGGAACTGGCAGGGACCGAAGCAGGAAGGCTCACCAGCTACCAACCGCGAGATTGCCCGTTTGGCAAAAGCTCTCAATTCACAATTCACCGCTCGACCAAAGGTCGCTTGCTACCAACGGGACGCAAGAATTCACAATTCACAAATCCTCGTTCCCGAGTCCAGCGACCTGCGCTGTCTGCTCGGCATCTACAAGACCGACTGGCAGCGAGGTAACACTATCCGCACCCTCTTCTCGCCGGACAGTACCGCGACCTATCTCGGCGATGTGCCCCATGTGCCCCGCATTATCCTTGGCCACAGCTACTGGACGAACACCCCCATCCCCTATATGAAAAAGGTACGCGAGGAGCTGCGCGACACCTGCCGCCATTATGGCGTCAAGTTCTGGCAGTCGGAGCTCTGCATCATGTCCAACGATGAGGAGATAGGTGGTGGCGGTGGCTACGATTTTACCATGAAGACAGCTCTCTACGTTGCTCGTGTCATCCATCATGACCTCTGCTATGCCGACGCCGAGAGCTGGTCGTGGTGGCGTGCCTGTGGCGGTGACTATAAAGACGGTCTTATCCGCGTCTATGAACCCCGCCCCGAAAGGAACTCCTCCCCTCGGGGAGGGTGGGAGGGGGCCTTTCGCGCCCGCGACTCCCGCCTGCTCTGGGCTCTGGGGAACTACAGCCGCTTCGTCCGACCCGGTGCCGTGCGTTATGAGGTTGACGGACCCGAGGATCCCTATGGCCTGATGGTCAGCGCCTACCGCAACGTCGACGGCTCCTGGGTCGTCGTCGCCATCAACTACAGCGAGAAGGAGCAGCCGTTTGTTCCCTCTTTCTCTGTAGGTGGTGATTCTGCCTCTACCTCCTCTGCGCTCTCCTGGCGCAGTTATCGCACCAGCGACGTCGATGGCGAGACTCTCCGTCCCGTCGCCGTCACTCCTATGCTCCCCTCCCGTAGCATCACCACCTTCGTTTCCAGGTAGTTCGTGGCGCTATAGCGCCTCTTTTTTGCGAAAAATTAGCAAAAGAGCACTTTTTGGGATATATTGAACAGCGAAAATTGGATATTTTTTGCGTACTTTGCACCCGAAAAGTAAAAAACGAACATCATGGGGATACAAAATCTCAAACCAAGGAGCGGTTCTGATACCCTGCGGATAGGCGATAGCGACGAGTTGGTTGTGATGGAGAATTTTGGAGCATTGCCTAAAGGCCAACTTCGTCTCAACGATCAAGGACTCATTGTGATTTGTACCGATGGTATGGCGCAGTTCGACTACGACGGTCAGCAGATTCGGCTCCGCAAGAACGACCTTTTCCTCTATATGGCGCATAGCGTCGCCTCTAATTTTATGTCCTCATCCGACTTCAACTGCCGTCAGATTTGGTTTACCAGAAGCGAACTATGGAACATCAACATGTATGCTGAGGTGAGTCTGGCGGACTTGGCTTATCTGAAGCAGCATCCAACGGTGCATCTTACAGATGACGACGTTCAGCTACTTGATGATTATTTCCTGTTGCTGTGTCGCAGGATGAGAGACCGTTCGCCGCTACTTTATCCGGATATTGTGAGGTCACTTGTCAGCACGATGATGTTGGAGATGCTTTGCATGATGCGGCGCGACAAAATACAAAAAACAGTATCGAAAGATCAAGAGAACACTACTCCCGGCGTTCACAAACGACTGCTGGCTGACAAGTTTATGCAGTTGGTTGAGCAGAGCGACGGACGCATCCGCAGAGTGGATGACTTCGCCAGACAGTTGAACGTCACCCCCAAATACTTGTCGACCATCTTGAAGGAGACCATCAATCGCCGGCCAAGCATGATGATAGAGCACTTCACGATGGGGGCCATCGAGCGCCGTCTTCGATTCACTGATATGACGATGCAGGAGATAGCCAACGACCTGAACTTCCCCAATGCCTCGTTCTTCGGCAAGTACTTTAAGGAACGCATGGGTATTACGCCGTTAGAGTATAGGAAGAAGTATCAGAATTAATGTAAATCGTCAATCGAAAATCCGTCAATCGTAAATAACAAAGATGTCTGAACTTGAACCCCTAATAGCCGACCTCGCGCTGATATTGATTTGCGCCGGAGCCATGACGCTGCTCTTTAAGAAACTGAAGCAGCCGGTGGTGTTAGGCTACATTGTGGCAGGCTTCCTGGCCTCGCCGAACATGACGTATATGCCTAGTGTCACCGACATGGAGGGCATCAGACTATGGAGTGACATTGGTGTCATCTTCCTGCTCTTCGCCCTCGGCCTGGAGTTTTCGTTTAAGAAGATTTTGAAGATGGGAGCCGCGCCAATCATCGCCGCCGTTTCTGTCATTATGGGCATGATGCTCGTGGGAATGTTCACAGGCGGACTGTTCGGGTGGAGCAAGATGGACTGCATCTATCTTGGCGGTATGCTGGCGATGTCGTCGACGACGATTATCTTCAAGGCTTTCGACGACATGGGACTCCGGGAGAAGCGCTTTGCCAGTCTGGTGCTCAGCGTGTTGATTATCGAGGACATCCTGGCCATCGTGCTCATGGTGATGCTCTCGACGATGGCCGTCAGCAAGGAGGTGGAGGGCACGCAGATGCTCGCAGCCATCCTGAAGCTTGTGTTCTTCCTTGTGCTGTGGTTCGTCGTCGGCATCTACCTCATTCCGCTGTTCCTGCGCAAGGTGAAGTCGCTGATGAGCAACGAGACGATGCTCATCACCGCGCTGGCCCTATGCTTCGGCATGGTGGTCTTCGCCTCCGCCGTGGGCTTCTCAGCAGCTTTTGGCGCCTTCGTCATGGGCAGCATCTTGGCCGAGACCGTCGAGGCGGAGACCATTGAGCACCTCGTGACACCCGTAAAGGACCTCTTTGGTGCCGTCTTCTTCGTGTCCGTCGGCATGATGGTCGACGTGGCACTCATCGTAGAGTACATCGTGCCCATTCTTAGCATCGTCGCCGCCATCATGCTGGGACAGACCATCCTGAGTACGGGCGGATTCCTCCTGGCCGGACAGCCGCTGAAGACCGCCATGCAATGCTCGTTCTCGCTGACGCAGATTGGCGAGTTCGCCTTTATCCTCGCCACGCTCGGCACGTCGCTCCATGTCACCAGCGACTTCCTCTATCCCATCGTCGTGGCGGTGTCGGTGTTTACGACGTTCACCACGCCGTATATGATCAGGCTGGCAGAACCAGCCTACACAGTGGTGGCGCGCGTGCTGCCAAAGCGGTTCCAAGCCAAGATAGAAAGCAATGCTTCTGACGAAGAGGAGCCCGAGACCGAGGAGCAACAAAGCCTTTGGCGCGACTGCCTCAAACAGCTGGCCGTCGTCGTCCTCATCCACAGCGTGCTCTGTCTGGCTATCATCGCCCTGATGCTCATCTACGGCAAGCCGTTCATAGCAGGTATGCTTTCTCAGCCGTGGGCTGACGTTGTTACCGCCTTACTCACTATCATGATTTGCGCGCCCTTCCTTTGGACGCTTATGCGTATTGGCGGTCGCAATGAAAAAGTGCTGACGCTTTGGAACAGTGGCCGTTCCGCTCGTGTAAAGGTGCTGGCCCTGCAACTGCTGCGCCTCGTCATCGGTGCCGCCTTCGTCAGTTTCATCATCGGTCACACCGTCCACTGGAGCGGCATGCTCGGCATCTTTGTCGTCTTCGCCGTAGTATTCGCCATTGCCTTCTCGCCCCGGTTGAAGGAGCGTGGTGAGCGGATGACCAAGACATTCAGAGAGAACCTGTCGGAGCGAGAGCGGATGTGATCAACGAAAACGATAACGAAAACAATAATTAAAAAAGATAATAAAAGTATGAGAACGATCAGCAAATTGTTTCTGCCTGTAGTCATAATGAGCATCGCCATACTCACCGCCTGCGGCAGCAAGAATGAAGAGAAGAAGGTGGAGGCCGTTCACAACGTCATCACCGTCACGCCGAAGAATCAGCAGGCCACGATGGAGAAGAACTTCTCGGGTATCGTGAAGGAGCACGCCACCGTGAGTCTGGGATTCCGCACGCCGGGTCAGATTTCACACATCTACGTGAAAGAGGGCGACCATGTGAGGGCCGGTCAGCTGCTGGCCACCCTCGACACGAAGGACTACCAGCTGCAGGTGGACGCCGCCCAGACGCAGTACAACCAGCTGAAGAACGAGGTGGAGCGTCTCAAGCAGCTCTACGAGGGCAAGAGTCTTTCGGGCAACGACTACGAGAAGGCCACGAGCGGACTTGAGCAGTTGGGTATCCAGCTGCAGAACGCCAAGAACCAGCTGGGCTACACCCGTCTGACGGCTCCCGTAAGTGGCACCATCCAGAAGGTGAACTTCGAGAAGGCCGAGATGGTGAGCGCCGGACTGCCGGTGTTCGACATCGTGGATGCCGGGAGCATGGAGGTGCAAATCAGCGTGCCGGCCGACATTTACGCCCAGCATCACCGCTTTGTGCGCGCCTACTGCAAGCATAAGGGCGAGCAGTATGAGCTGCGCCAAACGAGCCTCCTGCCGAAGGCCGATGCCAACCAGCTCTTCACGCTGAACTTCGCCCTGCAAGGGAGCAAGCTGAGTGCCGGACAGAGCGTGGATGTGTATATCGTGATGAGCGGCGACGGCAGCAGCGAAGGCCTGACCGTTCCGCCGCACGCTGTCTTCGAGGACGGGGGCAAGAGCTACGTGTGGGTCGTTGGAAACGATGACGTGGTGAAGCAGCGGCCTGTGACCTTAGGCACAGTGAGTGTAGACGGCGACGTGTTCGTCACCTCTGGCCTCTCGGAGACCGACCGCGTGGTGAAGGCTGGCGTGAATATGCTACATGATGGTGAGAAGGTGAAGGTGGTCGTTCCCCAGACCACCAATATAGGCGACCTCTTGTAAAAATTGATAATTGAGAAATTGAGAATTGAAGATTATGAACGCAAGAGGACTAACTGAATTCTTTGTCAAGCGCCCAATCATATTCTGGAGCTTCGTCGTGGGTATCCTGTTCCTCGGCGTCTTCAGCTTCCTGAATATGCCGAAGCTTGAGGACCCCGCCGTAGCCGTGAAGCAGGCGTCGGTAGTGCTGGTCTATCCCGGCGCGTCGGCTCACGAGGTGGAGCTGAAGGCCGTGCAGGTGATGGAGGACGAGTTGCGCACACTGCCCGATATCAAGAGTCTGGAATCGACCTGTCAGTCGGGCATGGCCGTCATCAGTGTGAAGTTTGCCGACGAGGTGAAGATGGCTGAGATGGAGCAGCACTTCGACCAGCTGCGCCGTAAGACCAACGATGTGCAGACGAAGCTGCCGTCGGGTTGCTACGCCCCCATCGTCATCGATGATATGCTCGACGTCTACGGCCTGTTCTACGCCTTCACCGGCGAGGGCTACAGCTACGCCGAGCTGGAGCGCTACGCCAAGCTGATACGCCGCGAGCTGCTCACGGTGAAGGGCGTGAAGCGCGTAAATATAGTAGGTACGCGTAGCGAGGTTATCAACATCAAGCTCTCTAAGGACAAGCTGGCACGTAACGGCATCATCCCGACACAGGTGATGCTCGGCCTGCAGAGCGCTGGCAAGACCGTGAACGGCGGCAAGTATACCAGCGGTGACGACCGCATAGAGCTGCGCGTGAACAACGCCTTGGAGGACGAGCAGGACATTGCCGACCTCTACATCCGCACGACCGGCGGCAAGCTGATGCGCCTCGGTGACATCGCCACCGTGGAGCGCAGCTACAAGGAGCCGCAGACGGGCGGCTTCTTCCTCAACGGCAAACCGGCCTTGGGCATCTGCCTGACGTGCAACGACGGTGTCATCGTGCCCGACGTGGGTAAGGCTGTCGATGAGAAGATGGCCGAGGTGATGCAGCGCGTGCCCGTGGGCTTCGCCACGGATAAGATCTTCTTCCAGCCCGACCAGGTGAACTCCGCCATCAGCGGCTTCATGGTCAACCTCCTGGAGTCGGTGCTCATCGTCATCATCGTCCTCATGTTCATGTACGGCTTCCGTGGCGGCATGATCATCGGCACGAGCCTGGTGCTTAGCATCGCCGTGTCGTTCCCCATCCTGCTGTTGGCAGGCAGCACCCTGCAGCGCATCTCCCTCGGTGCCTTCATCGTGGCGATGGGTATGCTCGTCGATAACGCCATTGTCATCCTTGACGGCATCCTGGCCGACAAAAAGAAGGGACTGGGACCGAAGTCCTACCTATATAATATTGTGAACAACTCGGCGCTGCCCATGCTCGGTGCAACGGTCATCGCCGTGCTGACATTCTTCCCGACATACCTCTCGCCGAATACGGCGGGTGAGTACTGCCGCGACCTGTTCCTCGTGCTCTGCATCTCGCTGCTCGCCTCATGGGTGCTCGCCATGGTGCAGGTGCCGGCGTGCGTGGCCGCCTGGCTACCGCTCCGCTCGAAGCAGAAGGAGGGCGGCGACGGCAAGGAGAACGGACTGCAACGCGCCATCCGCGGTCTCATCGCCAAGCTCATCGACTACAAGCAGCTGACCATCGTCTGCGCTGTGGCCCTGCTCGTGCTCTGCGGCTGGGGCTTTACAAAGGTGCGCAGCGTGTTCTTCCCTGACTTCGACTACGGACAGTTCGTCATCGAGTACTACCTGCCCGCACAGACCAGTCCCGACCGTACACGCGAAGATCTGCTGAAGGTGACTGAGGAGCTGCTGAAGAACGACAAGGTGGACCGTGTGGCCGCCGCCATGGGCTCCTCGCCCGTGCGCTACAGCCTCGTGCGCCCGATGAACAGCGGTGGCGAGCACTACGGCGAACTCATCGTCGACTGCAAGGACTTCAAGACCATGAAGGCGTGCATCGCCGAGATCCGGCCCCAGCTGCGTGCCGCCCATCCCGACGCTTACATCCGTTTCCGCAACTATAACTTCAGCATCGGCACCACGCACACCGTCGAGGTGCAGTTCCAGGGTCCTGACCCGTCGGTACTGCGCCAGCTGGCCAATCAGGCCGAGACCATCATGCGCGGTTCGAAGTACGTCGATACCTACTCCGTACAGAACAACTGGCACCCGAAGGGCAAGACCCTCGTGGCCGACTACATCCAGAGCGGCGCCATGCGCAGCGGACTGAACCGCGGCAACGTGGCCAACTCCCTGCTCGCCTCGACCGACGGTATGCCCGTGGGCGTCATCTACGACCAGGACAAGACGGTCATCGTGCAGATGCAGGTGCGCAACGAGGACGGCTCGGCCATCATGGACCTGCCACACGTCCCCGTGTGGAGCGACCTCAACCTGAACATCGACAACGAGGACGTGAAGGGCCTCGTCAGGGGCACCACCAGCGTCGAGAACATGGAGAACAAGATGCTCAGCAGTCTGCCCCTCAGCACCGTCGCCGAGAAGATGGAGATGGTCTGGGAGGAGGGTTACGTAGTCCGTAAGGACGGCCAGCGTACCATCGAGGCTGAGTGCGACCCCGACCCGACCAACGAGGATGCCACGCCGGGTGCCGTCGAGAAGGACATCCGCGAGCAGATAGAAGCTATCGCCCTGCCGCCAGGCTACTCTATGAGCTGGCAGGGTGAGGGTGGCAGCAGCGGCGAGGCAGCCGGTTCGCTGCTCATGCTCTTCCCCGTCGCCTTCTTCTTCATCCTCGTCATCATGCTCCTGCTGTTCAACAGCTGGAAGCAGGTACTGCTCATTGTCTGCTGTCTGCCGTTCATCATCTGCGGCATCGTGCCCGCCCTGCTCACCGTCAACATGCCGTTCACCTTCATCGCCATCCTCGGCGTGATGGGTCTCGTGGGCATGATGACGAAGAACGGCATCGTGCTCGTCGACGAGATCAACCGCCTGCAGCGTGAGGAGAAGCAGCATCCCTATCAGGCCGTGGTGAACGCCACCGCCAGCCGCACCACGCCCGTGATGATGGCCTCGCTGACCACCATCCTCGGTATGGCTCCGCTGATGGGCGACCCGATGTACGGCTCCATGGCCGTCAGCATCATGTCGGGCCTCGCCATGGGTACCATCATCACCCTCGTCTTCCTGCCTATCCTCTACACCACGTTCTTCCACATACAAAAACCGAAAGCCGCATGAAAAAGATAATCACCGCCCTCGTCTTCTCTGCTGCGACGTTGTCGCAGCTCTCCGCCCAGCCATCCCAGCCCCTAAGTTTGAAAGACTGTCGCCGTCTGGCTCTCGAGAACAACGAGCAAGTCATGACTGCCAACAATGCCGTTGAGAAGGCGAAGCTCGACCGACAGATAGCCTTTGCCCAGTATCTGCCCAAGGTGGACGGATCCTTTACGATGATCCAGCTGCAGAACCAGGACCTGCTGGATATAGGTGACGTCCTCGGCCTGCAGCTACAGACACGCGGCACCTACCTTGCCGGCATCAATGTCACTCTGCCGCTCTATGTCGGTGGACAACTGACGGCCGCCAACCGCCTTGCCGCCATCGGACAGAAAGTCAGCGAGGAGCAGCGCCGCAAGACCGAGATGCAGCTCATTGCCGACGTCGATAACGCCTACTACCAGCTCATTGCCGTCCGCGCGAAGGTGCAGATGCTCGAGGCCTACGCCCAGCAGATGCAGGGACTCTATGACCAGGTGAAGCTCGCCGCTGGTGTGCAGATGGCCACAGAAAACGACCTCCTGCGCATCACTACTAAACAGAACGAGGTCAGTTACCAGTTGCAGAAGGCCCGTAACGGCGAACAGCTCTGCGGCCTTGCCCTGGCCAACATCATCGGCACAGACTTCGAGCAGCCCATCATCCCCACCGACACTGCATTCACCCAAGTAACTACTTCCCTCCCTCACAGGGAGGGGTCGGGGGAGGGTCTGCTTCTCTCTGAGGACTTCTCCTCCCGCCCCGACCTCCTTCTGCTTCAGCAGCAGGTGAAGGCCAACGAGGTACTGGTGAAGAAGGAGCGCTCCAACTATCTGCCCACCCTGGCACTCATTGGCAGTTACTCCTACCACGACAATCTGAAGTTGAAGGGCGAGCTGAACCTGCCGAGTGGCAGGTCGCTGGATTATAACCACACCATCAGGGGAGGCAGCCCTTACGCCATGCTGGCCTTGAAGCTGCCCATCTTCCACTGGGGTGCCGAGCTTAAGAAGGTGAAGAAGGCGAAGCTCAGTCTCAGCGACTCCCAGTTGCAGCTGCAACAGTTAGAGCGCAGTATGCGCGTCGAGGTGCGTCGCGCTGTCCAGAACGTCACCGACGCTCAGCGTATGGTCGAGACCGCGGCCCTTGGCCGTCAGCAGGCCGACGAGAACCTCCGCGTCATGCGCCAGAAGTACGACAATCAGCTCTGCACCATGACAGACCTCCTCGATGCCCAGAGCCAGTGGCAGCAAGCGCGTAGCAACCTGATTGAGGCACAGGCCCAGCTGAAAATCTACGAGACGGAATACCTCCGCGTCACTGGAAGACTGCAGGTACAATAATCAAGGTAAAAAGCAAAGAAATAATATCGAAATAGCAATGAATATGAAGACAAAACGGACAGTGATGGCTCGGGCTTTGGGGCTTGGGCTGTTGGTGCTGTTGCCGTCAGTGGCGTGCGCTCAACGATTGTTGACGCTCGACAGTTGTAGGGCGATGGCACTGAGAAACAACAAGCAGATTGGCGTGGCGAAGATGAAGCAGGAGGTGAATGCCTATATGCGGAAGTCAGCACGCACACAGTATCTGCCGAAGGTGAACGCTGTGGGAGGCTATATGTGGATGAGTCGCGAGATCTCCATCCTCAACGACGACCAGAAGGCGGCACTGAGTAACATGGGAACGAACACGGCAGCGAAGTTGCAGGACGCACTCTCGCCGCTGACATCGGCTCTGCCGGCGGCAACACAGCAGAAGATGGCCGGCGACATGACGGCCTTTGCCGGTGCACTGAACCAGGTGGGCGCAGGCATCGTGGACGGGTTCCGAACGGATACGCGCAACATGATGGCTGGTGCTGTGACCGTGACGCAACCTGTGTTTATGGGTGGTGCCATTACGGCGGCCAACAAGATGGCCGACATCAACGAGGAGATGGCGGCGAACTCGCTGGAGATGAAGCGCCAGAACACCTTATATAATATAGACCAGGCATACTGGCAGGTGGTGTCGCTGCACCACAAGCAGAAACTGGCCGAGAGTTTCGTGGAGTTGGTAAAGAAACTCCAGAGCGATGTGCAGAAGATGATTGACAAAGGCGTGGCGACGAAGGGCGACGGCCTGAGCGTCGGCGTACGTGTCAACGAGGCCGAGATGGCGCTGACGCAGGTGCAGGACGGCTTGTCGCTGTCGAAGATGCTGCTCTGCCAGCTGTGCGGACTGCCCCTCGACGAGGCGATTACACTGGCAGAAGAGGAGAGTGACGTGCTCGGTGGGGTTGCGACACCGTCGCAACATACAGGACAAACCGACGTGGCGTTTGCCAACAGGCCGGAGCTGAAAGTGCTCCAGAATACTGCGGACTTGTCGAAGCAGACGACGAACGTTCTGAAGGCAGGTAACCTGCCGCAGGTACTGGTCACCGGTGGCTATGCCATATCGAATCCCAACACGTTCAACGGCTTCGAGAAGAAGTTCGGCGGCCTTTGGAATGCGGGCGTTGTGGTACGTGTACCCATCTGGAACTGGGGCGACGTGAAGAACAAGGTGCGCGCCTCGAAAGTGGCCACGGCGATGGCCAGTCTGGAGATGGACGAAGCCCGCGAGCTGATTGAGCTCCAGGTGAACCAGAGTAACTTCAAGGTGAGCGAGGCGCAGAAGAAGCTCGCTATGGCGACAGCAAACATCGCCAATGCCGAGGAGAACCTGCGTATGGCGAACCTTGGTTTCAAGGAGGGCACCGTCTCACACACTACCGTCATGGAGGCCCAGACGGCGTGGCAACAGGCACAGTCGCAGCTCATCGACGCAGAGATCGGTGTCAAGCTCTCAGAGGTGGAACTGCAGAAAGCATTGGGCACTTTAGCCCCCTAAGTTAGGGGGGATGGGGGTCTGAACAGACGCATAAACCATAATAAATAAACAAGCAACAATAATAACAATTTAACCGGGGCGATGAACGCTCGTTCAGACCCCCAACCCCCTAACTTAGGGGGCTCGTACAAAGATTATGGCAGACAAAGCAAAAGAACAGCATAACAATATCCTGCTGGCCGTGGGTGGCTTTTCAGCAGTAGTAGTCATCGTAGCGCTCATCGGAATGCTCGCACTGGGGCGCGACCCGGAAATCATTCAGGGTGAGATGGAGGTCGAGGAGTACCGCGTATCCGGAAAAGTGCCCGGACGAATCCTGGAACTCCGCGTGAAGGAGGGCGACTTTGTGAAGGCGGGCGACACGCTGGCCATCATCGAGGCACCCGATGTGGAAGCAAAGATGGCACAGGCAAAGAGTGCCGTTGACGCCGCTGCCGCTATGGAGCAGATGGCCAAGAACGGTGCCCGCAAGGAGATGATACAGTCGGCCCAGCAGTTGCTGGAGCAGGCCAAGGCCGGCCTGGAAATTGCCGAGAAGTCCTATAAGCGCGTTCAGGAACTGTTCAACGAAGACGTGGTATCGGCTCAGAAACGTGATGAGGCCGAGGCGATGTACAAGTCGGCACAGGCCCAGGTGAAGGCTGCCCAGAGCCAGTACGACATGGCGGTGAACGGTGCCCGCTTGGAGGAGCGCCAGGCCGCTTCGGCTACGGTGGGTCAGGCCCGCGGTGCCGTACAGGAGGTGACCAGCTATATCAAGGAGACCGTGCAGGTGGCCCAGATGGACGGCGAGGTGACCGACGTCTACCCGAAGGTGGGCGAGCTTGTCGGCACGGGCACGCCAATCATGTCGATTGCCGTGATGGACGACCAGTGGGCTACGTTCAACATCCGCGAGGACCAGCTGAAGGACATCAAGGTGGGCGCCGAGCTGACGGTTCGCATCCCCGCGCTCGACGTGGAGACGACGATGAAGGTGACGTCGATGAAGGACAAGGGCTCGTTCGCTGTCTGGAAGGCCACGAAGGCTACGGGTCAGTACGACCAGAAGACGTTCGAGGTGAAGGCTCGTCCGACTAGCGCCGTGAAGGACGTCCGCCCCGGCATGTCAGTGATTCTTAAGAAGTAGCCAATGAAATATATATCTGATTTCTTTGCCGTCGCCCTGCGCGAGCTCGACATCATCGTCCGCAAGAACCGCATCTACGGTTTCTGCATGGTGGTGTTCCCGCTGCTCATCGTGCTGTTCTTCACCACGATGCTCGACGATGGCGTGGCGCTCGACCTGCCTGTCGGCGTGGTGGACCAGGACAACTCGGCGACGTCGCGCGGACTGGTGCGCAACCTCGACGCCATGCAGTCGTCGCGCGTGGTCTATCGGTTTGCCAACGTCACCGAGGCGCGCAATGCGATGCAGGAAGGCAAGGTCTTTGCCTACCTCCTCATCCCCGAGGGCACGGCTGAAAAGCTGCTCTCCGGGCGGCAACCGAAGATCTCGTATTATTATACGATGACGTGTATGACCGCCGGCTCGATGGCGATGAAGGACATGAAGACCATCGGTTCGCTGGGCTCGGCGGCCGTCGGACAGTCGACGCTCGCCGCCAAGGGCGCCTCGAAGGAGCAGATCAAGGCGTCGCTGCAGCCCATCTCCGTCGATGCGCACATGATAGCGAACCCGCAGGGCTCGTACAACTACTCACTGACGACGGTCTTCGTGCCGGGCATCCTCATGCTTTTCATGGCGCTGCTCGCGGCCTATGCCGTGGGCATGGAAATGAAGTTTGACACGGGTAAGGACTGGCTCTGCACGGCCGGCGACAATATCGTCGTGGCCATCCTGGGCAAGTACATTGTCCACGCCTTGGTGTTCCTGCTCGTCATCTTCCTCTACCAGTACTACATCTTCGGTGTGCTCCACTTCCCACGGCTCGGTGGTGTGTGGAGCATCGTGCGCCTCAGTCTGCTGCAGGTGGCCGGCGGCCTCGGCTTCGGCATCTTTGCTTTCGGACTGATGCCGTCGCTGCGTATGTCGATGAGTATCTCGTCGCTATGGTCGGTGCTCAGCATCTCTATGTGCGGCTCGGCTTTCCCCATTGCGGGTATGGACGCGCCGTTGCAGGCCATGTCGTGGCTCTTCCCCCTGCGCCACTACTGGATGCTTTACCAGGCTACCGTCCTCAATGGCTTCCCCGTCATCGACGTCTGGTTCCACCTCGTGGCACTCGTGGCCTTCACGCTGCTGCCCTGGTTCGTTCTACGTAAGATTAAAAACGCCATGCTGAACTATGTGTATATACCGTAGAGTCAATGACAACGAAAGAAAGAAAAGAATATGTTTGAAAGACTGAAAGAACATTTCTCTGATGTGCTCTATATCTTCCGCCACGAACTCATTAAGGTCGTGAAGGACGAGGGTGTGCTGATGTTCCTCGTCGTGGTGCCGCTAGGCTACCCGCTGCTCTACTCGTGGATATATAACAACGAGTCGCTGCACGAGACGCCCGTGGTGGTCGTCGACCAGTCGCACTCTGCCCTGTCGCGCCAGTTCATCAACGACTGCGATGCCTCGCCCGACGTCTGTGTGAAGTTCTACGCCGAGGACCTCGACGAGGCCCGCTCTTTGGTGAGCCGACAGTTGGTGAAGGGCATCTACCTCATCCCGTCGGACTTCTCCGAGCGCGTCAACCGCGGCGAGCAGGCCACGGTGAGCGTCTATTGTGATATGTCGCTGATGCTCGCTTACAAGGCTGTCTACCAGACCGCGATGGTCGAGGCAGGCCGCCTCGGCGCGGGCATGAGCATCAAGCGTGCCGGTAACTACACCAAGCGCGAGGACGCTATCACGGCGCAGCCCTTGGCCGTCGATGACGTGGCGATGTATAATCCGTCGGGCGGCTACGGCTCGTGCGTGCTGCCCGCCGTGCTCATGCTCATCCTGCAGCAGGCCATCGCCCTCGGCATCGGCATGGCTGCCGGTACCGCCCGCGAGCGCCACAGGAACGGCCAGCTCATTCCCGACGACGACCCGCACTACCGCGGCGCCTACCGCATCGTGTGGGGCAAGGCCTTGTGCTACGGCATGATCGGGGCTGTCGCTGCCGCCTACCTCTCGATGGCCGTGCCCGCCATGTTCTCGTTCCCGCAGCTGGGCACGGGCTGGACGCTCTTCTGGATGCTCCTGCCGTACACCCTGGCGAGCGTCTTCTTCGGCCTGACCGTGTCGTGCCTCATCCGCTACCGCGAGAACGTCATGCTGCTCATGGTGTTCGTCTCCGTGCCGCTGCTGTTCATGACCGGCGTGTCGTGGCCGCAGTCCAGCATCCCTGGTTACTGGCAGGGCGTGTCGTGGATATTCCCCAGCACCTTCGGCGTCCGCGCCTTCATCCGTGTCAACTCGATGGGGGCCAGTATCAGTCAGGTGCTGCCCGAGATTCGTATCCTCTGGATCCAGGCTGCCGTCTACCTTGGTATGGCCTGTCTCGTCTACCGTCACCAGTTCAGACTAATGAAGAAATATGCAAACAATTAATAGATAAAAATGTATAGAACAAGGAAAAGACAAAATTTCCTCGTGCTTCTGGCATCGGTGATGCTGGTAGCCATGACGCTTGCTTCGTGCAAGAGCAGTAACAAACCCGCAGCCGAGACTTCGCGCATCGGTGAAATCCCCGAGGCCGCACAGTACAATTGAAGTTTTGAAGTATTGAGAGATGAGACGGAGGGTGTTTCTTTTCCTGATATGCAGCCTTTTTACCTGTCTGCATTCCCCGGAGGCCTTTGCCGGTAGCCCGGTAAAGAAGTTGTTGGCCGGTGCCGACAGCCTGCTGCAGGTGTTTTACAAGAAGGTGGACTACGACACTACCTACATCAGCCGTTCACCCGGCAAGATGGGACTGAAGGCGTGGGGTAGCCTCTCAGGCTCTAGACTCCGGGCGCGTGGCGACAACCTGCGGTCGAACCTGAAACCCGACGTCAAAGGGTCCGTCAGCCTGGAGTTCGACTACTATGACCTGGCCCTCGAGGTGGCAACAAACGTGACGGGCTCTTCCAGTGGCAGCAAACGCGACTTTGAGGTCAACTTCAACTTCTACCCCAGGCGCTTCGTCTTCGATGCCAACTACCAGAGGACTTGGAGCGCTGCCGGCTCCATGACCTATAAGGGAAAGTCCGTGGACGTGGAGAACGGATGGCTGAAGACCCAGATGCTGAACATCGATGCCTACTATACGTTCAACTATCGCCATTTCTCCTACGACTCCCCCTTCTACCAGTTCTATGTGCAGAAGCGGTCGGCAGGATCATGGCTGGCGGGACTGTCGTATCAGGGCGGCAGGATTGAGACCACGGAACGGTTGCCTGACAACCTTCCCCAGATGACCCTCAGGGCGAATCATCTGGGTCTGGGCTGCGGCTATGCCTATAACCTCGTGGCTGGTAAACACTGGCTCCTCCATCTCTCGGTAGTCCCCAACGTCATGCTATGGACCAAGAACAGTATTGAGAGCGACGGCGAGAAGATTCACACCAAGACGAAGCATCCCACGGTGCTGACGAACAGCCGTGCCGGTGCCGTCTACTACTTCAATCTGCGGCACTTTGTAGGGTTCTACGGCGTTGCCAACACGCTCTTCAAGCGTAAGAGCGAGACGGAGCTCGTGGAGAGCAAATGGATTGCCCGGGTGTTCTATGGTATGAGACTGTGAGTGCACTAATTGATAATTGAAAATTGAAAATTGATAATTGTCGGCAATTAAGAATTAAGAAATATGAAACATTACGTACAGAGTTTATTATTCACTATTCTCCTGTCGCTGTTCATCAGCCATGCAGGGGCGCAGACCCACGGTATTGCCATCGACTTGGGTAAGACGCACAAGGAGGATACCACCCGCGTGACAAACTTCAGTATCGGCGTGAACAGCAATACCGACACGCTGAAGGGCGTGCAGCTGAATATGCTGTCGAACTACGCCCGTGAAGTGCAGGGCCTGCAGTTGGCAGGCTTCACCAACATCTCGTCGTCGCCGCTGCGTGGCGCACAGCTTAGCGCCGTCACCAACATCTCGATGGGTGTGCAGCGCGGCTTGCAGGCCTCCGGACTGCTGAATGTCTCGTCGGGCACGATGAGCGGTCTGCAGGTGGGTGCCTACAACTACGCCGACGAGTTGAATGGCCTGCAGCTGGGTGTCTTCAACGTCGCCACCTCGCACCCGAAGGGCTGGCAGGTGGGACTGCTGAACTACTCGAAGGACACCGGTGGGCGCAAGATCGGTCTGGTGAACGTGAACCCTGAGACCACCATCGACCTCATGGCTTACGGCGGCACCAGCTCTAAGCTGAACGCTGCCGTCCGCTTCCGCAACCGCTCCACCTATAACGTGGTGGGCTTGGGAACGCACTATATGGGCTTCGACGACGACTTCTCGGGCGCCCTCTTCTACCGTCTGGGCCAGTACGTCCAGCTGACGCCGAAGCTGTCGCTCGGCGGCGACATTGGCTACTACCACATCGAGACGTTCAAGAAGAAGAGTGACGAGGGTCCCTCGCGCCTCTTCTCCGTCCAGGCACGCCTGAATGTCGACTACCAGCTGTCGCGCAGCATCGGCGCCTTCGCCTCCGTGGGCTACGGTGACACCCGCTACTACCACCACGAGCAGAAGTACCGCCAGCGGATGCTCGCCGAGGCCGGCCTGACGTTCCGCTATCCGCACAACCAGAGCCGCGAGACGGCCGTCGTCCATCGCAGCGAGAAGGAAAAGCCTGCCGACTCGCTGATGGCCCTCGGACTGGGCAAGAAACACCCGTGGTGGGCCCTGGCTGAGGCAACGGGCATCAACGTCTTCGTCCATTGCTTCGACCGCTTTGCGCTGAACGCCGACTTCGCCCAGACGAATATCCACACGTGGAGCAACAACTTCAAGAAAGGCTTCGTGTGGGACAACGACGTCTTCTCGACGAACCTCTTCATGCACCCCTACCACGGTAACCTCTACTTCAACGCTGCCCGCTCGCAGGGCCTGACGTTCTGGGAGTCGGTACCCTACGCTGCACTCGGATCGCTGGAGTGGGAGTTCCTGGGCGAGCGTGAGCCACCTGCCATCAACGACCTCATCGCCACCACCTGTGGCGGCTTCTGCATCGGTGAGATCACGAACCGCATCAGCCGCATCTTCCTCGACGACAGGAAACAGGGTTGGCCCCGCTTCTGGCGTGAGCTCGGTGCCGCCGTCTTCAACCCCATGGGGGCGCTGAAGCGTCTGGCTACCGGCGATGCCTGGAATGTGCGTCATGACCACTACCGCTACCACGACTACAACCGCAATCCCGTGGAGATTGCCATCTCCGTGGGCGACCGCTACCTGGCCGACGACGGCAGCTTCTTCAAGGGCGAACACAATCCCTACGTGAACCTCTCCATGCAGTATGGCGACCCTGTGAACGAGGACGAGAACAACGATCCCTACGACTTCTTCGAGTCGGAACTTGTCGTCGGACTCTCCAGCAACCAGCCCATCCTCAACCAGGTACACCTCATGGGCCGTCTGTGGAGTACGCCAATGATTGAGCGCAAGAATATCCGCGCCGAGCTGGGTATCTACCAGCACTTCGACTACTTCGACTCGAAGCCCGTCAAGGATGGTTCAGACATTACACCCTACCGTATCAGCGAGGCGGCCGCCTTCGGTCCTGGTGCCATCATCCAGATGCCGCAGGTGGGTATGCTCGACCGTCTGGAGCAGCGCATCTTCGTGAACGGCATCCTGCTCGGCGGCACGAAGAGCGACTACTACAACATCATCGACCGCGACTACAACATGGGCAGCGGCTTCAGCGTGAAGACGAAGACCCATCTGGAGCTGCGACACTTCGGACGCTTCATCCTGGACGCTCAGTACTACCGCATCTTCACCTGGAAAGGCTATCAGGACAAGCTCGACCAGATCAATAAACGTATTGAAAACGGTGAGTTCACGGCAGAGTACCTGCGCTCCATCACCGACGACCATGTGAAGTTCGAGGAGGCCACCGGTGTCAACCTGCTCCACCTCAACTCCCAGGGTGACAAGGGCAACGCCGCCCTGCTCGTCATCAGTCCCACGACCGTATTCGACATCGCCCGCAATTGGAGCATCGTCCTCTCAGGGTCGTACTTCGCCCGTAACACGCACTACAAGTACCACGACAACGTGAAGGTGAACACCTTCGAACTGCGTCTTGGTGCTACCGTACACTTGTAAGGGGCAAGGAGCAAGAGAATAGAAGATAAATAAAAATTGAAGAATTGAAGGATTGAGAACTGTTTGCACTTTGCTGCTGCTCATCGCCATGTTGGGTGCAAGTGCCCAGAAGCGCGACTCGCTGCGAAGGGCACAGCTGGACAGCGCGCTGGCTGCCCGCTACTACCGTACGCCCTACGACACCAACTTCGTCAGCCGCCCCGAGGGACGGCTGACGCTGAAGGTGCGTATGAACCAGACGGGTAACAGCTTCCACGCCAAGGGGACGGTGAACGGCGTGCACTCGAAGGCCGACTTGAAGACCAGCCACAAGACCACTTTCTCCATTGCCGCCATCTACCGCGGTATAGGCGTTGGTATGGCAGTCAACCCCAACAAATGGAGAGGGGTGTACAAGGACTACGAGTTCAACCTGAACTACTACAGCAGCAGCCTGAGTCTGGATCTTTCCTACCAGCGCTCCGAGACGCTGGCGGGCGATGTGCGTCGCGATGACATTCTGTCGCAACTGGAGGCCGACGATGTCACGATGAAAGTGCTCAACATCGCGGGCTACTACACCTTCAACCACCGCCGCTTCTCCTATCCCGCCGCCTTCACCCAGAGCTACATCCAGCGTCGTTCACAGGGCTCGTGGCTGGCGGGCTTCAGCTATCAGGGCGGCAGCATCAAGACCACCGACCATCTGATGGCGCGTAATCCCAATGCCCCTGAGACACGCATCTATGTCGGACACTTCGGCATAGGCGGCGGCTATGGCTACAACTGGGTGCTTGGCCACCGTTGGCTGCTACACTTCTCCATGCTGCCCACCTTCGTCGTCTACAACCGCAACAGCATGACGGTCAACGGCGTGCGCCGTAAGGCCCAGCATATACGTTTCAACATGATTTTCAACGAACGGGCGGCCATCGTTCATTACTTCTCGCCGCGCTACTTTGCTGGTGCCACACTCGTTATGAACAACTCCGTCATCGACGATGAGGCCGTCACCGTCAATCAGAACAAGTGGCGTGCCCGCGCCTTCTTCGGCCTTCGCCTATAACATCTACTCGTGCAGGATCAGCGCCGAAAAGTGGCGGTTATTTGATAATAAGTGGCAGGTATTTTGAAATAAGTGGCGGGTATTCGGGGACGATTGGCATCTCACAACGGGGACAGTAACTATTGTGAGGTTTCGGAGGTGCGGCGGTTGGCGGGCGATAGGTGCCTACTTTCCTCACTTCTCTTCTTCATGGGTCAACTTTTCTGCTGATTTCTTCGTGTTCTCCGAAATCTTTTGTATCTTTGCGGTCGTAACGATCTTTGCAACCCAAAGAGCTAGAGCGATTTCTAACCAAATCAGAATTAATGAAAGAGATATGAAGAAACTATTACTACTATTTGGGTGTCTGACGACATTAATGATGTACGCCCAAACGGCGGAAGAGTTGAAGACTCTTGTGGTTAGTCTGACGGATGGCACGGTTTTTCGCTTCGATATTCCAACCAAAGAACCGATGCTACAGTTCAGCAAAGGTGTAGTAAAGGTGTACTCCATTCAAGATGTTGGCGAAGAGTCAAACACCCTGACGATAGCCCGCGACCATCTGAAGGACATTTTCTTCGAAGACGCGGAAACGGCTATCCAGACATCCACTACTGAGAGGAATGCCGTTACTTTCAATTTGTTGCAGCCAAGCACAATAGCTGTCAATGGCCTTCGTTCTGGCGATCAGATTCAGGTTGTCGGCATAGACGGTCGCTGTGAGATGAACGTTAGTGCCGCTGCCAACGGACAAGCAGTCGTAGACCTCTCAGGTCGTTCGCGTGGCATCTATGTGATCAGTGTCAATAAACGTTTTAACTTTAAATATAGGAAGCCATGAGAAAATTGATCATTTCTTTATTTTTAGTTATTACGGTTGTTTCGACGGTACAGTCCCAGCGACTGCTTATCGTGAACGATTCGCTGGCTATTGACGTCAAGGACATTGACCACATCAGCTATGCTGCCGACCCGCAGTCTCCTTATCGGCTGATATGTGAACAGTTAGCAATGGACTCCAAGACAACGCTTTTCTATCAGGCTTTACAGATGACGGGGCTGATTGACTCGCTTCTAGTGTACGAGGACGAGAATTATCCTACCAATCTTTCTGGGCAGGCGTTCCCTGTGAAACAAGGAGCCGGAGGGGGGAGCGTCCCATGCTATTATCTGACATCCAGACCTCGCCGCTTTACGGTGTTTGTCGAGACTGATTCCGTGTTCCGCGCGGCAGGAATCAACAATATCGACGATCTGAAGGCTTGGGCCAAGACGGTGTATGACGAAGTGTTTCCACAGGATGCCTCTATCAGTGATCCCACAAACCGTTGCAACTCTCTGAACCGTTTTGTCTCTTATCATATCCTGCGCCACGCTGCGGGCTATGCAGCACTGACCCCGGTAAACGACAGGAACACCATATTGGCTAATCATATGCCAGGAACAACGAGTGACGTCGCTACTTTCTATGAAACGATGATGCCCTTTGCTTCGCTGAAGTGCTCGTATCCACGTGGTGTCAAGCCCGACGGCATCTACCTGAACCGACGCGGCCTGAAGGACAATTACACCGTTCGCGGCATACATATCATGCAGGACGGAGGCGATTATGACCACTGGACTGACAATGGTGACTATTTTTACATCGACAGTCTGTTGGTTTACGACAAAACGACACAAGAGAAGGTGCTTCACGATATTTGGCGTGTAGACTTTAAGGACCTCTCGCCAGACTTGCTTAATCTCGGTTTCCGTCAGGAGGAATCCCCCCTGATAGGTATTCCCGGCGGCTATGTCGACAACATTGATACCGATGCAGAGGTAGTGATTCTGTATCCCCATTCAACTTATTGGTTGGCGTATGAGGGTGATGCCGTCTCCTGTCCAAACATGAAGCGTCTCACTGTGAAGCTGCCACCCTTGCCCGCTGGCCAATGGCAGGTACGTTTGGGATATTCCTCTGGTGCCGAACGTCCCGTTATCAATACGTATATCAATGGCGTGTTACAATTCTCTAATATCGATTTGCGAGAATTAAAGCAGTCTGTCGATGCTGACGATAATCTGTTCCACGGTCCCGACGACTATTTTTTGAATGGTTCTATTCCGATGTCATCTTATACCCATAACTATCGCATTGTTGTCGGTAGTTTGTCTTCTGATGGTAGTCAAGACTATTATCTGACTTTTGAAGTTACTATTCCCGAGTTCGACTATTGGCCTATCGACTTCTTAGAATTTGTGCCTATTTAGAAATAAGAAAGAAAATGAAACTATGAGATACAAAGCATCGTTATTGCTGCTGGCTTGCTTCAGCTTCATGCAAGCAACAGCCCAGGACATGACCACCATCCACATGAAGGACGGCACGGCATTGTCGTTCGAGAACGGGCGTCACAATGTGACCAACATACGCTTCTGGGAAAATCCTGAGAGTGAGCAATTAACAAACGCCCCTGATATTCAAATCAATAATAACAATAATGACTATACGGTGCTGCTTTCCGTATGCAGAATAGTCACTTTACCCACAAAACAATCAACGCTCTCTGTCTGTATAGGCACGGCCGCCAATCTTACCATACAGTCGTGCGAGTGTGTGATTCCTGGAACGGAAGATAATGATGGTACACTCTATTTCCAAATTGGGGAAGAAAATGCGTTGAAGAAAGCTAATTGGAACAGCACAATCCCTTCTTCGGCAAGCCCCCTACCAGTATACAATTATCCCTTACAGAAAGGACAGACTTACTATTGGCGTGCTATCATGCGAGTACCCTACCAGCAGGGTGGTCAAAGGAAAGAGGCCATTGTCTACGATAGTCAGGAGTACAGTTTCCAGATACCCTGAGGCTCTCGACACGGCATCAGAATTCATCAAGGGCATTCAGGAGCAGGTGAGGTGAGGCCAATGCGGCCATGTACTAGACAAATGACTACTTTTTTGTGCAAAAAGTGCGGAGAAAAGGGACATTTTAGCGGTTTTTGGGTGAAATGAAACGAAACTGAAAAAATGTGGTACAGATGATAATGCGTGTTTGCAGAAAAGGCTGTAACTTTGCACCCAGAAAAAGTTAATAGATTTGTTTTAGTAAATTATTAGTAGTAGTTAGTTTTGTTTTCGCCGGGACAGATGAGAAGCGTTTCATCTTGTCCCGGCGCTTTGTTTGCAGTCCTTTATGCTTCGTGCTTCATGGTTTCTCTGCGAAAAACCCTTTGTACTCTGTGTTTCTGCGTGATAATCAAGCATACGAAAGCGTCATGATCCTCTTGGGAAAGCATCGTTATCATCTTGCGAAAGCTATGTTGGAGAGCTATTCAATTTGTCTCAAATTCTTTTCGTTTTTTAATCGGAAGAAACAGGAATGCTGAGGAAGGGTTGCTTGAAGTGGGTAATTGCTTAATTTTCAATGAAATTTTGGTTAATTTCTGCGCGAAGCGCATCAAATAAAAGAAAAAAGTCGTACCTTTGTAGGCAATAAGCCAAATTGGTACCGGATAATTGAAAAGTTGAGGATGTTGAAGAGTCATTATTACGATGGACTGACGGAGGCGGGCTGCGACGAAGCGGGCCGTGGCTGTCTGGCGGGTAGCGTCTTTGCCGCGGCGGTGATACTGCCGCCGGACTACGAGAATGCGCTGCTGAACGACTCGAAGCAGCTCACGGAGCGGCGACGCTACCAGCTACGTCAGGAGATAGAGCGCGATGCCGTCAGCTGGGCCGTGGGCATCGTTACGCCCGAGGAGATAGACCGCATCAACATCCTGAACGCCTCGATACTCGCCATGCACCGTGCCCTGGACGGACTGAAGGTACGCCCGGAGGCGGTGATTGTCGACGGTAACCGCTTCAAGCCCTATCTTCCTGTGGTCGACGGCGCTCCCGTCACTATTCCTCACACGACGATTGTCAAGGGCGACGGAAAGTACCTCTCCATAGCGGCGGCCTCGATACTGGCGAAGACGTACCGCGACGACTACATGAATGCGCTGGCTGAGGAGTATCCGCAGTACGACTGGCGCAGCAACAAGGGCTACCCGACGAAGCGCCATCGTGAGGCCATCAAGGAGTATGGCATCACGCCGCTACACCGCCGTTCGTTCAACCTGCTGGGTGACGGACAGCTGGAGCTGGCGTTTGAGGAATGAAAAAATGTACAATGTATCGATGTACGATGTACAATGTAAAAATGAGAAAATTCAAAAATGTAAAAAGTAGAAATGATTATGAAGAAATTACGTTTTTCGGTGATTGCAGTGGCCATGACGATGTTGATGGCCGGCTGTGGAACAATGATACCCGGCGGAACGGGTACAGGTAGTGGTTCGGCAACGCAGACAGGTTCCGTCCTGGGCGATGTGCTGGGTAGTGTCATCAACGGCGGCGGCATCGAAGCCATCGCCAGCGTCATCGGCGCCACGAAGATGACTCAGCAGTCGCTGATCGGCTCGTGGAAGTACAGCGGCCCTGGCTGCGCGTTCACCAGCGAGAACCTGCTGGCGAAGGCCGGTGGCGAGGTGGTAGCTGCCCAGATCAAGGAGAAGCTGCTGCCGACCTACCAGACGCTGGGTCTGTCGGCCTCGAACACCTATGTGCAGTTCAACAAGGACAACACGTTCTCGGCCTCGTTTGGCGGCAAGCAGTTCAGCGGTACCTACACCTACGACGAGAAGTCGAGCAAGGTGGTGCTGAAAGGTATGTTGCTGAATATCAACTGCTACGCGAAGAAGAATGTCAACGGCATCGCCCTGCTCTTCGAGGCTTCGAAGCTGCTGACGGTGCTGCAGATGGTGTCGGCCATGAGCGGCAACGCCACGCTGGGCACCATCGGTGACCTGAGCAAGAACTACGACGGCGTACGCCTCGGCTTCGACTTCAAGTAAACGACACGAGTGCCGATGGAGGAACTGCTGCACTACACGTGGAAGCACCGCCTGCTGCCCCTGCAGCCGTTGGTGACGACCGACGGGCGGCCGGTGGAGGTGATAGACCCGGGGTTGCACAACCGCAACGCCGGGCCCGACTTCTTCAATGCGAAGGTGCGCATCGGCGAGACCCTATGGGTGGGTAACGTCGAGATACACCTGAAGGCCAGCGACTGGTACCTGCACGGCCACGATAGTGACCACCGCTACGACAACGTCGTGCTCCATGTCTGTCAGACGGTTGACCGCGACGTGATGACCGCCGACGGGAAATACCTGCCGCAGTTGCAGCTCGACGTCCCTACGACAGTACGCGAGCACTATGAGGAGCTGTTGCATACCGACCAGTATCCGCCGTGCTACCGTATCATCCCCGACCTGTCGGCACTCACCGTCCACGCATGGATGGCGGCGCTGCAGACGGAGCGGCTGGAGCAGAAGACGGAGGCCATCCGTCAGCGTGCCGAGCGGCTGGAAGGGTCGTGGGAAGCAGCGTTCTTCGTCACCCTGGCGCGCAACTACGGCTTCGGCATCAACGGCGATGCCTTCGAGCAGTGGGCCTACAACGTGCCGCTGTCGGCTGTGGGCCACCACCGCGACGACCTGTTCCAGGTGGAGGCCATCTTCATGGGACAGGCGGGACTGCTGGAGCTCGATACCGTGCCGGCTCACTATCAGCAGGACGCGCTGAACGACGGCTACTTCGCCCGTCTGCGCAACGAGTACCAGTACTTGGCCCACAAGTTCTCGCTACGGCCTATGGACGCCTCGCGCTGGAACTTCCTACGGCTGCGTCCTCAGAACTTCCCACACATACGCATCTCGCAGCTGGCGAACCTCTACTACCGTCAGAAAGCGGGGCTCAGCACCCTCATCGAGTGCAAGACCATTCAGGAGTTGCGCGAGCTGCTGACGTCGCAGGTGACGCCCTACTGGGAGACCCACTACACCTTCGGCTCGCTGAGTGCGAAGAACGAGAAGCACCTCAGCGTAGGGTCGCTAAACCTGCTGATGATCAACACCGCCATCCCGATGCTCTTCGCCATCGGGCGCCACCGCCATCGCGAGGAGCTGTGCGACCGTGCCTTCGACCTGCTGGAGCAGTTGCGACCTGAGAACAACTACATCATCCGTATGTGGCAGCAGTGTGGTCTCGCCGTCCGCTCGGCGGGCGACTCGCAGGCACTCATCCAGCTGAAGAAGCAGTACTGTGACCGCCGCGACTGCCTGCGCTGCCGCTTCGGGTACGAGTATCTGCGGAAAACCGATGATTCGAAATAACGTCATAACGTTAAACCGTCCTAACGATATCACGAAAGAAAATGAATTATATCTTCGAGACAAGGATGCAGGTGCGCGACTACGAGTGCGACATCGAGGGCATCGTGAACAACGCCAACTACCTGCACTACTGTGAGCACACCCGCCACCTGTTCCTGCAGCAATGCGGACTGAGCTTTGCGGAGATGCACCGCAAGGGCGTTGATGCCGTCGTGGCCCGCATGAACCTGCAGTACAAGACGCCGCTGCGCCCCGACGACGAGTTCATCTCGCGTCTGTCGCTGACGAAGGAAGGCATCAAGTTCGTGTTCCATCACGACATCTTCCGTGCCGCCGACGAGGTGCTCTGTTTCCGCGGCGACGTCACGCTGGTATGCCTCATCAACGGCCGTCTCAGCGGCAGCGAGGACTACGACCGTGCCTTCGCGCCGTACCTCTGAGGGTCGCCGTTTAGTTTTTTTATGTCTAAAAATATGGCTGTTTGAAGATAAATAACTACCTTTGCAGCCTAAAATAAGTAATGTATGGTGATTAAAGTAGTCAACCGTGGACATCAGCCACTCCCCGAGTATGCCACGCCGCAGAGCGCAGGCATGGATTTGCGTGCTAACCTCAACGAGGCTGTCACCCTCCAGCCGCTGGAGCGCCGGCTCATTCCGACGGGGCTCCACATCGCCCTGCCTGCCGGTTACGAGGCACAGGTAAGACCGCGTAGCGGCCTGGCCCTGAAGAAGGGTATCACGGTGCTGAACACCCCGGGCACCATCGATGCCGACTACCGCGGCGAGATAGGCGTGGTGCTCATCAACCTGTCGCAGGAGCCCTTCGTTGTCAACGACGGCGAGCGCATCGCCCAGATGGTCATCGCCCGCCACGAGCAGGGTGAGCTGACGGAGGTCGAGGTGCTCGACGAGACGGAGCGCGGCGAGGGTGGCTACGGCCATACGGGAGTGAAGTGAGAAATGATAGATGAGAAGTGAGAGATATGATTAGGTTAGTGGTTCTTCTTGTGGCTGTTTGCGGATGTTTGGGCGTCAACGCTCAGGCTCAGAACAGTCGTGTGCAAGTTGACCTGCCCTCTCAGCTCTTTGAAAACGTAACGGACAAGTTCGACCTCTCAACTCTCAGTTCCCAGGTAAATGAATTCGATTCTTTCTTCCTCGAGGCGATGGTGCAGCGTCAGAAGGGCAACAACGATGCTGCGTTCGACCTGTTGCGCCACTGCATAGAGATCAACCCCGAGGCCTCCGAAGCCTACTACTACCTGTCGCAGTACTACACGCTGCTGAAGGACAACGACAAGGCAATGGAGATGGTTCAGCGTGCTGCGGAGCTCAGTCCCGACGAGGTGACCTACCAGGAGACGCTGATGGACGCCTATATCAGTCGCCGCGACTATAAGAAGGCGGCTGCCGTGGGCGAGGTCATCTACGACCGCCATAAGGACCGCGAGGACATCCTCGAGCTCCTCCTCCGCCTGTATAGTCAGGTAGAGGACTACGACAGCGCCATCGGTATCCTGAACCGCCTGGAGACCATCAACGGCAAGAGCGAGCGCCTGTCGTACACCAAGAGCGAGATCTACTCGCGCAAGGGCGACAAGGAGGCTGCCATCGCCGAGATGAAAGGGCTGTCGGAGCGCTACCCCAACGACATGGGCTACCTGGCGATGTATGGCGATATGCTCATGATGAACAACCAGACAGAGCAGGCCCTCGACATCTACCGACGCATACTCCAGGAGGAGCCGCGCAACGTCAGGACGCTGGTGTCGATGCTGAACTACTACCGTGAGGCCGGCGACTCCGTGGCTGCCGACACGACACTCGAAGGCCTGCTGCTGAACCCCGACGTGCCGACGGAGCAGAAGATGACGCTGATGCGCCAGGAGGTGATGCGCAGCGAGGAGCTCGGCGGCGACAGCACCCGTGTGCTGGCACTCTTTGCGAAGATGCTCGCCCAGCCGCAGGAGGATGCCGACATCGCCACCCTCTGTGCCGCCTACATGGGGCTGAAGGAGATGCCGCGCGACAGCATCGCCCGTGTCCTTGAGCAGGTGCTTGAGATAGAGCCCGACAATGCCGGCGCCCGTCTGCAGCTCGTGTCGTACGCCTGGAACGACGACGACAACGACCGCGTCATCAGCCTCTGCCAGGAGGCCCGCGAGTATAACCCCGAGGAGATGGCATTCTACTACTACCAGGGGATGGCCTACTACAAGAAGAACGAAAAAGACCAGGCGCTGAGCGCGTTCCAGAACGGCATCGGCGTCATCAACGACGACAGCAATCCCGAGATAGTCAGCGACTTCTACGCCATTATGGGCGACCTGTTGCACCAGAAGGGACTGGCGCGCGAGGCTTTCGAGGCCTACGACTCCTGTCTGCAGTGGAAGGACGACAACATCATGTGCCTGAACAACTACGCCTACTACCTCAGCGAGCGTGGCGAGCAGCTGGAGAGGGCCGAGCAGATGAGCTTCCGTACGCTGAAGGCCGACCCGAAGAACGCCACGTACCTCGACACCTACGCCTGGATACTCTTCATGCAGAAGCGCTATGCCGAGGCGAAGGTGTACATTGAGCAGGCTCTGCAGAACGACAGCGACGTCTCCGCCGTCATCGTCGAGCACGCCGGCGACATCTACATCATGAACAAAGAACCTGAGCGCGCCCTCGAACTGTGGCGACAGGCACAGCAAGCCGACTCGGGAAACAAGATACTTGCAAGAAAAATTAAACTCAAAAAATATATCAAACAATGAAAGCAACTAAGATCCTGACAATTGCCCTGATGGCCTTGCCACTGGTCATTAGCTCGTGTGGTTCCAAGAAGAAAGTCATTGACGACAGCAAGACACAGACCATCGTGACGGAGAACAACGTCCTGAAGAAAGTGACGGAGAACGCCCAGACTGTGAAGTTCATCACGTCGAAGGTGAAGTTTACGGTGGAGTACGGCGCGCAGAACATCGCCCTCACCGGTAACCTGCGCATGATGCGCGACTCCGTCATCCGTCTGCAGCTGATGGCCTTCGGCTTCGTTGAGGCCGGACGCCTGGAGTTCACCAAGGACTACGTGCTCATCATGGACCGCATCAACAAGCAGTACCTCAAGGCACCGTTCAACCAGATTGACTTCCTGCGCAACAGCGGCATCAATTTCTACACGCTGCAGGCCCTGTTCTGGAACGAGCTCTTCGCCCCGAACCGCAACAAGCTGACGGCCGAGGACCTGAAAAAGTTCTCCACCCATGCCGACGGCGACAACATCGTCATCAGCCTTGAGGACGGCAAGCAGGAGTACAGCTGGCTCACGAACGAAGCCGGTCTCATCAACATGGCCAACATTCTGTACAAGGACCGCTTTAACGGTAACACCCAGCTGAACTGGGACTATGTGGAGTTCGAGAAGCTGGAGAGCAACAACAAGACGTTCCCCAACAGGATGAACATCAAGCTGACCACGCCGAAGAAAGAGGTGAAGCTGGGCCTCGTCCTCAACTACATCGGGCACGAGTCCGACTGGGAGAAGTTCACCAACGTGTCCAACAAATACCGTGAGGTGACGGTCGACGAGATCCTGCGCCGCATCATGTCGCTGTAAGCTATGAGAGGCATCGCCTTCTGGTTCCTGGCATTTAGCTTCTGGCTCTTGGCAGCCACCCTTCCTGCACAGACACGCAAGCCTGTGCAGAAGGCGCGTGCTACCACCACGCGGAAGGCACAGACCACGCAGAAGGCACAGTCCACCGCGAAGAAGCGGACGAACACCGCGAAGAAGACGACCACTAAGAAGAAAGGTACTCAGAAGAAGACCACCACAAAGGCGAAGGCTACACCGCAGCCCACCATCAAGGGTCTCCAGAGCCAGCGGCAGCAGATTCGGCAGCAAATCAAGGAGCAGGAGCGCCGTCTGCAGAACAACAAGCGCGACGTGAAGAAGCGTCTGGAGAACCTGATGATCCTGAATACCGAGATTGCCGACAAGCGGAAGACCATCGACACCATCCGCCGCGACATCAACACCCTCGACGGCAACATCGTCATCCTCGACAACCAGCTGAAGACGCTGAGCAATGAGCTCGAGGACCGTAAGCAGAAATACCGCACGTCGCTGCGCTATATGCACCGCAACCGCTCGCTCCAGAGCCGCCTGATGTTCATCTTCAGTGCGAAGAACTTTACGCAGATGTACCGCCGTCTGCGCTTCATGCGCGAGTATGCCGGCTACCAGCGTGTACAGGGCGAGGCGGTGAAGGTGATGCAGGAGCAGGTGGCCGAAGCCCGTCAGGAGCTGACTGCCGCCAAGCGCCAGAAGAACGACCTGCTCTACCGCGACGTTCAGGAGCAGAAAGCCCTGGAGGGCAAGCAGGAAGAGCAGAAGCAGGTGGTGAGCACGCTGCAGAAGCAGCAGAAGACCATCGAGGGCATCATCAGCGAACAGCGTAAGAAGGACATCGCCCTGAACGCCCAGATCGACAAGCTCATTGCCGAAGAGGTGGCGCGTGCCAAGGCCCGTGCTGAGGCCGAGGCCCGCAAGAAGGCCGCCGAGGAAGCTGCCCGTAAGCGTGCCGCCGAACTGGAGCGCAAGCGTGCTGCTGCCGAGGCTGCCCGTCGCGAGAACGAGCGCCGCATTGCCGAGGCGAAGGCCCGCGAGGAGCGTGCCAAGGCTGAGGCCCGTGCCGCCGCCCGTAAGAGTGCTGAGGAGAAGGCTGCCGCCGAGCGTGAGGCACGTGCCGCCGAGAATGCCCGCCGTGAAGCCGAGCGCCAGGCTGCTGCCGACGCTAAGGCCCGTGAGAAGGAGATGGCCGAGGTGAAGAAGGAGGCTAAGCAGGAGACCTATTTCGTCTCCACCGAGGACCAACGCATCAGCGGCAGCTTCGAGAGCAACAAGGGCCGTCTGCCGATGCCCATCACCGGTTCCTACCGCATCGTCAGCCACTTCGGACAGTACAACGTCGAAGGCCTGAAGGGTGTCACCCTCGACAATAAAGGAATAAATATAAAAGGACAGGCGGGCGCGCAGGCACGTAGCATCTTCGATGGTGAGGTGAGTGCCGTCTTCGGCATCGGCGGCGTCATGGGCGTTATGGTGCGCCACGGCAGCTACATCTCCGTCTACTGCAACCTCTCGTCCGTCAGCGTGCGCAAGGGTCAGAAGGTGTCGACACGCCAGGCGCTCGGCACCATCGGCAGCGAGAACATCCTGCAGTTCCAGCTTCGCAAACAGGTGGCGAAGCTCAATCCCGAATCTTGGTTAGGTCGCTAACGGCCGCTACCCGCAGGCTGGGGTAGGGCGTTGGGCGACGTTGTCAGGCCGTCAGACGGAGAGCAGTCTGACGTAGGTGTCTATGGCATCGGCAATCTCGCTGATGCAGATGAACTCGTCGGCGGAGTGGCTGCGGCTCGACTGTCCCGGCCCCATCTTGAACGACGGGAAGGGCATCAGCGCCTGGTCGCTCAGCGTCGGCGAACCGAAGGGTGTCTTGCCCATCGCCTTGCAGCGCATGATCAGCGGATGGTCCTCGGGGAAGCTCGACGAGTGTAGGCGGAACGAGCGTGCCTGGAGCTCGCACTTCTTCATGTGCTTGCGCAGGAACTCGAAGAGGTATTCGTTCTGGTAGTACTCGTTGGTACGGACATCGATGACGAAGTGCAGCTGGTCGGGCACGACGTTATGCTGTGTGCCGGCCTCGACCACCGTCACCGTCATCTTCGTAGGACCCAGCAGCGGGCTCGTCTTACGGAAACGGTAGTCGCGCAGCCAGACGAGGTCGTCGAGGGCCTCGTAGATGGCGTTCACACCCTCCTCGCGGGCGGCATGGCCGCTGACGCCGTGGGCATAGCCGTCGATGACCATCAGTCCCTTCTCGGCAATGGCGGGCTGCATCCCCGTGGGCTCGCCGACGATGGCGACATTGACGGGCGGCAGCAGCGGCAGCACCCGGCTGAAGCCGTCCTTGCCCGACACCTCCTCCTCGGCAGAGCAAACCCACAGCACGTTGAACGGTCGCGGGCGGTCTTTCATGATGCGGTAAGTCATGAGCAGGCTGACCAGTCCGCCGCCGCAGTCGTTGGACCCCAGACCGTAGAGGCGGTCGTCCTCGATGCAGGCCTCATAGGGGTTGCGCGTCCACGTGCTTACGGGCTTCACCGTGTCGATGTGGGCGTTGAGCATCACCGTCGGCAGGTTGTTGTCCCAGTTCTGACAGCCTACCCAGAGGTTGTTGCCCTCGCGGCCGTAGGGCAGTCCCCAGCGGTCCAGGTAGCTTGCCATGACGTTGGCAGCCGCCGTCTCGTCGCGGCTCACCGATGGTGTCTCTATCAGCCGTTTCAGCAGTTCCACGGCATCGTTCACATAATCGTTCAAATTCATATTATATGGTGTTATACATTTCTTCCAAGACGGCGAGCGACTTCAGCTCCGGGAAGTCGGGCAGGTGGAGGCGGTAGTAGAGCACTGCCGTGTCGAGCAGGCGGCGACGGTCGTCGTGCGACATCCGGAACAGGTGCATCGTCGGGTAGTCCATGCGCATCAGCACCGCCATCTTCGACGCGTCCTCGGGCACCAGGAAGTCGCGGTGCAGCGGCGCCGTGGCGCAGAAGCGACCCTCCCTGAGGTCAAAGAACCGTTCCTCGCTCCTCGTTCCTCGTTCCTCGTTCCTCGCTCCTCGCTCTTCTCTCCTCTCTCCTCTTTCCTCGACATTCGGATAGAACCCGAGGAAGCGGCTCATGTGAATGAGGAACACCAGATGGAAGTTCGCTGCCGCCGCCGTGCAGCCGTCGAGCCACTCCACGCTGTAGCGAACGTAGTCGAAGAGCGGCGCGTTCTGCTGCTCACCCTTCAGGGCGTGGTACAGGAACTCGGCGATGAACAGGGCGATGCTCAGCTTCGTCGGCTCGAAGGGTATCGACATGTAGGGCGACAGCAGGCGGGCGTCGCGCATCTTCTGCAGCTGCACCTTCGGATGGTGGTCGTACTCCACCTCCAGCAGCGTCAGCGGCTGGAAGTACTGCTTCTTCAGCCGTCCCTTGGCCGTCTTGGGCATACTCGTGATGAACGAGAGCCTGCCCGACTGTCGGGTGAACACGTCAACGATGAGCCGTGTCTCGCCGTACTTGAACGCATGGAGCACGATGGCCTCCGACTTCACTAACATGGCCACAAAATTACGAAAATAATGAGTAATAGGTATCCTTGTCTGGCAAAAAAATGTTAAATCATGCGTCGAAAAGGCAATTTCTCATGTCTCATTTCTCATTTTTCATTAAAAATACTTACCTTTGCACCCACTTTTGCAAAAATCGTCAAACGATTATTGTCAAATAGTAAATGGGACTGGTCCCTTCGTCTATCGGTTAGGACGAGAGATTTTCATTCTCTAAAGAGGAGTTCGACTCTCCTAGGGACTACAACTGTTAAATCTGTCATCTGCACAGCCAAGTGCTACCGTCAGGGATAAGGTGGCGGAGGGCTCAGTAGAGTCAGCCCGGGCAGCCGCAAGGCGCAAGACCCTCAGGCTTTAACATGAATCATTAAACAAAAACAATTAACAAACAAATGGCAAACCACAAGTCATCGGTGAAGAGAATTCGCCAGGAGAAGAAAAGAGCTCTCCACAACAAGTACTACGCAAAGACCATGCGCAACGCCGTCCGCAAGCTGCGCGCTATGACTAACAAGGAAGAGGCTGTCGCTCTGTACCCGAAGGTTCAGAAGATGCTCGACAAGCTGGCCAAGACCAACATCATCCACAAGAACAAGGCCGCTAACCTGAAGTCAAGTCTCTGCCTGCACATCAACAAGCTGTAAGTCGACAGAATCTTACGCGAAAATAGTGCGAAGGTCGCCGTCAGAAATGACAGCGGCCTTCATTGTTTTCTGTGGTTTTCTGCCGTCACGGTTTTTTGTGGTTTTTTAGCATATAAACTTTGTTTATATGATGATTTTTTCGTAATTTTGCGGCCTAATAATACCATCCTATTAGAAATGACTGAAGAACAGATTCAAACGCAGGCCGAGAACTACTCGGCGAGTAACATTCAGGTGCTTGAAGGCCTCGAGGCCGTCCGCAAGCGCCCCGCCATGTACATTGGCGACATTAGTGAGAAAGGACTGCACCACCTGGTCAACGAGACCGTCGACAACTCTATCGACGAGGCTATGGCCGGCTACTGCACACACATAGAGGTAACCATCAACGAGGACAACTCCATCACCGTCCTGGACAACGGCCGCGGCATCCCCGTCGACGAGCACGAGAAGATGCACAAGTCGGCCCTGGAGGTCGTCATGACCGTCCTCCATGCCGGTGGTAAGTTCGACAAGGGCTCCTACAAGGTCTCCGGCGGTCTCCACGGCGTCGGCGTCAGTTGCGTGAACGCCCTGTCCACGCATATGCTGTCGCAGGTGTACCGCAACGGCCACATCTACCAGCAGGAGTACGAGAAGGGAAAGCCGCTCTACGACGTGAAGATTGTCGGCGACACCGACAAGACGGGTACGCGCCAGCAGTTCTGGCCCGACGGCACCATCTTCACCACCACCGTCTATAAGTACGACATCATTGCCAAGCGTATGCGCGAGCTGGCCTACCTGAACGCCGGTATCACCATCACGCTCACCGACTTACGTCCCGACGAGGAGGGCAACCTCCGCGAGCCCGAGGTGTTCCACGCCAAGGAGGGTCTGAAGGAGTTCGTGCGCTACGTCGACCGTCACCGCACGTCGATCATCGGCGACCCCATCTGCCTGAAGACCGAGAAGGACGGTGTGCCCATCGAGGTGGCCCTGCTCTACAACAGCGACTACAGTGAGAATATCCACTCCTATGTGAACAATATCAACACCATCGAGGGCGGTACCCACCTCACCGGCTTCCGCATCGCCCTGGCACGCACGCTGAAGAAGTATGCCGACGAGGACGACCAGCTGCGCAAGCAGATTGAGAAGGCGAAGATCGAGGTGGCTCAGGACGACTTCCGCGAGGGTCTGACGGCCATCATCTCCGTGAAGGTCGCCGAGCCTCAGTTCGAGGGTCAGACGAAGACCAAGCTGGGCAACTCGGAGGTCAACGGCGCCGTCCAGAAAGCTGTGGGCGAGGCCATGACCAACTACCTCGAGGAGCACCCGAAGGAGGCCCACACCATCTGCGAGAAGGTCATCCTCGCCGCTACCGCTCGTATCGCCGCCCGCAAGGCCCGTGAGAGTGTGCAGCGCAAGAACCCGATGACCGGCGGCGGCCTGCCCGGCAAGCTCGCCGACTGCTCGAACAAAGACCCCCTGCAGTGTGAGATATTCCTCGTCGAGGGTGACTCCGCAGGCGGCTCCGCTAAGTCTGGCCGTGACCGTCACTTCCAGGCCATCCTGCCCCTTCGCGGAAAAATCCTGAACGTCGAGAAGGTACAGTGGCACCGCGTGTTCGAGTCGGAGTCCGTGATGAACATCATCCAGTCTATCGGCGTACGCTTCGGCGTCGACGGCGAGGACTCCAAGGATGCCAACATCGACAAGCTGCGCTACAATAAGATCATCATCATGACCGACGCCGACGTCGATGGCTCGCACATCGACACGCTCATCATGACACTCTTCTACCGCTTCATGCCGCAGATCATCCAGGGCGGCCACCTCTACATCGCTACGCCCCCGCTCTACAAGTGTACCTACAAGAAGACCTCCGAGTACTGCTACACCGAGCAGCAGCGCCAGGCCTTCATCGACAAGTACGTGGCAGGCAACGGCGACGACAAGGGCCTCCACACCCAGCGCTACAAAGGTCTGGGTGAGATGAACCCCGAGCAGCTCTGGGAGACCACCATGAATCCCGAGAACCGCCTCCTGAAGCAGGTCACCATCGAGAACGCCGCCGAGGCCGACGAGATCTTCTCCATGCTCATGGGCGACGACGTAGAGCCGCGCCGCGAGTTCATCGAGAAGAACGCCACCTACGCTAACATCGACGCGTAAAAAGGCTTTCGCATCATCATGAAGAAGCATCACATCCTAACCATCATCGTCGCTGTGCTCGCAGTCACCACCGTGCTTACTGCCTGTCTCGGCGACGATGAGCCGTATAGTGCTGGTTTTGAGTTCAGTAAGCCCCAGCAGGTGCGTTCCTACGTCTATGCCAACACCGTCCGCGACACCGTCGTGGTCTATTGCAAGGGACCGTGGCAGATAACCAGCGACACCCCCGAGGCCCAGTGGTGCACCATCGAGCGCACCAAGGGCGGTGGCAGCACCATTTTCTCCATCAACGTCCTGTTTGACCAGAACACCACGGGGCAAGCACGCGTGGCCCAGTACACCATCACCGACACCGACCACCCCGACAAGGGTTACGCCACGTGGCAGTACCTGCAGCACGCCACCCGCGGCGACGGCTCAATGGGCTCTGCCGCACTGGTGAAGAGCATCACCTCGAGCGACGACTGGACGGTCACCGTCAGCTACGACGCCAAGTGCCGTCCTACGGAGATCAACGTGAAGAGCCCTGCCGGTGCCAACGACAAGTACAGCATGAACTACAACGAGGTCAGCGGCATCATGACCGTCACCAACGGCAGCAGCGTCCTGACAGGCACGATGGACAATGGCTACCAGACGGCACAGCTCGTCGGCATCAGCGACACCATCGGCTACACGCCGCAATACTACCCCAACGGTGTTGAGGTGTCGGCCAACTACGCCTTCAACTACCTCGCCTCGCGCGTCACTCGTACACAGGCCTATGCCTACCGTCTTGGCGGCAAGAGCCTCGCCCCCGACAGCCTGCATACCGCCGACAGCCTGACCTACTACTGCCGTTGGAAGACCGGGACGCACGCCGTCACCACCGAGCGCTTCCGCCTGGAGTACAGTCAGATGGACAACCGCTGCCAGACGGTGGACGTCAACCAGCTGCTGCTGGGAATGGCCGACTGCGAGCCGTTGCAGCTCCTCGCCATGTTCCGCTACACCCGCAGCACCAGCATTGTGACCAAGGCCACCTCCAACAAGGGCACCATCCTCGTCACCACCGAGCTCAATGCCGACCGCAGCGTCCGCCGCATGGTGGTCAAGGACAGCCGTCAAGGCACCGAGGTGACCTACGACTTCGCGTACTGACACACCTTTCATGATAATCAAAGAGGTGGAACCATCCAGGCTCCACCTCTTTTCATTTGGTTTTTAACTGCAGCAACTGCAGCACTGCAACACTTTCGTTGTTACTTCCCTTGCGAGAACTTCCGTTTGTACTCCTCGGTCTTGCAGTAGTGGCCGCTGACGTCGTCGTAGACGATGTAGCCGCGGGCCTGCCAGGAGCGCAGGGTGCTGTCGCCGTCGCCCTTCTTGCCCTGCTGCTGGCGCATCTGGCGGTACTGCTCCTTGGTGAACTCGTTGCTGAGGAGCTCCAGGAGGTTCTGAGGGCCTGACTGCCGCTGTATCTCGACCTCCTCGCGCAGCTCCTTCTCCAGCTGCTGACCGAAGTAGAGCATCTTGCACCAGAGGTTGTACTGCTGTGTCCAGCGGACGAAGTCGGCAATCTCCCTAGACCATTTGTAGCCGTGGGCGACGTAGAGCACCATGCCCTTGAGCCAGGCGATGACGTTGGCGCGGTAGGAGAAGACGCGGTAGGCCTCGCTCTCGTAGAGCCGGGCGGCGTCCTTGTTCTCCTGCTTCATCTCGATGGCCAGCTTGCGCGACGGGTTGCACTCTATGAGCCCGCTGGCGGCCTCCAGGCGGTCGATGTAGGGCTTCAGCTCCTGGGCAAACTGGTGGTCGTAGATGCCGAGTATGGGCTCGGTGTCATCATCGTCGTCGTCGCGGATGATGGTCGAGACGTCCAGTCGCGAGACGGTGCCGTCGTTCACCATCTTGTAGAAGAAGCGCTTGGCATTGGGCGGCGTGGTCGAGGCGTTGAAGTTCCACCTCAAGGGGGCGATTCCCGACACCGAGTCGGCTCCCACGCGCTCCTGTCCGGCATCGCTGTTGTCGAAGGCCTTGCGGATGAGCAGTCCCACCTCGTCGACGGTGCCCTTGGAGGTCACCTTCTTCAGGCCCTCTATCTCGTCGACGATGGTATAGATGAACCGCTGACCGTTGTTGTTGGCGTCGACGATGCGCTGGTTGAAGACGGCGTCGGTCAGGTTGTCGATGAGCATCTGGATGCAGATGTCCGTGGGCCGCGGGTCTTTCTTCGGCTTCGCGCCGGGGTTCTTCTGCTTCCACTCGGCCTCGCGCTGACGGTTTGGCTGGTCGCGCTGCTTGATGTCCTCCATAATGTACTCGATGGGCTTCTTGATGGTGCCCTTGCCGATGCTCTGACGGCCTATCAGGACGTTCATGAAGGTGGCCTCGTGCTCCACATTATCCCAATATCTGAACTTCACCCCGTGCAGGTGGACGCCGAGGGCGGGGAAGACGGCGTTGGCCACGGCGGGCTTGTAGAACGAGGGGACGTTCTTCGTCAGCAGCCTGAGCAGCGGCGGCAGCTTCTTCGGCATCGGCGGCGGCGTGGTCAGCGTGCCGCCAC
>JAEEGG010000921.1_pt1 | contig 84094 bp, 77 predicted proteins | sample 9134161 | NCBI WGS metagenome assembly JAEEGG01 (sample SAMN16246543, study PRJNA631951) | gut metagenome | biome: gut microbiome; feature: rumen; material: CR-attached | host: Bos | place: Iran: Karaj | collected 2018-10
GAACAAACTATTTCAGTCGATGCAAGTGCTTCAGGAATGGAATTGAGAAGCTTTACATCAGAATCAGTCATGCCTTTCTGTACAAGTGCGGAAAAGCCTCCGATAAAGTTGACTCCGCATTCTCTTGCAGCACGATCCATTGCCTGGGCAAAAATACTGTAGTTGTCAGTTTCTGATGCGGCGGCAACAAGCGAAATGGGAGTAACGGAGATTCGTTTGTTAACGATGGGGATACCGAATTCACTTTCGATTTCCCTGCATACAGGAACAAGCTTTTCCGCCGATTTTGTTATTTTGTCGTATATCTTTGTCGACGCTTTCTTAGGGTCTTCGTCGCAGCAGCTCAGAAGTGAAATGCCCATTGTTACAGTTCTGATATCCAGATGCTGCTGTTCAATCATTTCTATTGTTGAAAATATCTGTTTCTGATTAAGCATGTTGTCCCCTAAATTGTGTGCATGGCATCAAAGATTTCCTGTCTTTGAATGTGTATGGCCAGATTCATTGAATCACCAAGCTTGTGCAGCTGATCATGTACTTCAGTAAAAGGTATGTTTGCATCCTTGATATCCACGGCCATGACCATCGTGAAGTTGTTTTCAAGAATGGTCTGTGAGATATCAAGAACATTGATGTTCATTTCCGCAAGTTTAATGCAGATGGCTGCGATGATACCTACTCTGTCTTTGCCTACGACTGAGATGATAGCGATCATTATTTCACTCCAAAATAATTAAGTAATATGAAAGTGTAGCACTATTTCGTTCTTAAAATCACTTTCGGCTGAGAGCCTGAATGAAAGCGATAAAAAAAATTATTGCGGCTGTGAGCAGTGCAATGCCCAGTCCCGGATAGAAGAATGCAACAAAGACTTCAATATTCCATGGTAATAATCGGAGAACAACACCCAGCAATATCATGAATAAAATGATGATCCATGTTTTAAGCTCGAATGTATTGAAGACACTTTGTTTTGTTCCTTCAAAACCGTTTATCCGCTTTTTATTTTTTGCGGTCATTCTTGTAAAGATGAAGAGGAAGAATGCCAATGTTAAAACTGCCCCGACTATTCTCCAGATGCCCCAGGAGTCAGGTGTAGTCATAAATCCGCGTCGTGTGATAATAATTCCCGGAATCATCCATATTATGGATGCAATGAGGAACAGGTACTTTGAGTTAATTCTCATGCTGTCTCCTTAGTATGTTAATTAATTAAAGCGGATTTGTTTTTTATTGTGCCATCTGTATAAAAATCTGTCTATGCTATACTTGCAGTATGAATGAACTTCAGGCAAAACTGGTGGAAGAACTGGGATGGCTGACTGACTTTTGTGATCAGAATAATGTCTCATATTTTGTAATCGGCGGTACATTGCTGGGTGCTGCCCGTCATAAAGGGTTTATTCCATGGGACAATGATATAGATGTCGGATTTCCCAGACCGGATTATGAAAGAGTCATTCAGCTTCTTAAAGAACAGAAAAGCAAGTACGTTATTGAAACGTGTTATTCAGATGCACCGGACTATCTCTATAAGTTCTCCAAGCTTTACGATACAACCACAACTGTTATTGAAGACACCAGGCGTCCGTGCAAACGCGGCACATTCATAGACATCATTCCTTTGGATGGAATAGGGAATTCCCGTTTCACGACCAGATTTCATTTCCTTCCGATTTATATTCTCAATACATTGCTTACAGCCAATGCAATATCTGAAAGACCTGACAGACCCAAATGGCTTAACTGGCTTTCCGCCAAGGTTGCAGGCATTCCGAAAGCACTGTTCAACGAAAAGAAACTTCTTAAAAAACTTGACCGCATGTGTAAAAAGAGAAGCTTTTCCGATTGCAAATATGTCGGGGTACTGAACGGTGGATATGGCCTGAGAGATATTGTTGAACGCAGAATCTTCGAAGAAAAAGATGTTTATGATTTTGAGTATCTCAAAGTAAAAAGTGTCAGGGATTACGACAGTTATCTGACACATTTGTATGGCGACTGGCGAAAGATACCGCCTCCTGAAAAAAGAAAATCCGATCACGAATATTCTTTCGTGGATCTCAATAAATCATATCTGGACTGATTCTTTTATCTGAGCAACGATTCAAGAAGAACTATATCTTCCTGTCTGACTACCTTGATGTTGTTGCTGCTTCCTTCGCAGAAGTGGAGCTTTTCACCCATGTTATAGAAAAGCATATAGCAGCAGGATTCGCTATATACATGACTGGCCCTGTCGCTTTTTGCAAAGATGTCCTTAAGTGATTTGAATGTATAGGCTTCAGGCCCCTGGGCGGCTATGATGTTATCGCGATCGAGGTATTCGCATTTGTTTCCCTTGACGTTGAACTGTATATATTCCTGCATGGATTCATATGTGATGGCATTGCTGTTTTCATGTGCATAGTAAAGCAGCTTTGATATCAGAGTTTCCGGAACCAGAGGTCTTGTCGCTTCCTGGAATATAAGAATGTCCTCATCTTCCTTATCTCCTTTCTGCATGATATGCTCAAATGCATTCCTTGCGGAAAGAATGGCTGAATCACCTGATTTTATTATCGCGGAGACCTTGCTGATCTTATATCTTGTCACATAGGATCTGAGGATATCCTCCCAGCCTTTCAGACACACGATGATGATCTCATCAATAGAAGGATGATTCTGATATGTTTCCAGGGAATATATAATTAGAGGCTTACCCAGTACTGTTGCAAACTGTGTCGGAAGTTTCTGGTTGTTGCGGTCGGTGTTTCCTCCGGCGAGGATGATTGCAGTGTTGTGTGATTTTTCCTGGTTCATCATCATACTGCTTACCGTTTCCTGTTCAGTGCTTCCGATAAGGTTTTCGACTGTCGTACCCAGTACACTGGCGAATTTTTTCAGCTTTGATAATGAAACATCATTGTCTCCGGATTCGATTTTAGCTATGGTGGAACGTGTTCTGTAGCCGAGAACAGTAGCGAGTTCCTGCTGGGACATACCTAATTCTATTCTTCTGCGTCTGATATTTGATCCGGTTGACATTGTTTTTGCTGCATTTTATAGATTTGCAAGTGATTATAAATCAACAATAACTAATAATCAACAAATGTTGATTAAATAATGCCTTTTGTCTAAAATGTATTGTATGAATTTTGCATTGATTTTGGCAGGAGGTGCAGGAGACAGAATCGGATCTTCGATTCCCAAACAGTACCATATCATTGCCGGAAAACCGGTTATTGATTATGTGGTTGAAGCCTGCAGCCGTGCTAATTTAATTGATAAGATTGCTGTTGTCATGGATAACACCTGGCAGGACTATTCATATGCCCTTAAGTCAGTTGATGCCGTGTATGCAACTCCCGGAAACACACGTCATAAATCTCTGTATAATGGTCTCAGAGAGATCAAAAAATCATATGCCTGTGAGAAAATTATTATTCTCGATGCGGTTTCTCCGTTTGTTTATCCTGAACTGATCGATGAGTATATCGAACTGCTTGATAAATATGATTCAGTCATAACTGCCCAGCATATCACAGGCGGTTTTACCGATATCTATAATAATAAACTGGATCGTGAAAAATATATCATCACCCAGTCTCCGGAAGGCTTCAGATTTGAGCTTTTATATGACAATTTTGACCTTGACTTCCCGTATCAGGAAGTGGCCGGAATGCTTCCCGAGGGAAGTACCAGAAAGTATTACTACGGCTTCAAGAACAATATCAAGCTTACCTATGATTACGAATTAGGTTATGCCGATTATATGATGACCCATATCGGTAACAATGATAATAACGTTGCGTTTCTCGACAGAAATTTACTCGTAACTGTCGGATTGAAATCATTTCTTTTACGCCATGAAAAGGAAAAGACCATCAAATGGCTTGATGAAGTATATAAATCATTGCCTCGTCTGATCAAGAAATGGGAGATTACTTCCATCGAGCCGAATCAGACTTCCTTATACGGACTTGTCCTGTATGGCAACAGTGCAAAATACGGTGATGTGATAATAAAACTGATCCCCGGATTTGTCGGCAGATATGAACGTGAACTTGAAGCTGTGAGAATGCTTCCGCAGTCCTATATGTGCAAACTGTATGACTGGGATCTATCAACAAAGTCGATGCTTTTTGCGAGAGTCAACAATCCGAGATATGCTTCATTCGATGAAAACATCAAACTGAGTGCTTTTTTTACAAAAGTAATTCGTGATGCGATTCCATATACTCCCGAATGCAAGCTGAAATATATCACTAAACATGTGGAAGATCTTAAGAAGAAACTCGCAAATATCGATACTGTCAAGGTAAAACATGACGAAATTAAGGCTGAGATGGAATTTGCTCTTGACCTTTACAATAAAACTTTTAAAGATTCAGAACTGTATATTGTTCATGGCGATCTTCATGCAAAAAATGTACTTGATGACGGCAAAACCATGTATGGAATCGATCCCAATGGTTTTATAGCTCCCATTGAGCTTGAATGTGTACGTTTTATCAGAAATGATGTCAGAGATCATGCGTCATTCGGATATAAAGCCAGATACGAACTGCTTCTTGATTACTTTGCTCGTTTTGTCGATAAGAACAGACTCAACAAAATGTTCATAATTGACATGGCATTATGCACATTCAACAGCGTTTTTGAAAATGAGGATGATAAGGAAACCTGTGTTGATCTTGAATTGATTCACATTGCCAAGGAGCATATGTTCTGTACAGAGGCAGTATGCTGATTGATAGCCTTATTATCGGTCCGGTCTCACAGGACATCAACATTGATTGCCGCGATAACGAATATCGCGAGATTGGCGGTGCTGTTGTTGCTGCAGGCTATGCAGCTTCAGGATCAGGTTTTAAATCTGCTGTCCTTACCAAGTCTTCATTGCCGGATGACAGGGTGAAAAGAGTTTTCTCTGACTGCAATGTTGATCTTTATCATTTGAAATCTGAAACGACCTGTTCAATCGAAAATAAGTATTATGATGAAACCAAAGAGACACGCAGATGTACTTCATTGTCAGTCTGCGAGCCTTTTACTTTTGATGATATTGAAACCGTTCTCAGACAGGTCACACCGAAAGTCCTGCATTTTGCCGGTCTTGTCTGGGGTGATTTTGATGAAAACCTGTTTGTGAAATGCAAGGATTACGGAAAGATTGCTGTTGATGTACAGTGTCTTCTCAGACACGTTGATGAAGACCGTTCCATGGATTTCCACGACTGGAAAAACAAAAAGGAATATCTGCCGTATATAGATTTCCTGAAAACCGATGCAAAGGAAGCGGAAATACTTACCGGTACTTCAGACCGTTATGAGGCTGCCCGGATTCTTCATTCCTGGGGCTCACCTGAAATAATGATCACTCATAACACTGAAGTAATCGTATATAATGGTGTGAAGTTCTATTCTTGTCCGATCAAAACACGCAGACTGGTCGGAAGGACCGGACGCGGTGACACCACATTCAGCGGATATATAAACAGCCGTTCATATTGCGGAACAGGTGAATCCCTGCTGTATGCGACTGCTCTTGTTTCATTGAAGATGGAAAAGGCTGGTCCTTTCAAGGGAACAAGAAAAGATGTACTGTCATACATTGATGAATTCTATTGCAAAGAAAAAAGTGAACTGATTGATAATGGCTAAGTATAAGATCAAAAGAATACTTACAAGGATTTTCAAGCCTGTCTTCGGCGTGATCGTAGTACTTGTTACTGTTTTTCCGATCTACTGGCTTGTTGCCATGGCTATCAGACCCACTGATGAGATGAAAGGTCATATCTCGCTGATTCCTCATACTCTGACACTGGAACATTTCATGCAGCTCTTCCAAGAAAAAGGATTCGGAACAGCTCTGGTCAACAGTCTTGAAGTCACACTGATCTCTCTGATTGTTTCTCTTGTTTTCGGATTATGTGCTGCTTATGTTCTTACAAGACAGAGATTTAAATTCGGATTGAAGAAACCTCTCAACACCTGGGTTCTTATAGTAAGAATCCTTCCTCCGATTGCTTTTACTATTCCTCTGTACACTATGTTTAACAGACTGGGGGTATTGAGTTCAAAGCTGCCTGTCATCATGGCATGTATCCTGATCAATATCCCGTTTATTATCTGGTTCATGGTCAGCTTCTTCCAGAACCTACCTGAAGATATGGAAAGAAGCGCACGTGTTGACGGAGCCAACGAGTGGCAGCTGTTTACCAGGATCGTTTTGCCTTTGGTGCTTCCGGGTATAGCAGCTGTTGCAATGCTGAGCTTCATGTACGCCTGGAACGAATATACATACAGTATTATTTTCGTTCAGAGTCCTGCCAACTATACCATTCCGCTGAAACTGGCAACGCTCAATTCAGATGATGCGCTGACTAATTTCGGTCTGGTTGCGGCCGGAGGCGTCGTGTCAGCCGTTCCAATACTTTTGTTTATTATTTTTGCACAAAACTATTTGATTGCAGGATTATCAAGTGGCGCTGTCAAAGAATAATAATTGAGAAATTAAAGAAGGAGATATTATGAAGAAAAAATTATCACTGGTCTTATCCACTCTTTTGGCGTGTCTGATGATTTTTTCCGCTACAGCATGTGGCAAGAAAGAAGAATCAAACACACTCACTCTTGCATTACGCGCCGGTGCGTATGCAGATGCTATTAAAGCATGCCTGCCTAAATTCGAAGCAGATAATGGCATCAAATGCGAAGTACTCGAACTCAGCAATGATGATCTTCATCAGAAAGTTGCCCTTGATGCATCCAACAAAAAAGGTGCCTATGATCTTGTAATGGTTGATGCCTCATGGATGACTGAATACACTTCAAACGGTGTACTGGCCAACCTCAGTAAATTAGGTTATTCTTTCGACGATGATATTATTCCTGCAACCACCGCAATGAGTTACTATAAAGGCGATATTTATATTGCTCCTTATTACGGTAATGTTACCGTTCTTATGTACAACAAGGATATCGCTAAAGCAGCCGGCTACAACGGCGATGACATCGATTCAATTGATGATATGTACAAGATCTGCAAGGCAGCAAAAGAAGCAGGCAAGATCGGTTTCATCTATCGTGGCGACAATGGTGACAACATCACTGTTGATTTCCTCTCAATCCTCCGTTCATATGGCGGCTGGGTCGTAGATGACGATTTCAATCCCACCATCGATACCCCGGAATTCAAAGCTGCATTATATGCATATCTCAAACTTATCGAAACTGGTTCTGCACAGGTCAAGAATGAACTTATTGCCTCAATCGGCGGTGAAGCAAACAATGGCGCAATGGCTATCGGATGGCCCGGATGGTATTCAAAGGACACCACCAATGCCGGACTGGCAGCAATTACCGGTAAAGCATCAGGTTCATCACCTGCAAACAACGCCAATGTTTTCGGCGGATGGTGTCTTGGTATTGCAGCTAACTCACAAAACCAGAAAACTGCTGCAAAACTCCTCACTTACTTAATGGACAAAGACGTCCAGAAGTCCACCGTTCAGTATGGCGGTGTTCCTTGTCGATACTCATCACTCCGTGATGCTGAAGTACTGAAGACATATCCTCAGTATGAAGTTGTCTGCAAAGCTCTTGAAGGTTGTGTGTATCGACCCAGCATGGATAACTGGTTCGAATTCTCAACCACTCTCGGCAACAAACTCGGAGAAGTGATCTCAGGTCAGAAAACTGTCGATCAGGGTATTACTGAAGCACAGGCTGAACTTGAAAAATTAATGAAGAACAACTAATCGGATCATGGATAATAAAAGACCTGCTGTAACAACTGATAACTATCTGGAACAGTCCGGCTTTATGAAACTGCTGGGCAGGCTGGGTATGCGCAACAGCAGGTCTTTTGCCATAACCATGATGCTTCCGACACTTCTTTTCATGCTTTTTATGACAGTCTATCCTATGCTTTCGACTGTCTGGTATTCTCTGACTAATTTCCGTCTTCTCAAGGCAGAAACCGATTTTATCGGTATCAACAATTTTATTCAGCTTTTCAGTAATGAGTATTTCAGAGACTCGATCTGGGTGACTGTCAAGTTCACATTGTTTTCTGTGTTTTTTGAAATGCTTCTGGGATTGCTGCTTGCATTGTATGTCAACAGCATCCAGCAGAAGATGATACAGAAAACGATGCGAATCACAATGCTCCTGCCGTATTTGTTTCCGACAGTTACCGTTTGTCTGAGCTGGACTATGATGCTGAGCGCCAACTATGGTGTGATCAATCAGTGGCTTAATGCTCTTTCTCTGCCTACGTATAACTGGTTCGCTGATGTTCATACGGCATTTCCGATGCTGGTCATAATTGATGTGTGGCAGAATACTCCGTTTGTATTTCTTCTTATATATGCTGCTCTGCAGGCAATTCCCCAGGATCAGTACAAAGCAGCCAAGATAGACGGGGCAGGGGTCAGAAATACATTTTGGTATGTTACATTGCCTAATCTGAAAACCGCTCTCGCATTATGTGCAATGCTCAGAACAATAGATACTTTCCGTATTTTTGATAAGGTGAACCTTCTTACGGGCGGCGGTCCCTCAGGTGCTACTACAACGATTTCACAGTATATTTACAATTACGGTATTAAAACTCTTAAATTCGGACTCGGCAGTGCTGGTGCTCTTGTAATGACCATCATTGTCTTGATTCTTGCATCGATTTATATTAAAAATGCATTGAGAAATAATAACGGGTAACTGATATGGCTGAAGTAATACTTAAACATGTTAAGAAGATATATCCGGTTGCTTCCAGGAAAGAGAGAGAATTCGAAGAGACCGAAAGCAACCTTCATGTAACAAATGAAGGTGTTGTTGCGGTTGAGGATTTCGATATGACGATTGCCGACAGGGAATTCATTGTTCTAGTCGGACCTTCTGGATGCGGTAAATCAACTACTCTTAATATGATCGCCGGACTCGAGTCGATTACAAGCGGTGAACTGTATATTGACGGTGTCCTCATGAATAATGTCGAACCTCAGCACCGTGACATTGCCATGGTATTTCAGAGCTATGCTCTTTATCCTCATATGACTGTTTACGAAAACATGTCTTTCTCGTTGAAACTCAAAAAAGTTCCCAAGGATGAGATTGACAGACGGGTTAAAGAAGCAGCAGAAATACTTGATATCACTCAGTATCTGAACAGAAAGCCCAAGGATCTTTCCGGCGGACAGCGTCAGCGTGTTGCTATCGGACGTGCAATCGTACGACATCCCAAGGTATTCCTGATGGATGAACCCTTGTCAAACCTTGATGCCAAACTTCGAAATCAGATGAGAGCTGAGATCATCAGCCTGAGACATAGGATCGATACGACTTTCGTTTATGTCACCCATGATCAGACCGAAGCCATGACACTTGGTGACCGTATCGTTATCATGAAAGAAGGTGTGGTCCAGCAGATCGGTACCAGTCAGGAAGTCTTTGAAAAGCCTGTCAACACGTTTGTTGCCGGTTTTATCGGTACTCCCCAGATGAATTTCTTCAATGGAGAATTGAAGAGAGAAGGGGATTCCTATTCCATAAAGACCGAAGGTGTCGAGATAGCTCTCAGTTCTGATAAATGTGAAAGACTAATTAAGAATAATATAGGTTCACAGAAGATAACTATCGGTGTAAGACCCGAGCATATATCACTTTGCGATGAAGGAATTAATTCAAAGGTAGAAGTTTCCGAAATGCTCGGAAGTACTATTCATGTTCATGTTTCCACAGATGGGAATGAGAAGGTCATACTTGTGATTCAGACAATGGATCTCAATGAACCGACAAAGATGTTTGCATCCGGTAAACCTGTTACATTTACCTTCAATCCTAAACTGGTTCATCTGTTCGACAGTGAGACAGGACATAACTTAGAGTACTGATATGACTGTAATAACAGCACATTCTGGTTGTGACAAAACACCCGAAAACTCCCTCAGATACATCAGACATGCATTGAGTTGCCCCTTTGATGTCATTGAAATCGATATAAGACGCAGAAAAGACGGTGCTCTTGTTCTGTCACATAACGACGATAACCTTAATAAGAAAGTCCTCCTCGGTGATGCATTCAAACGTATTTCAAAAAGTCCGATATATGTGAACTGCGATCTTAAAGAAAACGGTCTTGAAGATGATGTTATAAGAATCGCAAATGAAAATGAACTTGAGTTATACAGATTGATTTTTACGGGATCTGTGACTGAACCGGAAACTTTCATGAAGCGTTATAAGGATATTAAGGTCTTTATAAATCCGGAGGTTCTCATCGATGATTTTTACACAAGGGTCACCCGAAAAAAAGAAGATATTCTTGTGAATAAAGCACTTGAATACGGTTTCAAAGTTCTCAACGTGAATTACCGGATGTGCGATGAAAAGTTCTTTAAGATGTGCGACAAGGCCGGTATTCAGATATCAGCCTGGACAGTTGATGACAGGGATACATTTGACAGTCTTCGAAAACAGGGCATTCTGAATATCACAACAAATCATTCTGAATTCATCCTTCCCTTGATATACTGATTTCTTTCTGTAAAAAACACTTATATCTTTATGAACTTCCATACATCGAAGTCATATCCTTCGTGTCCTTCCAAAAGAATCTATTCGTCGTCATCATCGTCATCACCATCGTGATGATGATGACCGTACTCCGTATTATTCATTATGCACTGGATCATTTGAAAGATGTGAGCCTGGTTCAGTTCCACGCCTTCGGTATTCATACTATGGAGTGCACTGATGATACTTGATATTGATTTTTCATTTTTTTCGTCAATATAGTACAGCGTAGTAGTATTCAGCACATCGACCCATGAAAGAAAATCATCTCTGGTGACTGTTCCGAATGAATATGCCATCAATGCATCTGTAACATTCTTGGGTGTTATTTCAACACTTGCTCCGTCGCTGCCTGTCAGATCTTCTCCAAATGCTTCATCAAGTGCTTTGCGGCCAACTTTGAAATTCAAAAAGTCATTTAACAGTTCGTTTTTATCCATATCGCGATCTCCATCTATTAAAAAGATATGAAATATTTGTTTTTATTTTCTCATAAATATAGCATGACTGAATCAATCATATTCACAAATATTTTCTTCAGTTAACTATTCAAAAGTTTTTCTGCCTTGGCTGCTTCTTTCCTTTCTTTTCTTGATTCCAGCCAGGGGATGAAATTCTCTGTATACACAAAGCGTAAAACTACCATGGTCGGTATGGCGAGCAGGATTCCGATCATGCCGAAAAGTTTTCCTCCCAATATAAGGGCTATCATTGTCCAGACCGCAGGAAGTCCGAGCGAATTCTTGAAGATCCTTGGCTTGAGGACATTGGCATCCAGAAGCTGAGTTATGACTGTATAAATAATGAAAATCAATGCCTGGATAGGATTGACCAATAACAATATCACTCCTCCTATCACTCCGCCGATAAGCGGACCGAAGGAAGGAATCATATTGGTCAGCATCATGACGACGGAAATCAATGGTATATAGGGCATTCTCATTATCAGCATGAATACGGCATTCGCAACACCGATGATAAAAGAATCTACAAGAGTGCAGATGATGAACTGCTGAAAGACATCGTTGCATCTTACCAGGAAAACAGTATGACTTTCATAGTTTTTGTCTGAAATAATGGCCCTTCTGAGTTTTTTTATGCCATTGATCATATTCTGTTTGTCCAACAGGAAGTAGATCGCCAGAATGATACCGATGACGATGTTTCCTATAGTGGAGCCGAAACCACTGATCCTGGAGATCACTGTACCGAGATTCTCTTTCAGGAAAGTCGTTGCCTGAGTGATCATGTCATTGATATAGTTGGTTATCCCATCGGACCCGATCTCTATACCGAAACGGCTGAGGAATTCCTTTACACTTGCGAAATAATTATCAGCGTTGTCAATAAGGGTTTTTGCACTGTCTCCTATTGCCGGGATGATCATTATGATGATCAGGGTAATGATCAGGATTGCACAAACCATGGCCACCACAACAGATAAAGCCCTGCTTAAACTTTCACTTTTGATTTTTCTGAATAAAGTGCTTTCCAGTTTTTTGACAAAAGGATCGATAATATAGGCAATAACTATGCCTATTATGATAGGGCTCAGAATCCTGAACAGTGTTCTGAACCATTGAGCGATCGGTCCGGAAAGATGAGTCAGAAACAAGTACAGCAAGACGGCACTGCAGCAGCCGGCTATATTGGCAGCCCATCTGTTCCGTAAGAGTTTTTTCAACTTTTCCATAGTGATACTCCTGACAGCTTATGCAGTGATGATTATAGATTATTCCTGAACTGCTTCCATATTCAAGGACGGAAGTATCGGACTGTTTCAGCTTTGTTTTACTTGACAGCAAATCTGGTGGGTAATACACTAGCCATATCTGTACTTCTACAAGACAATGCATATTATTCGGAAGGAGACCGATAAATGAAGAAATTCCTGTTTGTTGCCATTTCAGTTTTAATGATTGGCACCCTGACTTTATGCTCATGTGGTGGAAAGAGCAATCCGACTTCATCAACAAATACTCAGACTAGTACAAAAACAAGCACAACGACTAGTCAGACCAGCACTACCAAACCTGAGATTAAAATTATTACAGACGGTTCCAAGCTTGGTTCATTACAGCTGCTGGATGAAAAAAATCAAACTATTAGAGGTATCATCATCACAACCGGAAGCGCTCATCATGAATACAAGGACTATAGAAACATGACGAAAGATGATTTCGCTATGGGGACTGCCTACACTGAATACGAAATGTACGAGTGGATCGACATCTGCATCGACTCAGGCGCTACCATTGAGACCGCCATCGTGAAAAACGACGAGAAAAAGGATTATTCAAAGATTTCCTATATCGAGTTTGCAGCGATGCGTGAAGCCATTCCAAACGGTGCACTCAGCGCAAAACCGGATTCTGATGATATGTATTATTACGGGTCATTTTATCTAGATCCCTATGAGTGTGATCCTGGTCTGTACAATCTCTTTTTTGCAAGTAATGGAAAAGTTATCGGTATGGTGCAGCTCTCATTTATTCCTGAACAAGGTAAGGAGTAGCTTTCATTAATTCCTGAACTTTAGGATTAATAGTAGGCATCTATTCTGAAACCAGAGATAAAGACAGCCCCTTTCGAGAGAAAGGGGCTGTCTTTATTATGATAATAAATGAAAAAATTAATTGGACGAGGTCGGGAGCATAGGTGAAATTCGGCTCACGAAGTCATTCATGGGCATGGTCTGCAGTGTGATCCTGCCAGGACCGGTGAGAACCGTCAGGAATAATCCTTCTCCTCCGAAGAGTATGTTCTTAATACCTTTTACTGCTTTGACATCAATACTGCAGGTCTTGTCCATCATTGCAAGTGAACCTGTATCAACAAGCATCTGTTCACCTTCAGCAAGCTCATAACTGATTGCAGATCCGTCGATTTCCAGGAAAACGATTCCGTTTCCATAGACCTTCTGCATGATGAAACCTTCTCCGCCGAACAGACCTGCAGCAAATTTCTTGTTAAAGAAAACTTCAGTCTGAAGTCCCATTGTTGAAGCAAGGAAGGCTGTTTTCTGAATGATGATCGGATTGTCCTCGGTGACTTCGATGGCAATGATGTTGCCGGGGAATGAGGAAGAGAATGCAACCATTCCTGGACCGTCCTGTGCCGTGTAGACATTACGGAATATTTTTTCTCCTGAGAAAGCTCGTCCGAGAGCCTTTCCGATTCCGCCGCCGCCTTCAGTCGTCATTTCCATGTTGGGGCTCATCCATGCCATTGAACCGCCCTGGTTTGTCATGGATTCTCCGGCCTCAAGATGACAGATCACAACAGGAAGATTGTCGCCTTTGATTTCGTACTGCATAAAACCTCCAATATTTTTATTTTTTTTTGCTAATTGATTTTGAAACCGGTTGTTACCAGCTGTGCTATATCTTTTCCAAGATCATCAGTTATATCGATGTTGAATATGGATAAAGATCTTCCGTTCTTTTTGCATACGGCTTTTGCGAACAGCTTATTTCCTTTCGTGCCGTTCAGGAAATTGATGCTCATCTGCTGCCCGACCGTTACTCTGTGTATCTGGTTGGATGCTACGGCGAATGCAAAATCACCCAGGGTGAAAATGACTCCTCCCATGATCCCGCCGGTTGCGTTCCTGTGGTCGGGTCGGATATCCATACTGCAGATGCACCAGTCTTCGCCAAGTTCATCAATGACCATTCCGTTGCCGGTTGCGAATAAATCACCTTTGAAGAATGCTCTCGCTTCTTCGATGTCTTTGAATGTAGCCATCTGATTTATACCTTCTGGGAATAAATTCTACACAATTGTCTTTTTTGCTTTCAATATCTTGACAAACCCTGCCTGTAAACTGATAATCATAGTAATTGAATAAAGTCTTTAGGGCAGGGTGTAATTCCCGATCGGCGGTAGAGTCCGCGAGCATGAAAATGCAAGATTTGGTGTGAGTCCAAAACCGACAGTATAGTCTGGATGGAAGAAGATTTTCTCCGTAACAACATATGCTCTGGGATATTATTCCGGAGCTTTTTTCATCCTTCCTCTGCTTTGATGACATTTATTCCGGTCTGTTTTATGGGTTATCAGTATGACTGACGAAGAATATATGAGTATTGCAATTGAAGAAGCAAAACGCGGTGCCGGATGGGTTGCCCCGAATCCTATGGTCGGAGCCGTCATAGTTAAAGACGGACAGATCATCGGAAAGGGTTATCATACCCGATACGGAGATCTTCATGCGGAACGTGAAGCCATTGCTGCGAGCTGCGGTGATCTTCACGGGTCAACAATATATGTCACGCTTGAACCATGCTGTCATTACGGCAAACAGCCTCCATGCATCGATGCAATAACAGATGCCGGTATCAGCCGTGTGGTATTCGGTTCCTCTGATCCCAATCCTCTTGTAAACGGCAAAGGAGTATCTATCCTCAGAGAAAAAGGAATAACCGTTGTCTCCGGTGTTCTGAAAAATGAGTGCGATAAGATCAATAAGGCATTTTTCAGACATATACAGACAGGCCTTCCTTATGTCACTTTGAAATATGCAATGACAATGGACGGAAAGATCGCATCCCATACCGGTCTTTCAAAATGGATAACAGGTGAGACTGCTCGCAGACATGTTCATCAGGAACGTTCTGCCAGTCAGGCTATCATGGTCGGGATCGGGACTGTATTAAGCGATGATCCTCTGCTTACCTCTCGTATAGAAGGGGGCAGAAATCCCATCAGAATCATATGCGATACAAATCTGAGAACTCCTCTTGACTCAAATATCGTGAAAACGGCAAAGGATGTCAGAACCATAATTGCCTGTTCCGTATCTGATGAATCACGATACGTTTCATACACTGAAAAAGGCTGTGAAGTCATCTTTGTTGAAGCAGAAGACGGACATATTGATTTGAAGAAACTCATGTCCGTTCTCGGGACAAGACAGATAAACAGTATTCTGCTCGAGGGCGGCAGTCAGCTCAACTGGGCAGCCGTTAAAGCAGGAATAGTTAATAGGGTTCAGGCATATATTGCCCCCAAGATACTCGGAGGATCGGATGCCAAAACTCCTGTCGGAGGAATCGGAATGGATGATCCGGAGAATTGCCTGAAGCTTGTTAATCCGGAAATCACCAGACTGGGTGATGACATCCTTATTGAAAGTGAGGTTGAATGAAATGTTCACCGGTATTGTTGAAGAGATTGGCACGATTGAATCTATCCAGCATCTGAAGGATTCCGCAAGGATATCCATCAGGGCATCCAGAATAATGTCGGATATGCATGTCGGTGACAGCATAGCTGTGAATGGTATCTGTTTGACTGTAACTTCATTTTCAGACAATGTTTTTTACGTTGATGCAATGCATGAAACACTGCGCAGATCTTCTCTTTCCGAAATGAGGAACGGAACACACGTGAATCTTGAAAGGGCAATGGCTTCCAACGGAAGATTCGGAGGTCATATTGTCAGCGGACATATCGACGGAACAGGAAGAATAAGGAATATCTACAAAGACGGAATAGCGGTATGGTACGAAATAAATGCTGACCCCTCAATCATTCATTACATTGTTAAGAAGGGATCAGTTGCTGTTGATGGTATCAGCCTGACTGTAGCGGCCGTTGGGACAGATTTCTTCTCTGTTTCAACAATTCCCCATACAAATGCTTTTACTACCCTGAATGAAAGAAAGAAGGGGGACACTGTCAATCTTGAGAATGATATCGTCGGAAAATATGTTGAGCATTTTCTGACTGATCAGAAACCCGAGAATAAACAGGGTATAACGGAAGAATTTCTGGCAAAATGCGGTTTTTAGGAGGTATTGGTGAATAAGTTTAATACAATTGATGAGGCACTTCAGGATCTCAGAAACGGCAGGATAATCCTTGTTACTGATGACCCTGACAGAGAGAATGAAGGGGATTTTATCTGTGCTGCTGAATTTGCCACGACTGAAAATGTAAATTTCATGGCAACACACGGAAAAGGACTTATATGTATGCCTATGTCTGAGGAATTTGTTAAAAAACTGAGAATTCCTCAGATGGTAACGCAGAATACTGATAATCATGAAACAGCATTTACTGTTTCAATAGATCATGTTTCGACAACCACTGGTATTTCTGCTGCAGAACGTTCCGTCACTGCCATGAAATGCGTTGAAGACGGTGTGAAACCGGAAGATTTCAGACGGCCGGGACATATGTTTCCTTTGCTTGCAAGACGAAACGGAGTCCTCGAACGTAACGGACACACTGAGGCAACTGTGGATCTCTGCAGGCTTGCAGGACTGAAGGAATGCGGATTATGCTGCGAGATAATGAGGGATGACGGCACCATGATGCGTACTCCTGAGCTGATGGAACTTGCAGAAAAATGGAATCTTAAATTCATTACTATCAAGGATCTTCAGCATTACAGAAAATACCATGACAAGCTTGTGGAACGTGTTGCCGTGACTCATCTTCCCACAAAGTTCGGAGATTTTCAGGCATACGGTTACATAAATATTCTTAACGGAGAACACCATATCGCACTTGTTAAAGGTGACATCGGTGACGGAAACAATATTCTCTGCCGCGTTCATTCAGAATGTCTTACAGGCGATACATTCGGATCACTGAGATGTGACTGCGGACAGCAGCTTGCATCTGCCATGTCCCAGATCGAAAGGGAAGGCTGCGGTATTCTGCTTTATATGAGACAGGAAGGAAGAGGAATAGGTCTTATCAACAAACTTAAGGCTTATGAACTGCAGGAGAAAGGGCTCGACACTCTGGAGGCAAATATCGCACTGGGATTCAGAGGGGATCAGCGTGAGTACTATATCGGTGCACAGATACTGAAGGATCTCGGAGTGAACAGTCTCCGTCTGCTTACAAACAACCCTGATAAAGTCTATCAGCTTTCTGATTTCGGTCTGAATATAACAGAAAGAGTTCCCATACAGATGACACCCACAGATTATGATCTTTTTTATCTTAAAACTAAACAGTCCCGAATGGGTCATTTAATGGATTTTTAAAGGAGAAAAACATGAACACATTAGAAGGAAAACTGGTTGCCAATGATATTAAGGTCGGAATTGTAGCATCACGTTTCAATGAATTCATTACATCCAAGCTTCTCAGCGGTGCATATGACGGACTTCTCAGACATGAAGTCAACGATGAAGATATCACAGTTGCTTGGGTTCCCGGCGCTTATGAGATTCCTCTGATCGCATCCAAGATGGCAAACACCCGTGATTATGATGTGATAATCTGTCTCGGTGCAGTGATAAGAGGAAGTACGGATCATTATGATTATGTCTGCAATGAAGTATCAAAAGGAATTGCCCAGGTCACACTTCAGACAGGAATTCCCGTAATGTTCGGTGTTCTTACAACCGATACCATTGAACAGGCAATCGAAAGAGCAGGCACCAAAGCAGGAAACAAAGGCTACGATTGTGCTCTCAGTGCAATTGAAATGGTCAATCTTATCAGAAAAATATAAATGAGATTACACTATTCATTGCCGAGCTGAGTGGAGGTCTTCAGCTGTTTACTGATCAGCTTTGATCCATGCATCATATAGTAAAATCCAATCGGGGGAATAATATGAACCAGGATGAACGAAGAATCTGGCTGATTAAGGAATTGCTGGCTGAAAACAGTGAGTATAAAGGTGTCAGTATTCCATCCGATATCGACGGGCAGAAAAAACTTCTCAGAGGTCTGATGAATGTCAGAATGCCAAAGGAATTGAGCTCTGAGTTTACAAAGATTCAGGATGAATACCTGCAGTTGGAAAATAAAGCCAAGGGCATTACGGACTGCAATGATCTTCAGCCTGTTGCTTCAGATAACAGATTATTCATCTGGCAGGGTGATATAACCACATTAAAATGTGATGCAATAGTTAATGCGGCAAACGATAAACTCTTGGGATGTTTTGCTCCCAATCATCTCTGCATCGACAATTGTATTCATAGCGCAGCCGGACTTCAGTTAAGGAACTACTGCTGGGAAATAATGAAAAAGCAGGGACATGATGAATATACTGGGACAGCCAAGATAACTCCTGCATTCAATCTGCCATGCAGATATGTGATTCACACTGTCGGACCTATAGTTGATGGCGAACTGACTGAAAAACATAAAAACGATCTGGAATCCAGCTATACAGCTTGCCTTGATATCGCAATGAAAAACGATTGCAGAAGCATTGCTTTCTGCTGTATATCGACCGGTGTTTTTGCTTTTCCTCAAAGAGAAGCGGCACAGATTGCTGTGGACACTGTGAAAAGGTGGAAGGAACAGAATCCATCTGATATCGCATGCATATTCAATGTATTCACTGATGCAGACAGAAAAATCTATGATGATCTGCTTAACAGTTAATTTCAGAAATGATCAATGCATTTAACAACAATTACAAACAGGGTGATAAGTTCACTGATAAGATCATCAGATTAAAGAATGAAATAAATGGTGCTGATGCCATTATTGTCGGGGCTGGTGCAGGTCTGTCCACATCGGCTGGATATGAGTATTCCGGCGACCGCTTCAAAAAGTATTTTCTGGATTTTTCAGGAAAATATGGATTTCAGGATGCGTATGCGGGAGGTTTTTATCCTTATTCAACTCCTGAGGAAACATGGGCATTCTGGAGCCGTTATATCTTCATCAATCGTTATATGTGCATTCCGAAACCCGATGTATATACTGATCTTTTAAATCTTGTGAAAGACAAGGATTATTTTGTTATAACTACGAATGTTGACCATTGTTTCCAGCGTTCGGGATTTGATAAGAACAGACTTTTCTATACACAGGGTGACTATGGATTATTCCAGTGCTCTGAACCGTGTCACAGAAAAACATATGTGAATGATGAAACAGTCAGGAAAATGGTCGTTTCACAAGGATACTCAATTAACGGTGATATTCTTGAACCGCCATCATCTGAAAACGGAGAAATTGCGTGGGATCATTTGAAGATGACTATCCCATCAGATTTAGTTCCGTTTTGTCCTGTTTGCGGTAAACCAATGAGTATGAATCTCAGAAGTGATGGTACATTCGTTGAGGATGAAGGTTGGCACGAGGCTGCAGGCCGTTATGGTGATTATCTTGCTTCTCATGGAATAAAGTCATTTGGTTATTTTACAAGTGATTCCGATGCTGAACTGTTCCGGGAATATAACGGAAAGATCCTTTTTTGGGAACTCGGTGTCGGTTTCAATACACCCGGAATCATTAAATATCCTTTCTGGAAAATGACTAAAGACAGTAATAATTCTTTCTATGCATGTATCAATATGGATGAAGAATACATTCCAAATGAAATATCTGACAGGTCCGTTTATTTGAATGGGGACATCGGAGAGATAATAAAAAGACTTGGCTCCATAGAATGAAACCAAGTCTTTATCATCAGCAAATAATCAGTTTATTTCTTCTTTGTTTTTGCTTCTTTTTTTGCCGGCTTATCAGCATTTTCCTCGAACATGCTCATGAATTTCTTTGTGAATATTTCTTTGTCGACTGATGTGATCACTTCGTCCTTGTATTCTTTGAGGGCAGGCATTGATTCATAAGTGCTGCCTTTCTTATAGAAAATGACCTGTCCGTATGCAGGGCCCTGAACATTGCAGCATTCGCAGTGAACTGCGCATCTTCCTGTGACTACTTCGGGCCAGATAGCAGTTGCCATTGCAACGGCATCAGGAAGATCTACCATGTGCTGACCGCGTGTCTTCTGGTTGAATTCAAGAAGAACTGATGTGGCATCATGAAGGAACTTTCCGGCCTTTGAGACCTGTTTGAGATATGAAAGTTCATATTTATCGATTTCAATGTCACCGACACAGAGATCGAATCCTGCAATGGATACAGGGATTTCTGAACCGAGCATGAGAGCATATGCTTCAGCATCAATAAATACATTGAATTCTGATACAGGAGTGGCATTGCCGGGACCGAAGCCCGGAGTTCCCATTGACCAGATCCTCTTTACGTGGCTCATTGTTTCACGGTCCTGAAGGATTGCAAGAGCAATATTTGTAACAGGACCCGTTGCAATGATTTCAAGTTCACCGGGATATTTCTGTGCCATATCAAGTATAAAGTCGACAGCTCTTTTCTTGGCTGCCTTTTTCACAGGATGGATCAGATCTTTGTCGCCCATGCCGTCTTTTCCGTGAACGCTGATGGTTTCTTCTCTTTTGTGGAATAAAGGCTGTTTTGCACCAAGATATACATCGGTATCATTTCCGCATACTTCCAGTGTCATAAGTGCATTATTGCCGGCCTGTTCCAAACTGACATTACCTGCCAGTACTGTGACACCGAGGAGCTCGATATCAGGACAGAAGGCTGCCATCATCAATGCAGCAGCATCATCTGAAGCGGTATCCGTATCGATTATTATTTTTCTCATGTTTTTCTCCTTTTTATTTTTATATTTTTAATAAAAGAGTACACAGATATTTATTTATCAACTTTGGATATGTATTAACAATAGCGTATCAAACTGATTTAAGCCCTTCCCTGATATGAAGTTGTGCATGATCATTCCGATGATGAAACATCTTCAGTCTTCCAAACGAATTGACTAGATTATAAAGCATTTTATGAACTGTATGTATAGGGTGAATTGACAATGACGGCTATTCCAGAATGCCTTCTGTATTGATGATGAGAATTACGGAATCTTTATCCATCTGCATTTCCGCCTGTTTCGAATCTTCAAATATCCTTCTCAGGAATCCGAGACTGACAGCTCCGCATTCTCCGCATGAAAAAACCGGATCAGAACCGATTGGTTTTCTTGAAAGTTCCATTCCTTGCAATGCAATATCATCATCACATTGGATACACCATTCAGCACAGTGTTTGAGTATTGGCAGACTGATTATGTTCGGCTCTCCGCAGTTCAGTCCGGCCATGATCGTTTCAGGTTCTCCTCCGATACTGCAGAAACGGTTCTCTTTAATTGAGTTATAAATACACGGAACAGCTGATGATTCTATGATCCCGATATGGGGAAGTGTATCCATTTTGTTCTGCAGATACCAGCATACGCCTCCGGCCAGTGAACCCACTCCTGCCTGAATAAAAACATGCGTCGGCTTTTCCTTCATCCGTTCCAGAGCTTCTGCCATAAGTGTTGAATAACCGAGCATTATATTTTCAGGTATATCTGTGTATCCTTCGAAAGCCTGATCCTGAACCAGAATATAGTTGTTCTCATTAGCAAATCGACTGGCAAATCTGACCGTATCATCATAATTCAATTGCTTGACTATAACTTCAGCGCCATATTTCTTTATGGCATCAATCCTTCTTTGTTCTGCATTTCCCGGCATGAAAATATAACACTTATGATCGGTCAGATTTGAATACCATGCCAGAGCCTTGCCGTGATTGCCGTCTGTACATGATACAAATACTGCATCCGGTGAATTTATTTTACTGACAGCATAACTGACACCGAGTCCTTTGAAAGAGTTTAATCCGAAACGCTTGGATTCATCTTTTATACAGAGATTTTTAATGCCATATTTTTCTGCAATATCATGTAATTCGAGTAATGGCGTTTCATTATAGAAGGGGAGACTTCTGTGAAAAGACAGAGCATCTTCAAAATTATCATTGAGATGAAATCTATTATCGTATTTTCTGTTTGTGTTTGTATAAATCCGGTATTTCATTCCATGTCAGATTATATCGTAAACTCAGAATGAGATTATTATTGGTTTACAGGAATGAATGACACTCATATTCATCATAAATGTAACAAAGATGTTGCATGATTTCCGCTAATATGTGGTGGCTGTTATTCTTCTATTTGATAAAATGATTATTGAAAAATCCAGGGGAGATATAACATGAAACTGCCGGACAAAATATTTGCATTGCGAAAATCAAAGGGGTTGTCACAGGAAGATTTGGCTGAGAAGATGAACGTTTCAAGACAAACCATTTCCCGATGGGAGGTCGGTTCCGTATCCCCGGATGCTGACAATCTGAAACAACTCAGCAATATATTTGGCGTAACTGTAGATTATCTTCTTAATGATGAATATGAAACTAATGAAGATATTCATCAAGCCAAGGATGATAAAACATCTCCCTCGAAAAATAAAAATATATCCCAAAAGGCTTTACTGATAACTGCTATTGCCTTCGGCGTTGCAGCCCTTGCATTTCTGATTAAGGCTATTGATCAATTGAATATCATTTATGTGATACTGGCAGTTGTTGATGCGATCATGTCTTTGGTCTGGATCATCCTGTATGAACGAATAAAAAAACAGAGTAAAGATGTTTGATTCTTATATTTAAGTCATATGCAACTTAGGCCACTGGAGCATTTTACCATGCATTACCTGTTTCTTTTCTCTTGATTTTCTTCCTTACTCGGAATATGATTAAAACTAGTTAGCGTTGGCTAACTAGTTTTGTTCGACTTGTTTATAACGCAAACTATCAGCATGAAGAGGTGCAGATTGAAAGGGTATTTATCAGTTAAGCAGACATCCGATAAATGGGGTGTCTCTGTGCGCTGGGTGAATCAATATATACTGGAAGGGAGAATACCGGGATGCGAACGATTTGGACGTGTTTGGGTTGTCCCTGCAGATGCTATAAAGCCGGAACGGCTTAAACCTGGAGTGAAATCCAAGCTATCTTCTTCTCATAATGCTGAAAATATATGATCTATTTTTATCGACCAGTTAGTCACGACTAACGAAGGGAGACTATATTTATCCATGATTTGGGAAGCAAGAGAATCCGCCTGTCCTGTGACTGCTGGTACAAAAAGAAAAAAGGATTGAAACATGATTAAAACAACAATAAATATTGACGGTATGATGTGCGGAATGTGTGAGGCACACATATGTGACGCAATTCGAAAGGCGGTCCCCTATGCGAAGCATGTCACTGCTTCAAGAAGTAAAAAGGAAGCATCCTTCCTGACAGAGGCGGAAGTGGATAAAGACAGTTTAAAGACTGCCATCGATGCTACGGGGTATACCTGTCTGGGCATCAAATCGACTCCTTATGAAAAGAAGGGTTTGTTCGGTTGGAAATGAAAACGGTGATATGGGGGCTTCTGATCCCTTTTATCGGGACGGCAGCCGGGGCAGCATGCGTTTTCTTCCTGAAAAGGGATCTGAAGGCCGGAGTGCAGCGTGCACTGACCGGATTTGCAGCTGGTGTCATGGTGGCAGCTTCCATCTGGAGCCTGATAGTTCCTGCCATTGAACAGTCTGCGGCGAAAGGACGATTGTCTTTCCTTCCCGCTTTTATCGGATTCTGGCTAGGGATCCTGTTCCTGCTTATTTTGGATCATGTGATCCCTCATTTGCACAGAAGCATCGACCGGGCGGATCAGCCGGAAGGACCAAAATCCAGCCTGAACAGAACGATCATGATGGTGCTGGCGGTGACACTGCACAACATCCCGGAGGGCATGGCTGTCGGTGTGGTCTATGCAGGACTGCTCGCCGGTTCGGCCAATATCACCGCAGGCGGTGCACTGGCCCTGGCACTGGGAATCGCGATCCAGAACTTTCCGGAAGGCGCAATCATATCCATGCCGCTCTTTGCGGAAGGGAAAAGCAAACAAAAGTCTTTCTGTCTGGGCGTTCTGTCCGGTGCAGTAGAACCGATTTTCGGCGGACTTACGGTTTTAATCGCCAGTCTGGTGATCCCGGCAATGCCATATCTCCTATCCTTCGCGGCCGGAGCCATGTTGTATGTGGTCGTAGAGGAGCTGATACCTGAAATGTCTTCCGGAGAACATTCCAATATAGGTGTCATTTTCTTTGCCGTAGGCTTCAGCCTGATGATGGCATTGGACGTGGCGCTGGGATGAGGAATTCATGATGAGATATCACATTGCGAAAACACGGTGCAGGAGACGCTCGTTATCCCGCTGTTTGGGCGCCTGGTGTGTTATGAGCGCTTTCCGGAGGAATAAGCAGACATGAAAAAATATGAACCCAAACAGGTCCATATTGGTTTTACTCCTTCTCCCAGTTCCAAGTGTAGGAGGTATAGCGTCCTCCGCTGATCTTGATAATTTCCTCGTTTTTCAGCATCTCTGCTAATGCCCGCTCCACGGTCTTCTGACTGATATCCGGACACTGCCGCATGATCTGTGTCTTTGTGATCCGTCCTGTTGTGTTACGAATGATTTCCCGGACCCTGTCAGGTTTGGATAGTCTTCTTGTAATCAGGATATCCACTCGGGACGCAAACTCCCGGTAGGCAGCGATCACAACACCCAACATATAACGGACGAAGGGGAGAGGATCGTTTGTTCCTTCATGCCATCCGGTTGAGCTTTCTTGAAGAACGTCGTAATAGGTCTCTTTGCTGTCTGCTATTAATCTTTCGATACTTATATATTTTCCGACAAAATATCCTGAACGATAAAGAAGAAGCAGTGTGAGTAGACGGCTCATACGGCCGTTTCCATCGTTGAAGGGGTGGATACAAAGGAAGTCTAGGATGAAAATCGGCATCAGTAGAAGGGGATCTAGTTCGGGATCCGTCATAGCCTCCTGAAGAGCGCTGCAAAGGGCATCCATGGCCTCTGTTGTTTCCCATGCCGGAACCGGTTGGAAACGAATGCGCTTTGATCCGTCGGGCAGCTCCTCCGCGATGATGTTATCGGAGTTTTTGAAACTGCCTCCGATGGTAGTATTGCTGAATTTATAGAGGTCCCGGTGCAGTTGCAGGATCATGCTAGACCTGACGGGAATATAGTCATAGTTTTCGTGCACCGTTTTCAGCACATCACGGTAACCGGCAATCTCGCGTTCACTTCGCCCTTTGGGCATTGTTTTGTTCATTACGATCTGTTTCAGCCGGTCATCGGTGGTAATAATACCTTCAATACGGTTGGAAGCTTCAGTGCTCTGGATTTTCGCGATCTCAAGTAGCTTGGACAGGGTGTCCTTCTGCGCTTCAATAAACAGATTCTGCTGACCTTTCATTTCGTGGATCTGTGCCAGGTATGATACGATTTCGGGAGAGAGCAGTTTCTGGTATTCAGTTTTGTAATTCAGAGTTCTCATTCATTATCCTCTTTTCAGAGTTTAATATAGTCTTTTTAATCCAATATGACATAATTGAATATTACCGTATGCACTGTAAAAAAACAAGTAATAAAGTCATTTGAATCGCAAATGACTATATTGATTTGCCTGTTGTTTTATAGAATAATCAGACTTTGATTACTGTTGTCACGGACTAAACAAAATTGCTTGCAACTCACATAAATACCGGGTTTCTGAGAAACTCTGTATTACTCCCACTCGATTGTTGCAATTGGTTTAGGTGACAGATCGTAAAGTACTCTGTTTACACCTTTTACTTCATTGACAATTCTGTTGGTTATGACCTGCAGAAGTTCAAAAGGTATGTTCTCAACTGTAGCAGTCATGGCATCCTTGGTGTTCACTGCACGGATGACAACGAACCAGTCCCAGAGACGTTTTCCGTCTTTTACACCGGTTGATTTGTAATCAGGAACAATAGTGAAGTACTGCCAGACCTTATTCTGAAGACCAGCTTTTTTGAATTCTTCTCTCAAAATTGCATCAGACTCTCTTACTGCTTCAAGTCTGTCTCTTGTGATTGCACCAGTGCATCTTACACCGAGACCAGGGCCCGGGAACGGCTGTCTGTATACCATTTCATCAGGCAATCCGAGAGCTTTTCCTACCATTCGTACTTCATCTTTGAAAAGCAATTTAACAGGTTCCACGAGCTGGAATTTAAGATCTTCGGGAAGACCGCCGACGTTATGGTGTGCCTTAACACCATTGCTTTCGAGAATATCAGGATAGATGGTTCCCTGACCGAGGAATGTGATTCCATCGAGCTTTCGTGCTTCTTCCTCAAAAACCTTGATGAATTCTGCGCCGATGATCTTTCGCTTCTGTTCAGGATCGGCAACTCCGGCCAGCTTGTCAAGGAATCTGTCAGTTGCATCAATGTAAATCAGGTTGGCATTCATCTGGTTTCTGAATACCTCGATGACCTGTTCAGGTTCACCTTTTCTTAACAGACCATGGTTAACATGTATACAGGTCAGCTGTTTGCCGATTGCTTTGATCAGCAGGGCAGCACAGACTGAAGAGTCGACTCCTCCGCTGAGAGCCAGAAGTACTTTTTTGTCTCCTATCTGCTCACGAAGGATTTTGACCTGTTCATCAATAAATACTTGAGCGAGCTGTTCATTTTCGATTCTTATCATATCGCTTGGTCTTACATTGTTTTCCATGGCTTATCTCCATTTTTCAGATATCGAAAGATTATCACTTTGGACGATTATATGTCTATTGAATTACAGATTAAATAATCAGAAATATTTATTTTTTTTGTTATACAACAATGAAAAATCCTATAATTTATTAGTATGCTGAAATCATATTCTAAAGCTGTTGAGTATTTTGAAAACGGGGTTGTTGTTTATCCGACAGATACTGTTTACGGGATCGGCTGTGTCTTTGATAACGATTCCTCAGTAAAAAGGATATATGATCTGAAAAACAGAGATCATTCAAAAGCACTGCCGTTACTGATATCTGATATTTCCCAGCTGAGAATGCTGACTGATGATGTAAGCGAATCAGCCCGGAAACTGATGGATGTTTTCTGGCCAGGGGCACTTACCCTGGTATTTAATCATAACGGGCATGTTTCGGATCTTATTACCGCAGGTAAGCCGACTGTTGCTGTCCGTATGCCTGATAATCCGGATCTGAGAGCAGTGATCGATAAACTGGGGAAGCCGATCATAGGAACCAGTGCCAATCTGAGCGGAGAACCGAGCATAACGTCGTACCGTGATGCGGCTAAACGTTTTGCAGGAACAGCAGACATGGTCATAAACGGAAAATGCCATGACAACATACCTTCCACGATCGTGGATGTTACTGATGAATGTCCCGTTATCATAAGAAGAGGGTCAATAACCGAGGACGAAATAGAAAAAGTCATAAATGAAAGGGCTTGTAAAATGAAAATTGCTATCGGAAGTGATCACAGAGGAAGTACCCTGAGAAACAGTTTGATAGACCATCTTGTGTCTCTTAAATGTGAAGTCATTGATTGCGGAACAAGTGCCGATCATCCTGTTGATTATCCGGTCATTGCCAGGGATGTCGCGGAGAGAGTACAGAACGGTTCAGTGGACTACGGAATACTGATCTGCGGTACCGGTCTGGGAATGAGCATTGCATCGAATAAATTCAAGGGAATCCGTGCAGCTCTTTGCAACAGCACATTTATGGCTGAAAGAGCCAGGCTCCACAACAATGCAAACATTCTTTGTCTCGGTGCTGAATTTGATGTCGACCAGAATGCAATTGTTGATGTTTTCATTAAGCAGGAATATGAAGGCGGCCGTCATCAGAAACGGCTTGATATGATCGCTTCATTCGAGAAATAAAATGGACCGAAAAGATATATATGCGGAAGAGCTTTCTGCTCTTATTCAATACAATACTGTGTCTCCCTGTTGTGAACTGGATATGGACCGTATCGATGCGTTTCATATCAAGCTCAGGGAAATGTTTCCGAATATCTTCAAGCTTGGAGATGTCAAAGAATTTGATGGTTCATATCTGATCAGAATTGCCGGAAAGGATTCTGCCATGCTTCCGTGTATGCTGATGAGCCATCATGACGTTGTCGAGGCACTGGGCAACTGGAAGTATCCTCCGTTCAGCGGAACGATTGCAGACGGAAGAGTATGGGGCAGGGGCGCAATTGATAATAAAGCAATGTTCTGGGCAATCATGAGAACCGTCGATGATTATATTGCCCAGGGCAACCGTACTGATGCTGATCTTTATATTGTTACTACCTGCAATGAAGAAAATCAGGGCGGCGGTTCTGTTGCCATAGCAGAATACCTGAAAAACAATGGCATCCGATTCAGATTTATTCTTGATGAAGGTTCTATGATCGTCCGTGATCTAATGCCCTGTATGACAGGATTGTTTGCCATGATCGGTGTCACTGAAAAAAGCATATGTGACCTGAAGTTCATTGCCAGAGGAGCAGGCGGCCATGCCAGTGTACCGCCGAAAAACAATCCGCTGGCACGTCTTGCAGCCTTTATAAATGAAGTTGAAACGAATGATATTTATTCTTCATATATCACGGATACTGAATCTGAAATGCTCAGACGCATGGCTCCGTATATGACCGGAAAAATGAAGGATCTGTGTCAGAATATTTCAGGCTTTCAGGATGAACTTATAAAAGAGCTGGATATCAATAACGCTTCATTCGCTGCCATGACTAGAACTACCATTGCGTTCACAATGGCCAATGGTTCAAATGCATCAAATGTCATTCCAACTGAGGCATATGTGATAGCCAATATGCGCTGTGCCAAACATATCTCAATAGATGAAAGTCTGGATACAATTGCAGGTATTGCACGGAAACATGACGTAGATATGGAAGTTCTGAACCGCGGAATCGATAATGCGGTAACAGATTATCATTCACCCGAGTTTAAATTGATTGAGAATGCTGTAAACAAGGTATTTCCGGGAGTTATCACAGTTCCTGTTCTTCTGAACGGAGGCACTGACAGCCGTAATTTTTCCTGTGTCTGTTCAAATATCATGCGTTTTACTGCTATTGTTGCCACTCCTGAACAGGAAAGAACTGAACACGGCATCGATGAGTTTATTGAGATTGATTCATTGCCTTTGTTATATGATTTCATAAAAGAAGTGCTTATGAGCATCTGATACGATAAAATAAGCATTATTAGGAGAAGCTCATGGAACGTATTTCTATTTTTGATACAACACTGAGAGACGGAGAACAGGCCGCCGGCGGTTCATTGAATGTCAAGGAAAAGATTGAAGTTGCAAAACAGCTCGAGAACCTTGGCGTTAATGTGATCGAGGCAGGTTTTCCTATCAGTTCAAAAGGTGATTTCGAATCCGTCAAAGCTATCGGTAAAGCCATTCGGAATCTTTCGGTATGCGGATTGGCAAGAGCAAATATCAAGGATATTGATGCATGCTGGGATGCACTGAAAGGTGCTGCCGATCCCAGACTGCATATTTTTATCTCAGCATCACCCGTCCAGATGAAGTATCAGCTTAATAAAACTCCTGAACAGGTGCTGGATTATGCTGTCAAAGCTGTCGCGCATGCACACAAGTATCTTTCAAATATCGAGTTTTCTCCGATGGATGCAACACGTGCAGATAAGGAATTTCTGTATAAACTGATCGAAGCAGTCATTGATAAAGGTGCATCAGTCATCAATATCCCTGATACAGTCGGTTATTCTGTACCTGCTGAATACGGAAAATTGATTAAGGATCTGAGAAAGAATGTTCCGAACATAGATAAGGCTGTTATTAGCGTGCATTGTCACAACGATATGGGTCTTGCAGTTGCAAATTCGATTGAAGCCATAAGCAACGGTGCACGTCAGGTCGAATGTACTGTTAACGGTATCGGTGAAAGAGCAGGCAATGCCTCTCTTGAAGAAATCGTCATGATCCTGAAAACCAGAAAAGATTTCTTCAAAAAATATGAAACTTCGATCAACTCTGAACTGATTTATCCAACTTCACGAATGGTTTCAGAAATGACCGGTTTCCCGATTCCTGTCAATAAAGCGATTGTGGGTGCCAATGCATTCCGACACGAATCAGGTATCCATCAGGATGGAGTCATTAAGAATTCCTCGACGTTTGAGATCATCAATCCGAGAAATGTCGGTGTTCCTTCATCTAGTCTTGTTATGGGGAAACTTTCCGGAAGCCATGCCCTGAAAGAAAGACTTGCAGAACTGGGATATTCCCTCAGTGAGACCGATTTCCAGGGAGTTTTCAATGCATTCAAGGAAATTGCCGACCGTAAGAAAGAAGTCGAAGATAAGGATATTGAAGAATTAGTCGCTGAGTATCAGAGAAATCTTAATTATTCGTATATCCTGAAGAGGATCCAGGTCAGCTGCGGAGATAAAGGTCTTCCTACGGCATCCATCATCCTCCAGAGCCCAGACGGTACTGAGTATGCAAATGCAGAGATAGGATCAGGCCCGATCGATGCTGTGTATAAGGCGATCGACAATATCGTTAAGGTCCCGAACACTCTTACGGAATTCAGCGTTAATTCCATCACTCATGGTATTGATGCCATCGGATCCGTAATTGTCAGAATCGAAAACAACAATACTGTATATACAGGCAGAGGCGCTGATGTTGATATTATCGTTGCCAGTGCTAAAGCATATCTGAATGCATTGAACCGTCTGATCGCCAGCAATAAAACAGTCACCGACGAAAAATAATCTGTTTAAGGGAATAACAATGAGCGAAATTAAGAGTGCTTTTGAGATTGCCATGGAGCGCATCAATAAGATGGGCGAAGCTACTGAAGAAGACAAACTGAAGTGGAAATATGAGCCTGTCGGTCAGCAGTTGGCAATGAAATTTGTTAAGGGTGAAGCTGATCTTTCGGAAGAACTTGAATCTGTAGATCCGAAAGGTCTTGTATATGTAAGAAAAGCAGTTCAGGAAGTGCTTGGCGGTCTGGTTGTATTGCCTGTAAAGGACGTTGTTCCCAAACAGCTAGATAAAGCACTTGAAGGGCTTGTTATTATCAAAGAGGATAAAGCAACAGCAAATCAGATAGCATCCCAGATAAGACAGCTGATGGAACAATATGTTACAAATGGTGCGGCACAGCGAAAACAGGCTTCTGAGATGCTGAAACAGACATTTTCCCAGAAACTCCGTTCTGCTGCATCACAGATGAGCAAATCAATTGATACCGATTCACTTGATGTGGAAGCTCTTCCCCAGTACAGGGAACAGCTTGCGGAGCTCAACGGAAAGATCAGTGAACAATATCAGATGTATCTGACAGATTTTAAAAACCAATTATTTGCTCTGGAATAATCCATGGAAGATGAAGAACTCGTAAAACTGGCGGTAAGAAGTACCTTCGTTCTAAGATATCCGACACAGACACTTGAGACATTCGGTGTTACAAATATCGAATACTTTATTCTGACAAAACCCGTTTATGATACAGATGAAGAGAAACATGAAACTGTGATAAGGACAGGACATGTTATTGCTTCCAAGCCCCAGATTATTACTCCATATTACATGGCGAAGGCTGAAAGCTTCAGTGAGGAAGCTATCAATTATCTGAAGACACAGAAACAGGTGCTTGCCAGTCTGCTGTACACATATAAGAATGAACCCGGAGAACTTCAGATTGTGGACGGAACAGTTTCAACGGTTGCTGCAAGGATAGCTGCAGACCTTGATAACAAGAATGCCAGACTGAGTGCCATAATCACCGGTGAGGATACCCACTGGGATCTCTCCCTGATGAAATTCATTGTCGATTACACCCGTGATTCAATTCCGAACAATGTCAATGAACTGAATAAAAGACATCTCATAGATATTGATCACAGAGGTGTTCCCAGATCTGCACGTATTGATATCGAGCGAATGTTTGAGGAAGTGCAGGGCGGCAGTTTGGATCCTGACGAACTGAAAACCGAACTGGATAACTGGGATCTCTTTGATGAATATGAAGATCGTTTCTATGATCTGTTCAGATAATTTGTTGATTTTTCCGACAGGTTGCTATTATTAAATCATGAACAGAGATTTTTCTTTTAAAGCAATACTTATAGCCCTTGCAGTTGTGCTTTGCATAGGTGTGACTGTGACTTTTATTTTTTCGGATAATTCATCAAAACCGGGTGGTAAGGATCCGGAGACTACTGTTACCACAAAAACAACCACCACTGATAAAACAACAAAAACAAGTGATGATCCTGCTACCACGACAACTTCTGATGAACCGACAGTTACTCCGCCTGCAAAGACGATCAATGATTCACTCGTTGAAAACAGATTTGTCAACGTTAATATGGCGGACAACTATTTTGAATTCAGTGCTGATAAGACAGTCAAGGAATTCTATAACGGAAGGGCATACGCCGGTTCATGGTCCATTAACGGAACAACACTTACTATCAGAGATGATTCTTCCGGCAATTCCAAGGATTATGTACTGAAGACTGAAGGAATAAATATCCTCAGTTTCTCATACCTGACCAATACTTTTGAGGCACAGGCAAAATAGATTTTACCTGTTGATGCTCTGACTATCCGGCTTTAATACGGCTTCAGTATTTCCATAAATTGTTGAAGATGCTGTCTTTTGCCTCTGACTCAGAACTGTCTGTTGAATTGCTGTCTGAGGACGACGTCTCACTGTCAGAAGAGGATATATCACTGAATGAAGAGAACGTATCACCGAAAGAAAAACTGAATGTATTTTCCGGTTCTTTGTCATTGCTCTTATTCTCTGCTTCTTTCTCGTTGTTCTTATTCTCAGTTTCTTTTTCTTTGCTCTTATTTTCAGCTTCTTTTTCTTTCGCTTTTTCAGCTCTTTTTTCCTTGAAAGATCTGAATGCAGAAGTGCTGAATATGACCAGTGATGTCACAAAGTCGATAACTGCACTGACTACCAAACCGATACCGAGTACTTTTATCTGAGTATCGAGTGCGATAAGAGGGTTCTCCTTGCGCATTTGTATCATCATCATTGCGATACCGAAAACAATGTTGAGGGTTGCAACAACCAAGAGTGTCTGGGGAGTGAATATTTTGAGTCTTTTGATTTTGATGGCATTCTGCATCTCTCTCAGACCGTTGATGGTGATCAGTAATGCGAGAATGAAGGTCATGAACTGGGCTACATAGGATTTTCTTATTAGAAATGCAATGCCGACAATAAGAATAATTGATCCGTATACCAAACTGTTGCTGGCGATGGTTTGCTTGGGTGAACTAGCGAAGAATCTGATGATATCCAGAATTCCGATGCAGATTATTCCTATACTGATTATCATACTGATAGTTTCAAATGCATCAGCCCCTCTGAAAAATGTATAGATACCGATTATCACATATACAACAGGAGCGATCAGCGACAGCAACATTTCTTTTTTCATTTCACATTCCTCTAAAAAGTGATGACAAAATAATAACTCAATCAGACAAATAATTCAGCTAATTGTTTTTAAGTGCGGGAATAGACGCATTTGCCGTTAAGATATGTGGCAGATATAGTTATTTCATGAATTGATTCGTTTTTGGAATTAAACGGATTATCATCAAGTATCACAAAATCAGCCAGATAGTTTTCTTTTATTTTTCCTTTGATTTTCTCATCAAAACTGCTCTCGGCACTTCTGATCGTAAAACTATCGATTGCCTCGCTGACGGAGTATCTCTGATTGGGAAGGTAAGGGTTCTTATCATAATCCGAACATCTTGTGACCGCATATTCTATTCCCCTGAGAATGTCAGGTTTCTCAACAGGGCAGTCGGTTCCGTTTGAAACGCTTACCCCCATGTCAAGCAGAGTCTTCCAGTTGTAACTTGTTTCTGAAAGATCCGGAGCCACAAGCTTCCTTACTGCCGGAATATCCAAATTCAGAAATACAGACTGTGCATATACGTGCAGGTGAAGCTTTTTTATTCTTTCAAGCTGGTCCTTCCGTGTGATCTGACAATGAACTATCCCGTGTCGGTGGTCTTTTTCGGGCTCATTGCCAAGAACACTTTCATATGCGTCCAGCGCTTCATCAAGACATTTGTCACCAATCGCATGTACTGCGATCTGCATTCCATGTTCATTGGCATATTCGATCATCTGGTTCAATGTCTTCTGATCATATAACGAATGTCCGTAATTGTTTTCGTCATCAAGATAATGCTCTGATAAATGTGCTGTTCTTGAACCCAGCGCACCGTCTCCGATCAGTTTGAGCGGACCTATACGGAACATGTCAGTACCTTTGCCCGTGACATTTCCACCCTCAATGAATTCTTTCAGAGAATTAAGATCCTGTAGATTGCATTGTTCATATATTCTGACTGTCAGTCGGTTTTCATTTTCTAGCTCTTTATATGCCTGATTTATGACGCCTGTCGGAATGCACCTGTAAATACAGTAATCATCGGTCTGAACACTTGTGATACCTTTGCTGTTCAGAATTTTGCAGGTCTCATATATCATATTCTTAATTGTCTGCTTGTCAGGAACAGGTTCATATTTATCCAGTTCCTTCATTTCATCATCGTTAAGGCAGCCTGTTTCGTTCTGCAGCCCCGCGATTTTGAGGAGTTTTGAATTCACTATGCAGCAGTGCCCTGATACGTGGTTTATCATTATCGGAATGTCTTCTGATACTTTGTCCAGATCGTATCGGGTGGGCATTCTCTTATCACCGTGGAATTTATCCTGAGTCCAACCCCATCCGGTCAGCCATTGACCGTCAGTGTAATTTGACTCATCCAGTTTTGAAGAAAGACAGGAAACAATATCTGCAATACTGTCAGTATGTTCAGTCAGATCCACTGCCATCAGTTCCTTGCTGTAACCGAGAAGATGCATATGTGAATCGTTGAAAGCAGCACATACGAACTTGTTCTTAAGATCTATCAGAATGTCTCCGGACTTATATGAACTGAGTACTGTTTCATTGTCACCGACATATGAAAAATGCCCGTCTTCAACAGAGAATGCCTGTTTTATCTCGGGATCTCCGGTATACACATATCCGTTATAAAAAATAGTTCTCATAATGGTTTCTGTTCGTTTGTATCTTCATAGAACGGCTTGAAGTCACTGTCGGCTATGCCTTTATGCATATATTTTGCCTTGTAATCTTTAAGCAATCTGAAATAATCTCCTGACAGGATTATCAGGACTGCAACGTTGATAAATGTCGGAATTGCGGATGTTATATCGACAACTGTCCAAATAAATCCCTGATTGTTTGTTTTAACCAGATAGATCGTCCATAAAAGACCGGGAAGAAGACGGCTCCAGTAGAATGCCTTCATGAGGATCTTTTTCCATAGCGCATTGCTGTTTCCAAGGTGTTCAAGCAGGGCAATGTAATATGTGAACCATCCGCCTGATGTAGTTATCGTAAAAATAAACATGACAAGAGCAAGAAGGTACCCGCCTATCTGGCCGAGCCCATGGTAAAATGATGTAAGCGCAAGAGTGCCGCCGTTAGTGCCGTCTGTCCAGGCACCGCTTATTATTACCGCAAGGGCAGTGATTGTACAGATAATGAATGTATCAAAGAATACTTCAAATGATCCCCATAAACCCTGTTCAATAGGGTGGATGGTTTTTGCCGATGAATGAACCATCGGAGAGGTTCCCCAGCCGGCTTCATTCGAATATACAGCCCTCGACATGCCGACCCTGATCATCTGACTAACGGCGCATCCTGCAAACCCTCCGACAGCAGCTGTTCCTGTGAAAGCATTGGAGAATATCGCGCCGAAGGCAGACGGAACTGATTTGATGTTGAGAATAATAATTAAAACACCCATTGCAATGTAAAGAAGGCTCATTGCAGGAACTACTTTTTTGAATGCTGAAGCGATTCCTTTTGTTCCTCCTGCGGTGATTATAAATGTGATAACTGCCATCACCAGAGCCACTATGATAATGTTCTCAATTGTTATGCTTCCGATATGGATATCTCTTATGGGAAGTGCTCCGGCTATGACCTGAGATGAAGTCAGAGTGGCTGATGTTACAAAGAATGTTGAGAATATTCCCAATGCAAATACTATTGCAGGAATATGCCATAGTTTTCCCCAGTGTCTCTTTTCTCCAAGACCCAGTTCCATATAGTATGTTGGACCGCCGAAGGTATCTCCATTCTGCTTATGACGTCTGTAATAAAGACCAAGCGATACTTCGACCTGTTTGAGTATCATGCCCAGTGTTGCCGTTGCCCACATCCAGAAAACTGCTCCGGGGCCGCCGGCCGCTACTGCTGTTGCCACACCGGCTATATTGCCGAATCCGACTGTTCCGCCTATTGCAGTGGCGATTGCCTCGATTGGACTGATCATGCCCTTTATATTTGATTCTGTTGATTCTTCCTTTTTAAACAATGAACCGATCGTATGCTTCCAGATATAACCGAAGTATCTGAACTGAAAAAATCCAGATCTAACCGTGAAATATAAGCCGGCAGCAACAATGAGGATTATTAGGGGCAATCCCCACAAAAGACTATCCAGATTGTACAGAAAATCTATCATCTGTTACTCTTAATTCTCTTTTAATTCATATGTAAAAAAAGAGGAACCACCAATGGTTCCTCTTTCTATATCACTCGGTTAAGCTTAAATATAATTGAAACCAAACAGTCCAATACCGATTACGAGTGTTGCAGCTACAACCATAACTGTAAGAGGAAGCCATGATGCTTCGATCTTGCCTTTGTATTCGTTTTCTCCGGTCCACATGACTCTGATTACATTCAAATAGTATGCAGCGGAGATAACACTGTTCAAAACACCGATGATGATCAGCACTGTATTATGAGTCGATGCAAAGACCTCAAACTTACCGATGAAGCCTGCTGTTGCAGGAAGACCCATAAGGGAAAGCAGGGCAATTGTTATAACAACTGCGGTAAACGGTGATTGTTTGGCAATACCGCGGTAGTTTTCGATCTTATCGCTTTTGATATGGTCGGATATGGTGATCACACCGGTGAATGCTGCTGCTTCTGCCAGGGCAAAAGCGACTGCAAATGTTATCAGACCAATGAATATCTCATAGTTTGAGACAGAAGCATCAGCAGCGTTCAGACAGAATGCTGCCAGTGCAAGCATCATGTAACCTGTCTGACTGATACCTGAGAATGCAAGCATCTTTTTAATGTTGGTCTGTCTGATTGCCCCGATATTACCGACAAGCATGCTGAGAACACTTAAGACTGCGATAACTATTGCAAGCTTAGGTGCAAGTACTGTAGGTGAACCATAGCTTACGATCTCTATTAGTCTTGCAAGGGTTGCCATTCCGGCAAGTTTTGATGCTGTTGATAAGAACAGGGTTATTGTTGTCGGTGAACCGTCATAAACATCAGGTGCCCATGAATGGAACGGTACTGCTGCTGTCTTGAAACTGAATCCGGCGATAATCATTGCGATACCCAGAATCAGTCCGATCTCGGGATCAGCGGTACCCATGATTGAGAAGAAGATATCGTCGATGTTTATTGATCCGGTATAGCCGAATACAAGTGACATACCGAATAGTAAAATTGCGGAGTTGATACCGCCAAGCAGAATATACTTCATACCTGCTTCAGCTGACTGTTTCGTATTCATTAGAGAAGTCAGTGCATAGAAAGACAGGGCCATAAGCTCAAGGGATGCGAACATTGAAATGAGGTTATATGATGATACCAGTAATGTCATGCCAAGCAGAGCAAGATTGATAAGAACAAGATATTCAGGATACTTGCTTTCAAAATTCTTCGCGTAATCCTGGCTTGCCATTACGACGAGAAGTGCAATAACCGCGAAGAGCATTCTGAAATAGAATGAGGTCATATCAATACAAAGTAAACCCGAGGCATAAACAATACCGTGGCTCATTGGATCATACTGATAGATTACAGTCAGTACGGCAGATGCGATGATACCGATGCAGCTGATTGCCGTAAGCACGTTTCTGTTTTTGATAAACAGACCTGAGATCAGGATGATAATTGCTGTCAGGGCAATACAAATTTCAGGTAAGAAAAAAGTAATTGTTTCTAGCATTCTTGTATCTCCTCCTTACAGCATGGCCAGAACAGCCGATACTCCACCCTTTATTAGACTTGTCATGAAATCCGGATAGAGACCTATTGTGAAAATCAGGATGACAAACAGAATGCAGTAGAACATTTCAAGGTTGTTTGCATCTTCCATTTCATTGTAGATATCCAGTTTCGGTCCGAAGAACACTCTCTGTACTGTCCAGAGCATATATCCCGCACCGATAAGAAGTCCGAGCAGAGCGATCATAACGATCGGATGAGTGCCTGCTACAACAGTAGATGAATATGTGCCGGTCATTATTGAGAATTCAGCGGCAAATCCGCTTGTAGTTGGTAATCCGATTGCACCGAGTGATGCAATAATGAAAAGTGTAGCAATCTTAGGCGTAGTCTGTCCGAGACCGCCGAGTTTTGCAATGTTTCTTTCATGAGCATTGTGCATTACAAGTCCTGCAACTGCGAACAGCAGACCGGTGGTGAGACCATGGCTGACCATCTGCAGTGTTGCACCGGTCATGCCGATTTCACTGAGCGAGAAGATACCAAGCAGAACAAAGCCCATATGGCTTACTGAGGAGTAGGCGATGAGTCTCTTGATATCAGTCTGTCTTAATGTGATGGCACCGCCGTAAATAATGCCGATGACTGCGAGTATTTCAAATAACAGGGCATAATGCTGTGCCATATCCGGCATACATGTGACACACAATCTCATAATTCCATAGCCGCCCATTTTGATCAGAGCACCTGCAAGCATGACACTGGCTGCTGTGGGGGCATCAGTGTGTGCATCAGGGAGCCATGTATGTAACGGGACAACAGGAAGTTTTACACAGAAACCGAGAATAAGCAGGAAGAACAGCAATGGAGCATAGCTTACTGCTGACAGTATTCCGCTTGAAGCAAGCTTGACCATATCAAGTGTATTGGTCGAGACATAAACACAGACAATACCCGCAAGCATGAAAGCGCTTCCGAATAATGTGTAGATAACATACTTTAATGCGGAATATTCTTTTCGTCCGCTTCCCCAGATCGATATAAGGAAGTACATAGGAATGACTTCGATTTCCCAGAACAGGAAGAACAGGACAAGGTCAAGAGCACTGAAAACACCGAGTATACTGCCTTCAAGAATAAGCAGCCATACAAAGAACTCTCTTACTCTGAGATGTTCTTTCCATGAGATCAGTACTGCAACCATTCCAAGGAATGATGTGAGGATAACCATCGGCATGCTGAGTCCGTCGACACCGACATGGTATGTGGCGCCGAAAGCATGGATCCAGTCATGTACGGCTTCAAACTGAATCGTATTTGAAGCTGATCTGTCGAATACAATGAACAGATAGACAGACAGGGCAAACGGGACCATAGCGAAGAACAAAGCCATGTATTTATAGATCTTGTCTTCAACTTTTGGCATTAAAGCCAGAATTATAGCGCCAATGATGGGGATAAAAATGATTAATGATAATATGCTCATCTTATTTCACCACCATCATCAAAATTACAATTACGACAAGACCGATTACAGAGAGCAATCCGTAACTCGGGATTCTGCCGTTCTGAACTGATCTGATAAGACCGCCGATTCCTTTGACTGCTTTGGCTACGGCGTTTACCAGTCCGTCGATTACATGTTTATCAAAGAATGCAAAAAATCTGAACAGTCCGTTTAGAAGTGCATCCTTGTTGATTCTGTCCTGAATGAGTTCATCCATATAGTATTTTCTGCTGAGAAGATTGTATGTTTTCGGCAGTGCAGCAGATACTTTTTCGGCTGATATTTTCTTGAATTTATAAATTGTAAATGCAAGAAGAATACCAAAGGCAGCTGCAAGCAGTGAACCCCAGGCAAGAGGATGAGCAAGTGCACCGACAAGTCCGGTTACAAATGACTGCGATTCTCCGCCGTCAACAAACACTGTGAATGCGTTGCTGCAGTTGATCCATCCGACGAAAATGGCAAGGAATGCCAGAACGAACAGAGGGATGATCATGACATTCGGTGATTCATGGAGATGCTTGTCGCCTTTGTATTCACCGAAGAATACTTTGAATATGACTCGGAACATATAGAATGCTGTCAGACCTGCTGTTACAAGAAGGATTACAAATAATACAGGCTGAGCGCTCACTGCTGATCCGAGGATTCCTTCCTTGGAGAAGAAACCTGAAAGCGGCCATATTCCGGCAAGACTGAGAGAACCGATAAGGAATGTCCAGTAGGTCTTGGGCATAGCTTTCTTCAGTCCGCCCATTTTCCTCATGTCAAAGCTGTCTACAGCATGACTGATTGAACCGGCACCGAGGAAGAGCAGAGCTTTAAAGAATGCATGTGTGAAAAGATGGAACATACCGACGCTTACTCCGCCCAGTGCCAGACCGACAAACATATAACCGAGCTGGCTGATAGTGGAATAGGCAAGTACTTTTTTGATGTCCTGCATGACCAGTGCGATAGTTGCAGCAAATATTGCTGTTATGCCTCCGACCCAGGCAACAACTGTAAGGGTCTGGGGTGCAGCTTCGAACAGCGGGTACATTCTTGCAATCAGGAATACACCGGCTGCAACCATTGTGGCAGCATGGATCAGAGCACTGACAGGTGTAGGACCTTCCATGGCATCCGGAAGCCAGATGTGAAGAGGGAACTGGGCTGACTTACCCATTGAACCCAGGAACAGTCCCAGACATGACCATGTAAGAACGGCTGAACCTATGGCACCTGCGGCTGCAAGTCCGTGCAGTTCTGAAATAGTAAATGTACCGGTTGCATTGAACAGCATTATGAGTGCTGCCAGAATGCCGAGATCACCGATTCTGGTGATAAGGAATGCTTTCTTAGCTGCAGAGGCGGCTGATGGTTTGAAGAACCAGAATCCGATGAGCAGATAGGAACATAAACCGACGAGTTCCCAGCACATGAAAAGCATCAGCAAACTGTCAGCCAGTACAAGACCGAGCATCGAGAATGTGAATAATGCAACGAAACTGAAATAACGTCTGTATCCGTGATCACCGTGCATATATCCCATTGAGAATATCTGTACCATCAGTGAAACGGTGTTGACGACCATCAGCATGACAGTCGATAACGGGTTCAGCTCGAGAGCAAATTTAACATTCAGTGCTCCGATGTTGAGCCATTGTACGGATGAAGTTGTGATATTTCCATCTGTGAATACATTTATCAAAGCCCACAGTGATAATAACCATGAGGCTGTTGTTGCAATAATAACATAAGGGGCTGAAGGGGAGTCTTTTTTGATCCAGCCGATTATCCATGTCAGAGCAAAAGCTGCCAGAGGAAGGAGCCATATTAACCAAATACAAATTTCAGGTATTGTCATCATCTTACTATCACTTCAATAAATTAATATCGTTGGTATCAATATCTTCAAAGTGACGGAAGATAGCCAGTACGATTGCAAGACCAATCGTGACTTCAGCGGCAGCAACCACCATACTAAAGATAGTGAAAATATGACCATATGCCGTTGCAATTGCAGAAAACTTGGAGAAAGCAACAAGAGAAATGTTTACTGCATTCAGCATGATTTCAATACTGATGAAAATCATGATGGCGCTTCTTCGACTAAAAGCTCCATACAGACCTATGGCAAACAGAAGAAATGCGAGAATAATATAATACTCAAGTGTCATGATTATTTCTCCCTCGCAACAGTTATTGCACCGACAATTGCTGTGAGAATAATCAGTGCTGCAATTATTACAAGAAGCACATATCCGCTCTGATCAAACAGGGTGACTCCCAGTACATCGGTTTCTGTGCCGATCGGTGATGTGGTTCCGCTGAATTTTGAAGTCAATGCAGTGTAGCATCCCAGTGCGGCTACACATAATGCACCGATGATCGCAGGTATCTTCAATTTGTTTGATTTGTTTCCTGCTTCATTCTGTTTTGTCATCATCACTGTCATGATGATGAGAACAGCAACTGCACCGATATAAACCATTACCTGAATTATTGCCAGGAATTCAGCACTAAGTGTGATGAATATTCCGGCAACTGAAAGGAAACATATGATCAGAGAGAATGCTGATCTGATCACTGATTTAGCCTGAATTGCATATATTGCTGATCCCAGCAGTACAAGGGAGAGAATATAGAATGCAATCTTTAATCCCATTATTTCTCCTCCTTTACTGATTCCTCAGTCTTTTTCTCTTCTTCTTTTTTCTTCTTTTTGTCTGATTCTTCTTTATCGATATCAAGAAGCAATGACTGATCAGGTAATTCTGAATCTAATTCCGAATGATAATATGAGCTTTTAGGAGCATCTATGAGGTGTTCCTTGTGAAGTACCTGATCTTCTGTCGTATATGTGGCTCGTTCATATTCGGAGCTTGAGAAAAGTGCACCGAACGGACAGGATTCAACACATAATCCGCAATATACACACTGTCCGCCTTTGAGATCATAATGCGTGACTTCATACTGAAGATCACATCTGAGACATCTGTTTGCTTCAGCCTCAGCTGTTTCCTGATCCCAGCATTCCTCAACACATTCAAAATTGGTTATTCTCTTGTCAACGTCTGTGTATACGGAATCATGAACATTATCGGGATTGGGTCTTCCAGGTCGTAAGGGAAGAGGCATTTCGTTATGAAGTACTTCTGTGATATTGCCGTCTCCGCCAAGATATGTATCGATTGATTTGGCTGCAGTCTTGGCCTGGGCAACTGCCTGGATCACAGTTGATGAACCGAGTACATTGTCTCCTGCAGCATATATTCCGGGAATATCTGTGGCCATGGCACGGTCAACAATGATCCTGCTGTTGCTTTCATTCTTTTTAACTCCGAATGATTCGGGGACAATGGGATACTGTGATGATGCGGAAATAACAGTGTCCACATCAATAATATATTCTGATCCCTCAATGGGAACAGGGGATCTTCGTCCTGATGCATCTACAGGACCAAGCTCCATTTTTTTACATTCTACTTTGAGCTGGCCGTTTTCCTCGAAGACTCGTACAGGAGAGGCAAGGTATTGCATATCAACACCTTCCTCAATAGCCATATCTATTTCTTCGCTGTCTGCAGGCATTTCATTACGTGTTCTTCTGTACAGAACGAATACATTCTTTGCACCAAGTCTGACTGCGGTCCTGCAGCAGTCCATGGCAGTGTTTCCGCCGCCTACGATGACAACATTGTTGCCGATCTCGATTTTCTTGCCGAGAGCGACATCTTTGAGGAAGTAAACTCCTCCGAGAACGTGTTCGTTGTCTTCTCCGGGTATTCCAAGCTTTGCTGCTTCATGAGCACCTGTTGCAAGAAGAACTGAATCGAATCCGTTTCCGAGAAGGCTCTTCGGATCTTCAACTCTTGTATTGAATTTGAACTCACAGCCCATATCTTCAATCACTTTGACATCATGCATAAGTGCATCTTCAGGAAGTCTGAATCTGGGAATACCGACAAGCATCATGCCTCCTGCCTTAGGAAGCTCATCGAATACTGTGACTTTATGACCTTTTCTGAGCAGATAATATGCTGCAGTCAGTCCGGCAGGACCTGCACCGATGATTGCAACGCTTTTACCTGTCGGTTCTGCTTGTTTTACATTTTTCATCCATCGTCCGTCATCATGTTCAACTGCATATCTCTTCAGTTTTCTGATGGCGACAGGATTATCAACCGTCTTTCTTGTACATGCTGATTCACAGGGATGGGCACAGACATAAGCACATGCAGACGGAAGAGGGAGCTGTTCTCTTATGATCGATAATGCTTCTTCAGGATTTCCTGTTGCGATTGCCCTGACGTATTTTGCCGCTTCTACTTTTGCGGGACATTTCATGATACAGGGAAGAAGCTTTCTCAGCTGTTTGGGCTGTTCACTTGTCTCGATGTGAATACTGTGATGAGGACAGGCATCTTCACATGTATAGCATCCGATACATTTTTCTGGATTCCATGCAAGTGAAATACCTCGTTCTCTCTTTGCTAGGTTCAGCTTTTCTTCAGGATACTGAACCGTAATCGGTCCTCTCACAAGATTTTTGAGAGTGACCTTCATTCCTTTTATGATACCTTGTCCGTAATGTCTACTCATGCTGAAGCTCTCTTCCTGGTTTATATAGACCTGACCAGAGATAAATAATTAAGACTGTCATTACAATGGAGACCAGAACGACGATCCACTGAGCAAGATCCGGGAAGAAAGTGATTCTGACTGCAGTGAAAAGCAGATTGAATAATGCCAGAGGGAGAAGGAATTTCCAGCATAATGACATTGATTTTTCAACCGTTAAACGCGGGAGTGTGGCTCTTATCCATAAAATGAACAGGAAAACAATAACCATCTTGATGAGCAGTGGAATGGGACCGTCTATGAATATTCCTTTGTAACCTCCGAGGAAAAGTGTCGCAACCAATGTTGACATTACAACTGCTTCACCATATTCGACAAGGTATAACATTGCGAATTTCATACCGGAATACTCAATATTGAAACCTGCAACGATTTCACTGTCACATTCCATGACATCAAACGGAGTTCTGTTTATTTCTGCAAGTGATGAAATGAAATAACATACAAATGCCAGCGGCATAAAGATGATATTCGGCAGAGACTGTGCGGCAACGATGCCGTTAACCGACATTGTTCCGCTGGAGATAACCAGGCTGATTAAAACGAGAAGCATGGGGATCTCATAACTGATGAACTGTGCAAGTCCTCGCATACCGCCGATGAGACCGTATTTGTTGTTGCATGCATAACCGCAGAGAAAAACACCGACAGAACTGATCGAACTGACTGCTGCGATGTAAATAATTCCGACATTGAGATCAACCAGCTGGAATCCCTTGGAGAAAGGAATTACGGCCAGGATCATCATTACCGGTACGAACGCCATTAAAGGAGATAGCCAGAACAGAATCTTGTCTGTTTTATTGGGAACAATGTCTTCCTTCAGCATTACTTTGATTACGTCGGCAATGCCCTGGAACAGCCCCAGTGGACCGATTCTGTTGGGACCTCTTCTGATCTGGAAAAAGCCGATCACTCTTCGCTCTGTCCAAATGAACATGACTATGAAGAAAAAGAAGTATGCGATCAGAATAACTGCGGCTATGACCAGATGCCACCAGAAATTTTCATACCACATTATCTATCGACCTCCCCCATGGATAGGTCGACACTGCCAAATGTGATGATGGCGTCGGAAAGAGTCTGACCGACCATTATTTTTTTCAATGCTGTTAAATTAATAAATGCGGGGGCTCTGAAATGACATCTGTAAGGTTTATCAGAGCCATCGGATTCAAGGTAACATCCCAGGATACCTCTGGGTGATTCGATTCGTTTGTAAGTTTTACCTTCAGGAATGTGCAATACAACAGGTACTTTTGTCTGATACTTGCCTTCGGCCGGCATCATATCAAGAGCCTGTTCTATGATTGAAGCGCTTTGTTTCATTTCTTCCATTCGGATCCAAACTCTGTCATATACATCACCATTTTTGCCGACAGGTACATCAAACTTGAACTTGTTATAAATAGAGTAGGGAAGATCACGTCTGACATCAAAATCAACACCGGCACTTCGGAGTACGGGACCGCTTGTAGAAATATTAATTGCGTCTTCCCTGGTTAAAATTCCTACACCTTTTGTTCTGGAAAGGTAGATTTCGTTATCGTACAAAAGATCTTCATATTCCTTCATGTATTTAGGGAATATTCTCAGGAATTTTCTGAGAAGATGTACGAATTCCTTGGGGAAGTCCTGAGACACGCCGCCGAAACGCATGTAGTTATACATCATTCGCTGACCCGTTACCATTTCCATCAGGTCGGTAAGCTTTTCTCTTTCACGGAACATATACATGAATACCGTGTAGAATGAGCCCATATCGTTCATCTGGGAACCGACCGCAAGATAATGTGATGAGATTCTCTGCATTTCGGCCATGATTACTCGCATATATTCGGCTTTTTCAGGTACTTCAATTCCTGCTAATTCTTCAACTGCCATAACATACGGCCAGTTATTATTGATCGCAGACACGTAATCCAGACGATCTGTCATGGGAATGCCCTGCTTGTATGTACGCATTTCCATGAGTTTTTCCACACCTCTGTGCAGATAACCGAAAATAGGTTCAACGTCTTTGACTATTTCACCATCGAGAGTGATTCGCATTCTGAACACACCATGTGTGCTTGGATGCTGGGGACCGACATTAAGTACATATTCTTCAGTTTTAAATGACATCTTTGAAGTCCTTTCGTTGAGGATGACCTTCAAAGCCGTCCCATAATACGATTCTCTTCAGATTCTTATGGCCTTTAAATACAATTCCCATAAGATCGAAAATCTCTCTTTCCTGAAAATCCGCCCCGGTCCATATATTTGACAGGGAGTCGATCTCAGGCTTTTCCCTTGGAACTGATGTTCTGATGATTATGTCGGTCTTATCAACTACGTTTATTAATGTATATACAAGTAAGAATTTTTCATTATGATCTGAGGCTGTAATCATCTCCAGATAATCATATCCTGCTTCATTTTTCAGCCATTCAGTGCATTCAAGAATATTTTCGGACGGAATCTCTGCAAATCCGTTTCCGGTTTTTACGTATTCAAACTGTTTGGAAAGAGCATCATATGTTTTCATTTTGATTTCTTTTCCCATTCGCATTTGTCATGATCGATTTTCTTTCGTAGTGTCTCAAGTCCATAAAGCAGAGTTTCAGGTCTTGGAGGACAGCCCGGGATATATACATCGACCGGAATAATATGGTTGTATCCGGGAACAACAGCATAGGAATCCTGGAATATTCCTCCGGATACAGCACATGCTCCCATGGCGATTACCCATTTTGGTTCAGCCATCTGTTCATAAATTCGTTTGATCTGAGGCGCCATCTTCCAGGTCAGTGTTCCTCCGCATACAAGGAGATCTGCCTGTCTGGGGGATGGCCTGAGTACTTCCATTCCGAATCTTGCAATATCGAATCTGGACATGGAAGTGGCAATAAACTCAAATGTGCAGCAGGCAGTAAAACATGTAACCGGCCATAATGATGCTTTGTGCGCCCAGTTTATTGCATCATCAAGTGTTGTAAGGATTATGTTTTTGTTTAATTCCTTGACAGTTTCATCAGACCAGTCCATATCATCAGGGATAACTGCCTGACTGTCATGCCGAAGGTTCTTTATTTCACTGCCTTCATAAAAATCTGCTTCATTCAAAGAAGGGATGAAGGGCTGTTCAGCTATTTCCATTGCAACACTCCTTTCTTCCATGCATAAAAGAATCCACAGGCAATAATTGCCACGAATATAATGCCTGACCAGAATATACTGACGGAATAAATACCGATATTCTTTAATGCGAGGCCCCAGAGGATAAGGAATATCAGTGAAGTATCCATTGCAGAAAGCATTAATGCATAGTAGTAGTAATGAGGATTGAATCGGACCCAGCTGCGGTCAATTGTGACCAGACCACACTCGTAAGTGTTGTATTTGACATCTGATGGGTTCTTTTTCTCGAATTTAATAAACTCAAGAACCTGAGGCATGTAAGCGATAAAGGCGGAGAATGCCAAGCAAATAACCAAATACAATGCGATATAACCGTAATCAGTTAACATAGGCTTTTCCTATAAAAAAAACGATAAAAAAGATTTTATCAGCCTATTTTATATAGTGTCAAAGGACTATCGGTCATATTTGTCAATTCTTACAGATTTTTTTCACGTTTTATGATTGTACAGACCTTATCTGATACGTCTTCTACGAATGATATGCACTGTTTTTTTCTTTCAGGTGAATTGAATATCAAATCTTTTGACAGTATTCTGCAGCATATTGCACGATGGTCTGCTCTGAATGCATCGTGCAGTTCCTTTCCAAGATTTTTTGCAACAGTTCCTTTCGGATCAAATGCCTGATGACGTCCGAAAATCATTCCGAGCACCATTACTCCGCCGGCCACAGCACCGCAGGTACACCCGGCACCACCCATGCCTGCTGAGAAGCCTGAAGACAATGCAATTACTTCTTCCGGAATGTCAATATGTAATTCTTCCACAAATGCTCTGAGAACTGATTCTCCGCATCCGAATGATCCTGATGAATACAGTTCGGCGGCTCTTTTCTTTATTGCTTCAGTATCGATTGTTTGCACATTGATTTCATATGACATTTCTTTATCCTGTTTTCCTTAATATATATTCCGATGATATTATATCTACCTTATTTATTATATGTCATGACTTCACTGTATAGGTCTGATCAATAATCCAAAATGTTTATACTGTTTTCTTTCATTATTATAATATGAACTGAAATGAACACAGAAATTAACAATGCATTTAATGAACTGGAGTATATTAAAGATCTGAATTTTGATTTTATTGAAATGATGAGTTCTTATCTTACTAATAATCCGCGTTTTATAACGGAAGACATGATAAGAGATTTGAAAAAGTCTCTTTCTCTGAAAGATAAGGATGCATTCCTTTTTCTGTTTGCTGCAGCCTGTGACATGGATGTAGAGAACAACCCACGACATAAAGAATTATTCGGCAAATATTTCAGAGAATCAGTTGCTGAACTTAGTATGAGAGAATTCAGTCAGAATCAATATTATCAGATGATAGATTTTCCCGATGTCTCGATGGGTGACTGGACCTTCCAGCACAATGTATTTCAACCTTATGAGGCATTTATATACGACGATATCAAAGTCTTTGATGACTACAGGGAAGTTCCGAAGCTTGGTTTTTTCACGGAGGAATTCCGCTATCCGGCTGTTCTTGAGAATAACAACGAATGGATGATGATTACACCAGAAGAAACGATGACTATCAAAAAGGCTATCTCTAAGGCGGCAGGGGATGTGATCACATTCGGGCTCGGACTGGGTTATTATCCATTCATGGTCAGTCAGAAAAACAATGTCAGCAGTGTAACTGTCATTGAAAAAGATCCTACTGTAATTGAATTGTTCAGAAAATATATTCTTCCTCAGTTTCCCAATAAGGAAAAAGTACACGTGATTGAAGCTGACGGATTTGAATATGCAGAAAATGAATTAATCAAAAACAATTTCAGTTTTTCATTTGTAGATATGTGGCATGATGCTTCTGATGGTCTAAGTATGTACATAAGAATGAAAGCATTTGAAAAGTACAATCCGAATATTACTTATGATTACTGGATCGAAGATACCCTTATTTCAAGACTGCGATGGTTTGTGTTTGATACTCTTAAGGATAGTTATTTCGATAAACGAAATGATCATTTCGATATTCCTGGTACGGACAATCTTAAAAACGATACGGATCTTTATGCATGTCTAAGTGATGGTTTTCTTAAACATCTGTCTTCTGTGATCTCTCCGTTTTTGATTGACAATGTGTAGTTTTTCTTTTCCTGATATCGGAACATTAATAATTATTTGTCGAATAATAAAAACAATTTATTAATCAACAAATAAATTCGACCAATTCTTTTGTATGTATAAAAGTTGACTATTTTGTATTTAAGTCCAAATTTAGATATAAATGTAAAATATCTATTATAAAAATGCAGAATTAGATTCAAAATATTCAACAACAAGCAATAAATATTTTTAATTTATTGCTTTATTATCTAACAATAGTAGATTCGATTAACTTTCTAAAGGAGGTGCTGCAGGAAATTAATTTTGCTGGTTCTTCTCAAAAATACAAGGAGGTTAATTAATGTCAAAAGAGACAAACTTGGTTTCCCGACGAGAGTTTCTTAAAGATGCCGGACTTGTAGTTGGCGGTGCAACTGTAGGTTCTGCGGCATTACTCTCTGCTTGTAAAAACAATGGCAAGAGCGGCAGTGTAACCAAATATGTATGTCCGCTCGATTCCAAGGAATTCGATTCATTACAGGCTTTAAAAGATCACTATGCATCAGCTCATGAAGGAGTTGACTTACCTGATTTCAAGACATTGAACATCAATGGTGTTGATTATTCAGTAATTATCAATGATTATTGGTCTCTTGCATGGGTATTACGTGAAACATTAGGACTTTATGGTACCAAAGTTGGTTGCGACATGGGTCAGTGCGGTGCTTGTACAGTCATCGTTGATGACAAACCTATGTATGCCTGTTTACTTTTCGCATGCGAAATGGAAGGAAAGAAGATCCGAACTGTTGAAGGTTTGGCTGACTATGGCAATAAGTTAAACAAAGTCCAGCAGGCTTTCCATGATGCTAATGCTACACAGTGCGGTTTCTGTACTTCAGGCTTCTTGATGGCTGCTCAGGCTCTTATTGAACGCAATTCAAGCCCAAGTGAAGATGAAGTAAGACACGCATTATCAGGACATCTCTGCATGTGCCAGAACTTTAAGAAGACAATCGAAGCGGTTGTCGCAGCAGGAGGTAAATAATGGCTCTTCCTGAAATGAAAGTAATGGGTTTAGGAACCCCGGGTAATGACAAAATCAGATCATTCTTTATGGATGACCTTTTGACTGGTAAACCTCGATTTGTCGGCGACCGACATTTCGCTGGTCAGCTTTATGCAGTTGCTAAGCATGCAACAGTAGATCATGCTAACATCACTAAAATTGACGCATCAGAAGCACTCAAACTTCCTGGTGTCGTTAAAGTTCTTACATATGATACCAACCCTGAATGGGCACGAACTGCCCCGATTCTTTACAAGACAGTACCTTTCTATGGCGCTCCTATTGCCCTGATTATCGCGACTGACTGGTATATTGCACAGCGTGCAGTCAATCTTGTAAAGGTTGATTATGAAGTCCTTCCTGCCGTCATCAAGACAACTGATGTCATGGCTGATGATGAAGCAATGACCAGAGATACTTCAGCTCCTTTGAGCGGTAGATTTGCTGATTCCAACTTCCAGTCATCTGGTGTTACCAACCGAGGTGATGTTGATGCTGCCTTGAAGTCTGCTGCATACACCAGGACAATCAGTGATATGCCTTGGACTACACGATATCAGCATCAGCCTCTTGAACAGTATGAAGCACTTGCTTACTGGTCTGGTGATGAAGTTTATGTTTATATCGCTTCACAGAACATTCATGGTCATCATCGATCCCTTCACAATTGGACCGGAATTCCTTTGAATAAACTTCATGTCTATTCTCCCGGCTGCGGTGGCGGTCTCGGTACACGACTTAACAACCCTGAAGCATTAATGGCAGTATTTGCATCCAAGGAAGTTGACGGACGACCTGTTCTTTACAAATGCACCAAGAAACATTCAATGCTTTTCGGCGGACGACAGTTTGATGCACGATCAGTTATCACTATCGGTTGTGACAACAACGGTAAACTGGTCGCTCTGGATGTCAAATATGTCTGCAACGGCTATGGTGCAGGTATTACTCCTATCTTCTCCAAGACCTTAACTATCCCTAACATGAGATATGAAGGCACCAGACTTTATCTTAATGATCAGGACCGATGTGCATGGCGTTGTGTTAATGATCCTCCTACCGGTTATCATTTCACACATGCTCTTGATCTTGTTGCTGAAGATTTGAACATGCGACCTGATGAAATCCGATTGAAGAATATCATGGGTGAACATGATGTTGATCAGGATTCAGGTCTTCCTTTCGGTACTAAGGAAGTCAATGCATGTCTTGATAAAGTACTTCAGGAGAGCGGATTCGCTTCCAAGTGGCACAAGCCCGGTACTAAGAAACTGGCAGATGGCCGACTCCATGGTATCGGTGTCCATTGTCATCATGATAGCCATGGCCGAATCGCTGGTTCTGACCGTGCTACTATCGTTCTTATGCTTCAGGATGGTACTGCAGCAGTTCTCGATGGTGGTTCTGCACCTCACAACCAGATGACTGAACAGGCTATCGTTGCAGCAGAAGTCCTCGGTCTTAAGATCGATGATGTCAAGACTCCTGTCTATGGTAACAGTGATGCAACCCTCAACGGCGGTATGCATGGCGGTTCATCATTCACTGGTTCTACCGGTGGTGCTACCATGAAAGCAGCTGAACAGTGCCGAAAGCAGGTCTTTGAAGCTGCATGCAAGAATGCAACATTCTCTGCAGTAAATGCAAAACCTGAAGATCTTGATTCAAAAGATAGTGTTATCTTCCTTAAGAGAGATCCTTCAGTCAAAGCAACATTCGCTGCAATTTGTTCATCGGCTCTCAATCCTATCGGTGGCATTGGACACGGCTGGAACAACGTTGATGCAGACGGCACCGGCGGTTTACAGAGACCTAAGGATGGTTTCGAAGTCGGTCACAATACTGAAATGGGTTCTGCCTGCGCAGATGTCTGCGAAGTCGCAGTTGATCCTGAAACTGGCGAAGTAGAAATTCTCGAACACTGGAATGCAGTCGGTACCGGACGTGTTATCTACACCGACGGTGTACTTCAGCAGATGGGTTCAGGTACTGAACTTCAGGTCAACATGGCCCTCTACTATGGTGATATCAAAGATATTCCTACCGGTAATATTATCGGTACCCAGTACACTGAATCACAGATGATAACAACCCTCGACTGCAACCCTTCACGATATCATCTGTATCCTATTGAAGGTGATAACCATACCGGTCCTCTCGGTGCTCATGGTATCGGTGAACCTTGTGTTGGTGGTTACTGCTGTATTCTCTCAGCAATCTATAACGCAATTGGTAAGTGGGTCGACACTGACCATGGTGCTTGTAACCCTGATAGAGTTCTCAAGGCTCTTGGAAAGGCATAGTTTAGGAGGATACTATGGATAACATTAAACATTATGAAGCTACATCTTTAGACGATGCTGTTTCCATCCTGGCCAAAGGCAAGGGAGCAGTTTGTGCCGGCGGTTCTGACCTGATGACTTACCTTAAGGGTTTCATCGTTGCTGATCCTCCGACAAACATTGTCGACATCAAACGAATTTCAGGTCTTTCTTACATTAAGAAAGATGGCGATACCCTCAAAATCGGTGCCTTGACTACATTGTATGAAATTGCAAACAGTGATGATGTAAAGAACAACTGTCCTGCACTTGCAGAAGCAGCCGGTTTAGTCGCTTCTCCTGAAATCAGATTCCAGGGAACTATTGGTGGTAATATCTGCCAGAAGCCTCGATGTATTTATTATCGAAACGAATTTGATGATTATCCCTGCAAACGAAAGGGTGAATCCAGCATGTGCTATGCTGTTGCAGGTGTAAACAGATATCATTCAATTTTCGGTTTGAAAGACACCTGCATGGCAGTATGTCCTTCCGACACTGCACCTGTACTGGTAGCAGTTGGTGCTAAGATCGTTACCACTAAGAAAACATGGGATGCCAAGGACTTCTTCGTAATTAAAGGCGAACAGATCAACTCAATCGATGCTGACGAAATCGTCAAAGAGATCCAGGTTCCTGCAGCCAAGAAGAGTGTTTACAAGAAGTTTGCATTCCGAAAATCAATCGACTTCCCGTTGGTAAGCGTTGCAGTAGCACAGACAGGCAGCTCAGCAAAAGTAATCCTCGGAGCTTGCTTCAATGAACCTTATGAAATTGATGCAGCAGAAATCGCCGGTGGTAACTTCTCTGAAGCCAACGCTGAAGCAATTGCAGCCAAAGTCGATGCAAAAGCAAAGACAACAGCTCAGAATAAATACAAGGTTCAGATTGCAAAGACTCTTATCAAGAGAGCAATTCTTTCACTGGCCTAATTTAATAATTTATTCTAAGTAAGGTATAATTAATGGAGGAGGCGGGTTAACTGCCTCCTCCTTGACTATAAGTAGAGTGAATGAATATGAGTGCAGCAGAAAAGATCGGATCATTTATTAAGAACAATAAACTGAAAATTATATTCTTTGTAGTTGTTATATGTCTGTTTCCAACAGCTATGATCAAAGTTAAATGTCCTATTTGTTCTAATTCCGGTCAGCTTGAGACCAGTAAACTGTCTTCTGTCGACATCCGTAATCTTGATGCAACAGTAGGGGGAGCATATTTTGCTGTCTGTGCGTCATACCGTGTTTATATAACGGATGTTACTGTTAAGCTTGTTAATCAGGCAACTGAACAGGCAAATGGGTATTTGAGTTTGTCTCTTATTGATTATGTGTCCGGACGAACACTGGATACTCAGTATGTCGTTGTTGATATTCCTCCAAAGAAGGAAATGAATGCTACATACCATTTGTTTTTCCAGACACAGGTCGATGATCCTAAAACGATTAAGATCAGTGCCAGACTTACCCATAATATGGCGGAAGACAAGGCATGTCACGGAACTGGTTATGTGAAGCTTAATGAATGGCCTTTGTGCTTTGCAATGAAGAAGAGTATTACTGAAGCTCAGAAGGTAGAAGTCTCAGAACCTGCATTTATTCCTCTGTTTGTTGCTCCTGAAGATTGGGATATTACTCAGCCTTTTGAACTGGATTCATATAATTTTTAAGCTACTTTCAACTAAACAAAAATGCCGGTATCACTACCGGCATTTTTATTGCTGTTCGGGTTGATATTATTCTGGTTTTACAATTTCAAGCAATTGATTAATGACAGGATCGAGCATGGATAAGTCATAACCGACTTTAATGGGTTTGATTGTCATTTCTGGTTCATACTCTACCACAGGTTCTTCTGCTGGCTCTTCGGTAACTTCTGATTCGTTGTCTTCGGAAACGGATTCAGTCTCTTCTGCTTCAGCTGCAGGGTCTTCAACTGCTTCATTATCTTCCACATTAACGTAAGCTGATATTTCATTATTGTCATTTATTATTGCAACTGAAGGAACATCATTGTCATTCTGTTCAATTGTACTGACTTCTGTTTCAGGTATTTCATCGATTACAATCATGTTGACTGGCTTCGCCATTGTTTCAGGATCAATTTGTTCAGGTTTAAGATTTTCCTTAATACGTTCAGAATCAAATGCATCTCTGCTTAGAATATAAGTGCAGTATCGTGGTTCAAGAATGGCAGAGTGTCGCTTGATGGATTTAACACCTTTCTTGTTAAACCAGTCTGTTTCTTCTTCTACCTCAATGGCAATATCTGGTCTGCACATTCTGGTGTAGTCTGCAATAAGATTGATGTCATTGTAATCTTCTGCTGTGATGATAAAGATGTCAGGCCAGAGATTTGTTTCTCCCCATTTGTCTTTAATATGATCGGTATTCAGCCATTCCTGATTGCGTGGAACTGACTGTGCCCTGAAGCATGGTCGGTGAAATTCACAGCGTATGCCTATCATCTTGGCCCAGTCTTTTTTCTTCAGAATGATTTTCGGTGTCAGAAGATTGCAATCTGCATCTTCTTCAAAAAGGATCTTGTTCGTGATTCTCGGCTGCGGAACTTTTTGTTCTTCACCGCCGGTCGAATTGACTTCGAGATCAGTGCCTGATTTTGCACTGTTGAATGATTCCACGGAAAACATCTTTTCCGGGGCAAGTTTATTGACAATGCATAAAGTCAAAAAGTACTTGTATCCTTTTTCAAAGTAATCGGCACACTGCATTTTGACTTTTTCTCTTGCTTCTTTTTCATAATCATCTATTGTTTTATTGCCCTTGAATACATCGATAAGGGTAGTGTACAGCCCTTCAGAAATGAAATGTCTCGGACCGTCCAGGAAGTATCCGATTGATTTCTCCATCACGATTCCTTCGGGAGCAATCGTTGATGTTATTTCATTCTTTACTTTTTGCCAGTTAACTGATAGCTCTTCTGCGTCGGCTATTTCATCAGGAATTGTAGTGTCGACAATAATATCGTTGATTTTGTCGAATCTCTTGTAGAATTCTTGTCTGTAACCATCAGCCAGCATAGTGGAATTTTTTGTGAATTTGATATGATCGGGATTTTCTTCAACATACTTTACCAAATCTGAATAAATCTCGCGCCATTCCTCAGTCATAACTTAATAACCCCCATTTTTTTTATAACTAAGTAATACAATAACTACCTTATATTATATTATCAGTTTTATTTAAGAATATATAAATAAATTAATGTTTTTTGCCCGTTGACATCAATAAATCATATATAGTATGACTTTAAAACCCCGTTTTTGACAGTTTTGATTGATAAAAACAGCCCGATTCGTGCCTAAAACGGCCGTTTTCCGGGCTTTAAAAACCACTTCGTTTTGTGGTAATTTCTTTTACTTTTTGGTCTTTGTACAGATCTTTTTCATTTCCCTGTTGCTGATTATCTGCCTGTCTGTCCTGAACCCGAACACTTCATGTAAGTCATCTGTCAGGTCTGTTCTGGTATACGCGGGTATGTATCCTTCTCCTTTCGCATCCAGCATCATCATCTTCCTGAGTGTCCCGATCAGCTCTTCACAGGTGTATTTTTCTCCCAGCTTCTTCTCTAATATCCTGTATATGATCATCGCCATAAAGCACGTCATAAAGTGTGCAGTTATCCTGTCTTTCCTGCTCATATATACAGGTCTTGATTTGAACTCTTTCTTCATTATCCTGAAGCACTCTTTTATCTCCCACCTCTTCTTGTTGACCTCTATGATCGACTCAACTTCGTCTTCAAGGTTGGTGCATACCGCATAAAAGCCGTCATATCTTTCTTCCTGATCTATCTTCTTGTTGTTTATGCCTCTTATCTTCTTTTCAGCCACTTCTCCGTTATCAGTACAGTACGTATCTTCGATAAAGCGCTTATAGTCGTTGGCTCTCATGTGATCCCTGTTTCCTGATACCGTCTTTATTGCTCTCTCAACCTGATTGTTCCTTACGTTTCTCTGGTATTCCTGATACTTGAGTGAGTAGGAGACTATCAGCCTCTGCTCCAACCCGTCTTCATTTATCCATCTTTCCTTATAGAATACTTTGTCATAATCAGTGTTCGCATTGAGATCATTAAGGTTATATTCCTTCCTGGAGCCTTTGAGATGCCATCCTTCAGGACTTAAACAGTATTTCTGTAAATGACTTTTCATTTTCTTGACCGACTGTACGGTTATAAAGCCTCTGTCTGCTACATCATTGAACCTGCGGTTGACTGTCGATGACAGTCCCGCATCAGTACATACTACGAACCTGCTCATCCCGAAGTCAGATATCATCTTCTTCTCAAGAGGGGTCATCGTTGTCTGTTCGTTGGCATTTCCATTGAAGACGGTAAATGACAACGGTACACCGTCAGCATCCATAAATAATCCCATCTGTACTATTGGGTTGGGCCTGTTTTCTTTGGAGTGTCCGTACTTCCTGAAGTCATCCTCTTCTTCTATCTCGAAGTAGAAGTTGGTGCAGTCATAATACAGGATTCCTTTCTTTCTGTTTATGACCTTAAGTGAGTTCTTATACAGTTCAGACTGTATATAATCGTTCTCCTTGCATAAGACCTCCAGTCCTCTGTAAACATGCTGCAGTCTGAAAGTTTTCTTTTCCAGGTATCTGTCTGCTTCTTCATATGTCCTGAGCTTGGAGGCCGGATCAAGTATCCTGGAGTAGATGAGTCTGGAAAGGATATTATTCAGGTCATACTTGCACCTGTATTTTTCCATTATCTTCTCACATATCTTATCGAGTCCCAGTTGATAATAGATATCCTGCAGAAAGAGATAACCGATGTTATATAATCGTTGTTCATTCTTCTCGAGTTGTCTGGTAGGAGAGTACTTGATGATGATATCCGCATTTTCCTCTTTTTCCTTACGAGTACACTCTATGGCATATTGTTTTGCCCATTCGTAAGGATCCATATCTCCGGCACGCTTTTTGACATCCTCAAGGGAACCCAGCTTTTCCACTGTCTTGGTAAAAGTCTTGGCACCGACTCTGACTGTTCTGGTGAGATAGAAATGCACTGTATTTTTGGTTCTTGTAATGTTTATCTTCATATAGCACCTCTCATAGAAGTATTATACCATAAAAAATCACAAAACACCACAATAAATTAGAGAAAATTTGCATAAAAAAACAGGCTTTTTGTACCTGAATTCAAAAAAAGTCTATTTCCTAACTGTCAAAAACCCGTATCCAGAAGCAGGTCCATGTCTTTTCCTCCGCGACAGGTAAACTAACATGCTTTTAATTAATGATAATGGATTATGAAGATAGATAAAAAGGTCCCTGTCGATCAATATGCCTAAATTGATATTCCTATATACATGAATGATCCATACAAATGATTAATCACCAAAATAGAACCTTTATACTCCGCTGACCTGCATTTTCATACTGAAATCAAAATAATTCCGATAATACCGATTATTATTTCTGATTAATAAATAATATTTTTATTTTAGATAAGTTTTTATTATCGAGTCCAATAAAATACAGTTTTCGTCAATGGTCGCAAAAAGTGACTTTTATTACTTTTTGTAACTTTCGTGTCACTTTTTTTCATACGATAATCAACTTGACTCCAAGTCTTGCAACTTAACAATCCGCCTTACAAATTTAATTGAAGGACCACCTTTATCAAATGATAAATAAAAAAAATAATCATAAAAGGAGGTAGCTGAAAAGAAACATATTCTTTTTTCCCGGAATTATTAAGGAGGATTTATGAAAGATAAAGACGAAGAAAAGGCGGTACTGTCAAGACGTCAATTTCTTAAGGACGCCGGTATCGTTCTGGGCACCTCAGCAGTCGGTTCAGCTGCTCTTCTTTCCGCATGCGGAACCAATGAAATAACCAAGACTGACACAGTCACAAAAACATCGACCGTGACCAAAAACGTCACGACTACCGTGGTAGAAAAAGAAACTCTGCCCCTGCCTATCGAAACAGAAAATGGCAGACTTCTGATCTCATTCACAGTCAATGGCAAGAAATTCGATGCCACAGTCGAACCCAGAGAAACCCTGCATCATCTGCTTCATGAACAGCTCGGATTCAAATCCGTAAAGACGTTCTGCAGCAGAGGCGGATGCGGTTCATGCAGCGTTCTTCTTGACGGAAGACCTGTTTTATCTTGCATGACTTTTGCATCATCAGTCGGAGGAAAAGATATCTGGACATCCGACGGCATCGGCAAGGAAATGCCTGAACTGATCGAAGCTTATATCGACAACGAATGTATGCAGTGCGGTTACTGCACTCCCGGTTTCATCGTAACTGCAGCTGCTCTTTTGAAACGTAATGGCAATCCTTCAACAGATGAAATAAGAGAGGCATTGGCAGGGAACTTATGCAGATGCGGTACATATCCCGTCCACATCAAAGCAGTTCACGAAGCTGCCTCAGCAATGGGAGGTAAATAGAGATGGCTGATGAGTATAAAGACGATTTCTTATATGTAGGAAAAGATTACAGAAGAAAAGACGGCCCGGAAAAGGCGATGGGCACGGCGATCTATGCGTCTGATATCACACTTCCCAACTCACTGTTCGCAAAGGTCATGACCTGTCCCTGGGCTCACGCCAAGATCAAGAAGATGGACACATCCAAAGCTGAGAAGATCGAAGGCGTTGTCGACATCATAAGATATGATGACCCTAGGATCAAAGATACCAAACTGATGTCATCATGGAACCATCCGTTTACTGCATATCTGACAGAAAACGTTGAAGAACTCAAGGATTTTCTTCCTTCCGAAGGCTTCTATGACGGCGAAGAAATGGGTGTGATCATCGTTGCAGAAAGCGAAGATATCTGCGAAGAAGCCATGAACGCAGTTGAAGTCGAATGGGAACAGCTTCCTTTTGTGCTCGATCCTGAAGATTCCATCAAAAAAGATGCTCCTATCTATTATCCCGGTAGAGAGACTATGATCGGCAATGGCAACGAGATCCCTGGATGTGAATTCTCCATGGGCGATGTTGACAAAGCATTCAAAGAATCCGATGAAGTTTGGACCGTACCAGTAGCAGAACCTATGATCAACTGGGTCGGTGCCGAAATGCCGCAGGTCACCTGTAATTGGGAGGGCGAAGACGTTGTTGTTTATGCCCACACCCAGCAGCCGTATGACCTGAGCCTTTATACTGCAGCCAACCTCGGCCTCAAACAGTGCCAGGTCAAGGTCATCACACCATATTCAGGCGGTACCTTCGGTGAACGTGCTTTCGTCCAGCATTTCAATGATCAGGGCATCACATACATTGCCGCAATGGTTGCCAAACAGCACAAGCGACCATGTAAATGCTTTATCAACCGGGCTGACCAGTTCCGGTCCGCCAGATCCCAGTGTTACATGCATGGAGAGATCAAGATCGGTGCCAATAAGAATGGTAAGATCAATGCTGTCAGCATCAAGAACTTCACGTCCCACCAGAGAGCCGGTCTGTGGATCACCGGCAGCGCATATTCCGGTTATGACCACTTCACAGACAATACCTGTGTCCAGAACATCAAGATGGAAGATCACTGTGCCGTAACATCCCAGCCGCCCGGATGGTGGTTCAGATGTGAACAGAATATCGGTTCATACAACCTGGGTATCGTTAACAGTGAAGTTGCACATAAATTCGGACTCGATCCGACTGATGTCGCTATCCTGAACAACGGTTATGAAGGCCACGATGTCGATTATCTGTACAACATCGCTAAAGAACACGGTCTTCCGACCCGAGACAGCCTCAAAGCCTGTATCGAGACCGGTAAGAAAGCTTTTGGCTGGGACAGCAAGTTCCATGCCGACGGAGCCAAGAAGCTGCCTAACGGCAGATATCATGGTGTAGGTTTCATCTGGGATCATGCCTGGAATGACAATGTCAACACCATTACCGTCGGTCTCAGCCTCAACCAGGACGGTTCTGTCAACATCCTGGGACAGAGAGACGACCTCGGAACAAATGATAAGACGACATATTCTCAGATAGCTGCCGAATGTATCGGTATCCCATATGAAATGGTGAACTACCGATGCGGAGATTCTACAGCTCCTTTCCAGTTAAAGAACCCCGGCGGTTCAATGGGTGTCATCTCACAGTCCAGAGGTATCATGAGAGCTGCAAAGAAACTGCGAACTGCGATCTTTGATAAGGCTCTTACCCTCAATCTTCCTGAATTCAAGGATGCAGTCGTCGATGACCTCGATCTCAAAGAAGGATATGTATTCAAGAAATCCGCACCGAATGCAAAAGTACATATTTCCGACATCGCAGCCACCTGTCTTCCTTATGCAACACAGCCTTGGGGCATTTCCTGCAAGGGAGTCATCATGGTCTACGATACGAACGTGACCAAACGAAAGTGGGGATATCCTGACGGCGGCACCCGACCGCGATTCGCACGACAGTGCCATTTCATTGAAGTCGAAGTAGATCCCGATACCGGTGAGATATTCATGACTAATATCAACAATGTTGTTGATGTCGGTGTTGTTATCTCTCCGAAATCCTGCAGAGGCCAGGCATATGGCGGTGCCATGCAGGGCTTAGGCCGAGCATATTCGGAAGAGTACATCTACGATAAGACCTATGGCGTGATCCTCAATCCTGATCTCCAGGAATACAAGATCGTAACTATGCTTGATTTTGAAACTGCCGAAGCAGAACTTGAAGAATCCCACAACGCCGGTGGTGAATGGGGCTGCGGTGGTATCGGCGAAGATGTCGCTACTCTTATCCCGGCAATTTTATCTGATGCTGTCAGAAATGCAATCGGCGTAAGCATCACAGAACAGCCGATCACCCCTGACAAGATCATCATGGCACTCAAGGATAAGAAGTAGGAGGGGGAAATAGACAATGAAAAACTTTAAACAATATTATCCGACCACTGTTGATGAAGCAGCGAAATACCTGAAAGAAAATCCGAAGGATACCTATATTGTCGGCGGCGGCACTGATGTCATCGGTGCCATGAAGGATTTCATCTTACCTACTTATCCGGTCGCTTTGGTAAGCCTCGATAAGATCCCCGGTCTCACCGGGATCAAAGAGGAAGGCGATTACCTTATCATCGGAGCCATGACTAAAGTTGAAGACCTTGCAATGAGTGATCTTCTGAAATCAAAGTACACATGTCTGGCTGAAGCAGCATCAAGAACGGCCTCTCCCCATCTGCGGGAATCAGGTACTGTCGGAGGCAACCTTTGCCAGATGACACGATGCTGGTACTTCCGACACAACAACAACCAGTTCGATTGTGTCCGAAAAGGCGGAAGCACCTGTTACGCTTTGACCGGTGAAACACGTTTCCACTCCATCTTCGGTCTGACCAAAATGTGTGCTGCAGTCAATCCTTCCGACCTTGCTCCCGCAATGGTCGCACTCAATGCAGTTGCCGTTACCAACAAGAAGGAGATCCCCATCGAAAAACTGTGGTCATTTGCAGTCCCCGGTTCAACGACTCTTGACCATGACGAGATCATCACATCATTCAAGATCCCCAAGTTCACCGGAAAGAGCTGTTTCTACAAAGCATCAGTCCGACGAACCATCGACTTCCCGATCGTAAACGGCGCATGTGCGATCGATGCATCCGGAAACGCAAGGATCTGCCTGAACGCAGTCGCGATGACACCTCACCGATGCACTGAAGCAGAAGAAACGATCAAAGGTAAATCGATCACAGAATCTCTTGCTGCAGAAGCCGGTGCAGCAGCAGTACAAAAGGCCAAGGCGATTCCAGGAACCGGTACCAGCAATGAGTACAAGATCGAGATCGCCAAGGGTGTTATCAAGAAAGTAATACTCGGTTGTAAATAACGATACCTCCATTTTTCATAATAAGAAAAGCTCTCTCCGGTGTGAGAGGGCTTTTCGTTTATGCTGTTCCGTTATTAAGAATGGATCAGCTTTCAGTTTTTTTCTCTTCTGCCTGGATCTCCGCAGACAGTTTATGCGCAAATTTGATATAACACTCCAGCATGGAATCGGTTTCCCACTGTTTTGCAAGTTCGGAATCTGCCGGTATATCTTCTTTCATATCGAGCATATGCAACAGATGCTCTTCTTCTGTCTCATTGAGAGGGCAGTCTATCGCAAGACAATGTTCACGGCCATGACATATCCCGTCTTCAATGATCGTGTGTTTCACCAATGCCTGTCTCAGATAATCATCATAAAACGCCATATGTCTGACTTTATTGTTATAACCACAGACAGCAGCAAAGAACTGCTGTCCTGTCGGTAGATTCAGCTTTTTCCAATCCACATCATATATTTCTTTCATCGATGATCCCTCTTGCTATTTTTCAGCGATGCAGTTCTGAGCGATCTGTCTGACCGGAGAACTGTCAAAGGCACAGTTGATTATTCTGAGATTGTTGGAAGGTGTCGGAAGATCCAGGTTTTCACCGCCGGGTTCAGGAGGGATGAACACAACAAAATTACTGATCTGGGAAGTATATTCATCGATCCATGCCGGAAGAGTGTTATAGAATCCGGCGATCTTCTTTCCGACTCCGATAACACTGTTGGGGATCCAGTGGCTGTCATGATCGGCAACATGGATAGCATCCAATGCATTGCTATTCTTATAAAGCAGTATGGGATTCGCTTCCAGGACCGCTGCAGCCTTGCGGTACTCGACCTTTTTCAAAGATTCATTTGTAAATAAATACATCTCCTGCGGGACATAATTGATGGTCTGGACGCCGAAAAACTTTTTGTAATGTATGGATTCGCCCATGATATTGCAGAAAGCAACGGAATAAGGATACTGCGACTGCGAAAAATCGATCTCGTTATTCTCGGCAGGGATAGGTCCCGGGATCCTGTTGAACTTGACTGAGATCGACTGCTTAAGGTATTCCTTTCCGTCCATATTTTTCATTATCATCGAATAATACTGGGATATCTTGAACTCGTTGAGAAGAGTCATGACGATCCAGTTGCGATAGACAGCATCAAAAACGGTCTTGTATTTTTCCAGAATATTGCTGACAGCAGAATCCCTGAAAGCATTGAAATCATATTTTCCGACAAGCAGCATAAAAAGTATTTCATAGCTGATATTATTCAGATATTGCATGGGGGCATGCGCCATCAGGTACTCTTCTGCCTTGGTATATATCAATTTTGCCTTAGGTTTTGAACCGGAAAGGTCATATCTCAGACGCTTCATAAAACCGGGCGTAGAATTGAAATCCTTGTAGAACTGTTCAAATTCATCTTCACTCACATCGATATCTTCAGAAATATTTATCTTTGAATATGCGTCATAATGAAGACTGGAACGGCCATTGGGATTCCATTCAAATACCGGATGAAGGGGTTTCTCTGCGGCAGAGAGACTGCTGTCAGATATCTTTTTCTCTGCATCGATGTAAACATCTCTCATATTCATAAGCAACGACAACATATCAGAACATTCCTCTGATATGAATGCCGAAAGGAACGAATCGCATACAGCGTAAAAATCCTTCTGCAGAGTCCTGGGGATCGACCGTGACTTCTCTGTGATCTTTATTTCGCTGTTAGCTTTGATAAAATCCTCAAGCGGATCGAGTTTTTCCTGCCAATTAGCCATATCGATAATTCTCTTTCAGTCATGAAATTCAGCATTCAGCTGACAGCAGACCGAACTGTTCAGCCGGAAAGTTCATCTGCTTTTTTGATATATTCAGCTAAAGTCATCACTTTGCTGTTTTCGGTTTCTGATCTTGAGGTGAACGGGAAATTGATAATAAAGTTTTTCAGTCTCAATTCATTCGGTTTCAATTCACTGTCCCTTTTTGAATACAGATAGATATGATATTTATACTCAGTCGGGATGATCGGTATGACCTTCAATAAACCGCCGAGCGTATCGATACCATGATCAGACGTCAGTGCAACATATGACTTGGAATGCAACAGAAATGAAAATGAAGGTGCAAATTCGGAGATGATCACATTGTTGCCGATGCCATATTTATCAAGTATCGGTTCGAGCAGTCTGTACTCTTTGAAATTTCGCAACAGGATGGTACTGGATTTAAAATCAGAGATCTTTATATGCTCTTTTTCCGCAAGGGGATTGTCTGCAGACATGACATAACTTGCCGTATTCCCATACAGGAGGATCCTTTCATCAAACCTGTATTCTTCTTCGGATGAAGATATTTTCAGATTGACTTCCTTGAGTCTTTCGGAATAAAGTTTTCCGATCTTCAACGCATATATTGAAACATCGGGATTCTTACCCATGTAATCAAAAATCAGCGAGGTCATCATATCCTTGTCGATATCGATCCCTGCACCCAGTATGACTCTCTTTTCAGTGAATTTTGATATGCCGCCTTTTACAGGTGAAGAAAAAGCCGTGTACAAACCGACGGGGATCGCCGAACAGAGTTTTTTCCCTAATTCGATATAACAATCCTTGTCACACTCCTTTTCGATCGAATCAAAGAAGACCTGCACTGTCGTCAGTGAAAACATTTTCACGTCAAAAAGCATCTGGTCTTCTTTTTCTTTTTCTTCCCAATATGAAAGAGCGATGGACTTATAGTATCTTTCGATGTAGTTATAAAAATAAGTTCTGAAACAGTTCTGTCCCTGATATGTACTTATCGATTTATAGAATTTCTTGTCATTGGAAAAAATATTCGGGAGCAATTTTGTAACGAATTCCATCGGAGTCACAGTACTGATCTTTTCTTCGACATCATGAAAAAACACATAATTGAATAACGCATATTTGTCAGGGAAATAACGGTAGAAAGTCTGCCTGGAAGTCAGACTTCCGTCCATGATCATCTTAACCGTGATATCTTCGGCTGGATACTTACTGCACAATGATTTGGCAGTGTCGCAGAAACTGCGAAGCGTGACATTGAATTTAACCTGCTCAACATTATTAGCACACATGTTCACCACCTCTGATTACATGAGCTTAGAACAAAATCGTCGTGTCACATTATGGTCATCTTTTATTGAGATAATTGTAACTGAAAAAGAATTGTCACGCGAAGTGACAAATATGACCTGTTTGTCACTTACTGTGACATCATATGATAACTGTATCGTTCGTTTCAGATTGATTCTCTGTAAAATTAAACTACCAACCTGCTATCGCAGAAAATCATTCGACAGGAGATGCAAAATGTTTGAATATCCTCTTCGTATCTTTGACAGAGTCCCGGTCATTGAACTGACAGGAGAGAAATTCATTATCGGGTTCGGCTGTCCTAAATCCTTCGGTTATCACGGTGTGAATCTGTGTGGAAAAAAAGTTGAAGTATATTCAAATGAAGACCTCACTGATGAGATAATCGAAAAAATGTGGACACTGCTCGGAGTCGGCAATGGCCTAACCGCCCTGATCGGCACAGATTTCCTTGCTGACTACGCAGTTGTGATGGATTACGCAAACAACAAGATCCAGTTCTGTGAAGAAGCTCCTGATTTTGAAGGAACAAAAACAAACCTCGAGATGAAAGAAGGATATCCTGTTGCAGAATTCGTCATCAACGGAAATCCCGAGAAAATGATCATCGATTCCGCAGCCAAATTCTCCTGCCTCAACAGTGAACTGACCGCTGAATGTGAACAGATAACCACTAGGCAGAATTTTTTCATGAGATACAACTGTTTCAAGACTCATGTCACACCTATCTACAATATCCCGGTGACAATAGACGAAGATACCGAAGATTATCAGTTCGGCATCTCATCACAGTATTCAAGGGAGATCTGCGATGAGATCGAGACCACCGGGATCATCGGTTATGAATTCTTCAATAACTACAAGGTCTTGATCGACATGAAGAATGGTGTTTTAGGATACAGCAAAACACAGGCAGAATAGTATCCCTGTTTGTTTTAAGTTAAAAAACCGATCCGGGATGGGGTGCTTGGACCGGTTTTTTGTATATGTATCTAAGGCAAGACACATGATGTCCCGCATGCAGGATCATTCTTCATCCGTCTTTTTTTCTGAAGTCCATTGGAGTATAAAGCAAAACACGCAGCATACTGCAAGCGCAGCGGCAGAGGTCCAGAATATCATCTGATAACCGTTTTCAGGATGCGTATCGATAACGTTTCCGCCTACTTTATAGTAAAAAGCATCGGGAGCATATCCCATGAAACTTATCAGCCCGGCTGCACTTCCCATCTGCCTGATACTCAGCCCGGATTCAACAGCACTTGCCATCGAAATGGTCCGCATCCCATGGACCAGCAGCCATGTAACAAAAGTACATGCCACGATAGGCACCACGAGCGACACATTATTGGACAGACAGATCAGGATCAGTAAGAAAACAACTCCTATCGCGCCGTATGCGATCATTATCTTTTTTGAAGAGAAATATTTGTCTGCTATCCATCCCGTAAATACAGTGAAAGGAATACTCAGTATCGTCCCGCGCAGGAAATTCAACCATATGACATTCGACTGGGAAATACCCAGTATCTCATTCATATAAGGAGTGTAATATGTCGATCCCGATACCACGATGTAGCTGGAGAATAAGATCATCCCGACCAGCCATACCCGCTTATCAGATATAGTCTTCTTAATGTGTAACAGCGGATCAGAAGTCGATCTGGACATTTCAATATAACGGTCATATAGATGTGATTTACTGCAGAAGATAATAAGCATCACCAGCATCAGACCGACATACAGGATGATCAATGCCCTGAACGCCAGTCTGGGATCATATTCGAGCCATTCGGCGAGAAGCACCGAAAGAAAAGTAATGATACAAAGAGATCCGGCCTGTATCGCGCTTGCGATACTGAAGGACGATGCCCTTCCCATGTCAGTACCTATCGAGGCAGTGAGCTTCGTTCCAACCGGATAGAAAGTCATGATCGATACGATACCGAACAATGCAAAAACCACCACCAAGACAGGGAAGGACGGTATGAAAGCCAGTATGCATCCAAGCAACACAGTACCGATGAATGAAAAGATAATGAGTTTTTTCGGATCGATGAAATCGGCGATCCACCCTCCGATCAGATATGAGACCATTGCAACGATCCCATATACGCTCCACATCATCCCCAGTTGTTCATGAGTCAGTCCCAATGCAGACTGGATAAGCGTATAAAAGGTTGTCCTCATATAAATGAAGTTATACAGAGTTGCGTTTGCAACTGCCAGCAACAGAAGCGCAAGGAAATCTTTATGTTTTCTGACGCTTACCACAGGCCAATTCTCTTTATTGCATCATTGATTGTCAATAAAAGAATAACTTAATAACCCCCATTTTTTTTATAACTAAGTAATACAATAACTACCTTATATTATATTAGCAGTTTTATTTAAGAATATATAAATAAATTAATGTTTTTTGCCCGTTGACATCAATAAATCATATATAGTATGATTTTAAAACCTATGCGCAGTTGAATAGACTGGGTAGGGGTAGGTGTCGTTACCTACATACTTCTCTTCGAATTGCTGTGGGTTGACCGTCCGCAGTGATATTTTTAGGTCGGTAAAAAAGGAGTGGAATAACCTTGAAAAAAGCAGAGTTATCCGCAGTCGCAAAACCTGTTGTACCTCACAAGTCGTATTCTCGTGTAAAACAAGTCATGGACGTACCTAACCTTATCGATGTGCAGCTTAATTCATATCGATGGTTCCAGGAAGAGGGCATCAAGGAACTACTAGAAGAGATCTCCCCAATCAAAGATTTCACCGGCAACAAGCTGGAGCTTTGGTTCGTTGGGTATGAATTCCGCGAACCACGCTATAGTGAAACAGAAAGCGTGGAGCGAGATCAGAATTATTCAATGCCTTTGTATGTGAAAGCAAGACTTCTTGTCAAAGCTACAGGCGAAATCAAGGAACCTTTTGATTTGTTCCTTGGTGATTTCCCCATTATGACAGACCATGGCACCTTCATTACCAGCGGTACCGAAAGAGTCATTATTTCCCAGTTGCTCAGATCACCCGGTGTGTATTTTGTTACAACTGAAGATAGTGTTTCAGGCAGACAGTTATGTACCGCAAACCTTATTCCCAGCCGCGGCGCCTGGCTGGATTTCGAAACATCAGCTAAAGATGTTATCTCTGTAAAAATTGATGGCAAACGAAAGATTCCTGTAACCACACTGCTCCGAGCCATCGGTTATTCATCAGATGAGGAACTTTATGATCTTTTCCGTGATGTTGATACAAATCTTGATCATCAGTACATTAAGTCTACTATTGATCGTGATTCCAGCATCCATGATACCCGTTCAGCACTTCTCGATATCTATCGAAAGGTCAGACCTGGAGATCCTCCCAATGAGGACAATGCACGCAAATTAATTACAACCATGTTCTTTGATTCAGCTCATTATGATCTTGGTCAGGTCGGACGATACAAAATCAACCGCCGACTTGATATCAAAGATGTATCAAATGATGAAAGAACTCTTTCCAGAGAGGATATGGTTCAGATCATCCGTCATATCATAATGGTCAACAATGGTATGGATCATACCGATGATATCGATCATCTCGGAAACCGACGTATCCGAACAGTAGGCGAATTGGTCCAGAATCAGTTCAGAATCGGTTTGATGCGACTTGAAAGAGTTGCACGTGAACGAATGAGCACTCTTCCCATCGAATCAATCACACCTTCTAACCTGGTCAATATCAGACCTGTTGTTTCAGCTGTAAGAGAGTTCTTCTCCAGTTCACAGCTTTCACAGTTTATGGATCAGACAAATCCTCTGTCCGAACTTACCCATAAACGACGACTTTCAGCAATGGGTCCCGGCGGTCTTTCAAGAGACAGAGCTGGTTTTGAAGTCCGTGATGTCCATTATTCGCACTATGGACGTATCTGTCCTATTGAAACTCCTGAAGGTCCGAACATCGGTCTTATCGGTTCATTAGCCACATATGGTTACATCAATAAATTCGGTTTTATTGAGACACCGTACAGACAGGTGCACAGCACAATTGCAAATAATGATCCTGACCTTGTCGGAAGAACACTTACTGATGACGTCGCCGACAAGAACGGCACAATTATTGCAAGAAAGGGCAAACCCGTAACTGAAACTCAGTTCAATAAAATTGCAAAGCTCTCAAAACGCACCATCAATGTCAGACCTTATGTCGGATTCAAAGAAGAATACATGAGTGCTGACATCGAAGATAAATATTACATTGCTCAGGCTAACTCAAAGCTTAACAGCAAAGCTGAATTTGTCGATGACCTTGTTGAAGCTCGTTTCCTTGATCAGTACATGTTCCTTCCTGCTACACAGTGTCAGTACATGGATATCTCGCCTAAACAGATCTTCTCAGTTGCTGCATCACTTATTCCTTTCCTTGAACATGATGATGCAAACCGAGCTCTGATGGGTGCCAACATGCAGCGACAGGCTGTTCCTTTGGTATTACCTGAATCTCCTTATGTATCAACCGGTATGGAATATGAAACTGCCCGATATGGCGGTCAGGTCATTTTTGCCAAACATGCCGGCACTGTTACATCAGTTTCAAGCTCACATATCGTAGTCAAACGTGCAGACAATGGAAAAGAAGATGAATACATTCTCAAGAAGTTTGTAAGAACCAACCAGAGTACATGTATCAATCAGAAAGCAATTGTTATGCTTAACCAGCAGGTAAATGCAGGTGATGTACTTGCCGATGGTGCCGCTACCGAAAACGGTGAACTTGCACTCGGTCAGAACGTAACCGCAGCCTTCATAAGCTGGAATGGCTATAACTATGAAGACGCTATCATTGTTTCCGACAGAATGGTTCAGGAAGATAAATTCACTTCTATCCATATTACCAAACATGAAATTGAAGCCAGAGAGACCAAACTTGGTCCCGAAGAAATCACTTTCGATATTCCAAATGTCGGTGAAGAAAGCAGAAGAAATCTTGACGAAGAAGGTATTATCCGAATCGGTGCAGAAGTCAATCCCGGTGATATTCTTGTCGGTAAGATCACTCCTAAGGGTGAAACAGAGCTTTCTGCTGAAGAAAAACTTCTCAGAGCTATCTTCAACGATAAAGCTAAGGATGTTAAAGATACTTCACTTCGAGTTCCTCATGGTGAATGGGGTAAAGTAATCAATGTACGTGTATTTACACGTGAAAACGGCGACGAATTACCTGTACGAGTCAACAAATGGGTTCAGGTTTGGATTGCCCAGAAACGAAAGGTCTCAGTAGGTGATAAGCTTGCAGGCCGACATGGTAACAAGGGTGTTGTATCAATTGTTGCTCCTGCAGAAGATATGCCGTTCCTTCCTGATGGAAGACCTGTCGATATCGTCCTTAATCCTCTTGGCGTTCCTTCCCGAATGAACCTCGGTCAGATTATGGAAACTCACCTTGGCTGGGCAGGATCTCGACTCGGCTTTAAGGCTGTTACACCGGTTTTCGATGGTGCAACTGATGTCGATATCGAAGATGAGCTTGCTCGTGTATGGCTCGGTGAACAGTCCGGTGCATTAAAGACGGATCCGTTTGACGGCCGATCATACTATGATGAAGCAAAAGCCAAAGCCTGGGTAGAAAAACAGGGTTTTGATGCTGAAAAAGCATATACAAAAGACATCCGTGGTGAAGCACGCAGAATATGCCTTATTCTCTGGCTTGAACAGGCCGGAATAGGCTGCAGAAAACTCAGCGATGCAGATCTCAGAGCAAAAGCTGAGGAATATGCTGATCTAAATAATGTACCCACTCCTATCAGCGGTAAACTCATTCTTCGGGACGGTAGGACCGGACGACCTTTCGATCATCCTGTTACTGTCGGTACCAAATATATGCTTAAACTGATCCACCTTGTCGAAGACAAGATCCATGCCCGAGCAACTGGTCCTTACTCATTGATTTCACAGCAGCCTCTGGGCGGTAAAGCTCAGTTCGGCGGACAGAGATTCGGTGAAATGGAAGTCTGGTCTCTTGAAGCTTATGGCGCTGCCCATAACCTTCAGGAAGTGCTCACAACTAAATCAGATGATGTTACCGGCAGATCCAAGACTTATGAATCAATCGTTAAAGGTGAAGACATCATGACTCCGGGTGTTCCTGAATCCTTCAAAGTCATGGTTAAGGAACTTCAGAGCCTCTGTCTTTCAGTTGAAGTCATAAGTGATCATAAACCGAGTGCAGACACTGTACCTGTTTATTCCCAGGTGCCTGAGATGTTCCCTCAGTATGAAGATAAGGAATTAACTAACAATGATGAAATTGTCCCGGAAAATATTCTGAACAAGGAGGATGAAGAATAATGTTTGAAGTTAATGATTTTGATGCAATCCGTGTCTCTTTAGCCTCTCCTGATCAGATTCACAGCTGGAGCTATGGTGAAGTCACCAAGCCTGAAACCATCAACTACAGAACACTTAAAGCTGAACGGGATGGTCTTTTCTGTGAAAGCATTTTCGGCCCGACAAAAGATTTCGAATGTGCATGCGGTAAATATAAGAGAGTTCGTTTTAAAGGTGTTGTCTGTGATAAGTGTAAAGTTGAAATCACACGTGCAAAAGTCCGACGAGAACGAATGGGCCATATTGAACTTGCATGTCCTGTAAGTCATATCTGGTTCTCAAGAGGTATTCCTAGCAGAATCGGTCTTTTACTTGATCTTTCTGCAAGAAACCTTGAAAGAGTTATTTACTTCTCACATTACATCATCACTTCCGTTAACCAGGAAGCATTGAATAATGCTATTAAGGAAAAACAGCAGATATTTGATATGCGTCTGGAAGATAAGCGAAAGAAATGCGAATCAACCATCCAGGCAATGGAAGAAAATGGTGAAGATGTTGCAGAGATCAACAAGATCAATCAGGAATACGATGAAGAAAAAGAACGTATGGCTGAAGATCTTGCTCAGGCAATTGACCAGATCAAAAAGATTAAGGTGTGTGAACTCTTAACCGAGTCACAGTATCATGAATATCACGCAAACTACAGTGATGTCTTTGAAGCCGGAATGGGTGCTGAAGCTATCCTTAAGCTTCTTGAAAATATTGATCTTGATCAGATGAGAAGCAAACTCATCCCTGAGACCCATTCAAATTCTGCCCAGAAACGACGAAAAGCAGCAAAGCAGTTACAGCTTGTCGAAGCTTTCCGACGTTCTGGCAATAAACCCAGCTGGATGATCATTACAGTCTTACCTGTTCTTCCTCCCGATCTGCGACCTATGGTACAGCTCGACGGCGGCCGATGGGCAACATCAGACCTTAATGATCTTTACAGAAGAGTAATCAACCGAAATAACAGATTACGACATCTGATGGAAATTGGCGCTCCTGAAATCATTATCCGAAACGAAAAACGAATGCTTCAGGAAGCAGTAGATTCACTTATTGATAACGGCCGACGCGGCAGAGCAGTATCCGTAAGCGGTGATCATAAAGCCAAGTCCCTGTCAGACATGCTCCGCGGTAAGCAGGGTAGATTCAGACAGAACCTTCTTGGTAAGCGTGTCGACTATTCAGGCCGATCCGTAATCGTTGTCGGACCTTCACTTGAATTATACCAGTGCGGTATTCCCCGAAGAATGGCACTTGAATTATTCAAACCGTTTGTAATGCACAAGCTTGTTGCTGAAGATAAAGCAGCCAACATTAAGAGTGCCAAACGACTTGTCGACAGAGCAAAGCCTGAAGTTTACGATGTACTTGAGGAAGTTGTTAAAGAAAGACCGGTCCTTTTGAACCGAGCTCCTACTCTTCACAGAATGAGTATTCAGGCATTTGAACCTGTTCTTATTGACGGCGGTGCTATCAGACTTCATCCGTTGGTTTGTTCAGCCTTCAATGCTGACTTCGATGGTGACCAGATGGCTGTCCATGTTCCTCTTTCCAAAGCAGCTGTTAGAGAAGCTCGAGAAATGATGCTTTCTACCCATAACATGCTTCTTCCTTCCAGCGGTGAACCTGCTGTTACCCCATCACTGGATATGGTCCTTGGCTGTTATTATCTGACTATGCTCAAACCTGGAGCAAAGGGTGAAGGTTCATATTTCGCTGATTTTGATGAAGTCAAACTCGCATACGACATTGAGAGAATCGATCTTCAGTCTGAAATCATTGTCAGAAATCAGAAAGATCCTGAACACAACAGAATCAAAACTTCAGTTGGACGAATTATCTTCAATGATATTATTCCTGAAGCCGTTCCGTTTGTTAACGAAGTTATGGACAAAGGTGCCATTAAAAAGCTTATTGTTAAATGCCATTCTCTTGTCAGTGACAACAATGAAATCATTAAAATGCTAGATGGTTTGAAGGCAATCGGCTTTAAATATGCAACTGTTTCAGGTATCAGTATCGCTATGTGTGATGTAATTGTTCCTACTGGTAAAGATGACATCATCAATAAAGCCAAACAGAACAACAATACCATCAAAGAAATGTTTGATGATGGTTATATCACTGAGAATGAACGATATAAGAAGAGTGTTGAAAACTGGATGAATACTACTAACAACATTCAGAAAGAAATCCAGACAATCATTGATAACCATCCCGGAAACAGTATTGCTATGATGGCAAAATCCGGTGCCAGAGGTAATGTTTCACAGATTACACAGATGGCCGGTATGCGAGGTCTTATGACCAATCCTTCCGGTGATATCATCGACTTCCCGATCGTATCATGTCTGCGTGAAGGCCTGACAACACTTGAGTACTTCATTTCAACACATGGTGCACGAAAAGGTCTTGCCGATACAGCTCTCCGAACATCAGGTTCAGGTTATCTGACAAGAAGACTTGTTGATGTTACCCAGAATGTTATCGTTCGAGAACATGACTGTGGTGATGAAAACGGTATCTGGATCGATACTCCTGATGATCAGAACCTGCCTGATTTCAAAGACAGAATCTTCGGCCGTTGTGCTGCCAGTGCAATAACTGATCCCAAGACAGGTGAAGTTATTTGTGACAGAAATCAGGTTATCGATTCTGACGTAGTAAATAAGATTCTTGAAGCCGGAATTAACCGTGTCAATGTTAGATCACCTTTATCCTGTCAGTCACAGCAGGGTATCTGTCAGCTTTGTTATGGCAGAGACCTTGCCAGAGGTGAAATCGTCGATCTCTACAGTGCAGTCGGTATTATTGCAGCTCAGAGTATCGGTGAACCTGGTACACAGCTTACACTCCGAACATTCCACACCGGTGGTGTTGTAGGTAAGGATATTACAACAGGTCTTCCCAGAGTCGAAGAACTTTTCGAAGCCCGACCTCCTAAAGGACAGGCGGTTATCAGTGAAATCGACGGTGTTGCAACAGTTGAAGAATCAGAAGAAGGCCGAGTTATCAAAGTCCTCAGTGTTAACGAATACAATGAGGAATACAGACTCCCCAAGAACTGGAAAGCTGCCGTAAAAGACGGTGATACTGTTGAAAAAGGTAAACTGATTGCTATTCCCAAGAAGATCGAAGATGATTCAACCACCGAAGAAAATTCAATGGTTGCTAAGAATGGCGGTGTCGCTATTGTTGAAAAAGATTCTGTAACTATTAAAGTAACTGAATCTGAAGAAAAGAAGTATGTCGTCGGTGCCAATACTCACATCCGAGTAAAGGATGGTGATATGGTGAAACGGGGCGAACAGCTTACTGATGGTTCAGTCAATCCTCAGGATCTTCTTGCAATCATGGGCAGAGCTGCAGTCGAACGATATCTTGTTGATGAAGTTCAGCGAGTGTACTGCTCTCAGGGTGTAAGCATCAATGATAAGCACATTGAAGTCATCGTAAGACAGATGCTTGCCAAGGTAAGAATCGAGACCAACGGTGATACAGAATTCATTCACCGAGAACTTGTTGACAGATATCGATTTGATGAAGTCAACTCAAAGATCCTTGCAGAAGGCGGTGAACCTGCAACTGCTCAGACTGTTCTGATGGGTATCACCCGTGCCAGTCTTTCAACAGAATCATGGCTTGCAGCTGCTTCCTTCCAGGAAACAACCAGAGTTCTTACAGAAGCAGCTATCTATGGTAAAGTCGATCGATTGGCAGGTCTTAAAGAGAACGTTATCATCGGTAAACTTATTCCTGCAAGATGTCATGCCAGTCTGGAAGCAGAAGCTGAAGCTGAATCAGAAGCTGCTGCCAAGCAGCAGGAACAGCCTATTGTTGATATTATTCCCGGTGATATACAAATCACTGAAGAAACTCAGTCTGCTGAATAAATTGATAATACAAAGGGGCTTCGAGAGAAGCCCCTTTGAGTAATGAAATGTCTGATATCAAAGAATCACCAAAAGAAGTTTTCGACAGTATGGCGGCTGGTTGGTATAACTTCCGTCACTATACGATTTTCCCCAAGGAACTGGAAGAAATGGCTTCTAGATGGCAGAAGGGTAAACTGCTGAATGTCGGATGCGGACATGGTGCCGATTTTCTTCCTTTCAAAGATTCTTTTGAATTGTACGGTGCCGATATTTCGGATTCTTTTCTCGAACAATGCCGTAAGTATCAGACAAAACATGATTTTCACGCGGAACTTCAACAGGCTGACATGAGACATCTTCCTTATGAAGATTGTTGTTTTGATGATCTTATTGCTGTAGCTTGTCTTCATCATCTCGCCGGAAATAAAGAACAGATCAGAGCTTTGAATGAATTTAAAAGAATTCTTAAGCCGGGCGGAGAAGCTTTTATAACTGTCTGGAACAAGCATCAGAAGCGCTTTTTCTTTGGTAAAAAAGAAGTTTATGTGCCATGGAAAAGCAATGGGGAAGAAAGCCTTCGATACTATTATTTATTCACTTACAGAGAGATAAAGAAGATTATAAAATCTGCCGGATTTGATATAATTAGTCTCAAACCGGAAGATCAGTATAAAGGCAGATTCAGAGAGTTTTCTCGCAATATTTGTGTTTTATGCCGAAAACCTAATGAATAGAAAGGCTTGAAAGGTGATTCGAATTAGTTGCCCGTCCTGTTATGCATTAAATCAGTTGTCATTAAAAGACGATAATTATATGGGTCCGTTTGTTTGCTGGAAATGCAAGGAAAAAATGATGCTTTCAATACAGCATGGAGAAGTTGTTGACTGCACTCCGCTTGATGAAGATCAGTACAACGATCAGTTAAAGTCCCATGCCATCAAACGTCGTTACTAATCTCTTTTTGTATTTCTTTCAATAGTTCTTTTGTCTGGGTGACATCATCGATGCTCATTATTACGGCATCTTCTCTGTTATCCAGATAGTATCCTTTTCGGATTCCCTGATTTACGAATCCGAATTTTTCGTACATCTTCTGTGCAGCTATATTTGATACTCTGACTTCAAGAGTTATATATTTTCTGTCCAGCTTTATGCATTCGTTCAACATAGCCAGAAGAATTCTGCTTCCGACCTTATAGCGTCTGAAGTCGGGCAGCACTCCTATCGTTATGATGTCTGCTTCATCATAGAAGCTCCAGAACCCTCCGAAACCGATAACATGGTCAGTTTCAGCAACCCAGTAATGAGCTATTATGTTTTCGAATTCACCTTTGTAATTGATCGGAGGTTTGACGTTGGGAAAACAGATCAGATCAATGTCGCTGACACCGGGAATGTCTCTTTCTTCCATTTTGCGAATTGTGATTTTCATTTTTCTTCAGTCACAGAAGTATAAGTTTTCCCTGGGGGCAGGGGCATATAATCCGTCGTCATCTTTGGGCGGGAAATCACGGTATCGTTCATATTCACTAAGGATACATCCGCAGTATTTCTGCGTATAAAGACCAAGAGGCTTGGTTATTCTGCGGCTGTCGGAATAATGTTTTCTCAAGTCTTCATAGAGAAAGTTCACATTCTGTTTCTGTTCTTGTTCCTTGCCGACCAGCGGAAGCAGATCATGTTTTTGCAGAGGGCTGATCAGCAATGAGGTTGAGAACACGCCCATGTTCATTTCACGTGCCATTCTGGCTGTCTCCTGCAGACGCATTGTGAAGCAGTAATAACATCTGTTCTCCGGTTTTTCTGCGACAAGCTTAAGGAAATCCACCATGTCATAATTGGGATTTTCTATCAGTTTGAAACCCTGTATCTCTGACATCTTTCTCAGGGCAACAAGTCTTTGCTGATGTTCTGTATAAGGATGGATATTCGGGTTATACCAGAATACGGTCAGATCATATCCGAGATTCTTCCAGTGCTGTATCGTATATGCGGCACAATGGCAGCAGCATGCATGGAGCAGCAGTTTTTCAGACATGATCAGTCGAACAATGCTCCTTGAATAGGGTTGTTTTTACTCTTTCTTCTGCTGACCCCGAGATGTTCATATGCACGGTCAGTTGCGATTCTTCCTCTGGGGGTCCTTTCAATGAAGCCGGTCTGCAGCAGATATGGCTCATATACATCCATGATCGTATCTGAATCTTCGCTGATGGATGCCGCAAGTGTCTCAAGTCCGACAGGCCCTCCGTGGAATTTATAGATTATGCTTTCAAGTAATCTGTGATCGATCTCATCGAGGCCGAGTGCATCAACACCGAGTTTGTTTAGGGATTCCAGTGCAATACTCTCTGTTATCACTCCGTCACCAATTACATCTGCAAAATCACGTGCTCTTTTGAGGAAACGGTTGGCGACTCTGGGGGTACCTCTGCTTCTCATAGCGATCTGTTTAAGACCATCTTCCTCAACTTTGACGTTCAAAATCTGGGCTGATCTTCTGAGAATTGCCTGCAAGTCCTCAATCGTATAGTAATTGAGCCTGAAAATCGAACCGAATCTGTCTCGTAATGGCGAGCTCAGCTGGGAATACCTTGTGGTTGCACCAATCAGTGTGAAGGGAGGGATCTTCAATCTTATGCTTCTTGCAGCGGGACCTTTTCCAAGTACTATATCAATGGCATGATCTTCCATTGCCGGATACAATACTTCCTCAACTGCTTTGCCGAGTCTGTGTATTTCATCAATGAAAAAGACATCGTTTTCCTTAAGATTTGTGAGGATTGCTGCCAGATCACCGCTTCGCTCAATTGCAGGTCCGGATGTGATCTTAACATTTACTCCCATCTCGTTGGATAGAATATTGGCTAAAGTTGTTTTACCGAGACCCGGAGGACCATATAGCAATACATGATCAAGCGGTTCATTTCTGTTTTTTGCCGCCTGTATCATTATTTTCAGATTTTCTTTTATGTTTTGCTGTCCGACAAAATCGTCGAGAGTCTGCGGCCTTAGATTATTATCCAAAGTCTGGTCGCCATCCTGCATTCCTCCGGAAATAACTCTGTCCACAATAACCCTCCATTCTGTTTATCTAATTATAACGTATCACTCTGTTATATAAGAACTAATAATAATCACTATGCTAAAATACAAGCATGAGAAAACAAACGAGAACAATCAGCGGTGTTACTCCTGTAGCTGTAATGACAAGACCCGGCGGATGTCCGGGAAACTGTGCATATTGTCCGGATTATCAGGATACTCCGCGCAGCTATACTCCCGAATCACCGGCAGTCATTCGTGCCAACAGCCAGGAATTCGATATCAAAAAACAGGTTGAAGTACGAATTAAAATGCTGAAGGATATGGGACATCCGTCAGATAAGATCGAACTTATAATCATGGGCGGAACATTCCTGGCCACTCCTGCCGATTACCAGTACTATGTCATCAAAGCCTGTTTTGATGCTCTGAACGGAGTTGAATCCGAAACTCTAGCCGATGCACAGAAGCTCAATCAGACCTCATCACAGAGATGTGTCGGTCTGTGTCTTGAGACAAGACCTGATTATTGCACCGAAAAAGAAGTTAAGAGAATGCTTGAGTTTGGTGCAACCAGAGTGGAGCTTGGTGTTCAGCTTATCGATGACGATGTATATAAGCTTGTTAACAGAGGACATGATGTGGCAGCTGTGGCGAATGCCACAAAGCTCTTAAGAAGATACGGAATAAAAATCTATTATCACTGGATGCCGGGACTTCCGGGTTCAAGTATCCAGAATGATTTGGAAAAATCAAAGCTTCTGTTCGATGATGAACGTTTTAAACCTGACGGGTTAAAGCTTTATCCCACAATGGTAATTGAACATACAGAAATCGAAAAATGGTGGAGAGAAGGGAAATACAAACCTTATTCCGATGATGAGATGATACATCTTATGGCGGACATTAAAGCTATGGTTCCACCGTATGTTCGAATTCCGCGTGTATTACGTGATATCCCTCCCAAGTATATTGTCGCAGGTCTTAAAGATTCAGTCAGGGATAAGATCCACGGAATCATGCTTGCCAACGGGCAGGAGTGTAAATGTATCAGATGCAGAGAATACGGTCACAGGGAGAAGAATGGTTGGAAAGCCAAGGAACCATTTTTGTCCAGATTGGATTATGATGCATCGGACGGCAAAGAGATTTTCCTTCAGTTTGTTGATGAAAATGATACACTGTTCGGTTTGCTCAGACTTCGAATAGAGAACAATCCTCCTGAGGAGTTGATAAATCCCAAAAAAACCGTTGCCATAATAAGAGAACTTCATGTATTTGGAAGTGAAGTTCCTTTAAGTGAAAAAGATCCTGACTCTCCTCAGCACAAGGGAATGGGAAGGGCACTGGTTGAAGAAGCCGAACGGATTGCGAAAGAAGAATTTAATCTTGATACGATCGCTATTCTTAGTGCCGTAGGCACAAGACCTTATTACATGGAAAGCGGATTCCATTTTTCCAATGGTTTTATGATCAAAGAATTGCAGTAAAACCATTTCGCATTTGTTTTCCTTGTTTTTACGTTCAGCCTGTTTCAGCAAATAACATTGGAGGAGTTTTACTTTGAAAGTTCTTATTTTGAATGGCAGTCCTAGGGCAAACGGAAATACTTCAGTAGCGGTTTCCGAATTAAAAAAAGAATTTGAAAAAGAAAAGATTGAGGTTGAAGTTATACAGGTCGGAAATAAGACTGTACGGGGATGTATCGCCTGCAACAGCTGTAATAAGACCGGCAAATGTATTATAGATGATATCGTCAATGAAATTGCCGTAAAATTCGAAAAAGCAGATGGCCTGATTGTTGCAAGCCCTGTTTATTATGCCTCTGCAAATGCCACTCTTGTAGCTGTTTTGCAAAGACTCTTCTACAGCACACCTTTTGATAAAACAATGAAAGTCGGGGCATCGGTCGTTGTTGCCCGACGTGGTGGTTGTTCTGCGTCTTTTGATGAACTGAACAAGTTCTTTACTATTTCAGGAATGCCTGTGGCATCCAGCGAATACTGGAATATGATTCATGGAACAGCTCCTGGTGAAGCAAATGAAGATAAAGAAGGTCTCAGAACAATGAGAGTCCTGGCCAGAAATATGGCCTTTCTCATGAAATCAATTGATCTTGGCAGGAAAGAATACGGACTTCCTGAAAAAGAACCTTGGATTTCAACCAATTTTATCAGATAAAAATATATTGAAATCGATATATTACGGAGACTAAAATACTAGATATTTATCAAAAGGAGAGAGATATGTCAGCAAATATTGATTGGGCTAATCTCGGTTTTGCCTACAGTAAGACTCCCTATCGTTTTGTATCTAACTACAAAGATAAAAAGTGGGATGATGGATGTCTTAGTGATAACGAAAATATTGTAATAAATGAATCTGCATGTGTTCTTCAGTATGCACAGACTTGTTTTGAAGGTCTGAAAGCTTATACTACTGTAGACGGAAGAATTGTTTGTTTCCGTCCTGATCTTAATGCACAGCGTATGGCACAGTCATGTGAAAGACTCAAGATGCCTGTCTTCCCTGAAGACAAATTCGTTGATGCAGTTGTTGCAACCGTAAAAGCAAATAAGGATTTTGTACCTCCTTATGGAACCGGTGCATCATTATATGTCCGACCTTATATGTTCGGCAGTGATCCGATCCTCGGTGTGAAACCTGCAAATGATTTCCAGTTCAGAATCTTCACATCACCTGTCGGTCCTTATTTCAAGGGTGGCGCAAAGCCTATTACTGTCAGAATTTCTGATTATGATCGAGCTGCACCTCATGGAACCGGTCATGTAAAGGCAGGTCTTAACTATGCAATGAGTTTATACGCTATCGTAGATGCTCATGAAAAAGGTTTTGATGAAAATATTTATCTTGATTCGGGTACCAGAACATTCATCGAGGAAACCGGTGGTGCAAACATTCTTCTTGTTACCAAAGATGGCAAGGTTATTACTCCTAAATCTCATACAATCCTTCCTTCAATCACCAGACGATCACTTATGTATGTAGCCAAGGAATACCTCGGTCTTGAAACTGAAGAAAGACAGATCAGACTTGATGAACTCACTGACATGGCAGAATGCGGTCTCTGCGGTACTGCTGCAGTTATTTCACCTGTCGGCAAGATCAATGATCATGGCAAAGAGATCTGCTTACCGTCAGGTATGAATGAAATGGGTCCTGTAATCAAGAAGCTTTATGATACATTACGCGGTATTCAGCTTGGTACTATTAAAGCTCCTGAAGGCTGGATCAAAGAAATCTGCTAATTGATATATTGCAAACCAGTTAGATAGTCATTTAATATGAAGTATGGATAGTGTCAGCTGTCCATACTTTTTTATTGCGGTGACATTATGGATGATAAAAAAGAAATACAGGAAGCTATAAGTATAGGCGAATCCGTACTGCTCCACCTGAACAGATCCCTGGAGATACTTAAAAGTGCATCCTCATGGGGAGTTTTTGACCTTATCGGAGGAGGCATCATCTCCACTGCTATCAAGCATAACAAAATGGATAATGCCGAAGAAGAATTGAATCAGGCTAAAGAAGCACTGGTTTTATATAAAGATAATCTGTCAGATATATCAGACATTGAAAGTATAAATGTACAGGTTGATTCTTTTTTGAGTGTCGCTGATTACTTCTTTGATGGTCTTGTATCAGACTGGATCGTGCAGTCCAAAATCAATGATACGATAAATAAAGTTTCTGATGCGATAAGTAAGGTTCAACAGGTCCAGAGCAGTCTTAAGAGCATGCTTTGATCAGATACAGAGTATATAAACAGTTAAAAAAACAACCTCACAAGAGGTTGTTTTTGTATATGGGTATCAGAAATAAGGTATAGAAAGTTTTGTTATTTGCTGTTACTGTCTGATGTATCAATCGGAGTCAGTAAAGCGGCAAGCATAAGCATACCTAATAATTCATTGTTCATTTTCTTTCTCCGTTATAATTCAGATACTGTAGTTGCCTGCTTTGATACCGCAATTTCAAGATTTCCGTTTCTGCATCTTAGCGTATCGATCATTTCTTTTTCTTTTGACGGATCTTTCATTGTCAGGTTATAGGTCAGTTTAAACAAACTTCCCATATTTGTTGTTTTTACTTTGATCAGATCATGTTCAGAAGTGTATTTTTCAAATACATCATCGAATACATTCGTATAATCAAGATCTTCGGGTATTGTTATTGCCACTGTCTTATACTGAAGGGAATTCTTTTTAGTTCCGAAATCAAGAGTGTTGTAAACGATACTTATAATGCACATTAGTAATGTGAAGATGAATGCAAATCCAAGATAGCCCATGCCTGCTACAAGACCGGCACCCATTGCCAGAAACAGCATTGTGATTTCTTTTGCTGAACCTGGAATCGATCTGAATCTTACCAGACTGAATGCACCTGCAACTGCTACACCTGCACCTATATTACCGTTAACCATCATTATTACGACACAAACTACAGCCGGGAGAAGTGCGAGTGTCAGAACAAAACTCTTTGTATATTTGTTTTTGTACATATATGCCAGTGCAAGAATCAATCCCAGCCCGAGTGCTGCTCCGAGACACAGAAGAAAACTTGTTACTGAGATTTCTGCAGTCTCAAATAATCCGTTGAAAAAGTTAGTTAGCATTGATGTATTCTCCTTTGATTCTCGGAAGTATCAGTGTTTTATAGGCAGTTCCGTATTTTGAAAAAGATGTTTTATAAATGTGTTCATTGGATAAAGCATGAGCCATCCACATTGGAATTCCGCCTGAACACTTAATTTCCATTATGATTTTGTCATCCGGAAGGATAGGGGTCCCGCTGTTTTCTGAATTAAGAGTTAAATCAGTCTGTCTGCACAGGATTTTTTCGTCGAAC
>JAEEGG010000924.1_pt1 | contig 83766 bp, 70 predicted proteins | sample 9134161 | NCBI WGS metagenome assembly JAEEGG01 (sample SAMN16246543, study PRJNA631951) | gut metagenome | biome: gut microbiome; feature: rumen; material: CR-attached | host: Bos | place: Iran: Karaj | collected 2018-10
ACATCACGGACCACCTGGGCAATGTCCGGTCAGTAGTCAGCAGCAGCGGCACGGTCCTGCAGAGCACGGACTACTATCCCTTCGGCCTGGCGTTCAGCGACAGCTACATCGCCAGCAACCGCTACCTCTACAACGGCAAAGAACTCGAAGACTACACCCTCGGAACGACATACCTCGGTACCCTCGACTACGGCGCAAGGCACTACGATCCAAGAATCGCAAGATGGACCGTCCCCGATCCGATGGCGGAGAAGTACTACGGCGTGAATGCGTATGGCTACTGTAAAAATGCCCCGAATGACTACATCGACCCTAATGGCCAAAATCTCATTGGCTGGCTTTTGGCTTATAAAGCGATTGCGGCTGGAATGGAACATTTCGGTAGAACATCAAAAGTTAAAACAGCAGGTTTTATTATGCAACGTCCAATTTCAGCCGTTTTAATAGGCCTACCTAATGATGAAAAAAACAATATTTCATCTGTTGCTAGCCACTACTCGATAAATATAACAAAACATGCGGAGATGAAGGAAGATTTAGATATTGGATCTCCAGCTAACGCAATGAGACATACCATATGGCAGGCGATAATTACTCGAGACTTGGGGGAAAATGTAGCAGTAAGAGTTGGGAATGCGCACGAAGGAATAGTGAATAGAAGTGATTTGATAGCAGATACCGACGTCGATCAAAAAAACAATATTATCGGTAGAACAATTGGCTTGTCTTCAAAGAAGAGTTCCAATACCGAAATTGTACGGAAGGTAATCGAGTATTATAAGGAATATGGGCTATGGGTTTTCTCTCTGCAATCAGATGGAACGTATAAACAGGAGCAGATTAAGATGACAGAGGATCAATATAAACTAGCTATTGACGAATTGCAAAAACTTAATGGGTATGGTAAAAGAAAATAGCATAGCACTTTCATTCTTGATAACAATACTTTTATTCGGCAGTTGTAATAGAGTGAATGATTGTCTGGGCATCAGTTTTCCCCGTCACAAGATTTCTCAGGCATTAAAACAAACTGTTGTCTCTGAAGATTCGGTATATGTTATTGATCTGCAAACTTTATTTGAAGAAAGAATCGACAGTGTCTTTTATTTTAACGGGCTTCTTTTATCTTCTGAAATTGCAGAAATAACAGGACTTCCCGCTGTAGAACGAGGCGCGGTAAGAACACTTCAAGATACTCAATCCAGAATAATTCTTTTTAGCGCTGGCGAGGTCTTCTATTATGAGTCATTCAGAATTTCTTTATGTTTTATAAAGCCAGAAAAATCAAATCGTGCTAAATATAGTACTTTAGTTATGGCGACAACGTATAACAATGAAGAGTTTGTTTTGGAACCTCTTTAACAAACGATCCAACCCGCCGAAGGCAGATATAGGAAGAAAAACGACGCAGGTTTCATATCACTGGTCGGATGACGGCACGGCAAAGAACTACTACTGCGGCGACTTCGTCTATGACGGCAGCCTGGCCATCGCCTACATCCTGACCCCGAACGGACAGCTGACGCGAAACTCAAGTACTGGAGCGTACACTTCGCAGTACAACATCACGGACCACCTGGGCAATGTCCGGTCAGTAGTCAGCAGCAGCGGCACAGTCCTGCAGAGCACGGACTACTATCCCTTCGGCCTGGCGTTCAGCGACAGCAACATCGCAAGCAACCGCTACCTCTACAACGGCAAAGAACTCGAGGATTATACCCTCGGCACCTCATACCTGGGGACTCTCGACTACGGCGCCCGCCACTACGATCCAAGAATTGCCCGATGGACCGTCCCCGATCCGATGGCGGAGAAGTACTATGGCGTGAATGCGTATGGCTATTGCGCCGGGAATCCGGTGATGATGGTGGATCCGGATGGAAAACATATTTGGACTATAGACCAGAATGGCGAAGTACTAAATAAGAAAAAGGATAAGACGCAAGATGCCTTTATCCTAGTAAATGCTAAAGGCGAACAAGTTGGCTCTATTTCTTTTGGATATAAAACAGTAAAGGAAGTAGAAAAGCGAGAAAAGTTAAAAGTTGGGGATACTGAAAAAAAAGTATCAACTATCCTATTATCGAGCGAAGAGGCTGGCGCAGACCTTTTTAAATTTTTGGCTGATAATTCAGACAAAGAATTTGGTTTGATTACTATGAAAAACAAGAACTCTTTAGTGATGACATCTCATGAACCAAGTAATATTCCTATTAGTCTCAAAGCAAAAGAGTTGGATCGAAAATGGGAGACCCGGGTACTTAAGATTATTCATAATCATCCCCATAATACACCTCCATCAGGTTATGATCGAAATGACGCGGGAAGAGGAGATAAAGCAGGCGTAGGACTTGTTAAAAATGCAGACCATTATGTATATCAACCGAGTATGAGTTTATTAATATACTATGACAACAATGGAATAAAACCCCCTATACGATGGGAGACAGTGTTTCCTAATTCCGTTAAGAGATAACATTTTTAATATGCAAAAGAATCCATTATCTATAGTTATACTATTATCTATCGTTTTCAGTTTAAGCCTTTCTTGCGAGAGAAACACCTATGCTGACCCGCTCAATAATATTGAATTAACTGATTTTACAAAAGCTTTGATCTCTTTGTATTTACGAGATTCAATAGTTCAGGGAGACATTAATTATTATAATGAAATAACCTTAATCAATTATCCTTCGGACGCTGTTAGTTATTTGTCTTTGTGGGCAAATGATTGTGAGCAATATAAACGGGATTGTTATGAAAGCTATGTCGGAGATGGAGTTGAATACAGAGGTAAAACCTCTTATTCAGGCTATTCAATACGTGTTTTTGGAGCAGAGGATTCCCGTTTCTTTTCTGTTATCTCAGACGCGCCCAAACAAGGCCGTTGTGTTATCAATTGTTATGAATACGATCCTTTGGAGTTACAACTATGTATCGATCTGGATAACATCTTATATAAGAACAGGACTTTTTTCATCACACTAGATAGAGACATATCTGAAATAGATAGTCTCGTGATTCATTATTTAGCAAGAGATGATCGTCTGTGAGGACGTAGCCGAAACCAATAGAAGTACCCGTACAATACCGTAACGCAATCGAGCGATGAACGCTGCGTTTTCGTTTTATAGGCTTCGCAAGCAAAGATCACTAGAGGAGAGATTCCCGTCACTGCTACAGGAAGAGCTGACAAGTAGAAACACGGTGACGGACACCTATCACTGGTCGGCTGATGGGACGATGCAGAACTACTACTGCGGCGACTTCGTCTATGACGGAAGTCTGGCCGTCGCCTACATCCTGACCCCGAACGGACAGCTGACGCGAAACCCAAGTACTGGAGCGTACACTTCGCAGTACAACATCACGGACCACCTGGGCAATGTCCGGTCAGTAGTCAGCAGCAGCGGCACGGTCCTGCAGAGCACGGACTACTATCCCTTCGGCCTGGCGTTCAGCGACAGCAACATCGCCAGCAACCGCTACCTCTACAACGGCAAAGAACTCGAGGACTACACCCTCGGCACCGCATACCTCGGCACCCTCGACTACGGCGCAAGGCACTACGATCCAAGAATTGCCCGATGGACTGTCCCCGACCCGATGGCGGAGAAGTACTATGGCGTGAATGCGTATGGCTATTGCGCGGGGAATCCGGTGATGATGGTGGATACGAATGGGAAGGAGTGGCGCGATTCAAAGGGAAATAAGATCGTAGACCATAGTAATATTCATGTGTATATTTTTTATGACCCTAAATCATTTAAACGCCAATCAAATAAAATGTATCACGACGCGGTAGTTAAATACGGCGAAAGGAGTGTAGCTATGAGCGATGTTACAACAGTTCAAGAATTTGCACAAGACTGGGGAAATATGGATAGCAATGATATTCTTGAGGTTAATTTGAATTATCATGGGTCAAATCAGGCAATTCATTTAGATAAGGATAATTTACAATACATTACTTCAACTGGAGATGGAAAAACAAATGTGTTAGGGAATCCAGCATGGAATGTTCAAGACTTGCCAGCACCAACAGGAGATATCAGTCACGCGCAACTGAATTTGAATACATGCAAATCAAATAGCAAAACACAACACGAATTAAAAGGTAGCAGGCAAACCTTAATGGAGGCCTTTTTTAACTCATTCGATTTCAAAACCGTACGTGGCACTTCTCATGGAGTTAGTTACGATAGAATAGACAAAAAACCGTTTCCTGGCCATTCTTGGATGCGTAGAACATGGGATTATTTATGGAGACCCTCTTACCAGAGGAACTCTGGGGTTGGATTACCTTCAAAATAAGCGATCACATGAAAAAGATACCATTATATATCGTGTTCTGCTTTTTGTTATTAGGAGTTACTATCCTTTTTTTCTTTTTCCCGAGAAAAGTATCCTTTGAATTGACTAAGCAAATCGAAAAACCCCGTATCGAGTTCGATTACTCTTATTACGGGTGGTTGAATTATGTAGCTGAAAAAGAAAGGCTTTTCTTTTACTTGTACGAATACTATAACTCACCCAAATATTCGTACAATATGAATGGTTTAGGCTATGATTCTCTCTATGTTGAAAATCTTTCTAAAGACTTGGACTTTATAAATAGCGATTATCTGATAACCTATCAAAGAAAACTTTCAAAGCTACATCATTCACCTTATTTAACGATTTTAAAAGATGGCTTATATGATTATGATAAAAGAATACCTTTAATACCAACTTGGGACAAAGAAGTGACGGATAGTTTGTATATATATAGGATTAAAAAGAATAATAGGTTCAGAGCCCCGGGACCTTGATTATTTAAAGAACATGCGCTGAGCTATTATGGATCACTTTTGGATTTCTATACGACTATTTTTTATTTCGGTAGCGCCAGAACCAACTTATTCCGGCTTCCCTGGCGAGCGTCTCTACGTGGTATAGGTCGCCGATATACACCAGCGCTTCCGACGCCAGCTTGTTGTCTTCGCTCATAGCCTCAGTGAACTTGCGTCTGGCATGGGCCCAGCAGCCGGGCATGGTTTTGTCCTCCAGGCCGTCGAAGTAATCGTACACCTCGTAGCCGTCACTTTGGATGGCTCCGCTGTAGTCCTTCAGCAGGTTCATCGCCGTCCGCGTGCTGCGGGAGCCCAGGTCGTAGATAGTATCAAATAGTGTGTCCGTATAGGTTGAAAAGATAATAAGTGCTGTGTCGCCAATTTGGCGCACGGGAATCCGTCATTGAGGGCGCTTGGAGGCCGATGGACGTGCACCTGCAGCCGAAATCGGGCTATGGAGCACATCTGCATAGCGGATAGCCACGCCAGAGCAGGGTTGCTGTGCGCCAGCTTGGCGAGACAGGCCGCCGCCGTTCGACTTCGACTTCGCCGTTCGAGTTCGACTTCGACAAAGTCTGATCATTTTTTTCGCCAAAGTGCGCGCACACAAAGCTGTCCAGAGGCCTTATAGCCGAGGAGAGGTGCGCGCACCGGCCTTAAAGCTGCAGGTGCGCGCAGTAAAAGCGTGTCTTACGATGTCTATGGCCGGTCAGCCGCGCGCACTTTGGCGAAAGGCGTCGGTCGCCGCTCTTCTGGCCGCGAACAGGATGAGTGCGCCGCTAACCGCACAGTTCTCCCATCCTGCTCGCGTCCACGAAATGGGATAAAATGAACGGACCGTAAAGAATTGCCGCTCGGCGATACCTTTGTTTGGATTATCGCGGAATATAATGTATATTTGGAAGAATCAAAATTCCAGACGCTTATGGAACCGCAGCATCTACTAACCATCCTCGCGCTGTCGCCGCAGGCGTCGTCGCTGCACGACGCGGTGAACTATCCGGTGGACGGGAAAGTGCGCGGCCTGGCGTTCAGCGACAGCAACATCGCCAGCAACCGCTACCTCTACAACGGCAAAGAACTCGAAGACTACACCCTCGGCACCTCATACCTCGGCACTCTCGACTACGGCGCAAGACACTACGATCCAAGAATCGCAAGATGGACCGTCCCCGATCCGATGGCTGAGAAATACTATGGCGTGAATGCGTATGGCTATTGCGCGGGGAATCCGGTGATGTTTTTGATGTTGATGGAAGAGTGTTTACTAGGAAAAAGATTGGGAATACCATCTATATCCAAGCAAATTACTATGTCAAGACCGATCTTGAGATGAGGTCAGCAAAGCAAGCCACGAACATATGGAATCAAAGACAAGACTATTATGTGAGTAGCTCAGGCGAAAAATTTAAAATTGTATATTCTTTATCTGTGACTAATAGCTTAAAGCACAAACCTATTAATAGATATGCAATTGTAGGTATTTCCTCATTGAATGTTGCCGGCAATACATTAAACCAGCAAGATATAAGTGTTCGAGCTGATTATGCTGAAGAAAATCCTCAAACGGGGAAGATTAGTTCTACTGGCGCCCACGAAATTGGACATACTCTAGGCATGCACCATGTTGAATCAGGGATTATGTCAGAAACGCAAGATGATAATAGAAAGAATGAGGTGGAACAGAAGAATATAGAAGAAATGCTTGCTTCTACTGCGGGGATTGACATTAAGCTTACTTTCTTCGAAAGAATACAAGATTTTTTCTTCCGACTGTTTGATAAGTAATAGCAAGGAATATGACTCGACTGAAGTTATTTATACTTATTATCGCTATCGCAGGTTGTCGTTCTGAAAAGACAGAAAAGTGTCTTGAGCCCTATAGGGCCCTCCCTTTCTCTATATTGTCAAACAGGCATTTATCTACGTCAAATCCTACGTTTGTTTTCTATTATAATTCAGAAACTGTAGATCGGGGATTGTATCTGTGTGCAGATAGTACAAAACAACTGATCCCGATTGAAGACGGAGATTTCTATTATAGGGTATTTGCTCCGTATATGTCAGATATTTTGTTTTTTAACGATTCGCTTATTTGCTTTAAGAGCAAAGAAGAAAAAGATTATTTTTGGGGAATCAAATATATTTGGCAATATGAGAGTTTACCTATTCTGGATTCTTTACCGGAAGACTTTGACAACATCATTTATTGCACGGATCGCTACTATAAGCAATTTCTAACTATTGCCATACCGGAGGACCAGGCCAAACAGGCAAAGGCGATCTGCCATTTTAGCCTAAATAAAATGAATCAACAATGGCGACATTTCTTTGAAACAAGAGATACGGCAACACGGAATCTCTTAACCGCTTTCCAAGATGAAAAGGTGGAGTTACCTTCAGACATATTTGTTAGAACAATTAACTTGGCTCATAACAATCAACTCGCTGTTGCACTCGATACGACGGTTTCTTATATAATTATGGATAGTTTATACATTCTGAAGAGTCCGAAGAACCGTAAAGAGTTTTTGTTTTCCAAAAGCCAAGTAATGAAGCTAATAGATTACCCATTTTTTGAAAAAGGCATGAACTGTTACGCGGTTGAACTAAAATCGGACGTATCTCTTGCGGCTGTTTCCAATAGGGTATACCAGCGTGATAATGGAAGTATTTACGAAGTCCCAGATACTTTTAACCAGCGAATATTTAATGTAGTCATGGAGCAGGATACACTTGGCCACGGGTATAGTCTATCTGTTCGACTAGATACGGAGATAAAAGATAGAATCCAGTCCTTGCCGATACAGACAAGCCGTAATGATGCCGAAACATCCTCTTGCTGGAACATTGATTCGATCTTTTTGCAGGGGAACCGGCTGATAAAAGAATGGTTGGACTTCAATCAGAATAATGGCGATGTGGAGTTAAAAGAAACGATGAAACAACTATAAATAGATGGACACTGCCGAGACGCCGGCGGCTGGAAGAAATCTCGCACTGTGGGTGAAACAATTTATCCGGGTTTCCGTATAATTAAATGCCGCGATCATTGGCGGCACTTGATTTTTTTATATGCGTCAGTTAAAGATTACCAAATCGATCACCAACCGTGAGAGTGCATCGCTTGACAAGTATCTTCAGGAAATCGGTCGTGAAGAATTAATTACCGTCGAAGAGGAAGTGGAACTCGCCCAGCGGATCAAGAAGGGCGACCAGGAAGCTCTCGATAAACTTACCCGTGCGAATCTGCGATTCGTCGTATCTGTCGCCAAACAGTACCAGAACCAGGGCATCAGCCTGCCGGACCTCATCAACGAAGGAAACCTCGGCCTGATCAAGGCCGCCGAAAAGTTCGACGAGACCCGTGGTTTCAAGTTCATCTCCTATGCCGTATGGTGGATCCGCCAGTCGATTCTGCAGGCCCTGGCCGAGCAGAGCCGCATCGTGCGCCTGCCGCTCAACCAGGTGGGTTCGCTCAACAAGATCAACAAGGCCCTCTCGCAGTTCGAGCAGCAGTACGAGCGCCAGCCGTCGCCCGACGAACTGGCCGATATGCTTGAGATTCCCCGCGAGAAGATTGCCGATACCCTCCGCGTCAGCGGCCGCCACGTTTCCGTGGACGCCCCGTTCGTGGACGGCGAAGACAACAGCCTGCTCGACGTGCTGGTCAACAATGACTCGCCGAACGCCGACAAAGGCCTGGTCAACGAATCGCTCAACACCGAGATCGAACGCGCCCTTTCCACGCTGACGGAACGGGAGCGCGACATCGTGAAATATTTCTTCGGCATCGGCTGCCAGGAAATGACCCTTGAAGAGATTGGCGAAAAGTTCGGTCTCACGCGGGAACGGGTCCGCCAGATCAAAGAGAAGGCCATCCGTCGTTTGCGCCACAGCGCCCGCAGCAAGCTGCTCAAAGGCTATCTGGGCTAATCCCGCGCGGCTATGGACGGCTTTTGGACATCCATCGGCAATGGCATTGCCGCTTTCAGTGATTTCATCTGCGGCTATCCGCTGTTTTTCCTGCTGATCGGCGGCGGCCTTTTTTTCCTGTTCTACTCGAAGTTCGCGCCGCTTCGCTATTACGGGCGGGCCATCGGGGCGCTGCGGATGAAGGATGATTCGGCAGCCGGCCAGATTTCCTCGTTTGAAGCGCTGACCAGCGCGATCGCTGCGACCGTCGGCATGGGCAACATTGCCGGCGTGGCCGTGGCGCTTTCCATCGGCGGCCCCGGCGCCATCTTCTGGATGTGGGTGAGTGCTGTCGTGGGCATGGCCACGAAGTTCTTCGAAGGGACGGTTGCCGTGATGTACAAAGGAAAGGATGATGCCGGCGAGACGCAGGGCGGTCCGATGTACATGATTATGGAGGGCCTCGGCCGGAAATGGAAGCCGATGGCGGTGTTCTTTTCTATTTTTGGCTTGTTCGGCACGCTCTGCATCATGCAGTCGAACCAGTTGACCGAATCGATCACGACGCTTTTTGTCGCACCGGAGCAGAATACGGCGCTGCTTCGTCTGTTCATCGGTCTCGCCATCACCGCCATTGTCGCCTTTGTCGTCATCGGTGGCATCCAGCGCATCTCGAAGATTGCCACCAAGCTCGTTCCTACGATGGTGGCGTTGTATTTCCTGCTGGTGATTTTCATTCTGATCCGGCACGCCTCCTTTGTCCCCGGTGTCATCCGTGACATTTTTGTCGGCGCGTTTACGCCGCGGGGGGCGCTCGGCGGCGGTATCGGCTCGATCATCATGATTGCCTTGACGGGCGTGCGTCGTGCCGCGCTGGTCAACGAGGCGGGCGTCGGTACGGCTTCGATGATGCATGGCGCTTCCAGGAACAGCGAGCCGGTCCGCGAAGGGCTGGTGGCGATGATCGGCCCTTCCATCGACTCGGGGCTGGTCTGCACGCTGACGGCGCTGGCGATCCTGATCGGCGCGGCCATCGATCCTTCCATCATGCCGGCCGGTTCCGGGATGGGCTCCATGGAGGGCCTCAAGTTCGCGCTCAACGCCTTCAATGCGGCGATTCCCGGCGTGGGGGGGTATCTGTTGTTCGTAATGGTGATCCTCTTTGCCTTCAGCACGATGTTCTCCTATTCTTATTATGGTCAAAAGTGTACCGGCTTCCTCTTCGGGGCCCGGTATTCGAAATATTACAACTATTTCTTCCTGGCGATGCTCATCGTGGCCGCTGTCATCCCGCTCAAAGTGGCTGTCAGTATGATTGACGCCGCCTATGCCCTGATGGCTTTCCCGACGATGCTCACGCTCTTCCTGCTGGCCCCGAAAGCCCGCAAGGAGATGGATAATTATTTCTCTAAAACGAAAAAAGAACGTTCATGAATCCGCTTGATTATATTGCTGCTGCGGCGACGCGCTGTGTCGCGGCACTTTATGCTGTTGAACCCGCGCCCGGACTGATCCAGGTCCAGCCGACCCGCAAGGAATTTGAAGGGGATGTGACCCTGGTCGTATTTCCGTTGCTGAAGACCAGCCGCAAGGCCCCCGAGGCAACGGCCAACGAGATGGGAGCCTGGCTGCAGGAAAACGATCCGCATGTCGCCGGGTTCGGTGTCGTCAAGGGCTTTCTCAATATCAAGCTCTCCGCCGCCTATTGGGCCGACTCGCTGGCGGAAATTGCGGCGCAGCCCGATTTCGGGCAGCTCCCCGCTTCGGGCAAGACTGTGATGGTGGAATTCTCCAGCCCGAACACCAACAAGCCGCTCCATCTGGGACATATCCGCAACAACCTGCTGGGCTGGTCGGTGAGTCAGCTGCTCGCTGCCTGCGGCCACAAAGTGCTGAAGGTGAATCTGGTCAACGACCGTGGCATCCACATCTGCAAGTCGATGCTGGCCTGGCTCAAATGCGGAAACGGGGAAACCCCGGAAAGTTCCGGCAAGAAGGGCGACCATCTCGTGGGCGACTATTATGTGAAATTCAACGACTTGCTGAAGGCGGAAGTCGCGCAGCTGGTTGCCGGCGGCATGCCACAGGAAGAAGCGGAGAAGAATGCACCGATCCTCCAGGAGGCGCAGGCCATGCTCGTCAAGTGGGAGCAGGGCGATCCGGAGGTCCGCGCGCTGTGGGAGAAGATGAATGGCTGGGTCTATGCCGGCTTTGACGAGACCTATCGCCGGCTCGGCATCTCCTTTGACCGTATCTACTACGAGTCGCAGACGTATAAAGATGGTAAGGCGTTGGTAGAGGAAGGGCTCGCGAAGGGCGTGCTCTATCGCCGCGACGACGGCTCCGTGTGGTGTGACCTGACAGCCGACGGCCTTGACGAGAAGCTGCTGCTCCGCAAGGACGGCACCTCCGTCTATATGACGCAGGACCTGGGTACCGCCAAGCAGCGCTACGACGAATACCATTTCGATGAGATCATCTATGTCGTGGGCAATGAGCAGAACTACCATTTCCAGGTTTTGAAACTCATCCTCAGCAAGCTCGGCTTCGCCTGGTCCGACGCCATCTACCACATGTCTTATGGCATGGTGGAACTTCCCGAGGGCAAGATGAAGTCGCGTGAGGGCACGGTGGTCGATGCCGACGACCTGCTCGACAAGATGTACGCCACGGCGAAGGAGACATCATTGGAGCTGGGCAAACTGGAAGGCATGTCGGACGATGAGCAGGACTGCCTCTTCCGGATGCTTTCGCTGGGTGCCTTGAAGTATTTCATCCTCAAAGTCGATCCGCGCAAGACCATGCTCTTCGACCCGAAGGAATCCATCGACTTCAACGGCAACACCGGCCCGTTCATCCAGTACACGCATGCGCGCATCTGCTCGATTCTCCGCAAGGCTTCCGAGGCGGGCTATAAGCCGGCGGTCACCGGCTCCGTGCTGCTTCCCAAGGAAGAGTCCATCGTCCAGATCCTGAGCGGCTATCCCGACAAGATCCGCGAGGCAGGTGCCGCCCATTCGCCGGCCCTGGTGGCCAATTTCGCCTATGACCTGGCCAAGGAGTTCAACCAGTACTATCACGACACGCAGATCCTGCGCGAGGAAGATGCGGCGGCCCGCGACCAGCGCCTCTGCCTGATATCGGTCATCGCCCGCACCCTCCGCCACGCCATGAACATCCTCGGCATCGCCTTGCCGGAGCGTATGTAGCTTTGCGCTCCGGTATGAAACACGATCAACTTTTCGGACATCTGGCAGTAGCCGGAGCATACACGATTTTCGGACTGAACCTCGTGTTCTGCAAGGATATCGCCAATTCCGACGTGCTTTCTCCGATGTTGCTCTTCACCTTGCGGGCCATCGGCGCGGCGGCGCTTTTCTGGTTGCTGTCGCTGTTCCAGCCGAAAGAACCTGTAGCCCGGAAAGACATCGGCCTGATTGTCCTGGCTTCGCTGGTCGGACTCTTCGTACCCCAGCTGACCTTCCTGAAGGCCATCACGATCTCGGCCACCATCGACGCTTCTGTCATGCATACCCTTTCGCCGATCTTCACGATGTTTTTCGCCTTTTTCTTCCTGAAAGAACCCATCACGTGGAAAAAGGCCTTGGGCGTTGCCGTGAGTTTCGGCGGTGTGCTGCTGCTGATCTTCAATTCGGTCCATGCGGAAGGTGCCGTCTCGAAAACCGAACCCCTCGGATTCGTCCTGCTGGTGTTGAACAGTCTGAGTTTTGCGCTCTATCTCGGCGCGTTCCGGAAACTGATTGCCCGCTACAGCGTCGTGACCTTCATGAAGTGGACCTTCCTCTTTTCCCTGATCCTGTCGCTGCCGTTTTCCGGCCAGGAGCTGGTGACCGCCGATTATGCCGCTATCCCGCATAACGTCATCTGGGAGATCCTCTTCCTCATCTTCTTCGCCACCTTCGTGGCGTATTTCCTCATCCCTTACGGCCAGAAACGCATCCGCCCGACCCTGGTAAGCATGTACAGCTACCTGCAGCCGATCATTGCCGCCGTCATCAGCATCATCACCGGACTCGACGTCCTCAACTGGCAGAAACTGGTTGCCACGCTGCTGGTCTTCGGCGGTGTCTTCCTCGTTATCCGTTCCCGCGCCGCTGCCTCATGAGTCCTTTCCTGCCGACATCGAAGAAAGAAGTGGAAGCGCTGGGCTGGGACCAGCTCGACGTCATCCTGTTCATGGGCGACGCTTACGTCGATCACCCTTCGTTCGGCGTGTCGGTGATTGCGCGGGTGCTGGAGGCCAAGGGCTACAAAGTGGCTGTCGTGCCGCAGCCCAACTGGCGCGACGACCTGCGGGATTTCCGCAAGTTGGGCCGTCCGCGCCTTTTCTTCGGCGTTGGAGCCGGCGCGATGGACTCCATGGTCAACCGTTATACAGCGGCCAAGCGCCTGCGCAGCAATGATGCCTATACACCGGATGGCCGCCCGGACGCCCGCCCCGACCGGACAACTGTCGTTTATACGAGAATCCTCAAGCAACTCTGGCCCGATGTCCCCGTCGTAATCGGCGGCATCGAAGCGTCGCTGCGGCGTGAGCCGCACTACGATTACTGGGATGACTGCATGAAGCCTTCGATTCTCGAGGAGAGCGGCGCTGACATCCTGATTGCCGGAATGGGGGAGAAGCCTATCATCCAGGTGGCTGAGGCCTATGAGAACGGTACGGCCGGCCAGCTGCCGCGCATCCTGATGGGCCCGCCGCTGACTACCGAAGAACTGGACTGGGTCTATGAACTGCCCTTTACCCGCCTGCCGCATCCCCGCTACAAGGGGAAACGCATCCCGGCGTACGACATGATCAAGTTCTCGATCACGACACACCGCGGTTGCTTCGGCGGCTGCAATTTCTGCGCGATCACCGCCCACCAGGGCAAGGAGATCCAGTCGCGCAGCGAGGCCTCGATCCTGCGCGAGGTAGAGGCGCTGACCCGGCATCCCGAGTTCAAGGGTACCATCTCCGACCTGGGCGCACCTTCCGCGAATATGTACCGCATGGGCGGTATCGACAAGTCGCTGTGCGCGAAATGCAAACGGCCCGCCTGCCTCTTCCCGAACCGCTGCCGCAACCTGAACCACGACCATACGCCTTTGCTGCAGTTGTATGAAAAGGTGCTTAGAGTGCCGGGTGTCAAACACGTGTTCGTGAGCAGCGGCATCCGCTACGACCTTTTCCTGGATGAAAACGGATTCCTCTCGGAGGACGGCCGCCGCTATTTCGAGCAGCTTGTGACGCGGCATACCAGCGGGCGGCTCAAGGTCGCGCCTGAACATACCGAGGACCATGTGCTGCAGGCCATGGGCAAACCCTCGTTCAAACTCTTCGAACGCCTCGAGAAAGAGTTCTGCAAGCTGATCCGGCAGAAAGGGCTCAACTACGAGATCATCCCGTATTTCATCTCGGCCCATCCGGGCTGCACGATGCAGGATATGGAAGCGCTCTCCAGACACCCGGCCCTGCGTGGGGTCCGCACCGAACAGGTGCAGGATTTCACGCCGACGCCCATGACCGTTTCGACGGAAATGTTCCATACCGGAAAGGATCCCCGCACGGGGAAAAGGATCTTTGTAGAACGGGACATTGCCAAAAAACAACGCCAAAAGTCTTTTTTCTTCAAGAAACGCTGATTTTTTTTGTCGGTACGAAAAAATCTCCTATACTTGCACAACCAAATTTATACGGACTATGGCAGGACAAAACATCCCCAAGAAAAGGGCTGTGATCAGCTACGATAACATGTCGGAAGAGTTGAAGGACGCTTTCCGCGAGAAATATCCCCATGGCTATGCCGATTATATGGGGGATATCTTCAAAGTGGACAAACCGGACGGCACTTCTTTCTATGCCGTAACTCTGGAAATCCCTGATGCCCTTTACTTGGTCAAGATCAAGGTGAAGGTGGATGATTACGAAGATGCTGAAGAAGTTTTCAAGAGCGAGGACGGAGATGATGGAGATGATGGAGAAGGCGGAAGCTTCCCGGCATCGGACGATGATATCGCCGCGGCCGAGGCTGCCTCGGAGGAAGGTGACGACTGACCGGCCCAGATTCCTGTCCGATAAAACCAAGCTGCTGCTCCTTGCAGTGTTGGTCGGTTTGTTGTGCGGCTGTGCGGCAATCCTGCTCAAAACGCTGATTTTCTGGATACAGACCGGATTGACATCCTGGTTCAAGGGCCCTGTTGACGGGCTCCTGCTGCTTCTCTATCCCGGTATAGGCATGCTGTTGTCGATGCTCTTTGTGCGCTACATCCTGAAAGACGATATCAGTCACGGCGTCACGAAAGTGCTGCAGGCGGTTTCCAAGCACGAATCGAACATCAAGGCACATAACATGTGGTCTTCGATTGCAGCCAGTTCCGTCACGATCGGTTTTGGCGGCAGCGTCGGGGCCGAGGCCCCGATCGTCTATTCCGGCGCTGCCATCGGTTCGACGGTGGCCCGTTGGGCGGGCTTGTCCTATAAGGATATGACGATGCTGCTGGGATGCGGGGCCGCAGCTGCCATTGCCGGTATCTTCAAGGCTCCGCTCGCCGGTGTCCTGTTTACGTTGGAGATCCTTCTCTTCAACATGTCGATGAATGCCATCCTGCCGCTGCTCCTCTCCTCGGTTACGGCGACGGTGGTCACATACATCTTCATGGGGAATGACGTGCAGTTTGCCGGCTCGATTGAAGCTTTCCGCCTGGGCAACATTCCGTTCTATCTGCTGCTCGGCATCTTCTGCGGATTCATGTCCCTCTATTTCATCCGGGTCACGCTGAAAGTGGAAGACCGGATGCGGCATCTCCGCAATCCCTTCTGGCGCTGGGTCCTGTGCGCAGCGCTGCTGGGTATCCTGATCTTCCTTTTCCCGCCGCTTTACGGAGAGGGGTATCAGTCCTTGTCCCTGATGCTCAACAATAATCCGGGCGCCATTTCCCGTACCATTTTCGGGGACTGGCTGACCGCGAGCCCTTGGCTCTTCCTGTTGTATTTTGCAGCGATTCTGCTGTTCAAGGTCTTTGCCACGGCTTTTACCAATGCTGGCGGCGGCGTGGGCGGCACCTTCGGCCCGACGCTTGTCAGCGGCGGCCTGGCCGGTTTCGTCATCGCCCGCCTCATCAACCTGTCGGGTATCGCGCTGGTACCGGAGGCCAATTTCGTGCTGGTGGGCATGGGCGGCCTGATGGCCGGTGTGATGCAGGCCCCGATGACAGCCATCTTCCTGATTGCTGAGATTACAGGCGGTTATGAATTGCTGATTCCGCTGATCGTGACATCCTCCATCAGCTATGGGACCATCCGGTTTTTCGAAAAATATTCCATCTATACCAAGCGCATCGCAGCCCAAGGCGAACTGCTCACGCACGACAGTGACCAGGCGGTCCTCACGCTGCTCAAGACGCAGGACCTGGTGGAGCACGATTTTACGCCCATCCTGTATGACAGCACGCTGGGCGACTTGGTGCAGGCTATCTCGACTTCGCGGCGCAACCTGTTTCCTGTGCTTGATGCCCAAGGCCGTTTCCAAGGCGTGGTCACCCTCGACGATGTCCGCGAGATGATGTTCGACCGCAGCCGCTACGACAATGTGAAGATCTACACGCTCATGAAGAGTTCGCCCGCCTTCGTCTATCTCGACGAACGGATGACCAGCGTGATGAACAAATTCGAAGCGACACAGGCCTGGAACCTTCCGGTCCTGGACGACGAAAACAAATACCTGGGTTTTGTGTCGAAGAGCAAGATATTCTCCTCGTACCGCGACCAGCTAAAAGCCGTATCCAATGAATAAACTGTACACGGATCATATCGCCGGCCAGCTCGCCGTAGCTGCCTGGCAGGTGGAGCATTGTATCGATCTTTTTGAAGAAGGGGCGACTGTCCCCTTTATCAGCCGTTATCGCAAGGAGCGGACGGGCGCTATGGACGAGCTGCAGGTCGCAGCGGTCCGCCATTATTGGCTCCGCTTCACGGAATTGGAGAAACGCAAGGCCGCCATCCTCGCCAGCATCGAAGAACAGGGCAAGTTGACGGATGATCTCCGCCATGCCATTGAGAACGAGGTGGATGCACAAACAGTAGAGGACCTTTATCTGCCGTACCGGCCGAAGCGGCGCACGCGGGCTTCCGTGGCGCGCGAAAAAGGGTATGAGCCCCTGGCGCTCAAGTTGTGGAATATGGAACTTGATCATCCGGAACGCGAGTCGGAAGAGGCTTTGGCCGGTGCGCGCGACATCATTGCCGAGATGGTGGCGGAGAGCCAGCCTGTCCGGGCCCAGCTGCGCGACCTTTACACGCGCTGGGGTACTGTCGCATCCCATGTTTCCCGCGGCAAGGAAGACGATGCGGAGGCGCAGAACTACCAGAATTATTTCGATTTTGCGCAGAGGCTCGACCGGATTCCCTCGCACCGGCTCCTGGCCATGCTCCGGGCCCGAACCCAAGGGTATGTCAGTGTAAAAGTGGAAGTCAATCCCGAACACGCGCTGGAGCGCATCGACCGCAAGGTCTATGAGAAGAAGCGCCGGCCCACGCCTGCATGCCGGGCTCAGGTCGATGCGGCCGTTGAGGATGCCTACAAGCGGCTCCTGCATCCGTCCATTGAGAACGAGGTGCTGGCCCAGGCCAAGGAAAAGGCGGATATCGAAGCGATCCGCGTGTTTGGAGAAAACCTGCGCGAATTGCTCCTCGCCCCGCCGGTGGGACAGAAACGCACCCTGGCCATCGATCCGGGTTTCCGTACGGGCTGCAAGGTGGTCTGCCTGGATGCGCAAGGGACGTTGCTGCACAACGATACCATCTATCCCCATCCTCCGGTGAATGAAAAGATGGCGGCGATGCGCAAGATTTCGGCGCTTGTGGAAGCCTACAAGATCGAGGTGATAGCCATCGGCAACGGAACGGCCGGTCGGGAGACGGAGGCTTTTATCAAGAAAGTCGCCCTTCCTGAAGGAGTCCGGGTCTATTCGGTCAGTGAGGACGGAGCTTCGGTCTATTCGGCTTCGGAGGTGGCCCGCGAAGAGTTTCCGGACTATGATGTGACGGTCCGCGGCGCAGTCTCCATCGGCCGCAGGCTGATGGATCCGCTTGCGGAACTGGTGAAGATCGATCCGAAGAGCATCGGGGTGGGGCAGTATCAGCATGACGTGGACCAGGCCTTGCTGAAGGAACGGCTTGATGAGACGGTGGAAAGTTGTGTCAACCGGGTGGGCATCAATCTCAATACAGCCAGCAACTGGCTGCTGCGCTATGTTTCGGGCATCGGACCGGTCCTGGCGCGCAATATCGTGGATTACCGGACGGAAAACGGTCCCTTCGGTTCTCGTGATGAATTGTTGAATGTTAAACGCTTGGGCGCGAAAGTCTTTGAGCAGTGCGCCGGTTTCCTGCGGATTCCCGATGCGGCCAACCCGCTCGACAATACGGCCGTCCATCCGGAGCGCTATGCCCTGGTGGAACGGATGGCCGCCGATGCGGGCGTTCCGGTCGGATCGTTCATCGCGGATGCGCAGATCCGGGCTAAAGTGGACCTGAAGCGCTATGTGTCCGGTGACGTGGGCATGCCTACGCTCACCGACATGATGGCCGAGATTGCCAAACGCGGCCGCGATCCGCGCGGCTCGATCCATGTGTTCGAATTCTCACAGGAGATCCAGTCGATCGAGGATGTGCAGGTGGGCATGATCCTGCCCTGCATCGTGACCAATGTGACGGCCTTCGGAGCCTTCGTGGATATCGGTATCCACGAACACGGGCTGATCCACGTGTCGCAGATGGGTGACAAGTATGTGTCCGACCCGTCCAAAGTGTTGAAAGTCCACCAGCAACTTGAAGCACGCGTCATCAGCGTGGATCTGGACCGGCAACGGATCGGGCTTTCGTTGAAAGGATTGAATCAAAAATGAAGGAATGATGAAAGGTAGAAAGATTTGGATCGCTGCGCTCATCGCAGCGATTCTTGTGCTGCCGGCCCGGGAAGCCGCGGCACAGAAGAAATGTACCATCAGCGGTTACATGACCGACGCTTCGTCGGGTGAATCGCTGATCAGTGCGGCCCTGGTCGAACAGCAGTCCGGACAGGGAACCGTGACCAACAATTACGGCTACTATACGTTGACGCTGCCGGCCGGCGAAGTGGCGCTGGAGTTCTCCTATATCGGGTATGAAACGGTGGCGATGTCGCTGCAGCTGGTTCGCGACACCGTCCTCCATGTCGCCCTCAAACCCTCGGCGGAGTTCCTGCAAGGGGCCTCCGTGACCGCTTCCCGTTCGGAAATCGGCGTCCGCGGAACCCAGATGAGTGCCATCGAGATACCGGTTCACCAGATCAAGCATGTGCCCGCCCTGGCGGGTGAGGTCGATGTCATCAAGGCCATCCAGCTGCTGCCGGGCGTGCAGTCGGGAACCGAAGGCTCCGCCGGGCTCTATGTCCGCGGTGGCGGGCCCGATGAGAACCTGCTGCTGCTCGACGGGGTTCCCATCTACAATGTCAACCACATGATGGGTTTCTTTTCGGTCTTCAATGCCGATGCTATCAAGAACGTGACCCTCTACAAAGGCAGTTTCCCCGCCCGTTTCGGGAGCCGCATCTCCAGCATCCTGGATGTCCGGATGAAGGACGGCAATGACAGGGAATACCATGGAAGTGCCTCTCTCGGCCTGCTTTCGGCCAAGTTCCAGGTTGAGGGCCCGATCATCAAAGGCAAGACTACGTTCAATGTGTCAGCCCGGCGCACCTACTACGACATCCTGTCTCAGCCGCTGATCGCCTATTACCAGCGTCACTGGGGCGATGGCGAGCGGGGAACAGGCGGCTACTATTTCTATGACGTCAATGCCAAGCTGACCCATACTTTTTCCAACCGCGACAAGTTGTATGTCAGTTATTATATGGGCGATGACAGGGTGTATGCCCGGATCAAGACCAGCGACGAGCTGTATTCCAACCAGTTGAAGCTGGGCTGGAACTGGGGCAACATCGTGGCCTCCGCGCGTTGGAACCACGTGTTCAACCCGCGCCTTTTCGTCAATGCGACCCTCAATTATACGCAGTACCGCCACAGTCTGGACGTCAGTGGCAAGGAATCGTATGCGGGAGGAACGGACGGCTTTGCTATGTCCGTGGCCTATCACTCCCTGATCAACGACATTTCGGCAGCGGCGGACTTTGAGTATAATCCGTCGCCGGCACACGACATCCGTTTTGGTGCCACTTATATCCGGCATACTTTCAAGCCGTCGATTACGACGGTGCGGGCTGCGGTCGACAGTCCTGCGGATCAACCTTCTGCCATCGACACGACTTTTGGCGACAAGAATCTTTTTACCGGTGAGGCAGCTGCCTATTTCGAGGATAACTGGTCGGTCACTGACTGGCTCAAGATCAATCTGGGCCTTCGCTATGCGATGTATGATACCGACGGACGTTTCTACCATTCGCTGGAACCGCGGGTCAGCCTGCGTGCCCTGATTACCGGCGACCTTTCCCTGAAAGCCTCCTGGTCGCGGATGAGCCAGTCCGTCCACATGCTCAGCAACAGCAACATTTCCCTGCCGACCGACCTCTGGGTCCCGGTGACCAGCCGGATCCGGCCGATGCGTTCCAATCAGGCGGCAGCCGGCGTGTTTTACAGCCTCGGGCCCGTGGATTTCTCCCTGGAAGGTTATTACAAGACGATGGACAACGTGCTTGAATACCGCGAAGGCGCCTCGTTCTTCGGCTCTTCTTCGGGTTGGGAAGACAAGGTGGCAATGGGCCGCGGCTGGGCCTACGGTGTTGAATTCCTGGTCCAGAAGAAGACGGGTAAACTGACAGGTTGGGTGGGCTATACCTGGTCCAAGACCATGCGTCAGTTCGACCGGGAAGGGCATGTCATCAACAACGGGATCCCTTTCCCGGCCAAGTACGACCGTCGGCATGACCTGAGCGTCACCGCGGCTTACGAGGTGACCAGGAAGATCGACCTGGCGGCCACGTTCATTTTCGGCACTGGCATCTGCGGTTCGCTGGCCACGCAGACCATCAGCGTGATTCCCGCCTACAGCGCCGTGTCCCAGAATCCTTTTCTGACCACCGTAACCGTCGATTATCTGGAAGGGCGGAACAATTACCGGATGCCCTCTTACCAGCGGCTGGACCTGGGCGTCAATTTCAAGCGGACTTTCCGCAACGGACATCACCGCACGATCGGTTTGAGCGTGTACAATGTGTACAACCGGAACAACCCGTTCCTGGTCTATCGCTCCGGAAACCAGCTCAAACAGCTTTCGATTTTCCCGCTTATGCCGTCGCTTGCTTATACGTATGAATTTTAGGAGGATCTTGTGATGAAGCGTTTGTTATCCCTTCTTTGCGCCGTCGGGCTGCTGATTGGCACCGGCTGCGAAAAAGTCATCGAATTCGAAGGCGAGGTCGCCCGACCCCGCCTGACCCTGGCTGCACAGGCCACGGTCGGCGAGCCGTTTACGGCTTATGTCGCCTCCTCCATTTTCTTCCTGAACCATTCCTACCAGGAAAATGCCTTCACATCGTCGCTCGATACCTTGCACGGTCAAGTCCGTTGCTTCGTCGACGGGGAAAAGAACGGGTTTGTGATGCAACTTCGCAGCGAGGAAGGCGGAACGAGCCTCTGCTACACGTCTGACTATGTGCCGGCAGCCGGCGACCATATCCGCCTGGAGGCGGAGTTTCCCGATTTCGATCCTGTCTGGGCAGAAGTCACGATGCCACAGCACCCGCGTTTTGAATTGCTTTCCGTGGAGCGGCAACAGCAGGATCCGGACCGGAACGATGCCTATTATGCGGTTGACCTGACCCTGGCCGTTTCGGATGATGCGACGTACGACAAATACTATTTCCTTCAACCCCTTGTCAGCTACCGTAGCGACCTTCCCTGGTGGGATGACCGGGAAACCATCCTTGCCCCGCTGTTCTTTACCAGCAGTGATATCATTTTCAAGGATGTCAATGGCACTTCGCTGGTCCTGGAAGCCTTGGATTCGGAGAGCGAACTTGCCGGCAATTTCTTTTCCGATGCTTTGATCAAAGGGCAGCGGCATGTTTTCAAGATCACGGTGCTCAATGTGCCAGCTCCGGAGAATGTCGGCCTGTTCGGCCTGAAACTGGCGGCAGTCGATGAAAACCTGTATTGGTACGATTACTCCTATTCGCAGTTGCAGGATAGTTTCGGTGGCCTGTTCTCGGAAGCGGTCTCCCTCTATTCCAATGTGCACGGCGGCTACGGAATCCTGTGCGCCAGTGCACCGATGTGGCTGGCTGTCGAATGGTAGGAAATATTTCCTATCTTTGCAAGATAGGTTAAAATGCGGAGATTATGGACAAAAAGGTCATCATCATTCCCACGTACAACGAGAAGGAGAACATCGAGAAGATGATCCGGACCCTTCGTTCGTTGGAGGGCGACTACCATATCCTGGTCATTGACGACGGATCTCCCGACGGGACAGCCGCCATCGTCAAGTCGTTGCAAAAGGAGTTTCCTACGCAGCTGCACCTGATTGAACGGGCTGGCAAACAGGGATTGGGCACCGCTTATCTGACCGGTTTCCGCTGGTCGCTGGAACAAGGGTATGACTATGTGTTCGAGATGGATGCCGATTTTTCCCATAAGCCCAGCGATGTACCGCGCCTCTATGCCGCTTGTGCGGAAGGGGGCGCCGACCTGGCCATCGGGTCGCGCTACTGCAACGGCATCAGCGTGATCAACTGGCCCATCGGACGGGTGATCATGTCGTACTATGCATCCGCCTATGTCCGTACGGTGCTGCGGATGAAAGTATATGATACCACGGCGGGGTTCAAGTGCTATTCCCGCAAGGTTCTGGAAACCATCGATTTTGACCGGATCAGAATGCGGGGCTACGGTTTCCAGATCGAGATGAAATACAATGCTTACAAGCTGGGATTCAAGTTGGTGGAAGTCCCCATCATCTTCGAGGACCGGAAAGAGGGGACATCCAAGATGAGTTCCGGTATCTTCGGAGAGGCCTTCTGGGGGGTTCTCCAATTGCGTTTCCGTCAAATCCGTCCGCGCCGATGAGTGAAAAGGGGAAAGGCCTGGGCCTGGTCTGGTATCTGCTGATTATGCTGACGGTGTTTCTCTGGGGAATGTCTTTCCTCTGGAGTGACAGCGTGTTGGATCAGGACGTTCCGGTCTTTACCTTCATTTTTACCCGGATGGTCATCGCGGCCGCTGCGTTGTCGGTTTTCAGCCTGCTGACCGGCAAGTTCCAGCGGATCCGCAAAGGCGATTTGAAATGGTTTGTCGCGATGACGGCCTTCGAGCCGTTCCTCTATTTCATCGGCGAGACGTTCGGCCTGCAGATTACCGATTCGCCGACGCTCTGCTCGGTGATCATCGCCACGATTCCGGTGTTCAGCCTGGTCATCGGCTGGGTCGTTTTTAAAGAGAAGTTGTCGGCGCTCAACCGGACCGGCATCTTCGTGGCTGTTGCCGGTGTCATCCTTTTCGTCCTGATCGGCGGAAGCCTGCATACGAAGTATCTGTACGGCATTGCCGTCCTTTTCCTGGCCGCCATCGGCTCGACCGGCTATACGGTTATTTGCAAGAAACTGGCAAACAAAGGATACAATCCCTTCGCCATCGTCACCTGGCAGTTCATCCTGGCCATCGGTTTTTTCCTGGTCCCGTTCCTCATCTGGGGAGCACCGACCTGGACGCCCGCATGTCTTTCCTGGCCGGTACTGCGGCCGATTATCCAACTGGCTGTACTTTGCTCGGGAGTGGCTTTTGTCATCTATGCGGCATGTGTGGACAAGTTGGGTATGACACGGACCACGGTTTTCCTGCCGCTGGTTGCCATCATCTCTGCGATCGCTGCATCCCTGCTTGGGCAGGATGCGTTGCATCCGCTGCAGTTCCTGGGCATTGCCATTGCGATGGCCGGGGTGGTCATGGCGCAGGCACAAAATAAAAAAGTCATTGACAATGAAACATAACGGACTTACATTGGGCGTACTTGGGGGGATGGGACCCGCCGCGACGGCTGAATTCCAGCGCTTGTTGGCGGTCAAAGCCCCTGCTGACTGCGATCAGGAACACCCGCGGATGATCGTCTATTCGCATACGGTCACGCCCGACCGTACGACATTCCTGCTCGGGAAAGGTCCCGATCCGGAACCCTATCTGCTCGACGGCCTGCAGACCTTGATCCGCTGGGGCGCCGACCGGCTCGTGGTGACCTGCAACACGGCCCACCACTTTATCGACAAGTTTCTGGAACAGGGACTCATCGCTGTCCCCGTGATTCATATCATCGACGAAACGATCCGTACGTGCCAGGAACGCAGCCCGCAGGGCGCCTGGCTGACGGCTACGCTGGGTACGATGAATACGGGTATCTACCAGCGGCATGCGGCCTCGACCGGCTACCGTTTCCTGATTCCCGACGAGGCGATGCGGGTGGAGATCCACGACATTACCGACATGGTCAAGGCGGGAAAGCAGCGTGAAGCGGGTGCCCGTTACCGGGCCGCCATTGAGAAACTGTGGGAGATCGAGAAACTCCCCGTGGTCGGGGCTTGTACGGAACTCCCCGTCGCCTATCAGCAGACCGGCTTTCCGCCGGAAATGGGCATTTCCTCGCTGGAAGCCCTGGCGGACGGTTGCATCCGAGAACTTTATAAACCTTTGTGATATGGGACTTTTCAACTGGAAGAAGAAAGACAAGGATAAGGAGGAAGAGCGGCCTCTCGACAGCGGCTTGGAGAAAACCAAGCGTTCGCTCTTCGAGAAGCTCACGCACGCCATCGCCGGCAAGAGCGTTGTGGATGACGAAGTGCTCGATTCGCTCGAAGAGGTACTGATTGCATCCGATGTCGGTGTGGAGACGACCCAGAACATCATCGAACGGCTGGAAGCGCGCGTGGCCCGCGACAAGTATCTCAACACGGACGAAGTGAACCGCTATCTCTGCGAAGAGATCATCAGCCTGCTCGACGCGGCGGCTGACGGCAAAAGCAGCGAGCCTTTCGATTTCTCGAAAAAGCCCTATGTCATCATGGTGGTGGGTGTCAACGGCGTGGGCAAGACCACGACGATCGGCAAGCTGGCTTCCCAGTTGAGGGCCCAGGGCAAAAAGGTCGTGCTCGGTGCGGCCGATACGTTCCGTGCAGCGGCCGTTGACCAGCTGGTCATCTGGGCGGAACGGGCTGGCGTGGATATCGTCAAGCAGGAGATGGGCTCCGATCCCGCCTCCGTGGCTTACGACAGTGTCAAGAGCGCTGTGGCCAAAGAGGCCGATGTGGTCATTGTGGATACGGCCGGCCGTCTCCACAACAAGATCAACCTGATGAATGAGTTGACCAAGATCAAGAATGTGATGAAGAAAGTCGTCCCCGACGCGCCGCACGAAGTGCTGCTCGTCATCGACGGCTCGACCGGCCAGAACGGTTTCCTCCAGGCGAAGGAATTCACCCGGGCCACGGACGTGACGGCGCTTGCCGTTACCAAACTCGATGGCTCGGCGAAAGGCGGCGTCGTTATCGGCATCAGCGACCAGTTCAAGATTCCGATCAAGTTTATCGGTGTCGGCGAAAAGATCGACGACCTGAAGCTTTTCGACAAGAAAGAATTTGTTGAATCGTTGTTTGAATAATACTGACGATAAGATTTGTGCTGGAATGGAGTCACTGTTTGCAATAAAAAACAATGCCGCCCACGGCTCAGGGGGAGGGGCCCAAGCTTGCTTGGGAGGGTGGTTTTTTATGCAAACAGTGCGCAATGGAAGCACAAATCGTGTTCATTCGAATAGATAATAATTAGTTACACGATATGAATATCTCTTTCAATTGGCTTAAGGATTATTTGAAGTTCGACCTGACGGCGGAGCAGGTCGCTGCCATCCTGACTTCTACGGGGTTGGAAGTCGAACACATGGAGACCGTCGAACAGATTCCCGGCGGACTGGCCGGTGTCATCGTGGCGGAAGTCGTCGAATGCGTGGAGCATCCCGATTCCGACCATCTCCATGTCACGAAACTCAATACAGGCGCTCCGGAACTTGTGCAGGTCGTCTGCGGCGCGCCCAATGTGGCGCAGGGCCAGAAAGTCTTGCTGGCCACTGTCGGGACCGACCTTCCGACCGATGACGGCAGCAAATTCAAGATCAAGAAATCCCGCATCCGCGGCGTGGACAGCTTCGGCATGATCTGCGCGGAAGATGAACTCGGCATCGGCAACGACCATTCGGGCATCATGGTGCTCGATCCGTCGGCCGTCGTCGGCACACCCGCCCGGGAACAGTTGAAACTGAAAGAAGATACGCTTTTGGAGATCGGCTTGACACCCAACCGGGTGGACGGCGCCAGCCACATCGGTGTGGCCCGCGACCTGTATGCCTGGTGCCGCCAGAATCATGTGCCCATCGAATGGACCCTTCCTGACGTTTCCGCCTTCCAGGGTGGGGAAGGAGAGGCCATCCCTGTCGAAGTACAGGCACCGGACCTGGCGCCCCGCTATATCGGCATTACCTTGCGCGACGTCAAAGTCGGACCTTCTCCCGACTGGCTCAAGGAGCGCCTGATGTCCATCGGTCAGCGGCCGATCAACAACATCGTGGACATCACCAACTTCGTACTCAATGAGATGGGCCATCCGCTCCATGCGTTCGACGCTGCCAGGATTGCAGGCCGCAAGGTTGTGGTGCGCCGCAGCACCCCGGACTGCAAGTTCACGACCCTTGACGGTGTGGAACGTACGCTTTGTACCGACGACCTGGTCATCTGCGATACCGAGCGCCCGATGTGCATCGCCGGTGTTTTCGGCGGCGTGGATTCCGGTGTGACGGAATCGACGACCGAAGTCTTCCTGGAGGCTGCTTATTTCAATCCCGTGTCCATCCGCAAGACCTCCAAGCGACAGGGACTCAAGACCGATGCCTCGTTCCGCTATGAGCGCGGCATCGATCCTCTGGCTACGATGACGGCCGCCCGCCGGGCCGCCTTGCTCATCCAGGAACTGGCTGGCGCGACGATTGTCGGGCAGCCGCAGGAGTGCTGTGCGCAGCCTTTCCAGAAAACCCGGATCGCACTCGACTATGGCCGTATGGATAAACTGATCGGCAAGGCTTTGGGCGCCGACGTCTACAAGTCCATCCTGACGGATCTCGAATTCGAGATCGTGTCCGAGAATCCGGCTGGTTGCACGGTCGCAGTCCCTGGCTACCGGGTGGATGTCCAGCGTGAATGCGATGTCGTGGAAGAAGTGCTCCGCATCTATGGCTATAACAATATCGAGTTGCCGGTCAGCATGAAGGCTTCGATCAATCCCTCGGTCCATCCCGATCCGGAGAAGGTCCGCAAGGCTGTCTCCGACTTGCTGTCCGACCGGGGCTTTGTCGAGATTATGAACAACTCCCTGACCAAAGCCGACTATTATGAGAAACTCCGGACCTATCCGGCCGACCGGCTGGTCCCGATCGTCAATCCGCTCAGCAGTGACTTGGGCGTGATGCGGCAGACCTTGATTTTCAATGCCCTCGAAGTGGTGGAACGCAACATCAACCACCAGAACAACAGCCTGAAGATCTATGAGATCGGCAATTGCTACAGTTTCCAGCCGCGCGAAGGGGTGGAGAATCCGAAAGCCGACCTCAAGAGTTACCGTGAGGAACTTCGGATCTGCCTGGCTGTCACCGGACCTGGCCAGAAATCCTGGCGCAACGAGACCGGCGCCGGCCACTATTTCCTGCTGAAAGGCTATCTGGAACTGCTCCTGCAGCGCTTCAAGGCCAATCTCTATGACCTTGAGACCGAGGCTGCGCCGGCCGACCTGTTTGCCGAGGGATTGACTTACAAGCTCGGCAACAAGCGCCTCGCCGTCATGGGTACCGTAGCCAAACCGCTGCTGAAGATGTTTGATATCAAGCAGCCTGTGTTCCTTGCCGAGATCGACTGGCCCGTATTCTTCGAACTGGTCCGCCGGGATAAGATCAAATACAAGGAACTGCCGCGTTTCCCGGAAGTCCGCCGCGACCTGGCCCTGCTGCTCGATGAAAGCGTCACTTTCGCCGAGCTGCGCAAGGCTGCGTTCCAGACCGTGAAGGGTATCCTCCGCCAGGTGAATCTGTTCGACGTTTACCGGGGTCCGAAGATCCTGTCAGACAAGAAACAGTATGCTATCAGCTTCATCCTGCAGGACGAAGAAAAAACCCTGACAGACGAAGCCGTCGAGGCTACGATGAACAAGTTGCTCAAGACTTTCGAAAACAAGTTCGGAGCAACCCTCCGGTAAGAAGGAAACTAATATAGCCCCGGAATCACGGTGCCGGCACCTTCAGCGCCGGGGGCGATGGTACTCAGGACCGCTTCATTCTCTTCATCAATGGTAGAATTCTTCTCCTTGATGGAGAGAATGTCGTCTACGATGTACCGGGTGTGGCCGCGCCAGGGGAGCCGGCCGAAATACTCTTTGTAATGGAGGTCCATGACCTTGCCGCTTTCGGTCATCAGCCGCTCGGCAATCTCCTTGTCCGCAATCGAAAAGTCGAAAGTGTTGGACTGCACGCCGCTGGTCTGCGCCTTGATGCCGGTCTGGATCAGTTTGCCCTCATAGGTCTTCCAGATCACGCCTTTGTAAACGACGTAGTTGAGTTCGCCGCTGCGGACGCCTTCGCCGAAAACGAAATAGAAACGGAAATAGATGAAGGCTGCAAGCCCCAGGACGAGGACGGCGATCAGGATGCCGATGAATTTTTTCATATACAGGTTTTTTACAGGTTATACAAAATACGTGATGCGTTCGACAAGCAGGACGAGCAGGAGGATGAAGCCCAGGGTCCAGACTCCTTTTTGGCGGTTGGCAGGCCCGAAATACTCGTTGAGCAGCAGGGAGACGGGCAGCGCGGTGACCAGCCCGGCCGGATACCGGTTGTCCGGACAGAAGAGCCCCATCAACAGGCAGATGGCCAGCGTCAGGATGATGATGCGGATGACGGCGGCAGACCGGGCGATCTTGTAACTGTCAAGTCGGCCGACCGCACTGATGAGCGCCAGCACGACTGCGATGGCGGTCAGGATGAGGCGGCAGAGCGTGGCAGCCGGGAAATGGAGACGGACCCGCGGCACATCGGCCATCTGTTCCCAGAAATGGGCGAAAAAACCGCCGACGGACTGGCCGCCGGTCAGGCTGCATACTCCCAGCCAGATGCCGATCGGTAAGCAGACGGCCAGCAGGGATGCCGTCCAGAATTTCATCTTTTCCTCCGCCTTGCCGACGGCAAACACCAGATAGACCGGCAAGAGCCAAAGCAGGGGCGGGAAGAGCAGGGCGGCTGCACCGAGGGCGCTCCAGGCACCGATCAGGCTGCCCATCCCTGGTTTGACCGCGCAGAAGCCCAGGAGAAAGAACAGACTGACGGCCATCAGCAACGAGGCCCCATGGAAAGGCGTAAACCAGAGTGCGGCGGGATTGACGGTTGCCAGCAGGAGATAGGCAACCGGCGTAAAAAGGCTGTCTTCCGAAAGGATCCGGTTGCAGGCCAGTGAGAGCAGGAACATGTTGGCCAGCAGGATACCGGCTGCCGGAAGAGCGGCAGGGAAGGCCCTTTCCGGGACGGCGACCGGGGCAAGCCAGCCGGCCGTACACCAGGCCGCCAGCAAAAGGAACAAGCCGACCAAAGCCGCGAATTCTGAAATCGTCCGATTCATTTCGGTACAAAGTTAGATAAATACACAAAAATTGTTAACTTTGAAGCGAAGTAAAATGAATCTGAAGCTGAAAAAATGGTTTCTGGCGGGCTTGCTGGGCCTCCTGCTGCTGCCGGTCGGCTGCCGGCCGGACGGGGTTATCCCGTCCAAGGACATGGAATCCCTGCTGGCCGAGTTTTACCTGGCCGATGCTTGCATCGAGACCATGAACGCGGCGGGTTCCGATTCGCGCATCACGCCGGATTCCCTGCGGGTCTATCTGCCGATTCTCGTCCAGCACGGCTATACGGATACGATGTTCCAGCAGTCGCTGGCCTACTATCTCCATCGTCCCAAGGAACTTGTCTCGATCTACAAGCATGTCCGGGCCCGGCTCGAAAAGGCGGCAGACGAACCGCTCCCGCTCTTTGATGATTCCGACCAGATTGTGACGGAGGAAGACGTGGCGGCTCCGGAGGAGACATCTGCGGTGCAGGAAGGGGCTGAACCACCGATTGAGAAAGTGAAAGATACCGTGGCTACCGAAAAGCCGGATACGAAACCTGAGGTAAAACCGTCTCTGGAGGACCGCCCCGCTTCGTTGCCCCCGCCGAAGAAGAAGAGCAACCGGAAGCGGATGACCCAAAACGATTTGAAACGGCTCGAGGAGGAGCTCAAGAAATAAGATGCGTGTCGTCGTCCAGCGCGTTCGCGAGGCGTCGGTCTCCATTGACGGACAATGTGTTGCGGTTATTGGCCCCGGCATGCTGGTGCTTTGTGGTTTCGAGGAGGCAGATGGAGCGGAGGATCTGGATTGGACCGCCCGCAAGATCACGGCCCTGCGCATCTTCGATGACGATGCCGGCGTCATGAACCGTTCGGTAGTCGAGGTCGGTCAGGAGATTTTGGCTGTCAGTCAGTTTACGCTGATGGCTTCCACGAAGAAAGGCAACCGCCCTTCCTATGTCAAAGCGGCTCGCCCGGAGATCTCGATTCCGCTCTATGAACAGTTCAAGGAGAAACTGGCCGACCTGCTCGGCCGACCCGTACCTAGCGGCGTCTTTGGCGCCGAGATGCAGGTGGCCCTGGTCAACGACGGGCCTGTGACGATCTGCATCGACAGCAAAAACAACTATTGACGATATGGATAACAAAGCAATCTACAAGGCCGTCCTGGGAATGATCGACCTGACTTCCCTCAACAGTACGGACACCTATTCGAAAATCCAGGCGATGACGGAAAAAGTCAATCGCTTCCATGATACGTTTCCCGCCTATCCGCTGCCGGCTTCGATCTGCGTCTATCCCAATTTCGCGCGGACCGTGGCCGCAACGCGTGCGGATGCGGACGTGCATGTGACGGTGGTCGGCGGCTGCTTCCCGGCCTCCCAGAGTACGCTTGCCGTCAAAGTGGCGGAGTGCACCGGAGCCGTGGCTGACGGGGCGGATGAAGTAGATATTGTGCTGGCCCTGAACTCATTCCTGGATAAAGACGCCGAAACGGCCCGCCGCGAAATCGTGGAGATCGGTGCAGCCATCCAGGCGGTCAAGGCAACGGCTCACCTGAAGGTAATCCTGGAGACGGGTGCATTGAAAGAGAAGTCCCTGATTGAAGACGCTTCGTTCCTGGCCATGGAGGCCGGGGCCGATTTCATCAAAACATCGACGGGAAAGATGCAGCCTGCAGCCACGCCGGAAGCCGCACAGATCATGTGTGAATGCATCCGGACCTATCATGGCAGGACGGGCCGGATGGTCGGATTCAAGCCGGCCGGCGGCATCGCCACGCCCGAAGATGCCGTGACATATTGGAATATCGTGGCGGATACGCTGGGCGAAGCCTGGCTCGACAAGCGTTATTTCCGTTTCGGCGCAAGCCGGATGGCCAACAACCTGCTTTCCGCTTTGGAAGAAAGAGAGATCAAATACTATTAGGATGGGAAGCCTCCTGATCAGACACACGCGCTTTGGCGACAAGACCACGGACATCCTGGTCGTGGACGGCCGCTTCGCTTCCCTGTCCGCACCGGCAGGTACCGAAGCTGATGAGACGATTGACGCGACCGGGACGGCCATCCTGCCGCCTTTCTACAACACGCACACGCACGCTGCGATGAGCCTGCTACGGGGCTATGCGGACGACATGCCGTTGCAGCGCTGGCTGAACGAGTATATCTGGCCCTATGAGAACAAGATGACCGCCGCGGACATCCGGGAAGGGTCTCGTCTGGCCATCCGCGAAATGATCCAGACCGGCACTGTTTTCTTCTCGGATATGTATTTCGAGATTGGCGAGACCATCGCCGTTGCAAAGGAATTCGGTATCCGCGCCGCCATCGGCGTGACCTTCGTCGAATCGCATTCCAAGTCGCAGCAGGAGGAAAAACTGGATATGCTCCGTCACTGGGGCGATCCGACCAACGGTTTGATTACCTTGACCGTAGCTCCGCATGCCATCTACACTGTCGGATCCGATTTGCTTGTCAAGTGTGCGGAAGTGGCGCGTTCCCTCGGCATGAAGCTGCATATCCACTTGTCCGAGACCCGTAAAGAGGTGGAGGACTGCCTGCGTGAGCACGGCACTACGCCGGTCCGGTACCTGGACAGCCTGGGCTTTCTGGGTCCGGATGTGATTGCCGCCCATGTCGTTCACGTGGATGAGGAAGAAGCAGCCATCCTGGCAAGCCGCGGTGTGACGATTGCCCATTGCCCGTGTTCCAACCTGAAGCTTGCTTCAGGCATCTTCCCTTACAGGCTGCTCCACGATGCAGGATGCCGGATCACCCTGGGCACGGACGGCGATTCTTCCAACAACAACTTGGACATGCGGGAGGAAATGAAATTCGCGGCGCTGCTCGCCAAGGCCAGCAGCGGTGATCCTGAAGTCATGCCGGCTGATGAAGCACTTGCCATGGCAACACGGAACGGCGCTGCAGCATTCGGCATTGATGCCGGCGTGATCCAGGAAGGGAAACTGGCTGATGCATTGCTGGTCCGGCTCGACGACGTGCGGATGCAGCCTTGTCATAATCTGGTGTCCAACTGGGTCTATGCGGCGGGAAGCAGCTGTATCGATACCGTGATCTGCAATGGAAAAATACTGATGAGACGCAATGGCTAAGGATATTCACGAATACGGCCTGGACCTGCATTGTTCGATGATCCTGGAGGATTATCGGGAGAAGAAGCCGATGTTCAACCGGCTCCGGAAAGCCGTCCTTGAACAGCTGGACCATTGCATCTCCGGGAACCGGTTGATCGTTTCCGGCCTGGAAGCCCGGGTCAAGGAAGAGAAGAGCCTGGTCGGCAAGCTGGAGTTGAAAGGCCAGAAATACAAGTGCCTGGCCGACATTACGGACATTGTCGGTGCCCGCATCATCACGTTTTACAGCGACGAAGTGGACAAGATATCCGCTTTGGTGGACAGCCTTTTCGAAGTGGACTGGGAGAATTCCGTGGACAAACGCAAGCTGCTGGGCAATGATTCGTTCGGCTATATGTCGCTCCACTATATCTGTCGGCTGCCCAAGTCCCTGTTTTATGACGAGGACTTTCCTGAGTTGAACAACTATTGGTTTGAAGTCCAGATGCGGACGGCCCTGCAGCATGTGTGGGCCAACATGAACCACGATACCGGGTACAAGAGCGGGTTCGAGGTGCCGACGGAGTATATCCGCAGCCTGAGCCGTCTGGCAGGCCTGCTGGAATTGGCTGACGATGAATTCAGCCGCATCCGCAAGGAATTGACGGACTACCGCCGCAAGGTGGAGCAACTGGTCAAGGACGGCAGTTTCGAAGAGGTGTCGCTCAATGCCGACACATTCCGCAGTTATCTGGCCCTCGATCCGTTTGCGCCGCTCAATGCCAAGATCGCCTCCATCAACCAGGCCGAGATCCAGGATCTCAGCGGCATGCCGTACCTGGAGCCGATGCGCCGCCTGGGCCTGACGACCCTCGGCGATGTCGAGGCCATGCGCAAACGCTGTTCCGACAAGGCATTCCAGTTGGCGCTCCACCAGATCAGCGGTACGGACCTGGATATCATCGCCTCCACGCTCGGCATGCAGAATGTGTGTATCGTTTACGCGGCGGAGCAAGACGGTGTCAAGGGCATCGCCCGCTTCCTCGAGTATTTGAACGGCCCTTCGAAATACAATACCGAAACGGCCCAGCGTATTTTTGAAAAACTCATCAAAATCCACGATATGTAATGGCCAACAGTTTTATTGACAGCACGTTGCTTGACAAAGCCATCTGTTTTGCCGTACGCGCCCACCATAATACCGAGCGCCGCGGAAAAGGTTTCCCTTACATCGTCCATCCGATGGAAGCGGTCGCCATTGTCGCGACAATTACCTCCGATCAGGAATTGCTGGCTGCAGCCGCGCTCCACGATGTAGTGGAAGATACCGAGATAACCCTGACTCAGATCCGGGAAGAATTCGGAGAACGCATTGCCCGGCTCGTTGAGGCCGAAAGTGACAAGGCTGTGGAAGGCCGTTCTGAGTCTGCATCCTGGCGGGAACGCAAACAAAGCGCCATCGACCGGCTTGCCGATGCCCCTTACGACGCCAAAATCGTGGCGATGGGCGACAAACTTTCCAATATGCGGGCCATCGCCCGGGACTATGATGCGCTGGGTGACGCCCTTTGGGAACGTTTCCACGCACCGGGCGGCCGGGCGGATCACGAATGGCATTATCGCGGATTGGCCCAATCGCTCAATGACCTGGCCGGTACGGATGCCTTTACGGAATTCGTCGGGCATATCGAGCACGTTTTCGGAAAACCCCGTCCGGAATGGATCGACATCAAAGACTACGAAGTGAGTGGAGACGGCTACACCGCTACCAGTTATAACCACAAGGACGGCAAGCGGATGATGAAACTCTATGCCGACTACATGCCGATTTCCGAACCGGAGCGCGAACTCCAGATGTCCTGGGCCATCATGGACCTGGGCATCAAGATCCCGAAAGCGTACCGTATGGTTACGGACGGAAAGCACGTCGGGGTGGAATTCGAACGGATTGCGGGGAAGCGCTCTTTCGCGCGAGCCATCTCCCAGGAGCCTGAGAATCTGGAAAAATACACGGCTCTTTTTGCCGAAGAATGCAAGAAACTGCATGCCACGCGTTGCAATCCCGCTGTCTTTTCGTCGGCGAAGGATCATTTCCGCAACGTAGTGGCAGCGTCCCGGGATTTGGATGGGGCCCAGAAAGCGCGTGTCAACGCTTTTATCGACAGCGTCCCGGACATCGGAACTTGCCTGCATGGCGACATGCATATCGGCAACATGATCATGGCTGGCGACCACGTCTGGTGGATCGACCTGGCGGATTTCCGTTACGGCGACCCGCGTTTTGACCTGGGCATGCTCTATTTCGTCTGTATCTGCAACGAGAGCGACGAACTGGCCCAGCGCCTCTTCCATCTTTCCAGCGCGCAGATGGTCCGGGTGTGGAACGTCTTTGTGCAGAACTATTATGGACCGGGCGTCGATCCGGAGGCGGTCCTGCGCGACATCGCACCGTTCGGCTCCCTCTATATGATCCATTTCGCCAACCGGGAGTCGATGCTGCCGCACTGGCCGGAACACATTGAAAAAACATTGTTGCGGTAATGTACTATATCTTCGTCATCAACGGCCGGGAAGACAGGGCGTGGATCCTGGAGGAGATCAAACACCAGATCCAGGCCTCCAACGTGCGTTTCGACTATGAGACCTATGTGACCCGCGGCGTTGGCGACGGGACCCGTTTTGTGAAGATTTACTGTGACCTGCATCCCCAGTCTGAGGTTTGTTTCGTAGCCTGCGGCGGTTCAGGAACCCTGAACGAAGTGGTTTCGGGCATGGCTGGATCGGCCGGCAAATACCTGGCTTTTTTTGCGTGCGGTGCAACCAATGATTTTATCAAGTGTTTCCCGGACCGGGATTTCAGGTCGATCCTGAAGCTGATCGCCGGCGATCCGCACAAGGTCGATCTGATCCGTGTAAACGACAGTTATGCCATCAACACCGTCAATATCGGATTCGATGCGGTCGTCGCATCCACGGCGAACTTGTTCATCGAAAAAGGCTACCCTGTGCGTCGTTCGTATAACTTGGGCATCCTGGTGGCTTTGCTTCGTTCCCGGCGCAACAGGATCAAGGTCCTGGCCGACGGAAAACCGATGAACCGGCACAAGTTGCTGTTGTGTGCGCTGTGCAATGGCCGTTGGTGTGGCGGCGATTTTTTGAGCGCCCCCGATGCCCGGCCGTCCGACGGATTGATCGATGCCGTTTTGCTGAAACCGGTCTGGCTGGTCACCCTGCTGCGCCTCATGCCCCTTTACCGGCGCGGCCAGCACTTGGCCCATCGTTGGGCCAGGCGGCACTTTGTGTACACACAGTGCCGTTCCCTGAAGGTCACATCCCGGAATTTGATCGATATCTGTCTGGATGGCGAGGTTATGTCCGGCCATTCTTTCCAGATCGACCTTCTTCCTCAAGAAATCAGTTTTATCCTTCCTTCATTAATAGCTATGAAAAAGAGATTTGAACCTATCATCGACAAGTGTGGCGAGATTATCGACTATCTGATGTCTTCACCGGATATTCCGAAAGATGAAGCCTTGCAGTTCAAGATCCGCCTCTCCATCGAGGAGGCTGTCGAGAATGTCGTGCGCTATGCCTACGAAGGCGGCATGGGCTGGATTGAAGTCGGCACGGAACTCGACGAAGAAGGTGTGATGCTGACGATCCTGCTGCGGGACGCCGGCGTTCCGTTCAATCCGCTTGAAAAGCCGGATCCGGATATCTCGCTCTCCGTGGAAGACCGCGAGATTGGCGGTTTGGGCATCTTCCTCTGCAAGAAGCTGATGGACCACATCGAGTACAAGTATGAGGACGGCTGCAACATCCTGACGATGACCAAGAGAGTTGCCTGATTCCACCCATGGTCCTCGGTCGCAAAACGATAGCCAACCGGCTGAGCCGGTATGTACTGCTGATATCAGCGGGCCTCCTGCTTGTGGTCACGCTGCTGGTCGGCATCTTCTCCCGTGAGATTATTGAAGGGGGATCGACCGAGATAGCAGGGAAGAGCCTGGACCTGGCCATCAGCGATATCGAAAAGGTGATCGGTGAAGTGGAACGGGCAGTGGACAATGTGGACTGGTTTGTCCAACGACAGCCCGGAAACCGAAAGTTCATGTATGAAGCTACCCGGGAACTGGTCACCGCCAATCCGAACATCATTGGCAGTGCCGTCGCCTTCGAGCCGGGGTATTTCCAGGGAGAACGCTGGTTTGCACCCTACACGTATGTCGATGCGGAAACAGGCGAAATCCGTTCCATCCAGATGGGTAATGATTCCTATGACTATCACCAGCTCGAATGGTATCGCGTCCCGCGGCTGCTCGACCGGGCGATGTGGAGCGAACCCTATTTTGACGAAGGAGGAGGCGGTCAGCAGATGGCTACCTTTTCACTCCCGTTGAAAGACACGACAGGCCATTTCTTCGGGATCCTGACCTCCGATATTTCCCTGGATTGGTTGTCTTCCCGCATCAATGAGACTTCTCCCTATGCCCTGTCGTATGCAGCGCTGGTCAGCGCTAAGGGCATCTTCATCGCCCATCCGGACAGCACCCGTATCTTGAACATGTCCATTTTTGATGTAGCCGCCGAGTCGGGCGATGCGGATATGCTTGCGATCGCCGAGGAGATGGTTTCCGGCAAGAAAGGATTCAAGACTTTCCACAACGGGGAGCGCTTCGCGGCTTACGGACCTTTGAGTAATGGTTGGTCCCTGCTGGTTGTCAACTCCTACGATGTCGTTTTCATGGATATCTTCCTTTTTAATCTGTGGATGGTTTTCTTCCTGCTCATCGGGCTGGCCGGGCTCTATTTCGGTTGCCGCAAGGTAATCCGGCGGCAGACGATGCCGCTGGTGGAATTCAGCCAGGCTGCCATGACCATGGGGAAAGGTAACTTCCAGGCCATGATCCCGGAAGTCAAGACGAAAGATGAACTGGCCTCGTTGCGGAAGTCTTTGGAATATATGCAATGGTCCATCAACGACTATATCCGGGAGCTCAAGTCGACGACGGCTTCGAATGAGCGGTATGAGAGTGAATTGAACATCGCACGAGGAATCCAGATGGGCATGCTCCCGCACAATTTCCCCGAAATGGCCGGCTGCTCCCTGCATGCCATGGTACAGCCCGCCAAGGAAGTCGGCGGTGACATGTATGACTTTGTCGATGCGGGCGACTGCCTGTATTTCATGGTAGGGGATGTTTCCGGCAAGGGCGTCCCTGCGGCCTTGTTCATGGCCATCGCCCGTGCCGCCTTCCGCTTTGTCGGGGCCATGGGGCTTCCGATGGCCGAAGTGATGCAGCGGGTGAACAACAGTTTGTGCGACGGCAACGACAATATGATGTTTGTCACGCTTTTTGCAGGATGCCTCGACCGGAAGAAAGGTACGCTGACCTACTGCAATGCCGGCCACAATCCGATCCTTGTCGTTCCACCCGAAGGCAAGGCCCGTTTCTTGCAAGCAAAACCCAACCTGGCGGCCGGCCTGATGTTGGATTTTCCTTATGAGGAGGAGTGCATCCCATTGCAAAAGGGATCCCGCTTGATCCTCTATACGGATGGCGTGACGGAAGCGGAGCGCGCCGATATGGAACAGTTCGGCGAACAGCGTTTGCTGGACTGGGCGGACAGCCTCAACCCGGATGTTTCGGCGCATGCAGCCATGCTCAGCCTGTATTCCCGGGTGAAGGAGTTTATCCGGGGCGTTGCGCAGAATGATGACATAACGATTGTATCCGTTTTATACGATAATTAATATTTAATCGATAACAGACAATGAACGTAAAAATCAACGAAGAGGAAGGCAAGGCGTTTGTCAAATTGGAAGGTCGTCTCGATACGACGAATGCCGACCAGTTCCTGAAAGACATCACGCCGCTGATGGAAGGCGCCCAGAAGGAGATCGACATCGACTGCACGGATATGGAATATACCAGCAGCCAGGGTCTCCGCATGTTCCTTATGCTCCAGAAAACTGTGTCGGCCAGAGGCGCCAAGCTCATGTTGCACAATATGAAGCCGCACGTGAAAGAAGTGTTTGACATTACGGGCTTTTCGCACATCATCACGATTCTGTAGATGTCTTGATTGTCAAAAAGGTGTTGATAACCTTTTGCGGAGAGACGCTGCAAATTGCCCTAGTTGGCGTATATTTGCAGAAAATCTCCTACTATGTCTTCAACCAACAATCAAGCTATCTACGACGCCCGTACGCTTGGCAAGCCCAAGATGACGCTCCTCGGACTGCAGCATGTGTTTGCAATGTTCGGAGCCACTGTCCTTGTCCCGGTCATTACAGGGTTGTCGGTATCGGCAACCCTTCTTTTTGCCGGTTTGGGAACCCTTCTCTTCCACTTCCTTACCAAATGGAAAGTGCCCGCCTTCCTGGGCTCGTCCTTCGCGTTCCTGGGCGGTTATGCCGCCGTCACGCAGATGGGGGCGGAACAGGGTCTTTCCCTGGCCGAGTCGCTTCCGTACGCCTGCATCGGCGTGGTCTGCGCGGGCTTGATGTATTTCATCCTGGCTGGTTTGTTCGCTGCTTTCGGTCCGAAGAAAGTGATGCGTTTCTTCCCGCCGGTCGTCACCGGCCCGATTATCATCGCCATCGGCTTGACCCTGTCGGGTTCCGCCATCTCCAACTGCAGCACCAACTGGTGGATTGCCTTGCTGGCCATCGCCATCATCATCGTCTGCAATATCTGGGGCAAGGGCATGATCCGGATCGTTCCGATCCTGCTTGGTGTGCTGGGTTCTTACATCGTAGCTGCCTGCTGCGGACTGTGCGATTTCAGCGGCGTGCGTGACGCGGCCTGGCTGGGCGTCCCTTTCCAGATGCAGAATACGGCCTTTGCAGTATTCCAGTCACCGAACTGGGGTCTGGTCGTAGCCGCCATCATCGCCATCCTGCCGATTTCGCTGGCCACGATGGTCGAACATATCGGTGATATGTGCGCTATCTCCTCGACCACGGGCGAGAACTATCTGGAGAATCCGGGTCTGCACCGTACGCTGATGGGCGACGGCTTTGCTACCATCCTGGCTTCGCTCTTCGGCGCTCCGGCCAATACGACCTACGGCGAAAACACCGGTGTGCTCAACCTTACCCGCGTGTTTGATCCGCGTGTGATCCGCATCGCTGCCTGCTTCGCCATCCTCCTGAGTTTCTGCCCGAAATTCGCCGCACTGATCGGTGCCATGCCCGCTTCCACCATCGGCGGCGTGAGCCTGGTTCTTTACGGTATGATCTCTGCCGTGGGCGTTCGGAATCTCGTGGACAACAAGGTGGACCTCACCATCTCCCGCAACCTGATCATCGCGGCCCTCATCCTGGTGCTGGCCATCGGTATCAAGTACGGCGCGAACGATGCCATCTCCATCGGCTTCACCTCGCTCAGCGGTCTGGCCGTCGCAGCGTTGGTGGGCATCATCCTCAATGCCATCCTGCCGGGAAAGGACTATGAATTCGGCTCCAGCCTCCGCGGCGACATCACCGTCAACCTGGGCGGTTCTACCCGCAACCCCAACTGGCGTAAGGAACACCCCGAGCAGGCCAAACTGTAATTTCTGTCATTTTTTAACCATAACCTTCAAACAGCTATGAAAAAGAAACTCTTTTTCGCACTGGTGCTCAGCACCGCCGTCTTCGCTACCGCCAACGCGCAGACCAATTTCCAGACGTTCTACGATTTCGGCCGGAAACATTTCACGACGACCCTCGAAGGTTTCCATACCGACAACTGGGGCAACACCTTCTTCTTCATCGACTACGATTACAACAACAGGGACGGGAATGCGATCATATCTCCCAGCAACACCTATTTCGAGATTGCCCGGTGCCTGAACTTCTGGCAGAATTCCGCACTGGCTCCGCTGAGCCTCCAGGTGGAATACAACGGTGGTTTCGGTATGGCCACGAATACGCCGTTCTACGGGGCAGGTGCTGCCTTCCCGGTCAACAGCGCCTTCCTGTTTGGCGTCGATTATTTCCTGCATAGCGGCGATTTCAAGAACACCTTGAATTTCAAGCTGCTCTACAAGCAGTTCATCCATCTTCATTCACAGGTCCCGTTCCAGTTTACTACGGTATGGGGTTGCCAGGACCTCTTCGGCGCGCCGGGTCTCCGCTTCTCGGGCTTCCTCGATGTCTGGTGCGAAGGCCACAATGCGGTAGTTCTTTCCGAACCGCAGCTCTGGTATAGCTTCGGCACCGAGCATTTCAATCTCGGCGGCGAGGTGGAGTTCAGCTATAATTTCGCCGGTATGGAAGGCTTCCACGTCCTGCCTTGCCTGGGTATGAAATGGGTGTTCTGATCCTGACTTGAACCATCACAAACTTTCCATACGCTATGAGTAATTTCCTGACCAAAGCTTTTGGATTCGACCCGTCCAAGAATACCGTCCGGACTGAGTTGGTTGCCGGTCTGACGACATTCCTGACGATGGCCTACATCCTGGCCGTCAATCCGAGCATCTTCAGTGCCCTCCCGGGGATGCCTTCCGGGTCCGTCTTCACGGCGACGGCCCTGGCTGCCATCATCGCGACGCTGGTGATGGCCTTCTGGGCCAAAAAGCCTTTCGCCCTGGCCCCCGGTATGGGCCTCAATGCCTTCTTCGTGTTCACCGTCTGCCTGACGATGGGCCACAGCTGGCAATTCGCTTTGACGGCCGTCCTCATCGAGGGTATTATCTTCGTCATCCTGACGCTGACCAAGGTCCGGACCTGGATCCTGGAGGCTATTCCATTGAGCCTCAAACATGCCATTGGCGCCGGTATCGGCTTGTTCATCGCGTTCATCGGCCTGCAGAACGCCGGCTTGATCGTGAACAGTGATGCGACGCTGGTAACGCTCGGTGACATCACCCATGGCACGGGTCTGCTGGCTGTCATCGGCCTGATCATCTCCTGCGTGCTGGTGATGCTTCATGTCCGCGGCGGTATCCTCTGGGGCATCCTGGCTACGGCCATCATCGGCCTGTTCATCAAGGATCCCGCAACGGGGGAGGCCATCACGCATTTCAGCGGTGTCGTTTCGCTGCCCGACAGCGTAGCCCCGATCTTCTGCCAGTTTGAATGGAGCCAGATCTTTACCTGGGACATGCTGGCCGTGGTCTTCACCTTCCTTTTCATCGATATGTTCGATACGATGGGCACGGTGATCGGCGTCTCGCAGAAGGCTGGTTTCGTGGATGAGAAGGGTAACATCCAAGATGCCGAGAAGGTCTTCATGGCCGACTCGATCGGTACGATCGCCGGTGCTTGCCTCGGTACTTCGACTACCACGACGTATGTGGAAAGCTCGGCCGGTGTCGGTGCGGGCGGCCGTACGGGCCTGACCGCTTTTGCTGCCGCCATTTGCTTCGCGCTCGCTCTCTTCTTCTCGCCTGTTTTCCTCGCCATCCCTGGCGCAGCGACGGCTCCGGCCCTGATCATCGTCGGTATGATGATGATGAATCCGGTCCGCGAGATTGACTGGACCAACTATCGCGAAAGCATCCCCGCCTTCCTGACGGTCATCCTCATGCCGCTGGCTTACAGCATCTCCGACGGTATCCTGCTCGGTGTTATCTCCTACGTGGTCCTCTATGCCCTCACCGGCAAGGCCAAGCAGATCACTCCGACGATGTGGGTCCTCGCGGTACTATTCATCCTGCGGTATATCTTCATATAGCCGGATGGAAATGGCCCGGGAGGAGTTCCCGGGCACCAAAACCCCTGAATTTGTGCCCCGCCAATGGTTTTTCACCTGGCGGGGCACGTTTTTCCGCCCAGCCGTGCCCGGAGTCGCTTCGCTGCGAAGGGTATATGCTCTGAAAACCGTCGCGCTCCGCGCGACCCCTCCCACCGCTTCGCGGCGGGCCCCTACCTCTAATAGCCGAGGGTGGCTAAGGTTTTCAGAGCATATACCCTTCGCAGCGAAGCGTTTGCTCGCGGATCAATCAGATCTTCGACTCGCAATAGGCGCAGCGGATGATGCCTTCTTCGGTACGTTTGAAGTAGGGCGTGACGTGCTCGTGGTTGCACATGCATTTTGGGTTCGTGCAGCGGAGCGTGGTGTCGGTAAAGATGTCCTTCTTCTCCGGCATCGGGTGCTTCGGGTCGTCCTTCCAGTCGATGAGCGACTTGATGAGGGCCATACGGACGTATTTGCCACAGGCGACCTGGCGGAAGTAGGCGGCACGCGGGTCGGCATCGACCTCGGTCAGGATTTCATTCACGCGCGGCAGCGGGTGCAGGACGGCCATGTTCTTCTTGGCGAGTTTCATCTTCTCGGCGTTGAGGATGAAGTTGTCCTTGAGCCGGTCGAATTCATCCTGGTCGAGGAAGCGCTCTTTCTGGACGCGGGTCATATAGAGGATGTCGAGGTGCGGCATCGCTTCTTCGATGGAATCTACCTCCTCATAAGGAATGCCTTTACGGTCGCAGACATCGTGGCGGATGTATTCCGGCAGTTTGAGGGCGTCGGGAGCAATGAGATACACTTTGATGCCTTCGTAGGCCGAGAGGGCTTTGATCAACGAATGCACGGTGCGGCCGAAACGCAGGTCACCGCAGAAACCGATGGTCAGGTTGTCGATGTGGCCGAGTTCCCGATGGATGGTCAGCAGGTCGGTCAGGGTCTGGGTCGGGTGGCTATGGCTGCCGTCACCGGCGTTGATGATGGGCACCGGTGAGACTTCAGAAGCGGCCAGGGGCGCACCTTCGATGGGATGACGCATCGCGATGATGTCGGCAAAGCAGGCCAGGACGCGGACAGTGTCCTGCACTGTTTCCCCTTTGGAGACGGAAGAGCGCGCAGCGTCGGAAAAGCCGAGGACCTGTCCGCCCAGTTCCTTCATGGCGGCCGTAAAACTCAGGCGCGTACGGGTGCTGGGTTCATAGAAGAGGGTGGCGAGTTTCTTGTGTGCCATCGCTTCGTAGTACTCCTCGGGGTGTTCGATGATCCGGTCGGCCAGGGCGATGATTTCGCTGATCTCGGCGCGGGTCAGGTCGGTAGGTTCGATCAGGTGTTTCATTTGTGTACGTGTATGATTTGATTGTTTGTTTATTTCATCCAGGATGCGTCGGAAGGGTTGGCACGGAAACGGAGGATGCGTTCCTGCCACTGCGGCGCAATATAATTCTCTTCCACAGCGACTGCAAGCAGGGCATCGAGATTGCTCAGGGAGTGGTTCGTAGTGAAGGCTGCAGCAAGACGGTCGAGGCCCCGCTGCATGCCATAGGTAAAGATGCTGACGATACCAAGGACTTCGGCACCGGCTTCCCGGAGTGCCTCAACGGTCTCGACGGCACTGCCGGCCGTGGAAATCAGATCTTCTACGACCACGGTCTTCGCTCCAGGCTCAAGCCGTCCTTCAATGCGGTTGGTCCGGCCGTGGCTTTTGTTCTCGCCGCGGACATAGCCCATCGGGAGATGGAGGATTTGGGCGGCCAGGGCGGCATGGGCGATGCCGGCCGTGGAGGTGCCCATCAATAGCTGGCAGTCCGGGTAGTACGTGCGGATGGTTTCTGCCAATCCCGCTTCGACCCGGTCACGGACTGCCGGGGCGGTAAGGATGAGCCGGTTGTCACAGTAAATCGGACTTTGGATGCCGCTGGCCCAGGTGAAGGGTTGCTCGGGGCGCAGAAATACAGCACCGATGGAGAGCAGGTCGCGGGCGATGGTTTTTTCGAGGTTTTCAGCCATATCGGGGAGCATTCGTTACAGGGTTTCGGGACAAAAATCGGTGAGGCAGCGCAGCCAGGCTGCGTGGGAGTCGGAGGCGGCAGTAATGGGCCGGCCGACGACGATATAGTCGGAACCGATCTCACGGGCACGGGCCGGGGTCGTGATGCGGACCTGGTCGTCGGCTGCTGCATCGGCGAAACGGATACCGGGAGTGACGGCCAGGAATTCCGGGCCGCACGCCGCTTTGACCAGCTGGGCCTCCAGCGGTGAGCAGACGACGCCGTCAAGTCCGGCCTCGCGGGCATTGCGGGCATAATGAGCGATGGCCTCATCGATGCTGGCATCAACCAGGAGTTCCTGCTGCATCCGTTCTTCGCTGGTGGAAGTGAGCTGTGTCACGGCAATCAGCAGCGGCCGGATTCCGTCGGGGCGGGTGAGGCCTTCCAGTGCAGCCCGCATCATCTCAATCGTTCCGGCCGCATGTACATTGCACATGTCGATGTCCAGTCCCGACAGCACCCGCATGGTCCGGCGGACCGTATTGGGTATGTCGTGGAGTTTGAGGTCGAGGAAGATGCGATGGCCCATCCGTTTCAACTGGCGGACCATCTCCGGCCCTTCGGCATAATACAGCTCCATGCCGATCTTCAGGAAGGGTTTGCGGGCATCCTGTTCGAAACCGGCCAGAAAGTCGAAGGTCTCGCGGGCGCTGCTGAAATCGCAGGCGATAATAACGTCCTTATTCATAATCACGTTTTTTAGAGGCAGCATCCATCTCTTTCAAGACCGTCTGCGCCCACGCAGCCGTGAGTGGGAGGGGCCCATCGCTAGCGATGGGAGGGATAGGACCCGTAGGGTCCGTAGTCTTGAAAGAGATGGATGCTGCCTCTATCATAGTTAGACAATTCCGATTATATTCTCTATTCTGTCGATGTCAAGTTCTTGCATGACATCAGGTAGGTTGTCGATGAGGGTAGGGCAGGCGAGGGGGTCGCGCAGGTTGGCGGAGCCGACTTGCACGGCCGTAGCACCTGCCATCATCATTTCGATGACGTCTTCGGCGGAAGAGACGCCGCCACAACCCATGATGGGGATATGGCAGGCAGCGGCGACTTGGTTGACACAACGGATTGCGATCGGGAAGACAGCGGGTCCGGAGAAGCCGCCCGTCCGGTTGGCCAGGACATGCTTACGCCGGCGGATGTCGATCCGCATGCCAAGCAGCGTATTGATGAGAGTCAGGCCGTCCGCACCTTCCTCTTCGCAGGCACGGGCGATGGTTACGATATCGGTTACGTTGGGACTCAGTTTGATAAACAGCGGTTTGCGGGTGGCCTGACGGGCACGGCGGGTTACCGCCGCCGCCGCTTTCGGATCCGTCCCGAAGACCATGCCTCCCTGGTGGACATTGGGGCAGGAGATATTGACCTCTATCATGTCGATGCTGTCACAAGTGTCAGCCTTTTCACAGCAGATGCCATATTCGTCGAGTGAAAAACCGCTGATATTGGCAATCAAAGGCGTGCTGCAGCAGCTGCGCACTTTGGGTGCCACTTCGCCTACGAGCGCATCGATGCCCGGATTCTGAAGGCCGACCGCATTGAGCAGACCGCCCGGGCACTCCGCGATACGCGGGGTCGGATTGCCGAATCGGGGTTCCAGCGTAGTCCCTTTGAGCGCAATGGCACCCAAGCGGTTGAGGTCGAACAAGCCGGCCATTTCGTAGCCGAGGCCGAATGTCCCGCTGGCGGGAATGACCGGGTTCTTGAGCCGGAGGCCGGCCAGGATGACGGACGTATCTTTTACCATGGCAGTTGATTTTTGGGGAAGACAGGCCCGTCATGGCAGATGCGGCGCGGACCGTCGGTCGTTTGTACTGTACAGCCGAAACAGAGGCCGGTCCCGCAGCCCATGCGTTCCTCCAGTGAGAATTCCCCCGCATCGGGCAGCAACGGATAGAGCGCCCGCATCATCGGCATCGGGCCACAGACATAAAAAGCGTCGAAAACCGGCTGGATTTGCTGCAGGGCATCTGTTACCAACCCGGCGATACCGGCAGACCCGTCCAGGGTTGCGATGTGTACCGTGGCTCCGAGTTCCTCCAATTCGGGGCGCAGCAAGATATCCGAGGCCGTGTTGAAGCCAAGCAGGGCCGTCACCTTCCGCCCGCTGGCCCGCAGGTCGCGGCACAGCTGGTGAAGCGGCGCAACGCCGATGCCGCCGCCGATCAGCAAAGCGTTTTCCCGGCAGGCATCCAGATCGAATCCGTTGCCCAGACTCGTCAACAGCTCCAATTCGGCGCCAGCCGGCAGAGAAGCGAGGGTACGGGTTCCTTCGCCAACCACTTTATAAAGCAGTATCAGCCGTCCCTTGTCCGAGAACGAGACGGAAATCGGCCTGCGCAGGTATTTCCCGGGGACGGCCACTTCCACAAACTGTCCGGCCCGAAACGGCGGGGCGTCCGGGGCCGCAAGTTCCAGGCGATATACTTGCGGGGCGACCAACGTGTTGGCTGTGATAGAATAGTATCTTTTTTCCATCGTCATGCGGGATCTTTCCAAACCAGTCTGCCGTCTTTCCAGGTCATCTTCACGGCGCCTTGGACAGGCATTCCGTCAAACGGGGTGGCATGTCCCTTCGAAAGGAAAGTCCGGCTGTCAATTGTATAGGCTGCATGCAGGTCGATGGCTGTCAAGTCAGCACGTTCTCCTTCCTGCAAGGCTCCGCCAAGGCGGAAAATCCGGCGCGGAGTAGCGCAAAGCGCATCGAGCAACCGCTCCAGCGAGAGTTTGCCGGTCTGCACCAAAGCGGTGTGCAGTACAGGGAAAGCCGTCTCCAATCCAACGATGCCCATGGCGCTGCCCGCCAGTCCGCGGGATTTTTCTGCGGCGGTGTGCGGGGCATGGTCGGTGGCAATGGCGTCGATGGTGCCGTCTTTCAGGCCTTCGAGGAGCGCGGCCCGGTCTTCCGCACTGCGGAGCGGGGGATTCATCTTGAAACGGCCCTCTTCCTGGAGATCATCTTCGCAGAGCACCAGATAGTGCGGCGCGGTCTCGCAGGTGACGCGGACGCCCGTGCGCTTGGCTTCCCGGATCAGCGCGACACTCTCTTTGGTTGAGACGTGGCAGACATGGTAGCGGCAGCCCGTCCGGGCGGCCAGTTCAAGGTCGCGACGGATCTGTCCCCATTCGCTCTCGGAGCAGATGCCTTTGTGCCCGTGGGCGGTGCACCAGCGGCCGTCGTGGATGTAGCCTCCATGAAGGAGCGTATTGTCTTCGCAGTGAGCGGCCAGGATGCAGTCCAGTTCAGCGGCACGGCGCATGGCCTCCAGCATTACAGCATCCTGCTGGATGCCGCTTCCGTCGTCGGAAAAGGCCACACAACGGCCCATCAAAGCTTCAAAATCCACGGGTTCCAGTCCCTTCCTTCCTCGGGTAATGGTCGCGTAGGGGAGAACCTCAATGCAGGCGTCCTGGTCGATGATTGCTTGTTCTACGGCGAGAGTCTCCGGCGCATCCGGCGCAGGATCCAGATTGGGCATGGCACAGACCGTCGTGTATCCACCCCGTGCCGCTGCCTTTGCTCCTGTAAGGATGGTTTCCTTCTGCGGCGCGCCCGGTTCCCGGAAATGGACATGCAGGTCTGCAAATCCATAGGAAAGCAGCATCCCGCCCAAATCGACCACTTCGGTCTCCGCGCCGGCATCGGCCGGAACGGGAATAAACTCCTTGACAGCCTGGATGATGCCGTCGGCAATCAGCACGTCGCGCAGTGCCAGGAGGCAGGGCCCGGCCAGCACCATTCCATTCTTCAGCAAAAGATCTTTTCTCATCGGGACAAAAAAAGACAACTCAACGAGTTGTCTCGGTATATGATAAATGGTTATAGGAAAGCATCCTTTTCCGGCTCATGGCAGTGTTTTGCGCAAAGGTACACCCTTTTGCGGATTTGGCAATATCCAACTTCCGAATTTTATCAACACATTAGACACAGAAAGGCGGCGCGTCCTGCCTGCCCGGAGCCGTAGAAAACGCGTTGATAACTTTTTCGCGGAGATGCGGCGGAAGATTCGTACTTTTGTAGATTGAAACCAATTCCGAATATGAAAGTCAGCATCATTATGGGGTCGGGGAGTGATTGGGAGGTCATGAAAGCCGCCTGTGAAACGCTCGACACTTTCGGCGTGCCTTATGAGAAAAAGGTCATCAGCGCCCATCGTACACCGCAGTATTTCAGTGAATATATGGCCGGACTGCCGCAGCGCGGCTTCGGCATCGTGATTGCCGGCGCCGGCGGCGCAGCCCATCTCCCGGGCATGGCGGCCGCCCTGACCACCCTTCCGGTCATCGGCATCCCTATCCGCAGCAAGGCCCTCAACGGGATGGATTCCCTGCTTTCGATCGTCCAGATGCCGTCAGGCATCCCTGTGGCCACAATGGCTATCGACGGAGCCAAGAACGCCGCCTTGTATGCCGTGGCGGTCCTGGCCCTCCACGACGCCACATTGGCCGACAAGTTAACGGCATTCCGTGCCGCCCAGGCTGAGAAAGTCCTGAAAACCGAGATCTAGCCGCTTCCGTCCGATGCAACGCCGTATCTTTGTCGAGAAGAAACCCGCCTTCCGGGTGGAGGCCGAGAGCCTCCGGAACGAATTCAATGAAAACCTTTCCGTAGGGATCCGCCAGTTGCGGCTGGTCAATCTCTACGACTTGTCGGGCTTCAGCGATGAACTGCTGGAGCGATGCCGCTATACGGTCTTCGGTGAACGGGTGTCCGATACCGTGACCGATGCGTTGGACCTGACGGGCTGCCGCTATCTCGCCGTGGAGTATATTCCGGGCCAGTTCGACCAGCGGGCTTCGTCGGCCCTGGACTGCGTCCATCTGGTGGATCCGGCCGCGCAGGTCGAGATCCGGAGCGGCCGCCTGCTGATTTTCGACGACGATTTTTCGGAAGAAGGCCTGGAAGCGGTCCGCCGCTATTTCATCAATGCCGTCGAAAGCCGGGAGAAAGATATGTCGGTCTATGCCGGCGGTGAAGATGCCACCGTGCGCCCTATGGCTGCGCTGGATGGTTTCACGGCCTTGCAGGAAGCTGACTTTGCCGCATTCTGCCGTACGTGGGGCCTGGCGATGAATGTCGATGACCTGCGCGAGGTTGTCCATCATTTCCGGCGGGAAGGCCGCAATCCGACCGAGGCGGAACTTCGCATCCTTGACACGTATTGGAGCGATCACTGCCGTCATACGACCTTCACGACGCACCTGACCGACATTCAGGTGGAAGATTCCTTCATCCGTCCGGCGCTGGAGGCTGACCTTGCCCAGCTGCACGCCATCCGCCGCGAGCTGGGGCGCGAAGACAAGCCGCTTTGCCTCATGGAACTGGCTACGATCGGCGCCCGCTATCTCAAACATAAGGGCGTGTTGGACAACCAGGAGCAGAGTGAAGAAAACAATGCCTGCAGCATCGTAATTGATGTGGATGTGGACGGCAAGACCGAGAAATGGCTGTTGCAGTTCAAGAACGAGACCCACAACCACCCTACGGAAATTGAACCGTTCGGCGGCGCTGCCACCTGTCTGGGCGGTGCCATCCGCGACCCGCTTTCCGGACGCGCCTATGTATATCAGGCGATGCGCGTGACGGGTGCCGGCGATATCTGGAAACCTGTGAGTGAGACGATGGCGGGCAAGTTGCCGCAGCGGATGATCTCGCGCAAGGCTGCCGCAGGCTATTCAAGTTACGGCAACCAGATCGGTTTGGCGACCACGCATGTGCGGGAAATCTTCCATCCGGGTTATACGGCCAAACGTATGGAAGTCGGTGCGGTGGTCGGTGCAGTTCCAGCCGCACAGGTCTTGCGGGAGCGCCCTGTTCCGGGCGATGTGATCCTGATGCTGGGCGGGCGCACAGGCCGGGACGGCATCGGCGGTGCTACAGGTTCGTCGAAGGGCCATACCGGCGCTTCTTTGACAACTTGCGGCAGCGAAGTACAGAAGGGAAATGCCCCGGAGGAGCGCAAGCTCCAGCGCCTGTTCCGCCGCCCGGAAGTATCCCGGTTGATCAAGAAATCGAATGACTTCGGCGCAGGTGGCGTGAGTGTTGCCATCGGCGAACTGGCTGACGGCCTGGAGATCCATCTCGAACGGGTGCCGGTCAAATACAGCGGTCTCAATTCCATGGAGCTTTCCATCAGCGAGTCGCAGGAGCGTATGGCGGTGGTGATTGCGGCTGTCGACCAGGCTGCTTTCGAAGATTATTGTGCTGAGGAGAATATTGAAGTGACCCATGTGGCCGATGTGACGGATTCCGGCCGCATGCAGATTTTCAACGGTTCGCAGTGCGTGGCCGACCTGCCGCGCAGTTTCATCGACAGTGCCGGCGCCCGGCATTACGCCGCTGCGGCCATCGCACCGGTCCGGGACGGCAATCCGTTTGAACGCCACTATGAAGGCGCTTCGCTGCAAGACCGGCTGGAACAATTGCTGGCTTCCCCGAACGTAACTTCCCAGAAAGGCCTGATCGAAATGTTCGACTCCACCATCGGCAGCAGTACGGTGCTGATGCCGTTCGGCGGTCGCTGGCAAGATACGGAGTCGCAGGTTTCTGTCCAGAAACTGCCCGTCCTCGGCGAAACCGATACGGCCAGCCTGATGGCTTTCGGCTACAATCCGGATCTGGCGTCGTGGAGTCCGTATCATGGGGCGGCTTATGCAGTGGTTGAGGCTTGTACGAAAGTCGTGGCCGCTGGCGGTGACTGGTCGCGGATGCGGTTCTCCTACCAGGAGTATTTCGAGCGGATGACCAGTGATCCCCACACCTGGGGCAAGCCTCTCTCGGCTTTGCTGGGTGCCTTGCGGATGCAAGTGGCGTTGGGCCTGCCGTCCATCGGCGGCAAAGATTCGATGAGCGGCACCTTTGAAGATATCCATGTGCCTCCGACTTTGATTGCCTTCGGCATTACGCCGGTGCGGGCCTCCCGGGTGATCTCTCCGGAATTCAAGAAGGCCGGCCATGCCATCTATCTGCTGCGGCACAAGCCGTTGGCAGACCGGATGCCGGATACCGACGCCTTGAAAGAGGTGTGGAGTTTTGCCCATAAGCAGATTGCGGCCGGGCACATTGTTTCAGCCTGGTCGCTGGGCTTTGGTGGCATCGGAGAGGCCCTGGCCAAAATGGCCTTCGGCAACCGGCTCGGTTTTGATGTCCAGCTGGCAGAAGAAGATTTATTCTCGCTGGGTTATGGCTCCCTCGTTGTTGAGGCCACCGGTGTCCTGGATGCTCCGTTCGCTGAGCAACTGGGTTTTGTGACCGACGGACCGGTTCTCCTGAACGCGCAGCCTATGGAACTGGCTTCTTTGAAGAGGGCTTGCGACGGGCGCTTTGCTGAAATCTATCCGGCCGTGACGCCTTTGCAGGGCGATCCGGTTCCGGAGTTCGCTTCGGTCCTGTGCCAGGCCCCTGCACCGGTTTATCCGGGTCCTGCTATCCAGGAACCGCTTGTTCTCTTGCCAGTTTTCCCCGGCACCAACTGCGATTACGACACCGCTGCGGCGTTCCGCCGTGCCGGTGCGCGCGTCCGTTTTTCGGTGTTCCGCAACTTGACAGAGCAGGATGTGCTCGATTCGATCGACCGCCTGTGCCGGGATTTGGACGAATGTCAGATTCTGGCTCTCTCAGGCGGATTCTCCTCCGGGGACGAACCGGACGGCAGCGGCAAGTTTATCGCCAATGTGTTGGGCAACCCGAAAGTGGCTGCTGCGGTGAAGGCCCTGCTGGCCCGCAAGGGCTTGATTCTGGGCATTTGCAACGGATTCCAGGCTCTTGTCAAGAGTGGCCTTTTGCCGGGCGGCAAGTTGGGCGTGGCTGAGGAGGATCCGACGCTTTTCCGCAACGACATCAACCGGCACATCTCTCAGTTGGTGACAACCGTGGTCTCCTCGACCCGTTCGCCTTGGCTGTCCGGTTTCCGGACCGGCGAACAGCACACGGTGGCGGTCAGCCACGGGGAAGGCAAGTTCGTCGTCAGCCGGGCACAGGCGGAGCAGCTCTTTGCCAACGGGCAGGTCGCCTTCCGCTATGCAAACCCGGCGACGGGGGTTCCGACGCTCGAGTCGCCGTTCAATCCCAACGGATCGTCCTTCGCCATCGAGGGTATCATCAGCCCGGACGGCTTGATTCTTGGCAAGATGGGCCACTCGGAACGGGCCGGCAAGCATCTCTATCGGAACATTCCTTCGGAAGTTGGCGAATCCATCTTCAAGAATGCGGTCGCTTATTTTAATAGATTTTAAATGGAGAAGATAACCTGTCCCTTTCAAGACTACGGCCCCTTCGGGGCCTATCCCTCCCAAAGCTGCGCTTTGGGCCCCTCCCACTCACGGCTGCGTGGGCGCAGACGGTCTTGAAAGGGACAGGTTATCTTCTCAAGAAAACGATAGTATGGCAGTAAATTATGAAAAGGCAGGCGTCAGCCTGGAAGCGGGCTACGAAGTGGTCCGGCGCATCAAGCAGCATGTAGCTTCTACGAAACGGCTCGGTGTGATGGGCGGTATCGGTTCGTTCGGCGGCATGTTTGACCTTTCGGCGCTCGGTTTGAAAGAGCCGGTGCTGGTGAGCGGGACCGACGGAGTCGGAACGAAACTCAAGATCGCCTTTGCAATGGACAAACATGACACCATCGGAATCGATGCGGTGGCGATGTGTGTCAACGACGTGCTGGCGCAGGGAGCTGAACCGCTCTTCTTCCTCGATTATGTGGCGCTCGGCCACAACATTCCCGAGAAAGTGGAAGCCATCGTCAGCGGTGTGGCGGAAGGCTGCCGGCAGGCAGGCTGCGCGCTGATCGGTGGTGAGACGGCGGAGATGCCGGGCATGTATGCCGACGGCGAGTACGACATTGCGGGCTATACGACCGGTGTCGTGGAAAAGAGTCAGTTGATTGACGGATCGAAAGTCAAGGTCGGTGACGTGCTGGTCGGGATCGCTTCCAGCGGAGTCCACTCCAACGGTTTCAGTCTCGTGCGCAAGATCGTAGCCGATGCGGGGCTTTCGTTGACCGAACGGCGTCCGGAACTCGACGGCGCCGTGCTGGGCGAGGTCCTGCTGACCCCGACGAACATCTATGTCAAGGAAGTGCTGGAAGTGATCCGGCACTGCGATGTCCACGGCGTCGCCCACATCACCGGCGGTGGTTTCGATGAGAACATTCCGCGTATCCTGCAGCCTGGCCAGGGCATTGAGATTGAAGAAGGAAGCTGGGAGATCCTGCCCATCTTCAAGGCCTTGGAAAAGTGGGGCGGAATTCCGCACCGGGAGATGTTCAACATCTTCAACATGGGTGTCGGCATGGTGCTGGCGCTCGACGTCACGGAGGTACAGCAGGCCTTGGCGATTCTGGCCCAATCGGGCCGGAAAGCCTCTGTCATCGGCCGCGTTACCGGCCAGGAAGGGGTCAATATCAAACTGCTATGAAACGGCTGGCCGTCTTTGCAAGCGGATCGGGCACCAATTTCGAGGCCATCGCCCAGGCGTGCGTCGATGGCCGGCTCGATGCGCGCATCGCGTTGCTGGTCTGTGACGTACCGGGCGCCAAGGTGCTGGAACGCGGGGCCCGTTTCGGCGTGGAGACCTTCTGTTTCCGGCCGAAATCCTATGCCTGCAAGGCCGATTTCGAGACGGAAATCGCCGACCGGATGGATGCGTTGGGCATCGACTTGGTGTGCCTGGCCGGGTATATGCGGCTCATCGGACCCGTGCTGCTCGATCGCTATGGCGGCCGCATCATCAACATCCATCCGTCGTTGCTGCCGGCCTTCAAGGGCGCGCATGCTGTCGAGGATGCCGTGGCTTATGGCGTGAAAGTGTATGGCATCACCATCCACTGGGTGGATGCCACGCTCGACGGGGGCCGGATCATTGCCCAGGAAGCTTTCCCCTATGAAGGGGCTGATCCTGCGGAAGTGCACCGCATCGGCCAGCAGATCGAACATCGACTCTATATCAAAACCATACAGAAACTTATTTCATGAGAGCTTTAATCAGCGTAAGCGACAAGACCGGCGTTGCGGCGTTCGCCGCCGCCCTTTCCCGCCTTGGCTGGGAAATCATCGCCACGGGTGGTACGCAGCGCCTGCTGGAACAGCAAGGCGTGAAGACTATCGGCATCAGTGAAGTCACCGGATTTCCCGAAATCTGTGACGGCCGCGTCAAGACCCTGCATCCGAAGGTGCACGGCGGCTTGCTGGCCCGGCGCGACTTGCCATCCCATCTGGCTGCTTTGAAAGAAAACGGCATTGAATTCATCGACCTGGTCTGCGTCAATCTCTATCCGTTTGCGGCGACGATCGCGAAAGAAGGGGTGACTATGGAAGAGGCGGTCGAGAATATCGACATCGGCGGTCCGTCCATGCTGCGCAGTGCGGCCAAGAACTGGAAAGATGTGACGGTAGTCTGCGATCCCGGTGACTATGGCCGCGTGATCGACGAGATCAGCCACGAGGGCAATACGAAGCCTGAGACACGCCTGATGCTATCGGCCAAAGCCTACACACATACCGCGCAATACGACACGATGATTGCCCGGTACATGCGCGCGCAGGCTGGTCTGCCGGAGAAGCTTTTCCTGGAATACGACCTGAAACAGCCGCTTCGTTATGGAGAGAATCCGCACCAGGATGCGCGTTTCTTTGCGGCCTGCAAGCCCGAGTCTTTCTCGCTGGCCTTCGCCCGGCAGATCCAGGGCAAGGAGATGTCGTACAACAATATCCAGGATGCCAATGCGGCGCTCAATATCGTGCGGGATTTCCCGGAGCCGTTCTGCGTGGCTTTGAAGCACATGAATCCTTGCGGGGCAGCTGTCGGCGCTACGATTGAAGAGGCTTGGCAGGCAGCGTATGAGGCCGACAAGGTGAGCATCTACGGCGGCATCGTGGCGGTGAACCGGGAACTGACGGCTGAAGTGGCTGCCGGCATGAAGCCGATTTTCCTGGAGATTGTCATCGCACCGTGCTTTTCGCCGGAAGCGCTGGATATCCTGTCTACCAAGAAAAATCTGCGGGTGCTTCAGGTCGATATGACGCCTTGCAGCACGGCGCCGATGCAGTATGTGGGCGTGAACGGCGGCATGCTTGTCCAACAGCTGGACGTGGCAGTGGAGAAAGTAGATGCGTCGATGTGCGTGACGCGGGTCCGGCCGACGGAGGCGCAGCTGCGCGACCTCGATTTCGGCTGGCGCATTGTCAAGCATGTCAAGTCGAATGCCATCGCTGTGGTGCGTGACGGACATACGCTGGGCATCGGCGCTGGCCAGATGAACCGGGTCGGTTCGGCGGAGATCGCTTTGAAAGAGGCGCAGGCGGCTGGCTTTACGGAAGGGCTCATTCTGGCATCCGATGGCTTCCTGCCTTTCGGCGACACCGTCGCCCTGGCGGCTCAGTATGGCGTCGCGGCCATCATCCAGCCCGGCGGCAGCATCCGCGATGAAGAATCCATCCAGAAAGCGGACGAACTGGGCATCACGATGCTTTTCACCGGCGTCCGGCATTTTAAGCATTGATAGATATGAGTATCAATAAGTTAAGTTCTATGGCTTCCGTACTGGTCGTCGGTGGCGGCGGGCGGGAGCACGCCATCGTCGATGCGCTGAGCCGGTCGGCCCGGGTGGGCAAGATCTATTGTGCCCCCGGTAATGCGGGCATCGCGCAGCAGGCGGAATGTGTGCCTTTGAAGGATACGGATGTGGACGGGCTGCTTCACTTTGCGCAAGCTGCGGGGATTGACCTTACGGTTGTCGGTCCGGAGGCTGCATTGGCGGCAGGGATCGTCGATCGGTTCCGGGCGGCCGGCCTGAAGATATTCGGTCATACGCAGGCGGCTACGGCCATCGAGTCGAGCAAGGAGTTCGCCAAGCAACTGATGCTTCGTAGCCATGTGCCTACGGCGTCCTATTGTGCTTTCCGGGAATTCAGCCAAGCGCTGACCTATGTCCGGGCCGGGTCTTTCCCGACGGTGATCAAATATGATGGCCTGGCGGCTGGCAAAGGGGTCGTGGTAGCCGCTGATTTGGCAGAAGCCGAGGCGGCGTTGCGCGACATGCTGCTGGACGGTCGTTACGGGGAAGGGAATGTGGTCATCGAAGAATTCCTGACCGGGCCCGAATTTTCCCTTATGGCCTTCGTTTCCGGCCGGCAGGTCTGTCCGATGGTAGCGGCCCAGGACCACAAGCGTGCCTATGACGGCGACAAGGGGCCGAATACCGGCGGCATGGGTGCCTATACCGAATCATTCGCTACCGGTAAAAGTGGCCTCTCGTTCATTTCAGACGAAGAGTATGACTTCGCGGTGACACATATCCTCCAACCTGTCGCCGATGCCATGGCTGATGCGGGAACGCCGCTCTCCGGCGTCCTTTACGGCGGCTTGATGAAGACGCCTTCGGGCATCAAAGTCATTGAATTCAATGCCCGTTTCGGCGATCCCGAGACGGAAGTCGTCCTCCCGCGCCTGGAAAGCGACATTTTCGATATCTTCGAGGCCGTTGCCGACGCACGGGTGATTCCTGCTCCGACTTGGCGTGACGAGTCCGTGATGGGGGTCGTCCTGGCCTCGAAAGGGTACCCTGGCAGCTATTCGAAAGGTGCGCCGATCGATGTCGATCCCGATTTTGGCGAGCGTATCTGCCACATGGGCACGAAAAGGACAGATGAGGGCGGTCTTATTACGACCGGCGGCCGCGTCCTGATGGTTATCGCCGGCGCATCGACGATGTCCGAAGCGGCCCGCCGCTGCTATGCCGCTGTTGAGAAGGTCCATTGCGACAATCTGTTCTATCGGAAAGACATTGCTAACTATGTATTGTGACAGTTTGGGGGTGTTGCTCTGGAAACCATGCCACCCTCGGCACTGTAAGAGGGAGGGGCCCAAGCTTGCTTGGGAGGGGTTGCGCGGAGCGCGACGTTTCCAGAGCAACACCCCCAAACTGTCACGCATCTACTGATAAATCAAGTCATTATGGGAAAGATCATAGATGGAAAAGCCATTGCCGCAGGGCTTTACGATGAGATGCGGCAGGAGGTTGAACGGATGGAAGCGCAGTACGGCCGACGGCCGGGACTGACGGTAATCATCGTAGGGGAAGATCCTGCGAGCCAGGTATATGTCCGCAACAAAGAAGTGAATGCCAAGAAAGTGGGGCTGGTGTCCGAAGTCATCCGGTTGCCGGAACAGACAACGCAGGAGGAACTGCTCGCAGTCATCGCCCGGCTCAATGCCGACGAGACCGTCGATGGTATCCTGGTGCAGTTGCCCGTGCCGAAGCATATCGACAAAGACGCCGTTATCGCAGCTGTTGCGCCCGACAAGGACGTGGACGGCTTCTTCGGGATGAAATCCGGTTTCACCCTCAAGCAGGGTTATGTTGCGCCGTGCACGCCCCGCGCCTGCATCCATCTGATCAAGACGACAGGGGAGACCATCGAAGGCAAGCACGCCCTGGTCGTCGGTCGCGGCGAACTCGTGGGCAAACCCGTAGCGACGCTGCTGCTCAATGAGAATGCAACCGTCACCATTGCCCATTCCCGCACCCGCAATCTGGGCGATATCGCCCGTACGGCCGATATCATCGTAGCAGCCGTCGGCCGTCCGAAGATTGTCACAGGCGACATGGTCAAACCCGGCGCCATCCTCATTGACGTGGGCATCAACCGCGACGCCGACGGCAAACTGTGCGGCGACATCGATTACCCGACGGCGGAACCCGTTGCCGGCTGGATCACGCCTGTCCCCGGCGGCGTCGGCCCCATGACCATTGCGATGCTCATCCGCAACACGCTCGACTGCTACCTCAAACACGTGCAGTAGGCGGCGCCGGACTCCTGTTTGGATTTTCACTTTATTTTGCTATCTTTGTAGTTATGTATAAAGTGAAAATCCAAATTTTTTATACTAGTAACCTATGAAAATGCTATCCTTTCTGACGAATCTTTGGAACAACAACGCTACGGTGGTATTGCTGTTTCTGATTCTGATCATCGTAGCGGTCTTCGTCGTCTATTACCTGAAGAAGGCGAAGGAACACCCGAAGGGTCTGATTGCCGCTGCGTTAAGTAACATGGGCGAGCGCTTCGGCTATTACATCATGAATGCCGTGCTGCTGCTGTTCCTGGTCTCGAAATTCGGTCTTCCTGACGGAACGGCCGGCCTGATCTATTCATTCTTCTATTTCGGCATTTACATCCTGGCCCTGGTAGGCGGTCTGATCGCCGACAAGACGCAGAATTACAACCGCACCATCCAGATCGGCCTGTTCATCATGGCAGCCGGCTACGTCGCCCTTGCCATCCCGCTTTTCAGCAAGGTGAACGGCATGGTGGCCGACGGCAACGGCGGCTGGTGGGGTATCCTCATCTTCACCTGCGTGGCCCTGCTCTGCATCGCCTTCGGTAACGGTCTTTTCAAAGGCAACCTGCAGGCCCTGGTCGGAAAACTCTATGACGAGTTTGAAGTCGAAGAAGCCAAGAAAGGCCCTGAGGCCTTGAAAATCGCCAAGGACAAACGCGACTCCGGTTTCCAGATTTTCTATGTGTTCATCAACATCGGCGGCGTCATCGCCCCGTTCATCGCGCCGATGCTCCGCAAGTGGTGGCTGTCCCGCAGCGGTTTTATCTATAACGCCGACATGGCCGGTCTCTGCCATAAGTTCATCGGCGGAGAAACAGCCGTGGCCGAGTCCCAGAAATTCATCGAAACAGCGCAGGCATCGGTTATTGGCGGCACGGTTCCCGCCGATACCGCGCAGTTCTGCTCCGACTATGTGCAGGTGTTCAATACGGGTATCCACTGGGCGTTCATCGTTTCTGCGGCCGCCATGCTTACCTCGCTGTTCATCTTCTTGGCTACCAAGCACAAGTTCCCCCAGCCGGGCAAGAAGGTCGCTGCGCAGAGCGTCGAATACACCCCCGAAGAGAAACAGGCTATGGCCAAGGAAATCAAGCAGCGTATGGCCGCGCTGTTCGCCGTGCTCGGCATTGCCATCTTCTTCTGGCTCTCGTTCCACCAGAACGGCCAGTCGCTGATGGTCTTTGCCCGCGACTTTGTGGACTCCTCCAAGATCGCACCTGAGATTTCGCAGGCGCTGAACCCGCTCTACGTGATTATCCTGACCCCGATCGTCATGGCCATCTTTGCCGGCCTTGCCCGTAAAGGCAAGGCGGTATCCACCCCGCGCAAGATCGCTTACGGTATGTTCATCGCCGGTTTGGCGTATCTCTTCCTGGTCATCCTTTCCGTCGCCAACCACTATCCGTCCGGCGACGCGTTCCGCGCCATGGACTCGACCCAGATGGCCGCTGCAGGCCTCGCCAAATCGGGCTACTGGGTGATGTTCGTCATCTACTTCTTCCTGACCGTCGCCGAACTGCTGATTTCGCCGCTGGGCTTGAGTTTCGTTTCGAAGGTGGCGCCCAGACACATGGTCGGCCTTTGCCAGGGCCTCTGGCTCGGCGCTACGGCTATCGGCAACCTCTTCATCTTCGTCGGCCCGATCATGCTCAACGCCTGGCCGATCTGGAAGTGCTGGACCGTGTTCCTGGTCATCTGCTTTGTGTCGATGTCCATCATGCTCGGTATGGTGAAGTGGCTGGAGAAAGTCACGAAAGACTAATGTAACATTTTCAGCCATGCTGAAGATCGTATTCCTGGATGCACAGACGCTGGGGGAGGATGTTTCCCTGGCGCCTGTGTCCTCTTTGGGCGAATACGTCGCCTATCCCTTCACACGACCCGAAGACGTGGTCGCACGTATGGCAGGCTGCGACGTAGTCATCACCAACAAGGTCCGGATCGGACAGAAAGAGATCGACGCCTGCCCGACCCTGAAACTCATTTGCGAGGCGGCCACGGGCGTAGACAATATCGATGTGGCCTATGCAGATTCCAAGGGGATTCCGGTACGCAACGCCGTTGCCTATTCCACTGAAAGCGTGGCCCAGGTCGCCTGGATGATGATCCTGAGCCTGGTGGGACACGGGGCTTATTTCGATGCTTTCGTCAAGAGCGGAGACTACAGCCGGAGCAACTGTGTAACCAATGTGGAATGGCCATTCTTCGAACTGAAAGGCAAGACGTTCGGTACGGTGGGCCTGGGCAACATCGGATCCCGTTCGGCCGGCATTGCAGAGGCTTTCGGCATGAAGGTGCTCTATTATCCGACCTCGGGCAAGCCGCATTCCGACCGCTATGAGGCCGATACGGACTTGCACAGTTTCCTCTCGCGCTGCGATGTGGTGGCTGTCCATTGTCCTATGAACGACCGGACCCGCGGCCTGATCGGCTACGAACAACTGGCCGCCATGCGCCGCACGGCCGTCATCGTGAACCTGGGCCGGGGCGGCATCGTTGTCGAAAAAGACCTGGTCCGTGCCCTCGATGAAGGGTTGATTGCCGGTGCGGGCGTGGATGTCTTTACCCAGGAACCGGTTCCGAACGACCATCCCTATCTGTCCATGAAGCATCCTGAACGCCTGCAACTGTCGCCGCATATCGGCTGGACCAGCCGTGAGGCGCGCAGCTGCCTGGTGGAGAAGATTGCGGAGAATATCCGCAGCACATTTGCAAACCTTTAAACAATTACAGATATGACACTTCTAATCATTATCGCCATCGTTGCGATCCTCGTGCTCTGGGTGATTTCCGTGCAGCGGAAACTCGTCAAGCAGGAAGAGATCTGCAAGAACGGCCTGAGCCAGATCGGTGTCCAGCAGTCTTCCCGCTGGGATGCCCTCAAGGCGCTGGCCGAACTGACCAAAGGCTACTCCGACCATGAGTACAAGACCATTACCGACACCATCGCACAACGCCGTCCCATCACGGGCAACAGCAGCCCTGCCGATGCCAATGCCCAGGAGACTCTCTTCAACCAGGCCCTTTCGTCCCTGAATGTGGTGGTTGAAAAGTATCCTGAACTGAAAGCCAACGAAACGTTCATCAAGACCATGGACAGTGTCAACACGTACACCGAGCAGGTCCGGATGAGCCAGATGGTTTACAACGATTCGGTTACGAACTACAACCGTCTTATCCGTCAGTTCCCCGACTCGATCGTCGCCTCGCTGTTCCACTTTGTGCAGCGTGATTACCTGCAGGTGAACGAAGGCAAGGCCGAGATGCCGTCGATGAAATTCTGATTTGTCCTGCCGATGAAACGCCATTCCCTGATCTTGATGGCCTTGCTGGTGCTTGCCGGCTTCGGCCAGGTTGCCGTCGCGCAAAACAAGGTGCACGATGTGGAAATCACCGTGAACCTCAATACGGACGGCAGCGCCCAGGTGCGGGAGGTCTGGGATATGACGCTCAGCCGCGGCACAGAGGTTTATCTGGGCCGCGAGAACCTGGGCGACATCAAGATCCGCGACCTGACCGTTTCCGACGAGACGGGTACGACTTACAAGACAGACCGTTCCTGGGATACCGACCGGTCCTTTGATGGAAAGAAGAACCATTGTGGCCTGAATTCGATTTCCGACGGCTACGAAATCTGCTGGGGCATCGGAGAATACGGTCATCGCACCTATACCGTTGATTACACGCTGACCAACCTGGTCAAGAGCCTGGATGACTACGATATGGTGCACTACCAGTTCTACACGCCCAACGATTTCCAGGGTGAACACGTCAAGGTGACAATCGAGAAACCGGGCTTCGAGATGGATACGCTCACCCGGATCTGGGCTTTCGGCTATGATGGTTACATCTGGCGCGAAGACGGCAAGGTGATCGCTGAGAGCGAGAATCCGCTGGAGCCCAGCCATTCCATCATCATCCTGATGCGCTTCGACAAAGGCACTTTCCAGTCGGAGAGCGTGCAGGAACGTCCGTTCCAGGTTGTTCTTGACCGGGCGTTGGAAGGGGCTGACAAACCGGACAATCCGCTGCCCAAGTGGAAGGAGACGCTCTATACCATCTTTGGCATCTTGCTTTTCGGTGTGATCTTCCTGTTGCCCTTCCTGGGTTTCCTCGCTCCGATTTTCAGTCGGCGGAAGAACAAGAAGAACACGTTCGGAACAGTCCATTTGTCCAGTATCCCCTGGTCGCGGGAGTTCCCTTACGGCGGCGATATCGTGAAGAACAACTATGTGATCAGCCACAGCCCCGCTCTGAATGCACCGACGAATTCGGTGGCATCTGCCATGATCCTGCATATGCTGCAGGCGGGATGCCTGACCGCCCGCCGGGATTTGGGCAGTGGCAAGGTCGAGATTTTCTTCAACGACAAGGCCGACTTTACGCAACTCAACCACCTGGAAGAAGCGCTCTGGTCCATGATGTATGAAGCCAGCGGCGACAACCACATCCTGGAGGAGAAAGAATTCTCTTCCTGGGCGAAAAAGCACACTTCCCGTCTGATCGCGTGGACGAAAAATGTCGAAAGCCAGGGCCTTACCGGACTGCGCAACGGCGGCTATTACAAAAGCGGCAAATTCACGACCCAGGGCCAGCAGGAAAACGCCAAGATTGTCGGGCTCAAGAAATTCCTGGAAGACGCTACCCTTGTCAAGGAGCGTACGACGGTGGAAGCGGTCCTCTGGCGTGACTACCTGGTCTTCGCTTCGCTGGTCGGTATCGCCGACAAGGTGGCGAAAGAACTCAAGGACATCAATCCGGTCGTGTTCGAACAGGCCTGTTCGATGGGTTACAACGACATGTCACGGGTCCTCAACCTGACCCGGTCGTACGCGAACGTCGTGACGAGCTATGCCCGTCCGCCGGTGTCCTCGTATTCCGGCGGCAACCTTGGTGGCTTCAGTCGCAGCGGTGGCGGCGGCCACTCGTCCTTCGGTGGCGGTGGCGGCTTCTCCGGCGGCGGCCACTCCGGCGTGCGGTAGCCCTGTATCCTGCCCGGCCCATACCGGGCACCCAAACCCTTCTTATCGTGCCCCGACCCGGTCCATTCGCCGGTCGGGGCACGTTTTCTGTCCTTAGGGTGCCCCGAAATGCAACAGTTCGTCGCAGCCTGACTCTCCCCGGATGGTCTACAAACGTTGTATCGACAGACGGTCCGGAAAGCCGACAGGAGTGTCCATTAGTGGATTTCGGTCAGTTCGCCTGTGACGGAGTCGATGATGAAGCCGCGGACCGTGAGGTCGCGGGGCATCAGCGGGTGCTCCCGGATGGCGGAGACAGTGCGACGAACGGAGGCCTCGGTGTCGTGGAAACCTTCGAGCCAGGCGGTCAGGTCAACGCCTTCGGCTTCGACGGCCGCAAGGACTGTTTCGCTGATGCCGCGGTGCAGCATCTCTTCCCGGAGATGCTCGTAGCACATGTGACACGCCCCGCATTGGGAATGGTGCACGACCATCACTTCTTCCACGCCCAGCTCATAGACGGCCACCACCAGGCTGCGCATGGCGGAGTCGTAGGGGGTAGGGATGATGCCACCGGCATTCTTGATGATCTTGGCATCGCCGTTCTGGAGCCCCAAGGCTTCCTGGAGCAGGACGGAAAGCCGCGTGTCCATGCAGCTGACGACCGCCAGTTTCTTGGCGGGAAACTTGTCGGTCACGAAGGGTTCGTAGCGCTTCTGCGCCACGAAATCCCGGTTGAATTGGAGGATATCGTCGATCATTTTTGCAGGATTTTGAAAATGTCCCGGGTCCAGTCGGCGTTGTCCTGGACGAGCATCGTGCGGATGCCGAACTGCCGCGCTACTTCCAGGTTACGGGGACCGTCATCGAGGAAAAGCATCCGGCCGGGTTCGACCTTTTCTTGGTCCAGGACCAGTTGGAAATAGGCTTCGGCCGGCTTCATCAGCTTGCATTCGTAGCTGAGATAGCAAGCGTCGAAATAGTCGCGCAGCGCGTGTCCGTTGCCGTCGAAGGCCGGCGACATGGCCCATTTCATCACATAGGGATTCGTATTCGAGAGGAGGATGACGCGGTAGCCCAGGCTGCGCAGTTTACGGACGGCTTCCAAGTTGCGTTGCGGGACGCTTTCAATGAAGCCCATGCAGGCATAGCTGCATTCTTCGTAAGTCATTTCCCGTCCGGTATATTTGCCGAGTTCCTGGCGGAAACCCTCTGCATCGATCCGTCCTCCTTCCAGGTCGCCGAAAAAGCCGCCCTGCTGGAAGGGATTGAGGAAACTGTGCGGGTCTTTCACGCCAAGTTCCTTGAAACGCTTGGCCGCGTTCTCCATATTCAGGGCGACGACCACGCCGCCCAGGTCAAAAGCGATGGTTGTTATCTGCATCGGTTCTTTCTTTGTGCCTGCAAAGGTAGGCAGAAAAAAACGAAAAAAATATTTGGATAGTTGAAAAATAGCTGTACCTTTGCAATCCCGATTCCCGCCCAGGTGGTGAAATTGGTAGACACGCCAGCTTGAGGGGCTGGTGCCCGTTATAGGGCGTGCAAGTTCGAGTCTTGTCCTGGGCACACGAAAAAATCCTGATGAAGAATCATCAGGATTTTTTCGTGTGCCCAAGGGGCACCGTTTCTACCGGGGGCTCTGCCCCCAATCCTTCGCGGCCTATCCGGCCGGGTCCCGGCGTGGCCAATGGCACTTTTTTCGGGCCATTGGTTACAAAATCGGCGCTTTTTGCGCCCAGTGGCTTGTTTTCGGCGCCATTGGGCACGCCTTGCCTCCGGAAATGGGAAAATGTTTGTACATTTGTAAGCTATGAAAAAAGTACTTTGTTGGCTGCTCGGCATTCTGGCAGCGCTTTGCATCGCGGTTTTCTGTATCTGGGGCGGCGAGATCGCCAGTATCCGCAGTATCTCTTCCGTGGGAGGCAATCCCTATCTTTATCAGATGGAGTATAAAGCGTCTTATGACCTGGATGACTTGGTTGCCAAGGATATCGACGAGAATGCGGAACTGCTGGACTATGTGGTCGACCGCATCGGGAAGGGAATTCCCATCAAGATGAAAAGCGCGCAGGTCGCCGACGACAACGGTGAATTGGCCACGTTCAACTGTACCAGTTTCCAGGCCCGGAAAGCCGACGGGGAAGGCTTCTGGTACGGCCGCAACTATGATTATTTCAAGAATCCGACGATGGTGACGGTTTCGCATCCGAAAAAGGGCTATGCCTCCATCGCTGTGAGCGATATGTCCCATTTCGGCTATTCCCTGGAAAAGCTGCCGGTCTCTCTTGGAAAGAAACTCAGTTGTCTGGCCGCCATCTACGCCCCGGTGGATGGCATCAATGAAAAAGGACTGTGCACATCCATCATGGCTCTTCCGAAGCAGGCCTCTCAGCAGCAAACCGAGAAACACGATGTAGGAACGACGCTCATCATGCGTTTGTGGCTGGATCGCTGTGCGACCGTCGAGGAAGCGCTGGCTCTGCTGGAAACCGTGGATGTACGGCACGATGCTGCCGTTGGAAGCGGTTACCATTATATGGTTGCGGACGCTGCCGGGGATTGTGCCGTCATCGAATTCGACCGGGAGGATGGCTGGAAAACGATGATCGTGCGCAAGGCTCCGGATGCCAAGTATATGCTGGTTACCAACCACTTGCTTTCCGAGAAATACTACACTGCCGAGCCGGATATCTACGTGGGCAATCCCCACAGTAAAAGTTGGTGGCGTTATGAAACTGCCAGTGCCTATCTGGATGCCCACGACGGGACTCTTACCCATGACCAGGCGCAGGAGTGCCTTGCACTTGTCCATTGGAAAGACCTTCAATGGGAAACCGGGCAGATTGAAGATACGCAGTACAGCAATGTGTACGACCAGTCTGCCATCACGCTGTCTCTCCGCAACTGGAACGATTACGAAACGACGCACCGCTTCCATCTTTGATGCTTCGAAAAGAAATGGCGCAAAAAGACCTCGATAAGAACGCGGAGATCATTTCCGGCATGTTCGATGCCATCGCCGGGAAATACGATGCGATGAATCACCGGATGTCGCTGGGTATCGACCATCTGTGGCGGCGCCGTTTCGTGCGGGCTTTGTCGCGGGATGTTCCTGCCGGCGCCGCCGTCCTCGACTTGGCCTGTGGCACGGGTGACCTGACCAAGGCGCTTGGCTGCAAAGGATTTACCGTCACGGGCCTCGATATTTCTGCAGAGATGATGGCGATTGGAAAAGCCAAGTGCCGGGACTTGGCTCCCAGGCCGCAGTTCGTCCTTGGCTCCGCTGAGCAGATTCCATTTCCTGACGGCAGTTTCGACGCTGTCACCATCTCTTTCGGCTTGCGCAACTTCGATCACCGGCCGCAATGCCTGGCCGAAATCCGCCGCGTACTCAAACCCGGCGGCCACCTCGCTGTCCTGGAATTCTCTGTCCCGAAGAACCGTTTATGGCGCGCGATCTATCTGTTCTATTTCAAGAATGCCGTGCGTCTGACCGGCCGCCTGGCCGGCAGTATCGGTGCGTACGGCTATCTCGTCGATTCGGTGCTGGCCTTCCCCCGTTATGAAGCGCTTTGTGCCGAATTCACCGCTGCGGGCTTTAGAGCCGTCCGCTATCAGCTTTATTCCGGCGGCATTGCCTGTGCCTATCGGGCCAGGACGGATCAATAGTCGTCCACATTGATCCGGGAAAGGATATCCATGTGCATATAATTGTCGCGCCGTTCCGGTTCCTTGTTCAGGACCAGATAGTCCACGATGGAATTGATGGCGAGACGGGTCTGTTCGTCGGTGTGCTGCGTGATGAGGTATTTGACAGAGCCCCGGCGCAGGGCGGCCAGGTTCTCATCCAGGTTGTCGAAGCCGATAACCCGTGGTCTGCTGTCCAGCTGGAGCCTCTCGATGGCTTTGGCAATCAGGTGTATCCGGGAATTGAACATCACGATGTGGGTGATGCCGGGATTCGCGGCGAGAAATCCGGACAAAGTGCTTGCGATGCCTTCGGGGTCGTGCGGGTCGATAAAGACATTGCGGATCGCCACTTCGGGATAATGCTCGGTCATGTAATCGATGAAACCGGCTCTTCGTACCGCTGTCGGATCGCTCTTGCGCTTCCGGTCGTGTTCGATCCGGATGATGGCCACCTTCATCTCCGCTGCAGATGCGGGAACCGAGGCGATGGAATCGAACAACAGGTCGGCACACAAGTAGCCGCTTTTGTACATGGGCATCCCATAGAACGTAAGGTATCCGTCTTCCTCGAGCTTGGTATCGACATAAGAATAAGGTATGCCGTGTTCGCGCAGGCGGGCGGACAGGAGTGCCGTCTCGTTGCGGAAAATGGGCGCCATGACAACCGCAGAAGGGGAGAGTTCCAGCAATCTGTTGCACGCTTCGCGGAAGGAGTCGATGTCATACTGGTCGTAGAGGATGGTCACGATGCTTACGTTGAAGGTCCGCGCATATTCTTTCGCCAGCGAAGCGCCCCGATCGGCCATTTCCCAGTACTCCCCGGGGAGAAACTGGGGGAGTAACAACGCTACGACCCGGTTCTTGTCGTGTGCCAGGATCGACGCGTAGATGTTGGGCTCATAGCCGATGTCTTTGATGATGCGCATTACATTGTCGTAGCTCTGTTTTGACACGTTGCCCCGGTTGTGGATGACGCGGTCCACGGTGCCTCTCGAGACGCCGGCCAGGCGGGCCACGTCCTTGAGGGTGAGATTGCCTTTGTTGTCTTCCATATTCATGGGTACAAATATAAAAGATTTTTTTTGAGGCAAGTATAATTTTGTGCGCGCGCACAGAGAATTGTGCACGCGCACAGTTCTAAATTTCAAATATTTATAGAAAAACTTCGTTTGAAAAGCCAATCTTTCTGCCTATATTTGCGTAAAGATGAAAACCAACTCAATCATTAATCACAACCCAATATCCTTAACGTAACGTATGACACAAAGTACAAACATCCGAAAGAGTACCGTGCCCAGTGCACGGCTCTTGATGGTCGCTGTCGTGCTCTTGTTCGCTGGTTTCCAGCTGGCTTTTGCACAGCAGCTTGATGTGAGGGGCACCGTGGTCTCCGCGACTGACGGCTTGCCTGTCATTGGCGCTTCTGTCATGGAGAAAGGGTCCTCTAACGGAACTGTCGTGGCAGCTGACGGTACTTACCGGATCCGCGTGAACCGCGGAGCGATCCTGGTGGTATCGGCCATCGGTTTTGAGACCCAGGAGGTCGCAGCCCAGGCAGGGACGGTGGACGTCATTCTCGCAGAAGACAATCTCTGGCTCAACGATGCCGTCGTCATCGGCTACGGTGTGCAGAAGAAGAAACTCGTCACCGGATCGACCGTCCAGGTCAAAGGCGACGATGTCGCCAAACTGAACACTGTCGATGTCCTCGGCGCTCTGCAAAGCCAGTCGCCGGGTGTCAACATCACCCAGAACAGCGGCTTCCTCGGAGCCGGTTTCAAAGTCAACATCCGCGGTCTGGGCACGACCGGTGATTCCGCCCCGCTCTATGTAGTGGACGGTGTCGCCAACGGCAGCATCTCCGCGCTGAATCCTTCGGACATCGAATCGATCGACGTCCTCAAGGACGCTGCTTCGGCAGCCATTTACGGTGCCCGTGCCGCCAACGGTGTCATCCTGGTGACGACGAAGAAAGGCAAGGCCGGCCAGTCGAATATCACGTATGACGGCTACTATGGACTTCAGAATCTGTATAAGATCCCGACGTTGCTCAACGCATCCGAATATATGGCCATGCAGGACGAGTCGCGTGTCATGGATGGCCTGGCTCCGTACAACTGGAGCAATTATATTCCCGCCGCCACCCTCACGGCCATCGCGAATGGCTCTTGGAACGGTACGAACTGGCTCAAGGAGATCATCAACCACAATGCACCTGTCACCAGCCACTCGGTCAATGTGACGGGCGGTACCGACCGGGCCGTCTATTCCCTCGGTCTGGGCTACCAGAAGCAGGATGCCACGATGGGCGTTCCTTCCGCCATTCCGCAGATGCGTCGCTACAACCTCCGTATCAACAACGAGTATTCCGTTTTCCGCAAGAACAACCTGGATATCCTCAAGGTGGGGGAGACGCTGAATTACCGTTATTCGGAGACCGACGGCTCGTTCGCCACTGGCGGCATCTATTGGAACGGTGTACACAACATGCTCGTCATGAGTCCGCTGCAGTACGCCTATAACGAAGACGGAACCTATCACGTCCGCCAGGACGGCGACGGATACAACTGGGATACCGCCAACGGTGCCTCCAAGAACCCGATCGCCTACATGGACTACAACGTCAACCAGAACCGCAGCAAGTCGCACTATCTGCAGGCCAGTGTCTATGCCGATCTGCAGCCGGTCAAGAACCTCCATCTCCGGAGCCAGTTCGGCTATCTGATGGGCGCCAGCAGCTATCGCTCCTACACGCCGGTCTATAACCTCGACATCACGGCCCAGCGTACGCAGGACAACGTTTCCCAGTCCATGTCGCTCTACAACCGCTGGAGCTGGGAGAATACGCTGAGCTACTCGCTCGACCTTTCCGGTCACCGCATCGACATGCTGGCCGGTTCGACCCTCGAGAAATGGGGCTTCGGTGAATCCCTGAGCGCCGCGAACGTGAACTCGAACTTCAACGACCTCGAGCACGCCTATCTCTCCAATGTATCGACGACGCCCAGTTCCGCGTCGTCCATCAGCGGCTCGCCCTCGAGCCAGGGTTCGCTTGCTTCCTTCTTCGCCCGTGCGAACTGGAACTACAGGGAGACCTACATGGCATCCTTCACCCTGCGCGCCGATGGCTCCTCCACGTTCGCCCGCGGAAATCGCTGGGGTATCTTCCCCTCGGCCTCTGTCGGCTGGGTTGTAACGAACGAACCTTGGATGGAAGACCTCCGGGGTGGACTCGACTTCCTCAAACTCCGTGCTTCCTGGGGCCAGAACGGTAACTGCAATGTGGCTGGCTTCCAGTATCTTTCGCTCGTGACTTCCAACAACGGCTATGGTGGATATGTGTTCGGTGATACGCTCACCGACCGTGCCACCGGTACCTATGCCTACATGATTACCAATCCCGACCTGAAGTGGGAGACCTCGGAGCAGCTCGACCTCGGTTTCGATGCACGCTTCATCAACAACCGCCTCGGTGTCGAGTTCGACTGGTACCGCAAGATGACCAAAGACTGGCTCGTGACCGCACCTGTCCTTTATTCCTATGGTGCCAACGCCCCGTATGTCAACGGCGGTAACGTCCTCAACTCCGGTGTCGAACTGGCGCTGCGCTGGGACGACCACATCGGTGATTTCTTCTACGGTTTCCACGTGAACGGGACTTACAACAAGAACCGCGTCACCAAGATTGCCAATGCCGACGGTATCATCCACGGCGACGGCAGCATTCCTTGGGAAGGGGCAGAAGAGCTGTTCCGTGCTGAAGTGGGCTATCCCATCGGTTACTTCTACGGCTACAAGACGGCGGGCGTTTTCCAGAATCAGGCTGAGATCGACGCCTATACGGGCGCCAAGATCAACGGGGCCAATACGGTGCCCGGTGACGTGATCTTTGTGGATACCAATGACGACGGCATGATCGACGCGAATGACCGTACCATGATCGGCAATCCCCATCCGGACTTCACGCTGGGTGCTTCCCTCAATTTCGAATTCAAGGGCATCGATCTTTCCATTACCGGATTCGGCGCTTTCGGCCAGCAGATCTTCAAATGCTACCGTGACTTCTCCGCTTCTCCGCTGGCAAACTTCACGACCGATGTTTTCCAGCGCTGGACCGGTGACGGCTCGTCGAATTTCTTCCCGCGCCTTTCCAGCTCCTCGAGCTACAACTGGAACAAGATTTCCACCCTGTACATCGAGAACGGCGACTATTTCAAGATCCAGAACATCACGCTCGGATACAACGTCGCCAAGGCGTTCCGGAATTTCCCGCTCCAGACCCTCCGTCTCTATGTGACGGCGCAAAACCCGTTCACTTTCACGAAGTATTCCGGAATGGATCCGGAAATCGGTTATGGCGGCGACTCCTACGGATGGGCCCAGGGCATCGACCTGGGTTACTACCCCAGCTCCCGCAATTTCCTGATCGGTCTGAGTCTTAAATTCTAATGGAGGGTATTATCATGAAAAAGATAACAGCTATCATTCTTACTTTGGCGACTGTCCTGTTCCTGAGCGGTTGCGAAGACTTTCTGGACAGCCAGAACCTTACCCAGCGGACAACGGAGACCTTCCCGGAGACCGAACTCGACGCACAGCAGATGGTGACGGCGGTTTATGCCCACCTCCTCTATGAATCGCCGGAATCTTCGGCCTTCTTCTATATCGCCCAGCTTGCCGGCGACGACTGCCTCGGCGGCAACCTGTCGTACTCGGGCAACTGCGCGACCAACTTCATGCTATACAAGGACAACCTGAACAATTTCCTGGACATGTGGGACCGCGACTACACCCTGATCAACCGGGCCAACAGCGCGCTTGCCAACATGGACAACGTGAAGAACTGGTCGAGCGAGAGCGAGAAGAACCGGCTCCTCGGCGAGACCTATTTCCTCCGCGCCTTCGCTTACTACGAACTGGCCCAGACTTTCGGCGGCGTGCCTTTGCGGACTACGACCGAAGCCGTCAACCTTCCCCGCGCCAGCGTGGACGAGGTCTATGAACTGATCGGTTCCGATTTGCAGAAAGCCATCGAACTGATGCCGAACCGGATCTACACCTTCGGTTCCGACATGACCGGCCACGCCACGAAGGCGGCAGCTGAAGCGTTGCAGGCCCGCGTGTTCCTGTTCTACACGGGCCGTTACGGCAAGACCGAACTGCCCAACGGTACGACCAAGGCGAAAGTGATCTCGGACCTGGAAGACTGCATCAACAATTCGGGACACCAGCTCGTGGACGACCAGCGTGAACTCTGGGGCTACACGAATGACTACACCAACCAGAACACGGCCGGTTACCGCTACGGTTATACCGTGGCCCACGACCTGCACTGGGTGGGCAACAGTTCGATTGAAACCGTGTTTGCCAACAAGCACAACCTGACGTCCAACTGGACCTATACCTGGTTCTCGAACACCTTCTCCATGTTCTGCTCGCCGTCCAACGACAACCGTGACATGGCCCAGAGCTACCCGTTCAGCTTCGGCTGGGGTGCCGGCCCTGTCTCTCCTGCCATCATCGAAGAGTGGAAAGCCTGGGACAAACAGCAGACCCACACCGACGGTTACACCGAAGACCCTCGTCTTTCCGGTTCCGTCTGGTCGTACGATGCCTATGACCCCAACGATGCCGGCCATATCCTGATCGGCGACCGCAAACTCGATGAAAGCGAGCCTGACTATACCGTTTCCTATCGCTACTACGAGCAGACCGGTTATTTCCAGAAGAAGTACATCAACGTCGGCGCCTGGAGCGATGACAAGGGACAGTACTTCCACTCGTTCGCCAAGGCCGAATATCCTGATGTGACGGCCCAGACTTCCGCCCAGTTGCTGCAGACCCCCGACCTGATCCATATCCGTTTCGCCGACGTGCTCCTTATGCACTCCGAGCTGACGGAGACGGCCGACGGCATGAACCGGGTGCGTGCCCGCAGCCACCTGGCCCCGATTGCCTACTCGCTTGAGGCCCTGAAGAACGAACGCCGCTTTGAACTCGCCTTCGAGGCGATCCGCTGGCCGGACATCCTGCGTTGGGCGGGTCCTTCCCTCGAGTCGGCAGGTCAACTCCTCAACAAGCAGACCGGCTTCACCGTCATCAACGAAGGCGTCGTGACCCCGATGGTCAAGTACGACTACGCGGCCCGTCTGAAGGAGACGCAGGGCTACTGGCCGATTCCGCAGACGGAAATAGACATCGCCGGCAAGGATGAAAACGGCAACGACATCCTCGAGCAGAACCCCGGTTGGGGCTCGTCGGCTCAATTCAATGATTGGAACAACTTTAAATAGCAGACGATCATGAAATACGTTAAACTGTTCATTGCAGCGGCGGCTCTCGTGAGCTTCATGGCCTGCAATCCGATCGAAGATACATCCCTGCGCCAGAAATATATCACGAATGCGGGTACGCCGATCACGCCGGCCGAACTGACGGCCGCCCTGACGGTCCAGCAGAACGGCGCCACCAACGACATCATCACCCTCAAGAACGCGCGGCCCGATGTCGGCGGTGCCTGGCATATCGGAACGGCGATGGGTGAAACGATCATCAAGAACGACCAGTACACCTACACCTATGAGGCGAACGGCGAGTTCGAGATCTACTATGTCGGTATTTCCGAAGGGAAGATCGTCGAATCCTCCCACTTCCCCGTAGTCGTAACCGACGTGTATGATCCCTGGGCCGGTATGCTGACCGGTGCCAAGAGCAATACTGACAAGTCGGCGAAAAAGACCTGGTCCTGGCGGGAAGTCTCCTGGGGCTCGATCTGCAACATGGGTGCACACGGCGGCTGGAAGTACGCTTCCGCCGGCTATACGCCTGAGTCGAACTTCGCCTGGTGGGCCAACTTCACGCTTGCGGACGTTGACAGAAGCAAAGAGAAGATGGTCTTCGAATACGACGGCAGCAAGATGACCACCTACGGCCCTGACGGAAACGTGGCGGCTACCGGTACCTTCGGCTTCATCAAGACCTCGCCCGAAGACGCCGTTCTCGGAACGTGGGTAACCACCGCTCCGCTGATCGGTGCCCGTTTCGACGACTGCGGCCAGGGCGCGAACAACCAGTTCTACCTGCTGACGTTCACCGACCAGTACATCACCATCTATCACAACGGATGGGACGGCTCCGCCGACTGGGACGACTGCGGCTGGTACGCTTATTTCGAAGCCCAGTAAAACCGACTGATTATCCATGAAGAGGTTCCTTCCTTTCATCCTCGTGCTGTTTGCGACCCTTTCCTGCAGGCCCGACGGCCCCATGCTGGAGATACGGGGACGTATCGACGGCGATTTCGAGGGACAGAAGATCTATTTCTGCCCCCAGCCGCGCCCGACGGCCGATATCGTGGACTCCACGGTGGTGAGGGGAGGGACCTTTTTCTTCAGGATTCCGGCCGATTCACTCTACATGGCCGATATCACGCTCTCCCGAAGAGCCCCCGGCTTTGCCGAAAGGATCCTTCTCGCAGTAGAACCCGGAATCCTCGAGGTTACCCTTGGCGCACCCAGCCGCGCACAGGGAACACCCCGCAACGACCAACTGCAGCAATGGAAGGAACAGCTGCAGGGCGCTTCGTCCGCCGAAGAGGCCAGACGCTGCACCTTTGACATGGTCTGCCGCAGCCACGATGTAGTCGGAGGCTATCTGTATATGCTCTTCCGGAACTCGTTCGAAGAGAGCCAGCGACACTGGCTCGATTCGCTCGGATACGACAAACTCATCCCCGATGTCAGCACGCGCAGGAAAAAGTAGCATGCTCGCGGTCACGCTTTTTTTCGTGGCGGTGTGGGCGGTCTTCCAGTTCGCCTTCCCGTATCATCTTGCTATGAAAGAGCGGTACGACCTGTTCCTGGCAGAGGGGTCCTGGATTGCCGGTTATTTCCAAAAACCGGCCCCGCTCTCTTTCCTGGCGGGTGACTGGCTTACCCAGTTTTTCCTGATTCCCGGTGTCGCCGCGTTGATTATCGTGGCGTTCCTGGTTATCCTATGGGATGGATTCCGCCATCTCTTCGCCTCATTTGGCGCAAGGCATCCGGCCTTGTGGGCCCTTCTGCACGTCGCGGCCGTCGCTTTCATTATGCTCTCTCCCGAGGTTCCGCTGGCCTTGCTCATCGGAACCTGCTTCGCTGTCTGGCTTGCCGTCGCAATCCTCCGGATTCCGCGCAAGCCCCTGCGGTACCTTGCCTTGGCAGCCCTGGTTGTCCTCTTGATTCCTTCGGCCCGCAGCCTCTGCACGGCTGCCCGCATCCAAAAACCCGGGCTCGAGCGCGAATATGATTACCGCATCTATTTCAACGCCTGCCTGGACCGTTGGGACAAGGTGGAAATAATGGGCGCCCGCAATCCCTATGAGAGCATCGTAGTGTCATACTACTACAACATTGCACTGGCCCGCAAGGGACAACTCCCTGAGGGCCTGCTCAAAGCTTACCAGCCCACATACCACGGGCTGTTTATTCCAGTCAAACCCGGCGTCGAGTGTTTCCGGCTGATGGCCAGCACCGATGCTCTTTACCTGGCCGGCGATTATGCCCAGGCGCAGCACTCCGCCATGCTGGGCATGACCTTTTCTCCGCGACAGCGGTCCGCCGCCATGATCAAGGCCCTGTCGGACATCGCTTTCGCCAACGGCGATTACGACACGGCGCGGCGCTATCTCAAAATGCTCTCCCTGACAGCACTTTACAAGAAATGGGCGCGGGAAGGGCTGCAGCTTCTCGACACGGAGGCTGGGCGGCTCGCCATCAAGAACGACTGTCGCGACATCCTGGTTCAGCATAATGATTATCGTACGTCGCTGGCCAATATTGCCGCTACGTCTTCCGACGGCAAGACGGCGACGGACTACCTGCTCTGCCTGGATCTCCTCGACAAGGACCTCCTGCAATTCCGCCAGGATTACGACCGCCTTTACAAAGGCAGATATGACATGGGCAACGTACCGGTCCTGTATCAGGAAGCGTTGCTGATGACGTTCGATGCGGACAGCTCCCCGGCTGACCAACTCACGGAGTACGGCATCTCCCGTACGACGCTCGACAATTGTACGGAGTTTCTCCGGGGCCATGAGAAACGTTTCCCCCAGAGTTATTGGTTTTATCATAAATACGCGCAACCCGCCCAATGAAACGAGTTCCCATCCTCTGGCTGTTGCTCCTGATCCTGACTTCTTGTGCAGGGGGCGGGGTGCTCAATACGTCCGAACTCGTTCCGCCGATGCAGCCGGATTATACCGACATCACCCTTCCGGCCAATATCGCGCCCCTGAATTTCAAACTGGAAGGGGCGGATGCCCTGGAACTCGAGATCCGCGGCAGCCACGCGTACCGTTTTAAGTCGGGTGGGCCTACGCTGCGTTTTCCGATGAAAAAATGGAAGGCGATGCTGGCCCGGGAAGCCGGAAATACCCTGCAACTCAGCCTGTCGGCCCGGATGGGCAGGGAATGGGTCCGCTATGCACCCTTCACTTGGGACGTGTCTGCCGACAGTCTCGACCGCTACCTGAGTTATCGGCTGATTGAGCCTGCCTACGAGGTGTGGAACGTGCTGAGCATTGAAGAGCGCGATATCGAGACGTTCGAAACGCGGCTTCTCGCCGACAACACCCTGACGGAAGGGGCCTGCATCAACTGCCATACGGCGAACCGTGGCGGTGGTGCACAGACTTCCTTCATGCATGTCCGCGGTTCCAAGGGCGGGACACTCTACAGCCGTGACGGACAGATGCGCAAACTCAACACGGCAACCGACAGCACCGCTGGCGCGGCTGTTTATGGCGAGATTTCGGCCGATGGCCGCTATGGCATCTTCACCACTGCAGATATCCGGCCCATCCTCCACAGCGGCCGGGAGAATAAGCTGGAAGTGTTCGATGCCTCAAGCGACCTGATCCTCCTGGATTTCGACCAGGGAACCGTTTCGGATTCGCCACTCGTGAAAGGGGCGGAATTCCAGGAGACCTTCCCTTGTTGGTCCGCCGACGGCCGGACGGCCTATTTCTGCCGTTCCAAAGCCCTGCCCCAGCCGGCCGGCACCTTCGATATGCATTACGACCTGTACGCCATCGGTTTCGATCCTTCTACCGGGCGCCTCGGAGATACCCTTCAGCTTGTCATCGATGCGGCTGCTGCCGGCAAGTCGATCAGTTTCCCGAAGTGTTCGCCCGACGGGAAATACATCCTCCTGACCGTTTCCGATTATGGGACCTTCCCGATCTGGCATCGCGAGACCGATCTGTGGCTCTATGAGATCGAGACCGGCGCAGTCTCCAGGCTCGACGGGGTGAATGGCAAGTATTCCGATTCCTACCATTGCTGGAGCAGCACAGGACGCTGGATCTGCTGGGCCTCCAAACGGGATGACCGCCTGTATGGCAAACCCTATTTCGCCCATGTCTCAGCGGACGGAACCGTCTCCAAACCTTTCGTCCTTCCCCAAAAGGACCCCGACAGTTATCTGACAACCCTGAAATCTTACAATATCCCAGAACTTTACCGTTTTCCGGAATCCTATGACGCTTCGTTCGTGCGCCGGTTCTATTCCGGCATGGAAATGGAAAACATGCAATACACCCGGCAATGCAAATGAAAAAGAATGCTCTTCTCTGCTTTATCGTAGCCCTATGCGGGATTCTCACGACCGCTTGCATCGATGACTCCTATGTCCCGGGACCGGGCGGGAGCAGTACGACCGATGGTGGCAGTCCTGCCCGTGCCGAAAGGAAAGAAGGGCGCATCGCCTTGGGTTATTGCACTTACTACGGATCCCAGACACCGGATGCTTCCGTGCTTACCCACATCAATTATGCATTTGCCGAACTGTACGTCCGGGACGGCAAATACCAATCTTTCAAACTGCAGGGCACGGAGAAACGCTTCCAGCAGATTGTGAACGTGAAGAAGCAGCATCCGGAAATCAAGATCTGTCTCTCTTTTTCCCACACCGTGGACAATCCCGACAACTATCAGGCGGGGGGCTTCTCGGTGATGGCCAGTACTGCGGAGGGACGCAAGGCCTTTGCCGAGGACTGTCTGGCCTTTGTCCAGAAGTGGGGGATTGACGGTATTGACATAGACTGGGAATTTCCCGGCCTTTCGTGGAGCGGCCACGCTTGTGACCCGGCCCATGACGTGGAAAACTACACGCTGCTGATGAAACAGCTTCGGGAAACGCTCGGCAAAAAATACCTGCTCACGTATGCTGGTTATGTGATGAACGTTAGCGGTGAGGAAGACAATTGGCGCTATATCGACATCGCCGCCGTGGACCCGTATGTGGACTTCGTCAACATCATGACGTACGACATTGCAGCCGGTTCGGAAGGACAGCACCAATCAGCCTGGAACCGCCCCGATTATTATTGGGACTGCGTCCGTGCAATCGACGCCTACCTGTCGGCGGGCGTATCTCCGTCCAAACTTGTCCTCGGCATCCCTTTCTACGCCCGGCACGCCTGGGACGACAGCGATGGCTACAAGGGCTGTGTGGATTACGGTAAGTTCGCGGTCGAATATCCCGCGGGCAAAGGCTACAAGATTGACAACTGGGATGAGAAGGGAATGGTGCCTTACATTACCAAGGATGGCAAAATGTGGGCAGGGTACGACAATCCGAAAAGCATTTCGCTCAAAGCAGATAATATCTTGAAAATGGGCATGAAAGGCCTCATGTACTGGGACTATGACGCCGACGACGCGGCCGGGACGCTTCGGACGGCGGTTTGGAATGCCGTTATGAAATGAAGACAACTGATTCTATCAATCCAATAACTAAAATCAATTACAATGTACGCTAACTTATGGAAAAAGAACGCCTTTGGCGTTATGGACAAAATTGAGGCGACTCAGATGGACAACATCAAGAAAGTTGCAACCCTGATGGCCGACTGTATCCAGGCCGGACACATGGTCCACACCTTCGGCTGTGGTCACGCAAATCTTCCGATTGAAGAGATGTACCCTCGCATCGGCGGTTTCGTGGGATTCCATCCCATCTGCGAGCTTCCGCTGACTTTCTTCACCCATATTGTCGGTGAAATGGGCATCAACCAGTTCCTCTGGCTCGAGCGGGCCGAGGGCTACGGCAAAGCCATCATGAGCAGCTGGAATTTCAACGAGAACGACGTCATGTGGATCTTCTCGCATACCGGCATCAACGCTGTGAATATCGAGGTCGCCCTCGAAGCCAAGAAACGCGGCATGAAGGTCGTCGTCTTCGGCTCCGCCGGTGAGACGGGTGACAAGCCCGGCCGTCATTCCAGCGGCAAGAACCTGTTCCAGGTTGCCGACTATGTGGTCGATTCCTGCTGCCCGTTGCAGGACGCTTCGGTCAAGATGAAGAAGGAATTCGACAAGATCGGTCCGCTCTCCACGGTGGCTTTCGTGACCCTGGTCTGGATGACCATCTGCACCGTCGCCGAGATTCTTGAGGAACGCGGTGTCAAACTCTATATCCACCCGTCCCACAACGTGCCGGGCGATACCACCGCTGCTGAGCGTCTGGACGCCTGCATCAAGAAGTACAAAGCCCTCGTAGCCGGCGTGTAGGACCGGTCTTTACCTGAGGCCGCTCTGTGCGCTGAATCAGGCTGTGGCCGTCGTCATCGGCGGCCGCTATTCCCACTCAATCGTTGCCGGAGGTTTGGAGGAAATATCATAAACGACGCGGTTGATGCCCCGGACATGGCGGATGATGTCATTGGAGACACGCGCCATGAAATCGTAAGGCAGGGGATACCAGTCGGCGGTCATACCGTCGGTGGAGGTGACAGCGCGCAGGGCGGCTGTATATTCGTAGGTGCGTTCATCCCCCATCACGCCTACACTTTTGACGGGCAGGAGGATGGTGCCTGCCTGCCAGATCTTGTCATAGAGGCCGTCCGCCCGCAGGGAATCGATAAAGATCTTGTCGGCGTCGCGCAGGATTTCGAGTTTCTCGAACGTGACTTCGCCGAGGACCCGGATGGCCAGCGAAGGCCCCGGGAAAGGATGCCGGCCGATGAGCGACTGGGGGATACCCAGTGCCCGGCCTACGCGGCGTACTTCATCTTTGAAGAGCATCCGGAGGGGTTCGACAATCTTGAGATTCATCTTCTCAGGCAAACCGCCTACGTTGTGGTGGCTTTTGATCTTTGCCGCCTGGCCGCCGATGGCGGCGGATTCGATGACATCGGGATAAATGGTCCCCTGGGCAAGCCAGCGGGCGTCTTCCACCTTCCGTGCTTCCGATTCGAATACGTCGATGAACGTCTTGCCGATGGCCTTGCGCTTGGCTTCCGGATCCGTAAGTCCGGAAAGGGCCGACAGGAAGCGTTCGCCGGCATCGACACCCGTGACATTGAGCCCCATTCCCTGGTAGGATTGCATCACTTCGGCAAATTCATTGCGCCGCAGCAGGCCGTTGTCCACGAAGATGCAGTGGAGACGCTCGCCGATAGCCTTGTTGAGCAGTACGGCTGCCACGGTAGAATCGACGCCGCCGCTCAGGCCGAGGATAACCGTGTCGCCACCGATCTTCCGATGCAGTTCATCGACGGTCGTATCGATGAAGGAAGCCGGCGTCCAGTCGCCGCTGCAGCCGCAGATGGTCTTGACGAAATTGGCCAGGATGCGCGAGCCGTACTCCGTGTGATAGACTTCCGGATGGAACTGGACGGCATAGGTTTTTTCGCCGAAAATGCGGTAGGCTGCATTGACTACGCTTGCCGTAGAGGCCAGCACTGTGGAATTGTCCGGCAGAGCCGTGATCGTGTCGCCGTGCGACATCCACACGGGGCTCTTGGGCGGCACGCCGTCGAACAGCGGATCGCGCTGCTTCACTTCGAGTTCCGCACGGCCATATTCCCTGGAACCGGCGCTTGCGACGGCCCCGCCATAGTGGTGGGCCAGGTATTGGGCGCCGTAGCAGATGCCCAGCAGCGGCAGGCGGCCTTTGATGCCGCGCAGGTCCACCTGCGGGGCGTCGGGCGCCGTGACGGAGCAGGGGCTTCCGGAAAGGATCACGCCCTTGACCGTGTCGTCGATGGGGGGAATCTTGTTGAAGGGATGGATCTCGCAGTAGACGTTGAGTTCGCGGAGGCGGCGTCCGATGAGCTGGGTCACCTGGGAGCCGAAGTCGAGAATGAGGATCTTTTCAACCATAGTACAAAAATATACAAAAATTGCGAGATTATTTCTACTTTTGCGCCTTTCAGAGAATTCAAGCAGTATGCAAGCAATCAGAAACGTAGCGATCATCGCCCACGTGGACCACGGCAAGACGACCCTCGTGGACCGCATGATTTACCAGGCCAAGCTGACCCGCAAGGCGGAAGACCTCGGTGAATTGATTCTGGACAACAATGATCTGGAGCGGGAGCGGGGAATCACCATCCTGGCCAAGAATGTGTCTGTCCCCTATAAGGGCGTGAAAATCAATATTATCGACACTCCTGGCCACGCCGATTTCGGCGGTGAGGTGGAGCGTGTGCTCAACATGGCCGACGGCGTGCTGCTGCTGGTCGATGCCTTTGAAGGTACGATGCCACAGACGCGTTTCGTGTTGCAGAAGGCGCTGGAAATGGGAAAGAAGCCCATCGTCGTGATCAATAAGGTGGATAAGCTCAACTGCCGCCCCGACGAAGTGAACGAAGAGGTTTTCGACCTGATGTTCGCCTTGGGCGCCACGGAAGACCAGCTCGATTTTACGACGGTTTACGGCAGCGCCAAGCAAGGCTGGATGTCGCTCGACTGGCGCAAACCGACGACCGACATCACGCCGCTGCTCGACACGATTATCGACGTGATTCCTGCCCCTCAGATTGTGGAAGGAACGCCGCAGATGCTTATCTCTTCGCTGGAGTATTCCCCGTATGTGGGCCGGATCGCAGTCGGCCGCATCACCCGCGGCAGCCTGCGTGCCAATATGCCGGTATCGCTCTGCAAACGTTATGACATCGTCGAAAAGCAGAAGATCAAGGACCTGATGGTCTTTGAAGGCCTGGAAAAGAAGCGGGTGGACGAAGTCCAGTGCGGCGACATCTGCGCTGTGGTGGGCATCGACGGTTTCGAGATCGGCGATACCATCGCCGACCTTGAGAATCCCGAAGCCCTTCCTCCCATCGCCGTCGATGAACCGACGATGAGCATGGTGTTCACGATCAATGATTCCCCGTTCTTCGGCCGGGAAGGCAAATTCGTGACCTCCCGCCACATCAAGGAGCGGCTGGAACGCGAACTGGAAAAGAACCTGGCCCTGCGCGTCAAGCCGGGCGTCAATGCCGACTCCTTCGTAGTCTATGGCCGCGGCGTGCTGCATCTCTCGATCCTGATCGAGACGATGCGCCGGGAGGGTTTCGAACTGCAGGTGGGCCAGCCCCGTGTGCTTGACAAAACGATCAACGGCAAGCGTTGCGAACCGATTGAATACCTGACCATCGACGTGCCGGAAGAATTCGTCGGCCGCGCCATCGAGATGACGACGCGACGCAAGGGGGCCCTTATCCACATGGAAACCCGTGGCGACCGCACCCACCTCGATTTCGAGATTCCCGCCCGTGGCCTGATGGGACTCCGCAGCAACCTGCTGACAGCGACGCAGGGCGAAGCCGTCGTGGCGCATCGTTTCAAGGACTATGAGCCTTACAAAGGTGAGATTGAAAAGCGGACGAACGGTTCCCTTGTCGCCCATGAGACCGGCCTGGCTGTCGCTTACGCCATGGACAAACTGCAGGACCGCGGCCGCTACTTCATCGATCCCGGCGAGGAAGTCTATGCCGGGCAGGTGGTCGGCGAGCATATCCGCGACTTCGACCTGGTCATCAATATCTGCAAGACCAAGAAACTGACGAACGTCCGTGCAGCCGGCACCGACGAGAAAGTGATGCTGCCGCCGCCGATCCGTTTCAGCCTGGAGGAAGCGCTGGAGTACATCCAGGAAGACGAACTGGTGGAAGTCACGCCCAAATCGATGCGGATGCGCAAGATCATTCTCGATGAAACCGCACGAAAAAGAGCGGAAAGGAATTGATTATTAAAATAAATTGCTATATTTGCAGCCCCAATTTTTCCGCCATGGACAGATTGAATCAAGATATCCTCATTCCGATCAAGGGCTTGCCCTTCGGCGAAAGTTCATTCCGGTTTGAAATTGGGGAACCGTTCTTTCAAGCATTCGAAAACACCCAGATCAAGGACGCCGACTGCAGTGTGCGCGTCAGCGTGATCCGGCATCAGACGCTCCTCGACGTCGTTTGCGAAATCACCGGTTTCGTCATCGTCGAGTGCGACCGCTGCCTCGACGATCTGACCTTGAAGGTGGACATCGCCCCGCGGCTCACGGTCGGCTTCGGCAGTGTCGAAGTAGACGAGGAAGGCGCGGAAGACGAAGACGTGGTGGTGGTTGACCACTCCCAGCGGGAACTCAGCCTCAATCAGTTCATCTACGACTATGTCTGCCTGAGCCTGCCGCTGGTGAAGGTGCATCCCGAAGGGAAATGCAATCCCGAGATGCTCCGCTACCTGAGCGAATCCGAAGGTTCGGATACGGGCTCCGAGGGGGAGACAACCCGTCCGTTCGAAGGCTTGAAAGATTTATTGGGAAACAAAAACAATTAAAATAGAAGGAAAAAATGGCACATCCGAAACACAAGATCTCCAAGCAGCGCCGTGATAAGAGAAGGACCCACGATAAAGCCGTCGTCCCTCAGCTCACCACCTGCCCGAACTGCGGTGCTACCGTCATGTATCACCACGTTTGCCCTGAATGCGGTTTCTACCGCGGCCGTCAGATCATCAACAAAACCGTTGCGTAAATCTGATTGAAAGGTAAAAAAATGCCGGGCTGCCCCCGGCTTTTTTTTGAATGAAGGGCAGAGCCCCAGTAATTCAAGCGCCACCAGGCGCTAGCGAAGGCCGTTGCGGGAGCCTGAGCAATAGCAGGCCGTAGCGGCAGGGTTTGGGGCAGAGCCCCAGTAGAATAGGCCCTGTAGTTCAACGGATAGAATGGAGGTTTCCTAAACCTTAGATGGCGGTTCGATTCCGCCCGGGGCTACGACAGAAG
>JAEEGG010000926.1_pt1 | contig 83673 bp, 67 predicted proteins | sample 9134161 | NCBI WGS metagenome assembly JAEEGG01 (sample SAMN16246543, study PRJNA631951) | gut metagenome | biome: gut microbiome; feature: rumen; material: CR-attached | host: Bos | place: Iran: Karaj | collected 2018-10
TAGTCCAACGGATGACAAGACTTCTTTGAAGTGACAATTGTCAAGCATTTTGTAAAGCAGCGACACACCACCAAAGGCTGTTATCTCTTTTGCCGTGAAGGCTATCTCCAGGTCTTTCATCATAACATTGGCTCTTAATCCGTGGCAAAGTTAATAAATAACTGAATAACAACCAAATACAAAGGCTATTTTCTAATGGCGGCCATTAGAAATGGCTGAAATTCAGTCTAACAACCGATTTGGGTTTAATGGTGTTTATATTGTGCTCGTTGTAATAGTCTGTGAAATATGGCTTTACGTCAATGTTTGTTGGTATCTGTGCATAACCATAGAGATTGTCTATATAGGCAACCATGGCTCTTAGTGAGTCTTCTTTTGTAAATGGCTGTCTATTTGTGAGTTCATTGCATAAAGAGACAACACTAATTCCTGTGTATTGGGAAGCAATGGGCAGGTTTTGTGCTTTGACAAAGATTCTATGAACACATTCTTTGGCACTAAAGCCTGTTTTAGAAGCAGAGATAAGCTTGCCTTCTTTGTCAAGTGAATATATGCTATCAATGATTTCTCCATACTCTTTAAGAGACGACTTGTCAAATAAGGCTCTATACAACTTCTGTGAAGAGCAATTGGTGCGTATTTCAAGTTCTTCTATGGAGTAGCCCCGCCTTATTAGTTCTTTCAACTCTTTTCTTATTGTTTCATCTGACACAACGGTCTTATTCTCTTTGGAGCAAGCTCCAAGAATCATTGCACAGAATAGTAAACAAATATAATTGTATTTTTACATAATGCCTCTTCTTTTTTAATTTCTTCCCATACTGGTTGCAATGGTTCGTTATAGGAATTATTCAGAAGCCAGTTGACCTTGTGAAGATCGTCTTTGTCTTTATTGGCTTCTTCTATTTGAGATTTCATGTCCTCATAGAGTGAGTCAATATATTGACTGTTCGAAAGAACAGCCTTTTTGAACAACTCTGCCGTTACATCAAATGTATGGGGAGTCGGATTAGTCTTTCCTGTGGAAAGCCTTTCCAAGACCTGCTTAGGCATTGCCAAAGAGTATAAAACTTTTGTGGTGTCATTCCCTGCTACAATGAGTAAAGCATCTATTCTTTGTTTTATGTTTAGAGATTTGTAGTAATCTTCACATAGTTTTTCCATCTTTTGGGATTGATATGTCTTGTCATCATGATGACATCCACATATAACAAACAAAAAAAAGAGAATATTGTTTATTAAGATAATCCGATTCTTATTCATATCTCAGATGAATTATATTATTTCCATAATACCGCGATAGGTTAAAACAGCCCCTAGTACAGTTTCTGCAAACGTAATGATGACTCCAATCATCATGGGAAAAGGAATCCAAAACGGACGACAAATTCTGTAAGTGAAATCCGTGGGATAAGTCCACCCAAATATGCGTCCAGATACTTCGACCAACAGGAGCAGGCCAATAATAATTTGAATAATTGCAGTTGTCATAGTTTCTTCACATAAATTTGTATTTCATTTTGTTCGTTCTTCTCGTAGGCGTCTAACAACGTTGAGAAAAATAATAGTGTTGCTTTTATGGGAGGTATAAAAGCTTTATTCTAACCTTCAGGAAATTCAAACCTAACATCTAATGTGATTGTTTCTTTAGTTTCTAACGTCTTTTTGACATTAGCATCTAAAGAAAACACATTAGGCATAACATTTAAACTAAAGGCAATGTCTAAAGCAGAATTAAGTTCTTTTGTCATCTCGCAGTGGATAGTTCTTCCAAGGAATGCGTTTTCTATACCGGGGTCTCGCATTCTTATTAACGAACGAATGGCAGCATCATTGTCAAGATGATATTTCTTTGCTAATTCCTGAGCCTTCTTATACGATTCGTCAGAAATAACCTTGCAACCATCAAATGCGTCATCTATTTCTATTCCAAGTTTTTCTTTGAGTTCATTTCTCTTTTTTATATTATTTCTAGCATTTATTACTTTATAGCTTACTCCTACATTTGTATCCAATTCTCTTGTTTCGATACTTTCTGTTGCTTCCTTAATATTAAAGCCTGTCGCTCCTAAACATTGGGCAATTTCACTTATTTTGAACCATTTGTCTTTGCGGATTTCGTCTATTGCATCTACTACGTTCAAGTATGTGTCAGGTTCAAATGGGTGCTTTATCAGGATATCACCCTCTTGAATCTCTGATGGTAACACTACGTTGGTATTACTACGGATTGAAGGAATATCGTCTATCGAAACAAATTGTAGTTGTCTATTAACTTGTTCTGAGTTCTTTTCCCACTCCCAGTTAATAGATCTTTCATCAGAGGTTACGTGAATTACTCTCTCTCTCAATTCTGGAACATTATTATTGCACATATAGCTATGATTATTAGAATAAGAATTATGTATTTGCTAATCTTTTTTTTTTCAATATATTTTTTATGAGTCTTACGAATCGTGTCTAAATCCCATGCATTACATGACTTGCCAAGAGAATGTGCCAACTCTTTCAACCATTTGAGAGAAATCTCAACATCTGGTGTGTTGGCATAAAAAGTATATACTGTACGTCTTCCTGCCTCATCCTCATCATTGAAATTACCCCGAATCATTAGTGATTTATTATTGTCAATATAACACATAAGATTAGAAGAAACAGGTTTTCCTTTTTCGAGGCACTCATTAACCACATCCTTGAAATTATTAAATAAAGGATACCATTGATGCTCTTTTTTCTTTTTGAATAATGTAGCAGACGCCCCCCTGTTGTTTAGCAGAAAACTCATGACTTCACTACGTCTCTCTTTTTCACAAGGTTTCCCATCCACGTAAAGAATGTCTTCACCTGTGACGCTTTTATTTTGAATCCAGAAGATAGTATCCATAATTAAAATATCTTATCAACAATTTTTTGCATTTCTTGTTTATTTGTGACATCTACAGGAAAGAGGTTTCTTTTGAAATCCGTTTTATACTCTTTTTTCTCAATCATACTATCAAACTTTTTAACGGCTTCCTTTGGATTAGGTGTTTTGTCAATATGAGTGGCAAGTTTGACAAAATTATACTTGTCTTTCTCTAATTCCTTATACTTCCTACTTATAAATTCAAATCTATAGTTTACCTGTTTCATGTATGCAGTATCGATAAGATATCTGCTGATATCAAAACAATAGATAAGAATATCATTCTCAGCTATCATTCTTTCATAATACGGTTTCACATAGTCTTCACTCCCGCCTATATCTATTCCCTTCTTGATTAAAACCGTTTCTCCATTATTTTTATTATAATAGAACTCTTCGTAATTATCAACTTCGGTCTCTTCTTCTACGTAAGGCTTGTTCTGCAAGAACCGATAGAAACGGGTCTTTCCCGCCTCTTTCATTCCAAGAACAACAAGCCTCTTTCCTTTTACTTTTCTATACCTCCATCCAAGCATTGATGCTAAAAAACCAATTAAAATAGAAATCAATACCCAACCCCATTTTATATAAATAAGCATTTCAACAAATCTTTTTATAAAACAAATACTATCATTACCTTGTCACCCAACTTCTCCCCTCATTCCTCGAATAGTACAAACCTTTGGTGGTGTTTGCCAACAGTTCGTTGCCGTTTTCTTGGAGATTGAGGAAATCACCGTAGGATGATGTGTTAGTGCATCGGGGCGAGAAAGATCGCCCGTCGTTCTGAGAGACATACAAACCTTTTCTGGTGCAGGCCAGGATTTCGCGGCCTACCTGCAAAAGGTCGATGAAAGTTCCGTATGACGTACTGTTACAGCGCGTCACCCATGAGCGACCACCAGTCTGAGAATACTCTATGGTGTTCTTTGTCGTATTGATTCTCAGCAGTCCTTGTCCTATGTTGATGAGTTGTGGCATATATTATAAATAGGTATTACAAAATACGATCCAATATTGTGGCTTTCTTTGTATTTCCACTCCCGCACTTCGGGCAGTGCGGCAGGTTGATGCCTGCCCTGATGCCGCCCTCGGTGTAGAAGGTTTCGAAGGTTTCGCCACAGTCCTTGCACTTGAATGTTGCTTTTTCCATTTTTGTGAGCATGATATGTTCCTCCATTCTTTAGTTATTCCTTCCAGAGGGGTGTACCGTCACTGTGGGTGAAGGCTTTGACAAGGGCATCCATGCCTTCATGGTTGCCCGCAGTCTTGGCACGAAGGAAGGCGGCTTGGGGCACGCCACGGGAGTTCCCGTAGGGGTGCTGGAAGCCGGGGTAGTTCTGGTTGATCCAATCGGTCAGCTCTTCTGAGGTCATGGCCTTGCCCTGTCGCGTCAAAGAGACTGCAAGTTCTATGACGCCTTCATATACCTTTTCCTTTAATACTGTTTCTGTCATCATCGTTTTAAGTTTTTAGGTTACTATATACACTGAGGCGCAGACTCGCGCCAATATTCTGCAACGGAGGTCCTGAGAAAACCTTGAAAACGGAATATGACAGAAGTCCGCGCCTGATATGCGCGGAAACAACTGCACAACATTCTCCGCTTTCAGTTCTGCCCGTTGCCAGGCAGGGAAGTTCTCAGGTTCCCGTTTGGTGAGAATGAAGCACAATGCTTCGCTTTCAGTATGTCAATTGGACAATGGTCGAAACCATATCCGCTTGCAAAGATAGTGAATCTTTTTGAATTGACAATACTTTTTGACGAAAAAGTTGCAAAACTTCTGTCAATATCCCGTAATCGGGTCAGAATACGTACCCCTTAATGCCGAGGAATCCAAACTTCAGACCATCTCTGAACTTGAACCTCAGCCTCTGCCCTTCGACACTGGAACGGATAGGCATCTCCTTGAAGTTGTAAGGATACTTCAGTAGCCGAGTGATATCTTTCAAGAGATCGTTATGATAATAGTCGACATTGATGGATGATCTGTCGCCTGTAGCTACCTGCTCAGTATACCCTTTGATGGCTTTGCCGTTCTCAAAAACACAACATTCTGTGAAAGTGACGTCTTTGCGATTTCTAATCTTTGTCCAGATACCAATAGGGATATCATCTGAGTCACACTGATAGGAGTAGATGTAATAACCAAGTGCCAACTTGTCGGCTTTGCCCGTCAGATAGCCCTCGTGGAATTGAAAGGTATAGTTTTCTGTCTTTGTCTTGCCGTTCTCGGTTTCTCTCCCCGAATAGTTCATCGGGCCATCGAGCAGGCCGTTCTTGTAGTTGAGGGTGATTTTCGCTACCACCTTTTTCCCATATATGCTCCCATTGAATGTGAGTGTCCACAATCCTTCCAGCTTGTCATCTTTGTACTGACCTGTCTCAGTGTAGGTAGAGCCACCGTTTCGCTTGTCCGCTATCTTGAATGTGTATTCACCGTCAAACATGCGCTTACCGTCAACTCCCTCATAATAAGAATAGGTGGCGGTGCCACTGTTTCCTTCTCCAAACACGCCCGAGTAGGTCTTGTGCTCTTGGGCATTTGCATTCAGTACCAATGCTGTCATCAGCGCGAAGGCTGTAAAAAGTCGTTTTGTTTTCATTTTGTTACGTTTGATTTTGATTATCGGTGCAAAATTAGTGTGTCGCTATGCGAAATTTCCGCAGAGGTGTTACTTTTTTCCATATTCCTGTAGCATAACTATCTCTTAGAGGCAGAAGCGAACTCAATAGTGTTCGCCTAGCACAGTCTGACGGAGCGTTTCTCTTCAAACAGTCTAAGGCCGAGATTCAAGCAGGAGAGTGATTCTCTTCAAGCAAGAGCGCTTCACGATCCAAACAAGAGAAACCTCCTTTGGAAAAGAGAGTCTTTCACATCGTTATTATTCAACCTTTGACTAGCGCTTCATAGGTGCTGGAGTAATGAATTTTCTATGTTATCAAAGTCAAGATGAAACACCCCTGAAAAATTGAGTTAACTCGATTGGTCAAATGAGTTAACTCGATCGATGATTTGAGTTAACTCAAACGATTGATCGAGTTAACTCACGTTTTGGGGGAGTGTCAGTTTGTCAAGAATTCTGAATCCAATGGCTAATTATGGGCCCTTAGCTGATGAAGCGTTGTGAGTTTCACAAAAATAGTCACACTTATTTGGATTTCTCGTTGAAAAGTCGTATCTTTGCACCAAAGTTGTAACGAGAGGGCAATGCCCTACTCATATAAACCAATAAAGAAGATTATGGCAAAAGTTTATGTATTTCTGGCAGACGGCTTCGAGGATGTCGAGGCGCTGATTCCCATTGACGTGTTGCGTCGTGGTGGTGTAGAAGTAGTAACGGTGAGTACCACGGAGTTTCCGCTCGTGGAGTCGGCTCATGGTGTGAATATTGAGGCAGATATACAGTTTGAGCAGGGGGACTTCTCTGATGCAGACCTGCTGTTCCTGCCTGGTGGAATGCCCGGTGCCAGCAACCTTTTTGCCCATGAGGGTGTGTGTCAGGCACTTGTGGAGCAGGCTGAGGCTGGCAAGAAGATTGCGGCCATCTGTGCATCGCCTGCTGTAGTACTGGCTCCGCTGGGCATACTTGATGGCAAGGAGGCTACCTGCTATCCTGGCTTCGAGCAGGCTCTGGCAAATGCCAAGTACACCGCTGACCTAGTTACCGTAAGTGGCAACGTCACCACGGGCGAAGGCCCTGCAGCCGCCTTCCCCTTTGCTTATGAACTGCTCACCCAGCTGGTTAACAAGCAGACCAGCGACCAGGTGGCAGAGGGAATGCGCTATAAGCATCTGATGCAACGGTGATTATTGCATCGGACTCTACGGACTGTCACGGACTTTATGGCCGAAGAAGCTTGCATCGGACTCTACGGACTGTCACGGACTTTATGGCCGAAGAAGTTTGCATCGGACTCTACGGACTGTCACGGACTATTATGGCTGAAGTAGCTTGCATCGGACATTACGGACTGTCACGGACTATTTTTAGCAGATTATGTTAATTTATCAAGAACTCTCAAACAAGATATTGGAGGCATACTTTAATGTTCTCAAGCATCTGACAACAGGCTTGTTAGAGTCTGTGTATGAGAATGCGCTATGTATAGAACTGGACGAGATGGGAATCCCTTTCGAGCGCCAGAAACACCTGAGCGTATATTATAAAGGGAGAGTCATAGGAGAATTCGTTCCCGATATTGTGGTTGATAACAAAATCATACTGGAACTCAAATCCATACCAGAGCTTACTTCTGCAAACGCAGCTCAACTAATCAACTACCTTATTATCACTCAATTCAAGGTGGGCTATTTGCTAAACTTTGGCAAGGGGCGTGATTATAAGCGAATAATCAACAATAAGAGTCCGTTATAGTCCGTTAAGTCTGATGCTAAAATGAATACTATGCAACAATATGTAATTATCGTGGCAGGCGGGAAGGGACTGCGCATTAATATCACTCAATTCAAGGTGGGCTATTTGCTAAACTTTGGCGAGGGGCGTGATTATAAGCGAATAATCAACAATAAGAGTCCGTTATAGTCCGTTAAGTCTGATGCTAAAAATGAATGCTATGCAAGAATATGTAATTATCGTGGCAGGCGGGAAGGGACTGCGCATGGGAAGTGACATTCCCAAGCAGTTCCTGCCTATAGGCGGGAAACCCGTACTGATGCGGACGCTTGAACGCTTTCGTGAGTATTCTGCCGGTCTGCAGATTATCCTCGTATTGCCAGAAGCCCAACAGGACTATTGGAAAGAGCTCTGCAATAGATACGATTTCCAGGTAGAGTATCAACTGGCCAATGGCGGGCAGACGCGTTTCCATTCGGTGCAGAATGGTCTGGCTCTAGTGCCTGACGATGCAGAGGGGGTGGTAGGTGTGCACGATGGAGTGAGGCCCTTCCCCAGTATCGAGGTGATTCGTAACTGCTATGAGCAAGCCCGCATCTCCAAGGCTGTCATCCCTGTTATCCCTGTGGTGGAGACGGTGCGTCACTTGGAGGGCGATGACTCTGTGACGGTTCCCCGTTGTGACTATCGTTTGGTACAGACGCCACAGACATTTGATATCCAGCTGCTCAAGGCTGCATATAAGCAAGCACTGAATCAAACAAACTTGAATTCTGCCGAGCATGAGCAGGCTAACCGCCAGTCACACAACGGTGGTTTCACCGACGATGCCTCCGTGGTGGAAGCTTACGGCCACGAAATCACCCTTGTCGAGGGTAACCGTGAGAACATTAAGATTACCACGCCATACGACATGAAGATAGCAGAGGTGCTGATATCGTAAGATGACAGACATACTTTTCCAGGACATCATGTACTTGCCAGGCGTAGGCCCCAATCGCAAGAAGATGCTGAGTGCGGAACTCGGCATCGAGACCTTTGGTGACCTGTTGGAGTATTATCCCTACAAATACGTAGACCGATCGAAGATCTATACTATCCATGAGCTGACGGGCGATATGCCTTTCGTGCAGGTGGTGGGAAAGATACTGAGCTTCGAGACATTTCCCATGAGTGCCCGCAAGGAGAGGGTAGTGGCCCATTTCTCAGATGGTACGGGGGTGATGGATCTGGTGTGGTTCAATGGCGGGCGCTATGCCAAGGAACATTATAAAATAGGTACGGAATACTTGGTGTTCGGACGGCCTGGCGTATTCAACAACCGCATTCAGGTGCAGCACCCCGACATGGACGATGCTTCCAAGGTGGACACGACAGCTATGGGGATGCAGCCCTATTACAACACCACAGAGAAGATGAAGAACAGCGGCTTGAACAGCCGTGCTGTTGAACGGCTGATCAGGACGCTCCTGGAGAAACTGAAAGACCCGTTGCCTGAGACCATTCCAGGACTGATTACCCAGCCGCTCCATCTGATGGAACGTGACCAGGCGCTGCGTCTCATTCATTATCCGCAGAGTGCCAAGGAACTGGAACGGGCCCGTGTCAGGCTGAAGTTCGAGGAACTGTTCTTCGTGCAGCTGAACATCGTGCGCTATGCCAGTGACCAGCGCCGCAAGTATCGGGGTTACCTGTTCTCCCAAGTGGGCGACATGTTCAATACCTTTTTCTACCAGCATCTGCCCTTCCAACTGACGGAGGCACAGAAGCGGGTGCTTCGTGAAATCAGGGCTGATGTGAAGACTGGGCGACAGATGAACCGCTTGCTTCAAGGTGATGTGGGCAGCGGTAAGACACTGGTGGCACTCATGGCGATGCTGCTGGCTATAGACAACGGCTATCAGGCCTGTATCATGGCACCAACCGAGATACTGGCAGAGCAGCACCTGCAGACCATTATGCAATTCCTGGGCGATATGCCCGTCAGGGTGGCGCTGCTGACGGGCATGGTGAAGGGACGCCGCAGAAAGGAAGTGCTGGAAGGGCTTCTTGACAGTACCGTCCATATCCTTGTGGGCACGCATGCCGTGATAGAAGATACGGTTCAGTTTGCCCGGTTGGGATTGGTGGTGGTCGACGAGCAGCATCGTTTCGGTGTGGCTCAGCGCGCCAAGCTATGGGGTAAGAGCGCCAATCCTCCGCATGTGCTTGTGATGACAGCTACCCCTATTCCCCGTACGCTGGCCATGACGCTCTATGGCGATTTGGATGTGAGTGTCATCGATGAACTGCCTCCCGGCCGCAAACCGGTGGTAACGAAGCATTTCTTTGATTCGCGTATGACATCGCTCTATGACGGAATACGCCAGCAGATTAACTTGGGGCGCCAGGTGTATATCGTGTTCCCGCTGATAGAGGAAAGCGAGAAGATAGACCTGAAGAACCTGGAGCAGGGCTTTGAAGTGCTGTGCCAGGCTTTTCCTGAGTTCCGGCTGAGTAAGGTCCACGGCAAGATGAAACCTGCCGACAAGGAAGAGGAGATGCGTAAGTTTGTCAGTGGCGAGACCCAGATACTCGTGGCAACGACGGTGATAGAGGTAGGTGTCAATGTGCCTAATGCCTCAGTCATGGTGATTCTCGATGCGCAGCGTTTCGGACTGTCCCAGTTGCACCAGCTCAGAGGGCGTGTAGGCCGAGGGGCAGACCAAAGCTATTGTCTGCTGGTAACTCCCTTCAAGTTGAGCGAGGATACCCGCAAGCGTATTGACATTATGTGCGAGACAAACGATGGCTTCCGAATTGCAGAAGCCGATCTGAAGCTGCGTGGGCCGGGCGACCTTGAGGGAACCCAGCAGAGCGGAATGGCCTTTGACTTGAAGATTGCCGATATAGCGCGAGACGGCCAGCTGGTGCAGATGGCTCGCGATGAGGCACAGAAGGTTATAGAAGAGGATCCTGATTGCCAGTTGGCAAAATATCAGCTTTTGTGGACTCGTCTGCGCCAGTTGCGCCGTACGAATATCAACTGGGCAGCCATATCCTGACTCTGGTTACCAGACTAAAGTCTCTCACCCTTATAACAGCCTTAGCCAGGCTTCGGGGGTGAGAGGACGGGACTTCGTTGGTGCAAGGTCCAATGCGAACGGGAGGAAGGTGGGGGGGGGAACGCTTTTGCCTATACGCAAAACACCTTGCGCCTTAACGCAAAATCTCCTCGCCTTAACGCAAAAACAAACGGTATTTTTCCGAGGCTATCACGAGGACTGGCCGCGCCAACGCCAAGCTAGAAAAGCCCTGAAGGGGGCAGCAGCTGTAAGCCATGAGAAAACAGGCGTGGTAACCATCGCCTTGAAGGGGCAAATGCCAATTGCTGAAACGTTGATTCTTTTGCCCTTACATGGCGCTGCCACACACCATATAAAAACCCAGGACGCTGCTTTGGGCTTGTGGCTTCTGGCTTTTTAGGCCGTTTGCTGAGCTATCCCTTCTATCCGCAGGTCGTTCCGACCTATGAGTTATTGAGCGGCGGTGCTTTCAGCGTCAGTGAGTTACATCCTTTTATAGGATGGGAAACTTCAGTTACTTGATTCTCAGCCTCTGCACACCCTGATAGTTGACAGAACCATGTTTTGAGATGAACTCCATGATAATGTCGGTAGTCAGCTCTTTCATCAGCTGCGCTGCTCCTTCAGGAACCTTACTTGTGGCAGGTATGTAGTTGTTGGTGGCAACACGATACTTGCGTTTCATGTTCATTTTCTTGCCGTTGGGTGTCAGCAATGTTACACTCTGAATCTTCTTTTCGTTCAGGGGGTCAAGCGTAATGTCGCACCTCATGCCGCTGACGAATGGGAAGCTGAAAATCGAGTTGTGGCAGTAGGTGAGCATCATCTCTACCAGCTCGTAGCCTGTCAGATTAAGGATCACTGCATGGTTGTCGAAAGGATCCATCTTCAGAACGTCGAGTACGCTGATGTCACCTGCACGAAGACTGTCTATGCGTACGCCACCTGGATTCTCGATGGCTATGTCAGCATTGAACTTCTCCCTAAAGGCATCGCTAACCATGCATCCCAGTTCCTCGCGTTCTTTGAAAGGTGTTTCTGCCACACCTATCACTCGTTTGAACTCGGCATTGTCGCTGAAGTGGTTTACCATGGCCTCTATCAGCGGGTTTCTCTTAGGATAGTTCCTTACCTCTATATATTCTGCGCGTTTGTCAATTATCTCTCCGTTTTCCAGTGTCAGTGTGGTGTAGGTCACACGCCCGAACTTGTTTTTGTTCTGAGTGATAAGCACACCGTTGTGAAGCGGTTCCGATTCGGTGAGCTGTGTATGGGTGTGCCCACCTATAATCATATCCAGCCAGGGACAGGATGCGGCCACAGTCTTGTCCTCTTCGTAGCCTAAGTGGGACAGGAGGATGGTGACATCGCACTCGTGGCTCAACCACTCATATTCATTGATTGTTTCTAAGGGATTGGTAAAACGGATGCCCCGGACATTGTCGGGGTGAGTACTAGGAATGCCCTGTGGCGACAGCTGGATGGCTCCCAATACGCCGACTTTCAGCCCTTCTACATCGAACACCTGGCAGGGTACTAACTGAATACCCACAGTGTCGGAAGGAAACACATTTGAGCAGATATACCGGAAATTGCTCAGCCCCACCAGACGGGACAGCGAATGGACGTCGAACTCATGGTTGCCTAAGGTGGAGGCGTTGAATCCCACCTGATTCATCAGTGCCACCATGGGGTAGGCAGGTATCTCGTACTTGTCGTTCAACGGATTTCCCGTTCGGTTGTCACCTGCAGAGAAAACCAATAGCGAAGGGTCAGCGGTTCTGAGGCTGTCAATCAGCGCAGCCAGTTGAGGGAATACCTCCAAAGTGGCATGCATATCGTTAGCCGATAGGATGTGTATTTCCCGCTTCTCACCATAGGTGGCTAAGGTCAGTATCAGTGAGAAGAATACTGTGAATATAGGTCTCCGTCGCATCGCGTATTAAAAATTTTACTGCAAAGGTAAGTATTTTTTTTCAAAATTGAGCGTATTTTCCGAAAAAAAGCTATATCTTTGCACAAAATTACCTAAAACATATCATTTATGAAGGTAGGAGACAGGGCACCCGAGGTATTGGGTAAGGACGAAAACGGCAAGGAAATCAGATTGAGCGATTTCCAGGGAAGGAAACTGGTGCTTTATTTTTATCCCAAGGATAATACCAGCGGATGTACCGCAGAAGCATGCAGTCTGCGTGACGGTTTCCAGGAGTTGCAGGCCAAGGGCTATGAGGTGGTCGGAGTGAGTAAGGACTCTGCCGCTTCCCATCAGAAGTTCAAAGCCAAACACCAGCTGCCCTTCCCCCTGATAGCCGATGTGGACCACACGTTGCTCGAGGCCATGGGTGCCTGGGGTGAGAAGACCATGTATGGCAAGAAGGTCTTCGGTACCATCCGCACCACCTTTGTTATTGACGAGCAAGGGTTCATTGAGCGCATTTTCACAGGCAAGCAGGTCAATACGAAAGAACACGCCAGCCAGTTACTGTCATGAGCCTACTCGTCAGGAAACAGATTCTTTGTGTGCTTGCAGCACTGCTGTCACTGCCTGTGCTGGCAGTGACCGATTTCGACATGGAGCATGTGAAGCACTTCAAGCTGTTTCGTCGGCTCTATGATGAAGGTCCCGATTCTGTGTTCTATCAGGTGGCTGCTGACTATGAGCGGTTCCTGAAGAATGCGGGGAAGCAGGTAGAGTACTTTAAGATCAAGTGTAATGAGGGCTTCTACGATGTCGACCACCATCATATCATCCGCGCCATGAAAACCGCCGAGTCGCTTGACAAGGAAATCCGCGAAGCAGGCATGGGCGATGAACTGGGCTACCTCCCGATAGGGCTTCTGGGCGATATCAGCAGGTCAAGCCGTAATATGAGGCGTGCCAAGGAGTATTATGAGAAAGCCCTGGAAATTGTAGGGACAAAGGACAAGAAGTTCTCCGTTGAGAAGTACATCAACTTGGCAGAGCTTGTATACCTGAATGCACCTGAAGAGGCACTCCGGTATGCTGATAAGGCAGTCGCTCTTGCAGAAGGCATCGACGACATAGAGTACAAGTCAAAGGCTTTGGCATTAAAAGGTTATGTGTATTTCCTATCAGGCAACCGCGATGGCTTCTACCCTGCATACAACGGCTATGAAGCGTTGCGCAGCATGGATCATCCGCGCTTCAGCCATCGTTACGACAACATGATGCTTGCAGCACGTCTGGCTATTGGCCATCAGTACGCTGAAGCGGAGCAAATAGCAATCAACCGTGAACTCAACATGGACCGTTCCCTCATGCTGCTCAAGATCTATGCCATGTCGGGTGACATCCAGAAAGGATTTACTGCCATTAACCGTCGTATTAATGAACTCGACTCCATAGCAGGCAGTGTTCAGGAACTGAACCTGGATGATATGGAGGCCGAGATGCAGATGAACAAACTGAAGATTGAGGCAGACAACAACAAACGGCTTGCCAAGCGCACCATCATAGCACTGATGATCATTATCGTCGTTTTCATCATTGTCTTCATTATAGGACGTCGGAGGTTCATGCAGAAAATCCAGGTCCGCAACAAGGAACTGGAGGTGGCACGCGACCGTGCACAGGAGTCCGACCGCATGAAAACAGCCTTTATCCGTAATATGAGCCATGAGATAAGAACCCCGCTCACTGCCATTAACGGATTCTCTCAGATCCTTTGTTCGCCGGCTTATGACCTGGACAACGAGGAACGTGGGAAGATACAGAAACGCATCACAGAGAATGTGGACAATATCTCTGAGATTGTCAAAGAGCTGTTAGCCCTTTCAAAGGGCGAGAGTGAGGCCGTGAAGACCGATGTGCAGCCAGTTTCTATCTGCCGGAAGGTGGTGCAGGATGCCAAGCGCAAGAACACTAAGGGTCTGATTATCCGTTTCAGAACACTTCTGCCAGATATGTTTACGTTCCAGTGTCAAGCGGAGAACCTGGAGCAGATCCTTTCAAGGCTGATGGACAATGCCCTGAAATTCACCGAGCAAGGTAGCATCACGATGGAATGCCATCAGCAGGGAGCGTTACTGCTGTTCTCTGTAACGGATACAGGCGTTGGTGTAAAGGAAGAAGACCGTGAACGTATCTTTGAGAACTTCGTCAAGCTGGATGAATACAAGGGTGGGGTAGGCCTTGGCCTTTCTATCTGTCGTGGTCTGGCCCGCCAGATGGGAGGAGATGTCAACCTAGATGTCCAGTATAACGCGGGTGCTCGCTTCATCTTGTCCTTGCCGCTATAGGAGTGAAAAGGAACAAAGGAACGCAACAGAAAAACAGAAGCCACTGACCCTTAGGACAGCGGCTTCTGTTTTTTGCATGCTTCCGGAAAAGCTACTTGCCAATGATTCCCTTTGAGGTGCTCTCGAGAAATTTGATGATGGTCTGGATCTCGGGGCTGTCAGGCACCTGGTCGCGTATCTGGATGATGACATCGAAAACGCTTGTCTTACCATTGAATAGCAAACGGTAGGCATTGGCAATGTGTTTCTGTACCTTCTGTTCAATGCCAGCGTTTTTCATCATAGTTGCATTGATGCCATTGTAGGTCATTGGGTTGCCACCGGCAATGACAAAGGGCGGAATGTCTTTTGAGAACGTACATCCTGCCTGTACCATAGCCAGGCGGCCCACGCGCGTATTGGCATTCTGCACGGCAGAACTGGAGAAGATGGCGCCGTTGTGTATCTCGCAGTCGCCTGCAATCTTCACACCGTAGCCGAAGACGCAGTGGTCGCCGATGACAGTGTCATGGCTGATGTGCGTGCCCTCGAAAAGGAAGTTGCTGCTGCCGATGACCGTCTTGCTCCCCTGTGATGAGCCTCGGTTGATAACCACGTTCTCACGGATGACGTTATTGTCGCCAATCTCCACATAGGACTTGGCCCCACGGAAGTTGAAGTCCTGGGGCAGGGCTGCGATGACAGCGCCCTGATGGATTTTGTTGTTGCGTCCGATACGTGAACCGTCACAGATGGAGACAAAGGGGAAGATGATGCAATTGTCGCCTATTTCTACATCGTCCTCAATGTAGACAAATGGGAATATCTTACAGTTGTTGCCGATTTTCGCCTTGGGGCTGATTTCGGCTTTGGGGGATATTTCACTAGCCATAATTCTTTACTCTTAATTCTTTACTCTTAACTCACTTCGCTCCGCCTCCAAGAGCCTGATAGAGGTTCACGACAGATTGCATCTTGTAGAACTGGTCCTGCACCTGAGAGATCTCGGCATTGAGCAGGTTGCTTTGGGCAGAGATAACCTCCAGATAGGTGGTGTTCGAAGAAGACTCCATCAACTTACGGGTGTCTTCGACGTTCTGTTTCAGGACGTTGACACGCTTGGTGTCGAGGTCAGACTTCTCGCTGTAGGAATTGTAGCCGACGAGTGCGTTGGACACCTCGTTGCCTGCCTTCAACACAGCGTTCTGCCAGTTGTTGAAGGCTTGTTCGTACTTGGCCTTGGCCACTTTCAATCCAGCAACTATCTGTCCGTGCTGGAAGATGGGCTGTACCAGGCTGCCAACAGCCGAGAGCAGCATTTTTCCGGGATTCACCATACCGTTGTTGTTGGTGAAGGCTGCGGTCCCTGTTACGGTGATGCTGGGATAGAAACGGCTGCGTGCGGTCTCCACATCATAGAAGCATTGTGCCAGTGACATCTCGGCGTAGTGAACGTCGGCGCGATTGTTAAGTAACTGGATGCCAACGCCTGCTGCCAGTGACGATGGCAGGCTTTGGTTGTCGAGCCTGCCACGCCGGATGGTCTGTCCGGACTGTCCGACGAGCAACGAGAGCGAGTTCTCCATCTCACGGATTTGGCGCAGCATGTCGACCTTCTGTGACTGAACGCTGTAATAGGCAGCCTCGGCACTCTGCACAGCAGTAGAACGGTAGCCGATACGGTTTTCGTGCATGAACTTCATCTTGTCCCAAGTCTCCTTTGTCAGTTGCTCCATATCGGTGATGATTTCCACCTGACGGTCGAGCATCAGCAACGTATAGTAGAGGTTGGCGATTCCAGAGATGATGTTGCACTTGACCACCGTCTGATAGTCTTTGGTAGCCAGGAGCTGCATCTGTGCAGAGCGCTTTACGCTGAGCAGATTGCCAAAGAGGTCGACATTCCAGCTGGCAGAGACGGGTAGCGTGTAGCTCTTGGTAGCAGCAGCGCCATCGAACGAGGTGAGCGTTCCTTGGGGCGAGAAAACCACCGAGGGCAGGAAAGCCAGTTTGGCAATCTTTAGAGCCTCGTTTACCATCTTCACATTCTGTGCAGCATTCAACAGGTCGGGATTGTTCTCCAGTCCCTGCTCGATGAGTGCTTGCAGCTGAGGGTCGGTAAAGACGCTGCGCCACGGCATGTTGCCGAACGACGTAGTATCCGTGACGTTGAGCGTGTCGGTCAGCGAAACCGGGTCGCGGACAATCCCCTCCGCATTGACGTCAGGGCGCTCATACTTGTTATAGAGTCCGCAGCTTGACAGCAGCAGAGCTGCGGACATGTATACCATTAATTTCTTCATATTACTTCTCCAATTCATAATCGACGGTTTTTGTGTGCGCATACTGTGCCAGTTCGGCAGCAACCTCTTCATTCTCCTCGTCCTCGAACTTCATGGGACGTACCTTCTCCTGCAGTGACTGGAAGATCACGAACAATGAGGGAACGACAAAGATCTGAAGCAGGGTACCGACGAGCATACCGCCTACGGCGGCTGCGCCCAGTGTCTGGTTACCGTTCTTGCCCACACCCGAAGCAAACATCATCGGCAGCAGACCGATGACCATGGCCAGGGAGGTCATCAGGATAGGACGCAGACGGGCAGCGGCTCCTAAGACTGCCGACCATGAAATGGCCATACCTGTCTCACGGCGCTCCAAGGCGAACTGTACAATCAGGATGGCGTTCTTTGCCAACAGACCAATCAGCATGATGAGTGAGATCTGCATGTAGATGTCGTTGTTGTGGCCGAACAGCTGTGTAAACAGGAAGGCACCGGCCAGTCCGAACGGAACAGAGAGTACCACGGCCAGCGGCAGGATGTAGGACTCGTACTGTGCCGAAAGAATCAGGTAGATGAAGATGAAGCAGAGCAGGAAGATGAGTGCCGTGGAATTGCTCGACTGTGCTTCCTGACGGGTCAGGCCCTGATAGTCATAAGTATAGCCAGTAGGCAGCTGCTCGCGTGCCACTTCTTCAACAGCTTTGATGGCCTCACCCGTAGAGTAGCCATCAGCCACTGTTGCTGTTACGGTGATAGAGGTAAAGAGGTTGAAGCGGGTGATGTTGGTCGGTCCGTAGACACGGTCAACCTTACAGAACTCAAGCACCGGCGACATGCCCTTCGGCGTACGGACAAAGACGCTGTTGAGCGACTCCTCGGTCATGCGGGCCTCTGGCGAAGCCTGGATCATCACGCGGTACAGTTTACCATAGGCATTGAAGTTAGAGGCATACATACCACCGTAGTAGCCCTGCAGGGTGCTGAGTACTGTCGAAGGCGAGATACCGCTTTGCTTACACTTGGCCACGTCGACATGAACCATGTACTGTGGGTAGTTGGGGTTGTATGATGTCTGTGCTGCCTGTATCTCAGGCCGTTTGTTCAGCTCGGCCAGATAGTTCTTCGTGATGTCAAAGAACTTTGTCAGGTCGCCACCTGTACGGTCCTGCATGACGAGCGAAACACCCGAGTTGGCAGAAAAACCTGGGATCATAGGCGGTGAGAAAGCCAGAATCTGTGCATCCTTGATGTGGGCCGTCTTAATGAATATCTGTGCAGCCACCATCTGGGCGTCCAAGGGGTTGATGAGGAAACGGTAGATACCATCGCCTTCCCACAGTCCGCTGAGCTTCCACCAGAATCCTTTCTGACGCTCGGAGAACGGCTTCAGCTTGATGATGAAGGTGGCTTGGTCGGAACCGGCACCGGCAATGAAGTTGTAGCCCTGGATCTGCTCACGGCTTTGGATGGCAGGGTCGGCAGCCAAGATAGAGTCTACCTGATTGATAATCTGTCGTGTACGAGCCACTGATGTTGCCGGTGGCATGGAAATGGTACAGAACATGGTACCTGTATCCTCGTCGGGCACCAGACCGGTTTTCGTAGTGAACATCGTTGTGGCGAGCACTATGATACCGATGATGACAGCGATGATGATGGTGATGGGCTTGCGAACCAGTTTCTCAACATAGCCTTTATACTTGCCCAGCACCTTTTCGTAAGCAGTGTTGAACGAAGCATGGAAGCGGTCTATGCGCGACATCTTCACCTCATGTCCGTCTTTGTCGTGAGGCCTCAGGAAGATGGCACAGAGAGCCGGCGACAACGTCAGGGCATTCAATGCAGAAATGAAAATGGAAACGGCCATGGTCACACCGAACTCGCGGTAGAACGTACCGGTCGTACCACCAATGAACGACACAGGGATGAACACAGAGGCCATGACCAAGGTGATGGAGATGATGGCGCCTGATATTTCGTTCATGGCATCAATAGATGCTGTGAGTGTAGACTTATATCCCTGATCGAGTTTGGCGTGTACGGCCTCAACCACCACGATGGCATCGTCGACCACAATGGCAATAGCCAAGAGCAATGCAGACAATGTCAGCAGGTTGATAGAGAACCCGAAGACGCTGAGGAAGAAGAAGGTACCGATGAGCGACACAGGCACGGCAATCAGCGGGATAAGGGTAGAACGCCAGTCCTGTAGGAAGATGTAGATCACGATGAACACCAGGATCAGGGTGAACACCAGGGTGAACACCACTTCCTCGATCGAGGCATACAGGAACTCTGTTACATCGTAGTTGATCTTGTACTCCATACCCGGTGGGAAGAGCTTGGCCTGTTCTTCCAACTCAGCCTTCACCTGCTTGGCAATCTCATTGGCGTTAGAACCGGCAATCTGCTGAACCATACCCATCACAGACGGGATATTGTTGTTCTTCATCGATACGGAGTATTGCTGGCCACCAAGTTCAATCTTTGCTACGTCCTTCAGCTTCAGCGTCTGTCCGTTTGCATCGCTTGAGATGATGATGTTGCCAAACTCCTCCTCGGTCTTCAGACGACCTGTGTATCGCATGGCGTATTCATAGGCCACATTGGACTCCTGACCGAAGGCACCTGGAGCGGCCTCGATGTTCTGCTCTGCCAGTACGCCACTGATGTCCGAAGGCATCAGGTTGTACTGTTTCATCACATCGGGTTTCAGCCAGATACGCATGGAGTAGGTCTTCAGACCAGGGCTCTGTACATCACCCACACCCTGAATACGTTTAATGGCCGGGATGATATTGATGTTGTTGTAGTTCGTCAGGAACTCGTCGTCATAGCGGCCATCAGAGGTCAGGGTGAACATGAGCACCTGGGAGGTCTGACGCTTCATCACCGTCACACCGATACGAGTTACCTCGGCAGGCAATAATGCCTGCGCCTGTTGCACACGGTTCTGTACGTTCACAGCACACATATCGGCATTCAGCCCCTGACGGAACAGGATGCTCAAGCTGGCGGATCCTGAAGAAGCCGAAGAGCTGATATAGTCCATACCCTCCACACCGTTGATACTTTCTTCCAACGGCACGAGCACGGAGTTCTTCACCGTCTCGGCATCGGCACCAGGATAACTGGTGAAGACCACGACGGTAGGCGGTGCAATGTCTGGATACTGCTCAATAGGCAGTGTTGCCAGTCCGATGAAACCCAGCAGCACGATGGCGATGGAAATCACCGTCGAGAGCACCGGGCGTTTTATAAATGTTGTAAAAGTCATCTTAATCCTTATTTTTTCATTGCATTCACAATATCGCTGGCACTCATGGCCTTAGCTTGTTCCTGTATCTTCTGCTGATAGCGCTCGGGGGTGATTTGTACAATCTCCATACCATCGGAAAGCTTCGTGATACCGTTGGTCACGTACTTGTCTCCCACCTTCAGACCGTCAGTGACGACGTAGTTCATACCATCGTTCTGCGGGTCAACCTTGATTTCCGTGTATTTCACCTTGTTGTCCTTGCCTACGGTATAGACAAATTTCTTGTTCTGCACCTCAGATACGCAACTCTGTGGAATAACAATGGCCTCAGGATTGTCGTGAGGGATGATGATGCTGCCAGAAGCACCGCTCTTCAGCAGTTTCTGTGGGTTCTGGAATACGGCAATCATCTGTACGGTACCCGTAGCCTGGTCAATCACACCACTCATTTTCGTCACACGACCTTCTAAGTCGTAAATTGTACCATCGCTCAGCTGCAGCTTCACAGCAGGAAGGGCGCTAAGACCACCGCCGTTTTTGGACATGGCTAGTGCCTCTTTCTCGTTCATAGAGAAATAGACTTCCATGGATGAGTTATTTGATACGGTGGTCAGTACGCTGGCAGCACTTACCAATGCACCTTTCTTAAAAGGTAATGTGCCCACTACACCGGCAGCAGGACTCTTTACGTAGCAGAAATTCAGCATCTCCTTGGCTGATGCGAGGCCGGCCTGTGCCTGAGCCAGTGCAGCTTTTGCACTCTCATAGCTGTTGGTGGCCGACTGCAGTTCGAAGTCACCGATGACTTTACTTTCAAATAACTTCTGGGCATTCTCGAAGGAGAGCTTAGCCGTGTTGCAAGCAGCCTGAGCCGTATTCACGGCAGCCTGAGACTGGCGTACCTGCGCTTGATAAGTCACGTTGTCGATGACGAAGAGAACCTGTCCGGCGCTGACCGTCTGACCTTCTTTCACGTTGATCTGGGTAATGAAGCCCTGTACCTTCGGGCTAATCTGCACGTCCTGCACACCCTTGATGGATGCAGGGAATGATTGCTGCGAGGCGGAACTGCTTGTACCTACCGTCACCACGGGGTACTCGTTGTCGCCAAACTCGGGACGGCCACCACCACTCTTTCCGCAAGATGAGAGCAGCAGTGCAACGGCCGCAGCCATTAAAAACTTTTCTTTTTTCATACCTTATTTAAACTAGTTTATTATAAATGCAAAGTTGTCTTTCCGAAAACTTATTAACCTGTCTTCGGTTTTCATTCTGCAAAGGTACTGAGATTATGGGTAAGATATGCGCTCTTTAAAAAATATTTAACAACCTTTATTGCTTTTTTATTAGGAAGCGGCTACTCAATTATGTTTATGGGTCGACATCCTAGTACTGACACCGTGAATCTGTAGGCGTATTGGGAGTACAGATACTGTAAAACAACAGTATACTTAAAGAAGCACTGTGGTGCGAAGCCAGTAGCGCTGCGGTGCAAAGCATCCCAACCAAGTGTAAAGTATAGTCCACTAAGAACTCGGAAATGAATGATAAAGGCTGCGACTGAGTCGCAGCAGACGGTGAAGATGACGGTGAAGCAGAGGGAGAAGATGACGGAGAAGATGACGGTGAAGGTGACGGAGAAGATGACGGAGAAGGAGGGATATCCCGATAGGCATCCGTTGAAAAGCCCGTTGTAGAAGTTGTAGTTTCGTGAGAAAGAACATTTTTTGCTTACATTCTTTGCTGAATCATTTTTTTTCTTTATCTTTGCACCGTAGATTACTGACAAACGAATAACTAATCAATAACGAAGCTATTTTTCATGAAAGAAACGATGTGCAATTGCGCCGGCCGATTCTGGCGCCGAGGACTGACAGTCGCTCTGTTGGCTGTTGCCCTATCAGCCTCTGCTGTTGCTGTCCAAGGTGCTGAGATCACGGCACCGATGCAGCAGGTAGCTGTGAAGGGAACGGTGGTTGACGAGTTGGGCGAGCCCATGATTGGTGTGACCGTCAAGGTGAAGGGTACTCAGCAGGCTACGGTGACCGACTTGAACGGTAACTTTACGCTTCAGACAGGCGGAAGGTCCACCTTGGAACTGTCGTATGTGGGCTACCTTACCATGACAACCCAAGTAAAGGGTACACAGCCGCTGAAGATCAGCATGAAGCCTGATACGAAGATGATGGACGAGGTGCTGGTCATTGGCTATGGTACAGTGAAGAAACGCGATGCCTTGGGAGCCATTTCTCAGGTGAAGGCTGAGGACATCAAGCAGGCTCCTGTGCTGAATGCGATGGAAGGTCTGTCAGGAAAGATTGCTGGACTTGACATTACCCGTTCTAGCGGCCAGGCAGGCTCCTCGCCCCAGATACTTCTGCGTGGTAACCGTTCACTGGCAGGCAGCTCGGCTCCCTTGTTTATCATCGATGGGGTGCCTGGCAGCATAGACAATTTGAATCCTAACGACATAGAATCGATAGAGGTGCTGAAAGACGCCTCATCAACAGCCATCTATGGCGCAGAGGGCGCCAACGGAGTAATCATTGTTACGACCCGTCAGGGTATGAAGGGGAAGACGCAGGTAGACTTTAATGCCTATGTAGGTATCAATGCATTCCCCTCATATCCGGAAACCCTTTCAGGTCAGGCATGGATTGACTACTTGACAGAGGGCTACCGAGCCCGCTATGGTGAGGAGCCAGAGAGTGTCGATCAGATGATGAACGACCGTGGTTTCTCGCAGGGAGCCATTGATGCCTACCATAACGGCGAGTGGGTGAACTGGCGTGACGAGATCCTTCAGACCGGTGTGCAGCAGAACTATAATGTCAGTGTGCGTGGCGGAACAGAGCGGACGCAGTCGTACTTTAGTGGAGGCTATCAGCAGGAGAAAGGCTTGTACCGAAAGGACAAGGCCGATGCCCTGAGTTTCCGTGCGGGTTCTACTTATCAAGTCAACAAATTGGTGAGCATAGGTTTCCAGTCAACGTTGTCGTACAAGAACCGTGACCGCCGTAACTCCCGCCTCAGCAAGTCGCTGACGCAGATACCTTTGGGAAAGGTGTGGAACGAGGATGGTTCGCTGAAGACCTATCCCATTGACGATATGACGAGCTATGTGAACATTATGGCAGATGATCAGCCCTATGCTTACGAGAACAATCAGAAAACAACCTCGCTGAAGATATCGCCTTTTGTGGAGTTCCGCCTTTTCAAAGGTTTTACGTTCAAGTCACTGCTCAGTGCCTCGGTGAGTAACAGTCGTACGGGGGTATGGGATGGCTTGAACACCTACATGGAACTGACAGGTTCGCAATCTCCAAACCAGCGCTCGGCTACCTACAGTACCTCAAACGGGTGGGGGTATTCTTGGCAGAACGTGGCAAACTATAACTTCAACATCAACCAGACGCACGACGTGACGCTGACAGGTGTCATGGAATATGGAAAGAGCAAGGGCGAGTCGAGCAGTATGTGGAATGAGCAGTTCGACTTTGACCAGTCGCTCTATTATAATTTTACGGGTGGTGACAACAAGGAGACCAATACCAACTATACAGAACAGTCGAAACTGTCGTACGCTTTACGTGCCAGCTACAGTCTGTTGGGCCGTTACCTGCTTTCAGCCTCCATCCGATGGGATGGTGCTTCGGTGCTTGACAAGGACCACCGCTGGCATTCCTTCCCCGCTGTGTCCGCAGGCTGGCGTGTCAGCGACGAGCGTTTCATGGAGGCAACAAAGTCGTGGCTCGATAATCTGAAGCTGCGTGTAGGATATGGCGTGACAGGTAATTCTACCATCCAGCCATTCACCTCGTTACAGCGCGTGGAACCTTCTGCCACGCACATCACCTTAGGCGATCAGGATGTAACACCGTTCAAACTGACAGAGTATGTCACCAATGCTGCGCTGTCATGGGAGAAGTCCTATAACTGGAACATCGGCGTAGACTTCGGATTCCTCGGCGGACGCATCGACGGCTCATTTGAGTACTATACCACCGATACAAAGGGTATCATCTATAGCCGTCCGCTGCCCACAGCCTTTGGCGTGTACAATGCGAAGACCACGTACAAGAAGAACTCGAACATTGCACGTATTAATAACAAAGGTGTGGAGTTGACTATCAATACCCGTAACGTGGTGAAGAAGGACTTTACGTGGACTTCCACATTCACGTTTGCCAAGAACGTGGAGAAACTGAAGGAGATAAACATGGGCAATAATGTCAGTGTGGAGAGCCTCGTGGCCTTGGGACTTTTCCTCGACCATCCAGTGCATACCTTCTATGGCTATAAGAAACTCGGTATCTGGCAGAAAGATGAGGAGAATCAGGCCAAATGCTTCGGTAATGAGGTGGGCACAGTGAAGGTAGACGTGCCCCGCCTGGTGTGGGATCCCAATTACACCTATACTGCTGGTGAAGGCGAGGAGGCCAAGGAATATCGTGGCGCCTACTATATTCCTGGCGAGGTGGACGACGAAGGCAAGCAGATCTACTACACTCGTGAGAACACCTACGCCATCAATGCCAATTCAGACCGCCAGATCCTGGGGGCACAGACACCCGACTGGAATATCGGCTTCCAGAATCAGTTCACTTATAAGAATTTCGACCTGTCGGTCATGATGAATATGCGATGGGGACAGTTGATTAACGGTGAACTGCTTTCCTACGTTAATGGTACCAACCAGCCTGAGTGCTATGACTACTGGACAGAAAGCAATCCTACGAACGCCTATCCACGGCCTATACAGGGCTACTCGATGACAACGGCGCAGAAGGAGTCAATGTATTATGTGGACGGTTCGTTCTTCAAGATCAAGAATATTACCTTGGGTTACACACTGCCCCGTTCGATCCTTTCGAAACTGAACATCCAGAAACTGCGTATTTATGGCACCATCACCAACCCAGTCATCATAGCCAAGGAGCACTCGTTGCTGAAAGGAATGGATCCGGAATCGAATGCTTCCGACAGTTTCCCGCTCTACAAGACGTTGGTGTTCGGACTAAACGTGTCGCTTTGATAGTTGCTTCAATATAAAGGTAAAACATTGATAATAATAACAGTAAAGATATGATGGGCAAAAGTTTCAAAACAAGATATCCACTGAGTCTCGTAGGCTGCGGTTTGGCTGCTGTATTTTGTGCAGTATTAACAGCCTGCTCCCTTGACGAGACCAACTATTCCTCGCTCGATCAGGAGATCGTCTATCCCAGCGAGGCTGGCTTCAACGGACTGGTTGAGGCCTGTTACGAGAACATCTACTACCTCTATGGAAAGATGGATGGCATAGATCTTATGGAAATGGGAACTGACCTGTGGATGAACGATGGCCGTAGTGGCAGCCATGGTGAGTTGACGAACTATAATGAGAACCTGAATACCACGACCGGTGTGGTGCGTGTGGTGTGGAATGCGCTTTATGGTACGGTGGCTTATTGTAATACAGCCATCTACTACCAGAATCGTGGAGCAGACTCCACCCGTACTGCCAAGGTGGCCGAAGCCTATTTCCTCCGTGCTTTTGCCAACTGGCACATCGTGGAGAACTGGGGTGGATCAGTGCTCAATATGTCGAGCATTGCTGAGTCGGGTTCTGTGGAACGCGCCACGCATGCTACTGAGGAAGAGTTCTACGACCAGATTATCAGTGACCTGCAGTTTGCCGTGAAGAACCTTCCCGATGTGCAGGCCGACCGTGGACGTGCCACCAAATGGAGTGCCCTGGCCATGCTGGCCAAGGCTTATCTGCAGCGAACGCGTCTATATGCCGATGGCTCTGCAGAGAAGAAACAGTATGCTGAGCTGGCCTGGCAGACAGCACAGCAGATTATTGCTGCCCGTCAGCTCTACCAGAGCGACGACAAGCAGAGTGGCAGCACCAAGTACTGGTTGCCAGAGAACAACAAGCAGAACCAGGAAAACCTCTTCATTGAAGCCATTGACCATGTGAATGGCAATAACCCGGAATGGTGGAACCGTGGACGAACGCGTCAATACTATCAGATGGATATCGGTTCTGCAGCACAGAATTTTGGTATCAGCAGCGACGGCTGGCGCTATGGACGTGCCAACGCCAGCGTCTGGCGGCCTACGCTCTATCTGCTGCAAGAGTGCTTTGAACCTTCAGAGACAACCCCAGATACCCGTTTCTCTGACAGTTTCTACTATAAGTACTATATTGGTGCCAAACAACATGTCATATCGTTGAGCAACTGGCAGCTTTATGGTAAGGATCCATCGCTCTATAACCTGCGCAAGGCTTCTTCCTATACCATCAAGGGCAATACCAAAACAGCATTGGAACTGCGTGGAACGGGCTTCAACTATTATGCCGACAACGGTGTGGCTACTGATGCTGTCTTTGAACTGGAGGATGATGATGCAGCCATGGGCTGCTTCACTCCAAACTGGGATTTGGATTCAGTATGGTGTGCTAAACAGAAATTCCTGGCTGCTGGTCCTAACCAGTATATGGATAAGGTAGGTGACGGTCCGACAGGAAAAATCGGAGGACTGGCCAAGAACAGCTACATGCGTTCGTTACAGCCTTCTCTGAAGAAGTTTTCTTGCGTGAAATACCTGCATTCTAATCAGGAGTGCGAGCAAGACATAGCCATTATCCGTCTGACCGACATTTATCTCATGGCTGCCGAGGCTGCTGTCATCAGCGGAGCGCATCAGTCCGAGGGTCTGGCATGCCTGAATGCCGTTCGTCGCCATGCTGCTCTCTCGACCAATGCATCGAAGATGGAAGTGGGTACAGAGGCAATGAATATAGAATATATATTAAAGGAACGCGCGCGAGAGCTGTGTGGTGAGCAGTGGCGTTGGTACGACTTGAAGCGTACGGGGCGTCTTAACCAGCAATACCTGACCGAAGAAGGGAAGAATCCCCACATCACAGTGTTCAACCAACGCCATCTGCTGCGTCCTATCCCGCAGGAATTCTTGGATCAGATAGCCAATCCTGAGGAGTTCGGTACCAATGGATATTAATTAAATTCTGTTAATTATTAAAAAATCTTTTCGAAACCCATAAATATTTCTTACTTTTGTAGGCAAATTGTATCGTATTCATAACATACACGACTTAAAACATAGATGATAATGAAGAAAATAATCGTACTCGCTATTCTTGCGGTATTGTCTTCTTCTGTAGCAATGGCACAAGAGGACAAGTCGTTCAAGTTGGAGAAGAACCGTGTGATTTATCTCACTACCGATACCGTGTTCGTTGACGAAGGGGACACGCTATATTGGAATGTCAGTTCCTTGGAAAATCCCTTCAACTTTGCAGGAATGCCCATTAATGGCAGTGATGTGACGGACTGGAACTATAAAGTGGCCTTCCGCAATGACTATACTGACCCTGAGACCGGTTTTACGTTGAATAAGGGATACTATCGTGGTATCACCTTGATGGAGACGACGCTAGGACTTTATGGTTCGTTCATGAATGCCGAAGGCAAGGAGATAGACTATTCTGCAGGCTACAAGAACCTGAAGAAGGTCATCTTGTACTTCGTACCCCTGCCTAATGCCAAATGTACCTCGTTCTGGTATAACTACAACCACGACCGTCTGCCTAGTAATGGCGGGCGTGTTGAGGCACAGTATATGAACCCGGACGGAACGCCCAAGTCGAACAATGCCTATCGTGACCTGACCGTAGGCACGACACTTGTTTCTGGCGGTACACCCTGTGAGGTTGATGCAGAACATCCTGAAGGATTGAGTTTTGATGAGTACTACTATACTCTGAGCAACTGTCCGCTTAACTATACGGCTTTGGAGGACAAGGCTTTCATTACCGGTTATAATGCTGCCTTGGTGACCATTGACCAGCCGTACAAGGTGAGTGTGGACGTGACGATGAACAATAATGCATTAAGAGGGCGTGATTTCGATGAATTGAAGGATGAATCCAAACCTACCGATTTCGTAAGTCAGCCAATCGATGGATTGACAGAGTCGGAAATGACATATTATTTTGCCAAGGTAGATGATACATGGCCTTTTGACCGTGAGCCGACCGATGAGGAGAAAGGAACCTATACTTCTGCTAGTGGTTGGAACTTCATTGGTAATAAATGGGGCAACAGAGTGTCATGGAGCGCTGATACACCAATTAAAATCGGCATCAAGCGCCGTCTGTACCTGGTAGGTATCGGCTTGGTTTGCGCTACTGAAGGTGCACAGACCGAATATTTCAATGCCGGAGACTGGACAAAAGGCTTGGAAGGCTATCAGTTTACAACAGAGCCGACAGCAGCTTTCGGAAACCTTGTTGAAGGCAATCTTCCTGAGAATCCTTGGGCCGACTATGTGTGGGGTGAAGGAGCGAAGGATCCGTCCAAGGATCCCAACCTCAATCCTAAGCCCGACGATCCTAAGCCCGACGATCCTAAGCCGGATGATCCCAACCCCGATGATCCCAAACCCGAAGATCCCGTGATTGATGGTGTCCATACCATTGACGGTGCTTCAGAAGCAGGTGAAGTGTTCAATCTGCAAGGGCAGCGTGTAAAGGCTGGAAATAAAGGTATTGTCGTGAAGAACGGCAAGAAAGTGGTGAATCAATAAACAAATTTTTTATATTCATTTAATTATTAACTAAAAACAAACAGCATGAAAAAAACTTTATTTGCAATGGCAGCCTTCTTGGCCGCCGCAATGGGAGTAAATGCTCAGACGGAAGTGACGCCTCGTGCGCCGCAGATTCCGTGGGGTGCTACGGCTGAGGTCGTGATTACCAGCGACCTGACGGAGCAGCACGCTGATGGCAGCTGGTATCTTACCAGCGATGCACAGAAGTGGGTGACCTACGAGTCTGATCAGGCTCCCATGGTTCAGCAGACCAATCGTGCCAATGTCTGGTATGACATCTACTCTGATGTGGACACGATGATCGTGACGAGTGCAGAGAAGAACTGGGGTGGTTACCTGACAGTAACCTCAAAGGCTGGTTCTACTTCAGGACTCATGGTCGTGGGTAAGACCCGTATGCCTCATTTCTTTGTGACGGGTACGGAGTTGATCAAGCTCTTCTTCTCTGGTAGCTCTGGCACAAAGGGTCAGCCTCAGATGGTTATCCTTGACAGGGAGACAAAAGACACTGTTGTGAACATTGTCAGTGAGAAGCAGCTTACCAAGAGCACGTGGGACACGTCAGAGATGTTAAAGGCTAAGCTCGACAAGAGCAAGTCTTACGAGGTGATTGCCATGACCGCTGGTGGTCAGGGCGACATCGTGCTTCAGGCAATTCGTTTGTATGGCGGTGAGGCACAGCTTGGAACAAACGAGATCCTTACCGGTTCGGAAATCGGTGGTTATATCAATGCTTACTTGGCTGCTCATCCCGGCGAGAATGTCTTCAAGCTGCAGGGCAACGGTAAGTATACCATCAAGGAGAGCATTGCTGCCACTGGTAGCTTCCAGCTCCTCGGTGCCGACGGCGCTCCTGCCACCATCGATGCTTCTCAGCTTGACGGTCCGTTCGTGAAGATGTCTGAGAAGCCTTGCGTGGAGGTAAATGATAAGGATCTGTATGTCATGACCGATCCTGTTCAGTTCAAGAACGTGAAGATCTATGGTCTGAACGCTCAGCTGTTCTATGCAAACCGTGTGAAGTATATGTTCCCAGCCATTCAGCTTGACAATACTTTGGTTGAAATAGAAGGTGGTGACAAGGCAGTGTTTGACTTCTTCGGTGGCGGTGCTACAGGTAAACTGGCCATCAACAAGTCCACTATCTATGCAAAGGAGAAGCATACGGGCTACCTCTTCACTTCCCAGGGTGGTCAGATTGCTATTCAGGGTGATCTGAAGGAGCAGGTGTTCTCTATTACCAATTCTACCATAGCAAATATTGCTTATGGCAAGAATATCTTCAACCATCGTCAGCGCAGCCAGACCTGGCAGGTTTACGAGGCAAAGAACAGCCTCTTCCTGAATACAGGTAAGAAGGGTCAGCTCCTGAAGGGCTTCAATGGCGGTATCTATCACAGATTCCCCCTCTGGAAATTTGAAGGCAACTCGTTCCTCTGGACAGAGGCTGATGGTTCTATCGTTGACTGCGGTGAGGCCGAATCAACAGGTGATCCCGATGAGCCTATCAAGAATACCATTAAGGGTGTGACAAGCTTCGCTGGCAATACCAATTTCACTGTCAACGAGTCTTCTATGCAGGCCAAGTATAAGGTGGGTGACCCCCGTTGGCTCGTTCCTTATGCTACTGCTCCTGTGAAACTGGAAGTTGAGAATGCAGGTACTGATATCATCGCAGCTATCAACAAGGCCATCGAGAAGAGTGAACTGCCGAAGAATATCACCGTTACCATTTATACGGCTGGTACTTACACTACTTCAGGCGCTCTGAAGACCAATGCCCCTGTAACCTTCCAGATTCAGGACATTGAGCCGGGTGAGGCTGTACTGAAGGTGAATCACGGCTTCACGCTGGGTGGTGCCATCAAGTTCGATGGTGTTGATATCGACGCTTCCGATCTGGATGCTCCGTTGTTCACACTGGCTGGCAACGACTACATCCTGAAGGATGATGGCTTCTACAACTTCGGTAAGATTCAGCTGCTCAACATGAAGGTGAAGGGCCTGAAGAACCAGCTCATCTACGGCAACAAGGTGAAGAACCTGATTAGCGAGATTGAGACCAAGAACAGTGTCATCCTGATGGCCGGTAACAAGACCGTCTACGACTTCAATGGCGGTGGCGTTGTGGGTAACTGGAACTTCGTCAACTCTACGCTGGATGCCAATGGTGGTGTAATCTACAGCAGTCAGAGTGGTCAGAAGGCTACAGAGGCTGGCCTGCTGCAGCAGACATTCAATATCCAGAATTCTACCATCTACAAGCCGGGTAAGAAGGCATTCAATCATCGTCAGAGTGGTCAGACCTGGTTGCGCTTCATCCTGAAGAACAGCCTCATCGACGCTAATGCCGATAAGCCCAACTTCGTTTCTGAGATGAATGCTGGCCAGCAGAGCAAGAATCCTGTCTGGCAGATTGACCACAATGCATTCCAGATGGTTAATGCTGATGGCGAGCTTGTTGAGATATCCGCTTCTCAGAACAATGGTGACGAAGCCGAGCCTATCACCAACACTGTGGAGGACTTCACTACCTTCGCTGATGCTGCTGCCGGTGACTTCACTATTTCTGGGCTTTCTCTCGTTGCTAAGGAGAAACTTGGTGACCCGCGCTGGGTTGTCGACTACAATCCTGTTGTAGACTATGACTTCACTGCCAAGGTTGGTACCAGCCAGGCTGCTTGGAATGCCGGTGGTGTCTGCGCTACGCAGTATGCTCCTGCCATCGTTACTGCCGATGGCCGTAATGCCCAGATGATGGAGAAGTATGAGGGTAATGTCAATACTACTGGTGAACTGATGTTCCAGGAAGTGACTGGCCTGCCCAATGGCAAGTATACTGCAACGCTCTATGCTAATGCATTCTTCACCAACGGTCGTGGCTTCGATTCTGACGTCACAGACGGTGCTACAGACGTGGCTTATGTATTTGCTAACGACAAGAAGGCTGAGGTGGTTGCCCACATTGCTACTGCAACAGCTGAGAATGGTGAGTACACCATTAAGGACGTTGAGATAACCGACGGTAAGCTGAAGTTAGGCTTTGGTAAGGAGAAGGCCGGTACCAACTGGCATACTATCCAGATCAAGTCTCTGACCTGTACCATGACGTTAGAGCAGGCATTTGCCTACACTGCAGAGTTGGGTAAGGAGGAGATGTCTACTGCCGTACGTGATGAGCTTGAGGCAGCTGTTGCTGCTGAGCCCAGCTCAAAGAACTTCTATGCACTGCAGAAGCTGGTGAACACGAAGGTGAACCCGAGTATCAACAGCTATAAGATCATCAATGGCGGTACGATTGCTGACAACAGCCTTGACAACTGGACTTGCACCACTGGTAATACCTTCCATATCAATACGTGGAGTGTTGAGGGTAACGAGGGTAACGACCCGACAGGTATGACTACTCCGTTCATTGAGAACTGGTGCAACAAGAATGACGGTGGCCTTGGTGACGGTGAGATCGTATTCTCACTGCCTTACGTTGATCCTATTGACTTCGAGGTGACTGCTCTGGTTCGTCTGTACAGCGAGGCTGGCAACGAGGTTAAGGGTGCTACCTTCTTCGCTGGTGAGACTGAGGTAGACATGGCTACTGGTACTGCATTTGAGTACGGTAACAACAAGGGTGTTTATGCTACTTATACCGCTACTGGTACTGTAGGTGAGGATGGCACACTGCGCTTCGGTGTGAAGGTGAAGGATGCTAACTTCAACTGGGTTGCCATTAAGAATGTGACCATCACTCCGATTGTTGACGTTCCCGATCCCGAGGATCCTGGTACGCTCGTTCTCGAGAGAGACTGGTCTACTACGGCCTCTTATCCTTATTACAACATGGGAGCTCCCGATGGTGCTTCTTACGAGGTGAAGGACGGCAAGCTGGTTATCAACAACAACCAGAAGCGTACTAACCCGTGGGATCTGCAGCTCTTCGTGCTTGACTGGTTCAACTTCAAGCAGGGTGGTACCTACACTGTACGTGTCTATGCTAACATTCCCGAGGACGGTGAGGTTCAGGTGAACATGGGTACATGGGGTAGCAACACTCAGAAGTTGATTCCCGTAAAGGCTACGAGAGGTAAGTTCAAGGCTATTGACGTCACGTTCGAGAACATTCAGGCCGGTACAGAAGGCTGGGATGCTCACGTGCTGTGGCAGCCGGGCTTCATCACCGGTACTAACGAGATCAGCAAGGTTCAGGTCTTCGAGATCGATCCTGAGGAACTGGTTATCAATGGCCAGTGCGAAGGTACTGATGGCACGAGCCTTGTTACGAAGAATGGTGAGGACGGCGGTGCATACTGCTTCAACCCGAAGGAAGGTGCCGGTCTTGGTGGCAATAGCCTGAAGACAAAGGCAGCTGTTGTTCATGTACCCGCTGGTGCTTCTCAGGACTGGGATTCTCAGTTCTTCATCTATGAGCCCAGCCATGAGTTCCAGGCTGGCGAGAAGTACAGAATTTCGTTCAACGTCAGGGCTGACAAGAACGCTGCTGTTGACATGCAGGCTCATACCACTCCTGGTAACTACATTGGCTTCTACGTTGACGGCGCTCCCTCACTCAACGTAACAACCGAGTGGCAGGAGGTAGTCATTGAAGGTACTATTACCGACCACGCTGAGTGGGGTGCTGCTATGTCTGGCATGAAGACCCTGGCCTTCAACCTGAGCAAGAACAGGGAGCAGGAGAACAACTTCTACTTCGACAACATTTCTTGGAAGCTTATTCCCGTTCCTGCACCCGCAGGCACTGCTACTTACGCTATCCAGGTTGACGAGACCCACGCTTCTGGCGACGTTGTGAAGGTTAGCAACGACGGTAACGAGGTTGCTACCATCACCTTCGGTGAGGCTGGTGACGGCAATGCTGAGTTTGGTGCTGGTAAGGCATCTGGCGACGTTGAGGGCTTCGTAGCCATGACCGCTGGTAACGGCGTGAATGGTAACAAGGCCGGTGGTACGTTCTACACCATCGTTCCTCAGTACGACGGTGTCATTGCAGCTGCTGTCTCTCTGAACAGTGGTAAGAAGTTCCACCTCACTGTTGACGGTGAGCAGAACTCCGTATTCAATGACAATACTGTTGACGAGAAGTACAATGGTATCATCGAGTTCAACGTGCAGGCTGGTAAGGCTTACAAGTTCTACTGCGACGGTTCTAAGCTTGGCTTCTACGGATTCAACTACACCTACGGTCCTGATGTGAAGCCCATCGTTGAGAAGAGCGTTGCTGAGCAGATGGCAGCTAAGGCCGGTGCTCGTGGTACTACCGCTATTCAGTCCATCGAGGTGGCTGAGGACGGTGTGATGTACAACATGCGCGGACAGCGCATCTCTGCTCCTGTCAAGGGTGAGATCTACATCATGAACGGTAAAAAGCACATTGCTAAGTAAGTGAAATCTTAAAAGCATCTATACAAGCCCGCCCCTGTCTCTTGGCAGAGGCGGGCTTTTAAAAAACTACTCATTTACTAATCGAAGCTTATGAAACGCCTGTTGTTTTACACTGCACTATTCTTTTCTTCTTGTTTTTCTGCCATTGCCCAGCAAGTGGCGCAGCATTATGCCGGTGGTGATGGAACTAAGGAGTCGCCATTCCTGATCAGCAATGCCGCAGAACTGGCGCTGCTCGCGCAGGATGTCAACACAGAGAAAGACTTCTCCTTAGGTCGTTTTTTCCGTTTGACGCAGGACATTGTTGTGAACACTGGCGTGATGGCTACTGACCTTACAAAACTCCAAGACTATACGGGACACCCTCCGTTTCCGGAGACACCCGCCATTGGTGATTTTTCCTCAGAAACAGACTACAAGGCTTTTCAAGGCGTATTCGACGGCGATGGTCATACCATCAGTGGCATCTACATGACTGCCAACCAGAGTGTGAACTATCTGGCATTGTTCCGTGTTGTTGAGGATGCGGAAATCAGGAATCTCGGTATTAGAGACGAGTTCGTCTATGCCGGTGCTTACTTAGGAGGCATTGTCGGCAGAGCAATCAATTCCCGCATTATCAATTGCTATGTCACCGATTCCCATGTTTTTGGATGGGGATCAAACAGTGGTGGCATTGTTGCGCAGGCCATAGGCACAACCAAGGTGCAGAACTGCTACTACTTGGGTAACCTGAATGGCAAGAATGACATGGGTGGCATCGTGGGACGCATCGGTAATGGCGATGTCAATAAAGTGATCGTCGAAAACTGCTTTACAACGGCTACCATCACCAATCGTCTCAAGGAGAACAAAGGAGGCGTGACAGCCACTAATAGCGAGGGCAGTATTGTGCGTAACTGCTACTTCACTGCTGCAGCGGCAGACTATGCTGTTTGGCCCGCTCAGAACATGGGCGTGGAAGTAGGGTGTACCCAGATGACGGAAATACAGATGCAGGCAGAGTCATTTCTTAGTGTATTGAACAGCAATGCCCGTCAGATAGCAGCTGCCTGCCGATGGGTGCACGGCGAGAATGGCCTGCCTTCACATGATTATGCTGAGACGACACCCGATATAGAGAGTGGACGAGATGTGAATATGCTGGCTATCAATCCTGTTCCTTCCAATGGGGACCGTCATGCAGACATGGATGGCGACACTCCAGAATTCTCGTGGAAGGCAGCTCGTGATGGAAAGACCGTTAGCCAGTATATCTATATAGGAACAGACTCTGCAGCCATTGCGAATGCTACACCCACCAGTGCTTTGGCCCATTTAGGTGCGGAAACCAATTACCAGCTGTCAACGGTTGACTATCCGCTGTCAGCACTTCAAACTTACTACTGGCGTGTAGACCGTGTTGATGCAGAGGGAATGGTGACTGCAGGTGACGTGTGGATGTTCCAGCCACGTCATCTGGCTTTCCCAGGAGCCGAAGGCTACGGGCGCTTTGCTCGTGGAGGGCGTGGTGGCAAGGCTGTCTATGTGACCAATCTCAATAGCGATGGTCCTGGTTCCCTGCGTTGGGCATTGACCAGTGGTGACGGACCTCGTACGGTGCTTTTCAAGGTTTCTGGGTTAATAGACATGGGTTTCCGCCAGTGTATCGTCGATCCCTGCGTCACTATTGCAGGACAGTCAGCTCCAGGCAAGGGCATTTGCATCAAGGGCTCGGATATAGGCTTAGGCGATGACAACATCTGCCGTTTTCTGCGAGCACGTCGAGGATTAGGCAGCCCCGACGATACAGGTAATTCAATAGGAACATTTTATTCCGACCATACCATCATGGATCATGTGACAGCCTCCTGGGGTACGGATGAGACTGTGTCTACTCGCGCTTCACATCATGTCACCTTCCAGCGATCCATCATCAGCGAGGCACTCGGCATTACTAATCACCGTAAGTATCCTGAAGGTACTAACCATGGCTATGCTGCCACAATCGGTGGTGACATAGGGTCGTTCCATCACAATCTGCTTGCCAACTGTAATGGCCGAAACTGGAGTATGGGTGGTGGCGCTGATGCCAATGGACGTTCCCAGGGACGTTTGGACATGTTTAATAATGTGGTCTACAACTGGCATGATCGTACCACTGATGGTGGTGCCATGCAGATGCAGTTTGTCAATAATTACTATAAGATGGGCCCTGATACACGTATGGAGTGTCTTTTCTCTGCCGACAACGAGGGTGGGGGAGAGCGCGATCAGTTTGCCTATGTCAGCGGTAATGTACGTGATAACCGCAACAACTCACTGACAGAAGACAAGCTCAACGTTACCTATCGCGCTACAGGCCCTCAACCCGAGAAGACCTGGTGCTCAGAGCCGTTCTTCCCTTCCTATGCCCAGATTGAGTCGGCTCGTGACTGTTATAAGAGTGTGCTTAGTGATGTGGGGGCCAATCAGCCCTATTCAGACCAGACCGATCTGCGTATCTTCCGTGAGACCTTGGACCGCACCTATACCTATATAGGGTCGAAGTCCGGTATCCGCGGAGAGATTGATGATGAACAGGATGCCGGTGGCTTTGAGGATTATCCTGCCGAGCAGTGGCCTGGCAATTACGACAGCGATTTGGATGGTCTGCCCGACTGGTGGGAGGAGATCCGTGGTACGCGTGCTACACCACGTGGCAATTACGTTGACACCAATAAGGATCTTGAGGGTGATGGCTATACAGAATTAGAGCGATATCTGGACTTCATGGCGCAGCCCCATCTGCTCATTGCTCCTGGCCAGCAGGCAACAGTTAATGTGCCAGAGTTGTTCCGGGGCTATACCAACAATCCGCGTTACGATGCCGAGCGTACCGATGCAGGCGTTACTGCCACACTTGCCAATGACGGTGTGCTTACTGTGCAGGGCGGTGAAAAAAAGACTTTGGCCGAAGTCCGTCTGCGTGTCACCGATGCCGATGGCAGTTCATACGAACGTCGCCTCTGCGTGGCTGTCACGTCCTACAACACGCCGTTGGTCAATAGCATTGGCGACCAAAAAATCACCATCGAGTCTGCCAATAGCTCCGATGCTCATGCCGACACCGTCTATTACGATCTGCATGGACGCCGAATTGATATTTCTTCCTCAGTATCAGGGATTTATATTCAGCGTTCCGTGAATACGCAGAACGCTTCAGTCCGTGTATTACATTACCTAAGGTAACGAGCTCCGTTACCTTAGGTAACACCGCACGTTACTTTAGGTAGCGACGCCTGTTACCTAAGGTAACGGAAAATCGGCTTTTTACAGGTTCTGTTCCTGGAAATCCAGGTCGGCCTGAACCACGAAGAACATCTCTTCGGGCAGGAATGTGCCCTGCTTGTCCTTCTTTGCCTGTTGGCAAATGTGCTCGGCCACCTGTTCCAGGTCAATTTCCACCTCATCGTCTGTGGTCTCAAGGATGCCGCTATCGTAGTAATAGTCTACGATGGCATCGATGATATAGAGCAGATCATCGTCAGAGAAGTGCTCCTTGATGTCAGTAGGTAGTTGTTCGCGTATGAACTCTGCTTCTCGGCGGTTTTCCTCCTCGTCAAGTCGGAGTTCTTCTTCAAGTGTCATAACGTTGTCTTTTGCTTTTCAAATGATCACTCTTTCATCTGTTAGAGCAGCGCCTTGAATTTCTCGTCTAACTTGGCTTTGCTTACGGCGCCGACGAGTTTGTCAATCGCATCGCCGTTCTTGAAGAAAATAATAGTGGGAATGTTACGAATACCAAATTCTAGAGCCAGGTCCTCGTTCTCCTCTACATCGCATTTGCCAACGATGATCTTGCCATCGTATTCGTTAGCCAGTTCTGAGATAACAGGAGCAATCATTCGGCACGGTCCACACCATGTTGCCCAGAAATCAACTACTAATGGCAGTGAGCCATCTCTCAAAGTCTTAAAGTTCTCGCTTGTGATTTGTACTTCCATAATCAGTCTGTAATTAAATGGTTTATACTAATTTATTTTATAATCCAGAGCTTGTTGACGCTCAATGTAATCAATAAGTGAATGGCGTACGTCTATCTCGTGCTTTGTCGATCGTAGCAGTACGTGGTGCTTGCCTAGTGAGTCACGCAGTTGGAAGAACAGCTTGGTCTTTCCGGGATGTTCTCCGATGAATTCCTGTAGCTCGGCTACGATTTGTTCGTTGAGCAGATCGGTATTCATGGAGATTGTAATGCGGTCAATCGCCTTGTCCTTGATTGTCTGCAGGTATTCCACAGACTGTATCTTCAACTCCTTGGGACCGTTTCCGTTTCCATTTCCCTGATACTGAAAGCGTGCTTTTATTAAGGCAGTGACATAGATGCTGGCGCCTATGGAGAAGAAGCCTGACTTGTCGCCCCAGTCCTCACCGAATAATGCTAATTCGCCAGAGCCTTCAAAGTCCTCTAATGTAACAATGCCGAAGGGCTTTCCAGTTTTTGTGAATCCCGTCCGTACAGCAGTGACAATACCGCCTACCACCACATCTTCCCGGTCGTTGCTGCTTTTTACCGATTCCAGTTCATTGCACTTTGTGTTGCAGAGGTTGTCGAGTATAACTTTATATTCGTCCAAGGGATGAGCAGAGAGGTAGATTCCGACAAGGTCTCGTTCCTTGTTGAGCCGTTCTATGTCGCTCCATCGTGTATCGGATTTAGGAATGGGAGGCGTGGCTATTTCTATGCCTTCATCAAATCCTCCAAAGAGTGAGTTCTGCATCTGCTGCTTCTCCTGCTGGTAAAGCTGCCCGTATCTGACAAGTGTGTCAAGGAACACCTCGCCTTTTGAGTTCTGGGCAAAGAAGTCCTCACGACGTATGCCAAACGAGTCGAAGCCCCCACTGAGAGCCAAAGACTCGTAAGCCTTGCGGTTGACATTGGCAAACGAGACACGCTGGGCAAAATCGAAAATGCTCTTGTAAGGTCCGTTCTTCTCGCGTTCGTCAATGATAGCCTGTGCGGCACCGTCACCCATTCCTTTGATAGCAGCTAGTCCAAAGCGTATTTCGCCTTTTTTGTTCACACCAAACTTCTGATACGACTCGTTTACGTCGGGCCCCAGCGTTTTTATGTCCATCTGCTTGCACTCGTCCATCAGTTTGGTGATCTCTGTAATCTGGTCGCGGCGGCGGCTCATGATGGCTGCCATGAATTCTGCCGGGTAGTTGGCTTTCAGGTAGGCTGTCTGATAAGCCACCCATGAATAGCAGGCAGCATGACTCTTGTTGAAAGCATAGCTTGCGAATGCTTCCCAGTCGCCCCATATCTTGTCAAGCACTTTCGGGTCATAGCCGTTTTTCTGTCCGCCTTCAATGAACTTTGGCTTCATGGCATCGACGATGTCCTTCTTTTTCTTACCCATGGCCTTTCGTAGTGCATCGCTTTCACCTCGGGTGAAGTTGGCCAGCAAACGGCTCAGTAGCATCACCTGCTCCTGATACACCGTTATTCCGTAGGTGTCTTTCAGATATTTCTCCATAATGGGAATATCGTAAGTGATGGGCTCTTCACCATGTTTGCGTCGTATGAATGACGGGATGTACTCCATAGGTCCTGGCCGATAGAGGGCATTCATGGCAATGAGGTCTTCAAAGACCGTGGGTTTCAGGTCGCGGAGGTGCTTCTGCATGCCAGCCGACTCAAACTGGAAGGTACCAATAGTTCGTCCTTGTTGGTAAAGCTCGTATGTCTTCGGGTCGTCAATAGGAATATTATCCAGGTCAACGTCAATTCCTCGTGTCTGCTTGATAACGGCACAGGCCTCTTTCATCTCAGAGAGTGTTTTCAGTCCGAGGAAGTCCATCTTGATGAGGCCTGTCGATTCAATGACATGTCCGTCGTATTGTGTACAGTTGGTCTTGGTGTCCTTGAAGTCCGGATCGTCAGCGGTTGAAACAGGTACCCAGTCGCTGATAGGGTCGCGGCAGATGATAAATCCGCAGGCATGTATGCCTGTGCCGCGTACTGTGCCTTCCAGCATTTTTGCATACTTGATGGTGTTGGCCAGCACAGGGTCGCTTGACGCTTCAGCTTCACGTAGTTCCGGTGTGCATTTGATGGCGTTGGGCAAGTTCATCTTCATGCCATCGGGCAGACGGTCGGGTATGGCTTTGCATAAGGCATTTGAAATGGGCAATGGCAGTTTCTCCACACGAGCCACATCCTTGATAGAGTTTTTCGTGGCCATGGAAGCATAGGTGATGATATGTGCGCAATTCTCATGACCGTACTTGTCTTCCACCCACTTCAGCACGCGTCCCCGGCCATCGTCATCGAAGTCGGTATCAATATCAGGGAGTGATATGCGGTCGGGATTGAGGAAACGCTCAAACAGCAGGTCGTACTTCAGTGGGTCGATCTTGGTGATGCCTAAGCAGTATGCCACCACGCTGCCGGCTGCACTGCCACGGCCAGGGCCTACCATTACGCCCAGCTCATCGCGAGCGGAGTTGATAAAGTCCTGCACAATGAGGAAGTACCCCGGGAAACCCATCGTCTTCATGATGTGCAACTCAAATCGTACACGGTCGTCAACATCCTTTGGCAGTGGAGTCCCGTAGCGTTTGGCAGCACCTTCGTATGCCAGTTTGCCGAGGTAGTCAGCTTCGAATTTGATGCGGTAGAGCTTGTCGTAACCCCCTAATTTCTTGATCTTCTTCTCGCCTTCTTCTGCTGGCAAGGGGTTCTGCCCGTTCTCATCGGTGGTAAACTCTTTGTAGAGGTCTTCTTCTGTGTATTTCTGCCTCCACTGTTCTTCCGTGCCAAAGTCTTCGGGGATAGGGAAGAAAGGCATGATGGGATCGTGGTCAAGGCTGTAGAACTCCACCTTGTCCAGTATTTCCAGTGTGTTGCTGAGGGCTTCAGGCACATCGGCAAACACTTCGTTCATCTCTTCCCTTGTCTTGAACCACTCTTGCTTGGAGTAGAGCATTCGCGTGGGGTCATCCAGGTCCTTGTTGGTCGACAGGCAGAGCAAATGGTCGTGGGCTTCCGCATTCTCCTGATCCACAAAATGAGAATCGTTCGAGCAAATCAGCTTGATGCCGTACTCCCGTGCCAATTCAATCAGTACTTTGTTGGCCTGTTGCTGCAAGGGGAAAGTCTCTCGGTTAGCACGTATCGAAGGGTCTTTCACTTCGTGGCGTTGCAACTCCAAGTAGTAATCGTCGCCGAAAACCCGCTGATGCCACTCAATAGACTTGCGTGCCCCTTCTATGTCACCATTCAGTATCTTCTTTGGAACCTCTCCGGCTATACAGGCAGAACAAACGATGAGGCCTTCGTGGTATTTCTCCAGGTCGGCATGGTCGGTGCGTGGCCTCATGTAATAGCCATCCGTCCATGAACGGCTCACTAATTTGATCAGGTTCTTGTAGCCCTGATAGTTCTTTGCCAGCACAATGAGGTGGTAACCACCTTGGTCTTCTTTTCCATTCTTCTGCTCTTTCGGACCATATCTGGCCACGTACATCTCGCAACCGAAGATGGGCTTGAAAGGTTCCTTCCCTTCTTTCTTGCGCCCTTTGTTTACACCGTTTACAATGTCGTGGAATTCTTTGATGCCGAACATGTCGCCATGGTCAGTAATGGCCATGCCTTTCATGCCATTGCCTATTGCTTTGTCTACCAGTTTCTTAATGCTCGACTGTCCGTCGAGTATAGAGTAGTATGTATGAACGTGCAGGTGTACGAAATCTTCCATTTCTTCTAATTTGAGGTTCAAAGTTACGCTGAAAAGTTGATATTGCCAAAAGAATAACGCAAAAAATTTGTAACTTACGTAAAAAAGATGTACCTTTGCACTGAAAATAGAAAAATCGCGATTGAAAACCTGCCATGGGAGATAAGATAAAGAAACTGAAAACAATCAGGATCCATCGTGAGGGTACTGATGAGTTGCTCTATAGTGCCATTGTCATAGGCGCCATAGCTTTCGGGCTGTGGTACGCCTTTAGTAGTCCTGTTCCCTTGATTCTCTTCCTTGTTGTATTTGTCACAGCCTGGCTGCTGATGCTCAATTTCTATCGATGTCCCATTCGTTATTTCAATGGCGACTCGGAGCGTACTGTCGTGGCACCGGCAGATGGCAAGATTGTTGTCATAGAAGAAACGACGGAAGACGAGTATTTCCATGATGAGCGTCTCATGATCAGTATTTTCATGAGTCCGTTAAATGTTCATGCCAACTGGTTCCCTGTTGACGGACGTGTGAAGTTCGTGCACCATCAGAACGGCAATTATCACAAGGCATGGCTGCCCAAGGCCAGTGAAGAGAACGAGCATGCCGACATCATGATCACTACTCCTGAGGGTGAGGACATCCTGGTGCGTCAGGTAGCAGGAGCCATGGCTCGCCGCATTGTCACTTATGCAAAACCTGACGAGGAATGCTATATCGATCAGCACTTGGGATTTATAAAATTAGGCTCTCGCGTTGACGTCTACCTGCCGTTAAAGTCAAAGGTCTGTGTCACCATGGGGCAGCCTACAACGGGCGATCAGACGGTGTTAGCAAAACTGAAATAGTTGATATTCAAAGTCCATAGTTCATAGTTGTGAAGAAGCACATACCAAATACGATAACCTGTTGCAACCTTATTGCTGGCTGCATAGCTACTTATTATGCATTTCAGAGTGATTATCAGTTGGCACTGCTGTTTATCGTCATCGGTGCTGTGTTCGATTTCTTCGACGGAATGGTAGCCCGGCTGCTCCATGTGAGCTCTCCCATCGGCAAGGAGCTGGACTCTTTGGCCGATGACATTACTTTCGGCTTCGCACCGTCTGCCATCGTATTCAGTTTCCTCAGTTCTTTCCACATCCATCTGCTGTTTGTGCCTTTCCTGGCCTTCCTTATAGCAGCCTTCTCGGCTCTCCGTTTGGCCAAGTTCAACCTCGATGAGCGACAGACCCTGGGCTTCATCGGACTGCCTACTCCTGCGAACGCTCTGTTTTGGGGATCGCTCATTGTAAGTCTCAACTGCCAGTCATGGTTTGAGCCTTACCAGCTTCCTGAGTATTGGCTTTATGTCGTATTGGTGCTTATTCCCGTCAGCTGCTACCTTTTGGTCAGCGAGATTCCTATGTTTGCCTTGAAGTTCAAGACATGGGGCTGGAAAGGCAACGAAGTCAAGTATGTTTTCCTATTGACGTGCATTCCTCTTCTGCTTTTGTTGGGAGTAAGTGGTTTGGCAGCGATCATTGCGTGGTATGTCATCTTGTCGGCTGTAGCCAATAGGTACCATTTCTAACCAAAAACGGTTCGTTCTATGTTCATCAAGAAACTCTTTGAAAAACTCAAGGAAGCTCATCAGGAACGCAAGTACCAGAAAGAGGAGGAGTATTTCAAGCGTACCTCCAACAAGTATTATCGGCCTGATGATGAGGACAAGCCAAAGTTTTCTGATGACTATTTCAAAAGCAGTGACGATGAGGCTACTCGCAAGGAGCGTGAACAGCGTGAGCAGAAAGCCCGTGAACAGGTGGAGCGTCGGGTAAAAGGCGAACAACCCGGTTCTGGGCAGAGCGGTTCTTACAGGTCTGGCGGTAATGATGCAACTGAAGAACAGTCTGATGAACGGCGTATGAAGTTCTCCAATGGCATTACCATCATTGACGATCGTGATCCTTCTCGTGTACAGAGAAAAATATTCGCCCCCAATGAGGGCGAATACACTGAGTTTGAGGAGTGTTGATTCATTGTCCGTCAGTGGTCAACGCCTTTCAACCCGAATCGGTCATTTGCGTAATGATGAAAACAGCTTGTTGGCGCATAACAGCCCAATGGTGCCGATCTGGGTTCAATTGTGTACTAACGTACCAATCTCTACCCCTTCCATTACCTTCTTTAGGTTTCCTACGATGTCCATGTTAAACACATAGATAGGCAGGTTGTTGTCTTGGCACATGCAGATGGCGGTGAGATCCATCACCTTCAGTCCTCGCGCGAGTACCTCTTTGTAAGTAATCTCATCGAACTTCGTTGCAGTAGGGTCTTTTTCCGGGTCGGCGGTATATACACCATCCACACGCGTACCTTTTAACATGACGTCGGCTTCAATTTCTATGCCACGCAGTGAACTGCCTGTGTCGGTAGTGAAATAGGGTGAACCAGTTCCTGCAGAGAAGATGCAGACGTAGCCCTGTTCCATTGCTTCAATGGCACGCCATTTCGTATAGAATTCGCCTATCGGTTCCATGCGGATGGCGGTCAGCACCTTGTTCTTCACCCCTACAGCCCCTAAGGCTGAACTTAAGGCCAGCGAGTTGATGACTGTAGCGCACATGCCCATCTGGTCGCCTTTCACGCGGTCGAAGCCTTTCTGACTGCCGCTGAGCCCTCGGAAGATGTTGCCACCTCCAATCACGATGCCAATCTCGACACCCATTTCCTGCACTTCCTTGATTTGCCGTGCGTAGTCGCTCAGACGCTCCGGGTCAATTCCGTAGCCCTGTTTGCCCATCAGGCTCTCGCCCGAGAGCTTCAATAGAATTCTTTTAAATCTTGCCATTGCTTTTGTTTTTTCGTTATGACGTATATCATGTTATATCACAAATTGCACTTCTTTGAATGCGTAGCGTCGCAGCCTCCCGTCCTCGTCCGTCAAGAGGAGATGTCCGTCATCCTCCACATTGTGAATGGCAGCCATGAATGCACCGTCCTTGTCGGTATAGGGGTGGAAGCCGTTGCTGCGGTAGAGCATTGATCGGTATTGCTCGCGTACATCCTGTACATAGTACTTCTCGAACGATTGGAGTATGTCGCCCAACAGCTGTTCGGGGTCTGTCTCGTGTTCGCATATCTGCCAGAGCGACACTGGGTTGGGTGCATTGCTCCTGAACGCGCGTTGGTTCACATTCAGACCTACGCCGATGACGCATCTCCTGATGGTCGTTCCCTGAAGTGTGTTCTCTATGAGTATGCCACCAATCTTGCCGTTGCGCCAGTAGATGTCGTTGGGCCACTTGATGCTTAAGTCTCCGATGTGCTGTCCTAAAGCATCACAGATGGCCAGCGAGATGGCCATCGAGATGTGGAATTGCCTGTTGACCGCAATATCCGTCGGGTGAATCAGCACCGAGAACAGCAGGTTCTTGCCACGCTCGCTCTCCCAGCTGTTCGTTCCACATCCGCGACCCGCCGTCTGGTAGTCTGTCCACACCACCATGTCCTCTTCACCGCCGTAGTCTTTCACCCAGCGGTTCGTAGAGTCGGTCTCGTCTATATGTGTGATTCTGAAGTTCATTTTCTAACTGCAAAGTTAGTCATTTTTTGATGAAAACGGCAAGAAAACCCGCAAAAATAGTGGCAATAGGGAATTTTTCCTTAAGAATAGGGAAATTCCCTGCTCGGGTATTGAAAAATATTCGCATCTTTGCAGCGTTTTTAGTTTTAGTTTAATAGATATGGCTATGAAAGAGAACAAAATGATTGGAGCTGCCCTCATTGCTTTGGGCATTGTGTGCTTAGGTTGGTTCATCAAGGCAGGTATCGACGACTTTGCCAACAAGGACCGGAAGGTAAATGTAAAAGGCCTTGCTGAGCAGGAAGTAGCTGCCGACAAGGTCACGTGGCCCATTGTCTCAAAAGAACTGGGCAATGATCTGCCCAGTCTGTATGACCGGATTGGGGTGACGCAGGGCAAGATCAAGGCTTTCCTCCTGCGTAGTGGAATCAAGGAGTCGGAAATGACCATCAACGCTCCTGCCGTGTTGGACATGCAGGCTCGCGAATATAGCGACAACAACAAGCCTTATCGCTATATTGTGACTTCTGTCATCACTGTCACTTCTCAGGATGTTGACAAGGTACGTGGCATCATTGCCCGTCAGGGTGATTTGCTGAAGGAGGGCGTTGCCATCGTCGACGGAGGTTATGAGAATCCGGTGAAGTACGAGTTGGTTTCGTTTAAGGAACTGAAGCCCAAGATGATGCAGGAGGCTATTGAGAATGCAGAGAAGACTGCTCAGCAGTTTGCCGAGAACAGCCATTCCAAGTTGGATAAGATTGTCAGTGCCGACCAGGGACAGTTCTCTATTGACAACCGTGACGACAACACTCCTTTTATTAAAAAGGTTCGTGTAGTGACCACTGTGACCTATTCGCTGAAAGATTGAACCACGCGTTCTGATCGTCCTAATCCCCTTCAATCAGTCGAAAGTCTAGATCCTAGTAAGTGAACGTCGTTCTCCCAGTAAGTGAACGTCGTTCTCCTAGTAAGTGAACGGCGCTCACCTAGTAAGTGAACGTCGTTCTCCCAGTAAGTGAACGGCGCTCTCCCAGTAAGTGAACGTCGTTCTCCTAGTAAGTGAACGGCGTTCTCCTAGTAAGTGAATGGCGCTCACCTAGTAAGTGAACGGCGCTCTCCCAGTAAGAGAAACCTCCCTTGGAAAAGAGAGGCTTCTCTTTGTGAAGGTTCTGCCTTTGGCCAGTGCTCCGTGGGTGCTCATACCCGATTTGAAACGATAGTCCAGACAGCAATAGACTGAATCCGCACTTCTGTTTCTCGCGAACTGCGTTAATCTTCCATAATAAAGATGAAAGCTCAACAATTTTTCGTAATTTTGCAGCAGCATTGAGGTTAATATGGGAAAGAAGAACGCGTTAGGAGCGAGCAAAAATATACAGTCAATATGAGAACAATGATGAGTGCGCTGTTTGTCTGGACCTTGTTGCTGACTGCAGCACCGGCCATGGCACAAGGACTTCCGACAGACGGTCCTTTGACCATCCGTCCCATGCTGCAGCAGCTGGGAGAACGCTTGCTGAAAGGTAAGACCGGCAGCATTGTTGCCATTGATCCTGAGAACGGTGAGATCATCTGTCTGGCAACGAATACGCCTCATGGATATGATGTTCATCAGGCCATCGGCAAACCTCAGGCTCCCGGCTCTACTTTCAAGACTGCTCAAGCCCTGACCCTTTTGTCAGAAGGCATCGTTACTCCTGATACCAGGATGGAATGTAATAGTGGCATCACTGACGGAAATATCAAGGTAGGCTGCCACAAGCATCGTTCGCCATTGGATCTGAAAGACGCATTGGCGCAAAGTTGCAACACCTGGTTTATCGTGAACTTCGGTTCGATGATCAACGATGGTTTTATGTACGAGTCAAAGGACGAGGCCATCACCATCTGGCGCAGCTACATGCAGTCGATGGGGCTGGGTGGTCCTATGCATATCGACATAGCAGGAGAACAAGGCGGACTGTTGGCCGGTGCCGACTATCTGAACCGCCGCTATAAGGATGGATGGGATGGGAAAACCATTTGGTGGGCTGGTATGGGACAGGGCGATGTGACGTGTACACCTTTGCAGCTCTGTAACCTTGCCGTTACCATAGCAAATCGCGGATGGTACTACGTGCCGCATATTCACAAGAACACCAAGAACCAGCGCTATCTGACCAAACGACAGACAAAGGTGGCAAAAGAAGCCTATGCTCCGGTGATTGAAGGCATGCGCCTTGCTGTGGAGAAAGGAACAGCCACCAGCATCAAGACATCCTATCCCATCTGCGGCAAGACAGGTACAATCGAGAATCCCGGTGAAGACCATTCCGCCTTTATTGCCTTTGCCCCAATGAACAATCCCAGGATAGCCGTTGCGGTCTATGTAGAGCATGGTGGCTTTGGTGCAGACCTTGCTGCTCCGATGGCTGGACTTGTCATCGAAGCATACCTGAAAGGGAAGCTCTCTACTGCGTCAGAGGGTAAAGCCAAACGCATTGAGGAAAAAAAGGTTGGAAAATGATCGTTCCTTCGTGTAGACGATTCATGTTTCCAACCCCTTCTAATCATTCATCACCTGCGGTCGCGATTGCCCCATTTCTTGTCGTAACGTCCTTCTGTATCGACTTTACCTCCAAACATGTTCAAGCGATAACGTACATGAAGCATGGCGTAGGAGTTGATGCTGTTGTAGCGGGTGTCGCTGCGCCCGTTGGCATTGACCCAACGTTCATAGTTGCTCTGCTGTCCGAGAAGGTCGTAGAAGTTGAGCGCCACGATCAGCGTCTTGCTCTTGAGGAACGACTTGGAGAGCTGTCCATTCCAGATGAGCTCGTTGGTGTTGCTCGATGGGTCATTGTAGCCACGGCGGCTGTTTTCATGCAGATTGGTTGAGAATTCAAATCCCATGGGCAGCCGCAGCATGACCTGTCCGCCATAGCTGAAGCGCCAGGTATCGAGGTCGGCCGAAGGCTGAAGCTCATTGCGTGAGTGCTGATAGTTCACGTTGCCATCGATGGTCACTTCCAACCAGTCGTTGCGGAAGCTGAGGTTCAGCCGTTGATTCACGTTGGTGGTGCGTGTGGTATTCTTCTGAGCGTCAGCCTGTTTCTGCGCTACGTAGCTCACGTAGTTGTTGTAACGCAGACGCGTATCACTTCCTATATTCCAATGGGCGGCCGAGTCGAGGGCAGTGTTGAAGTTGAAGCCTCCGTCGGCGTTCCAGTTGCCGTTGATGTTCTCCGGACGGGAAGTGCTTCCACCGGTGGTCGAGTCATAACGCACGAGGTTGGAGATGGAGTTCTGGATATGGCGGTAGTTACCATAGAGCACGATGCTGCGCTTGTACTTCTGGATATAATTCTTATAGTAGACATTGAGCGAATTGGTGAACTGAGGCTTCAGTCCGGGGTTACCCTGAGTGATATAGAGTGGGTTCGAGTCATCGGTAATGTCGAGCAGCTGGGTGATGTCAGGCTGGCGTGTGTCACCTCGGTAGTGCAGCCAGATGTCGTGCTGGTCACTGAACTTGTAGTGGAAATCGACGGTTGGAGTGAGATTGGTCACATGACGCACCGTGTCGACATAGATGCCTCGATAATCCTGAATGAAATTGGAGTGCTGCGGCTGGATGAGGAAACCCACGTTGTAGTCGTACTCCTCTTGCCAATGGCGCAGTGTGAGCCTCATGTTATGAGTATAGTTCTTATACTCGGAGTAACGGCTCAGGTTCTTGTCGAGGTAATTGTCGAGCGGTGTGAGTTCACCGATCCATGGATCCCATTCACGATAGACAGGTACGATGCCTTCAAAGGGATTCTGGCTGAGGTTACTGAAATCGTAGGTCTGACGGTCGCTCTTGTTCTGGTTGTATCGCAACTCATAGTTGAACTGCAGATGAGCACCCTTCCAGAGCGGCTCGCTGTAGTTGGCACTGAGCACATAGCCGCTGTTGTCGCTGGGGGTGGTGTTGTACCGGGAGGTGAAGAAAGTGGAGTCGTTGCCTGCCTGGTTCTTCACCTGATACAGGTAAACCTCATTGTCAGAAGCATTCCGGTTTTCGTTGTCACCCATACTGCCTTCCAAACGCAAGGTGACATTGCGCCCTTTTGGATTCAGACGTCTGTAGAACTGCAGCATTCCCCATACGTTTTTGTTCTCGCCATAGCTCAGACTGGCGCCTTTGTTGCGGTTGACAATGTGTGAGGCGAGCGGTGAAAGGTTGCCTAAGGGGTCGTCTGTGAATAGATAGGGGTCGGCATTGAAAGTAGCAGAGGAAGAAGTGGAGGTTCCGTCGCTGGTGCCGATGCCACCGTTGGCGCGCAGCAGGATATTGGTCAGCGTGTCGGGTTTCCACTCCACACGTATATTGCCATTCCAGTTATCGCTGCGGGAGAGGCTCTTGGAATTACTATTGGAAAAAGTGCGATAGTCCTGACTGTAGAAGTTCTCGCTGGCGTTCTCGTTCTCGTTGTCACCGTCACGGTGGTTCCAACGCACGCTCGCATCCATCTTCAGCTTCTTACCGTCATCGTAGTTGAGGTTGGTTCCCAACATCTTACGGGCATTCAGACCACGGCGGTTCCACCATCCTGCATTCTCCTCCTTATTGTTCAGATTACCCATGAGCACCAGTCGCATCTTGTCTGTAAAGCTGCTGCCCATGCCACGTGAGGCGTAACGGTGCTCAGTACCACCTGCCAGGTCAATGTTGGTCATGTAGCCTCGGTTCATGCCTTTCTTGATGGTGAAATCAAGCACTGTCTCCTTATTTCCGTCTTCAATACCGGTAATGCGGGCCTGGTCGCTCTGCTGGTCGTAGAACTTCACATTCTGGATGATGCTGACAGGCAGGTTCTTCAGGGCTGTCTCCACATCGCCCAGCATGAATTCCTTGCCGTCGAGCAGTATTTTCTGCACCTGTTTGCCATTGACGGTGATATTCCCATCTTCGTCAACCTCGGCTCCTGGCATTCGCTTGATCAGTTCCTCAATAGGTGAACCTTCCGGTGTGCGGTAGGCATCAGGATTATAGACCAATGTGTCCTTCTTGACAATGACCTGTGCAGCGCGGCCAGTAACCACGGTCTCCTTTAGCAGGACCGCATCGGACGACATGAGCAGATCGCCCAGTTCCACACTCTGATTGCGTCGCAAAGTCACCTCGCGCTCAATGGGCTGGAAACCCACCGAGGAGACTTTCAGCCGATAGATACCGTTAGCAGGAGCCTCGACCGAGAAGTTACCACGGAGGTCAGTCACCGTGCCACCCACGAAAGTGCTATCCTTTTGCCGGAACAGTTGTACTGTTGCCTGCGCCAAAGGTTCTTTCAGCTCTGCATCCTGCACGGTGCCGCTGACACTCAGTCCGCGGTCGTCTGATTCTGTTTGTGCGTGGATGCTGACTAATGCCAGCATCCACAAGGTTAATGTCACTACAGATTGTCTTAACATCTTTATATGATCGTTTTGTGTAAGGTAGTTTGATTCAGTCCATCTTCATTGCGGTCTTGGCCTGCTCTTGTGCTGCGATGACGCGGTCGCTCCATTGGTCAAATTCCGGGTCTTCTACCTGGAGCTCCGGATGTGCGAGTATATAGTCGACACAGCGGCGGACACCCTCGTCGAAACGGGTTGTGGCCTGGAAACCGGGGACGGCGCGCTTCAGCTTTGAACAGTCGAAGACAACGGTAACGGCCTTGTCACCAATCAGATTGCCTGTCAGGTCATAGTCCTTGGGACAGACTGCTGCAAGGAAGTCGGAAGCTACATGATACAGGTGAGGGTTCACGCCAAGCGCCTGTGCCACACTCTCGTAGATCTGGTTCCATGTCAGCTGTTCATCGCTCATAATCTGGAATGCTTCGCCGATGGCCTTCGGATTGCCAAGCAGACCGATGAATCCACGTGCGAAGTCCTCGTTCCATGTCAGCGTCCAAAGAGAACTGCCATCGCCGTGCACCAGCACGGGCTTGCCTTCCAGCATACGCTTCAGCACGGGCCATGAGCCCTTAGGACCATGGATGCTCACGGGAACGTAGCGTTCACAATAAGTGTGGCTGGGGCGGATAATGGTCACGGGGAATCCGTTTTCGCGGTACTCCTTCATCAACAGCTCCTCGCAGGCTATTTTGTTGCGCGAATACTCCCAATAGGGGTTAGCCAACGAAGTGCCCTCGGTGATGACATGGCTTGCAGCAGGTTTGTTATAGGCCGAAGCCGATGAAATGTAGACATACTGACGGGTGCGTCCACGGAAGAGCCGTATGTCGCGCTCCACCTGTGATGGCAAGAAACCGATGAACTCGCAGACAGCATCGAACGTTTCCGAGGGTAAACAACTAAGCACAGTGTCGGTATCGTCGATATCAGCAGTAATCTGTTTCACGCTCTCTGGTACTTCCTTCTTGCGGTTGCCACGATTCAGCAGCCACAATTCATGACCGCTCTCGGCCAATTGACGGGTAATGGCACTGCTGATGGTACCCGTTCCACCTATAATAAGTATTTTCATCTTTTAAAAATAACTCCTGATTCTCTGTTCTTTATTACTTGGCCATCCTGTAGATGGATTCCATATCGTCGGCATTGAGCACTTTCAGACAGCCGCAGGTTGAAGTGTAGTCACGGCTGCACTTACGGGTCATCTCACGTATCTCGTCATCGGTGATGTCACGGCCAATGAGCTCGTGGATGTTGATCGGCATGCCGATGGCATGGTAGAAACGCTCCATGGCCTCGATGCCTCGCAGAGCAGTGCCTTCGGGGTCGGTGAAGTCGTTGGGGACGTCCATCACATTCACAGCAAAGCGCACAAAGCGGCTTAGGTTCTCATGCATCACATAGCGTGCCCAACTTGGCCAGATAGCGGCCAGGCCAGCACCATGGGTCACGTCGAACATTCCGCTCAGTTCGTGTTCCAACTGGTGGGTTGCCCAGTCGTCGCTGATGCCACATCCCGTCAGCCCCCAGTGCGCCACGCTGCCACCCCACATGATCTGAGCACGGTGGCGGTAGTCCTCGGGATTCCTGAGCACCTCGAATACAGCCGTTTTCATTCTGCGAAGCACAGCCTCGGCCAGGTCGGTGGTCAGATCCATATCGTCATCCTTGGTGAAATAGCGTTCCATGGTGTGCATCATCATGTCAGTCACGCCCGCCGCCGTCTGATAGGGAGGCAGGGTGAAGGTGCGCTGCGGATTCATGATGGCGAACTTCGGACGAGACATGTTGTTCGAGTAACCAAGCTTCACGTCGCCATCCTCATTAGTGATCACGCTCGCCTCGCTCATCTCACTGCCAGCAGCAGGAATCGTCAGTACAGAGGCAACAGGCAGCATCTCCTTGGGTTCTGCCTTGCCAAGATAGAAGTCCCAGACGTCGCCCTGATAGCACACGCCATAAGCTATACATTTGGCAGAATCGATGACACTTCCGCCACCCACGGCAAGAATGAAATCGACGTTCTCACTGCGGCAAAGCCCGATTCCTTTCTGGGCCAGCGACAGACGCGGATTGGGCACAACGCCGCCGAGGGTCACATAGTCCACACCGCCCTCTGCCAGCAGCTTGCATATCTTGTCAAGTAACCCTGATTTCTCAGCACTCTTTCCACCATAGTGGATCAGAACTTTCGTTCCTCCGTATTTCTTTACCAGAGCAGCCACCTGCTCCTCCGACTGTTTGCCAAACACCACTTCTGTCGGTGCGTAATAATTAAAGTCCTTCATATTTTTTTTCTGTTGTTATTTACTTTTGATGATTTACAATGTTGCGAAACGCTGAGCCGAAAATGATATACTGAGTGTTTCCGGCGATGGTTCCTTCGTTCTGTCCCCAGAGGAAAGGCCAGTCGTCGTAGTTCTCGAAATGGTCGGGTTTGCGGAACAGCAGTCCCGGTGCCACATTACCTGGAATGAACGAGAAATCGGCGCGGTTATTGCCATAGAACACCTGTTTGGGGCGTGCTGCACCCACTACGGCCACAAAGGAGTAGTTGTGGTAGGGATGACAGCCGTACAGCCAGTTGCTCACTCTATAGACCTCGGATTCTGGGATGATGTCGGGGAAATAGATATGTGCGTAGTTCACTGTAATGCCGAAGTTGAGCACAGCATTGACACCAGCCCAGTTACCCAGTCCTATAGGAACACCATAGGGGTTGTTCGTATCGAAAGATCGGATGTACTCTTCGTATTTCTCCACATAAGGGCGCAGCTTCTGTTTATAGGCGTCGTTCATATAGGGAACGGCGTCGAGGGCTGTCTGCATGTTGGCCGTCAGACGCGAGTCCAGGGCATCCCAGATCTGCTTCTCGAAGTTGTCGAGATACTGCTTCTCCTGCGTAGCTCCAAAGAGCATCAGGTTGGTCGCCATATCGCCGAGGCGGTTGTCCGGCCGGTTCCTGCGGTTCCTGGCTGCCCTGTTTCCGCGAGGGGCGTTTCCGTCTCCAGTGCCTGTGAGCCAGTTGGCGTCAGCCTCTGCCTGGGCATCGGGAGCCTGATCACGACGCTGGTTCATCAGTTCTGAGGCTTCCTGCATTAGGCGTTTCGACTGTGCAAGGGCACGTTGGGCGAGTTCATCGTTATAGCCTTTCAAGGCATGGCTGGCCGCAGCAAACATCGTTGCAGCCTGAATGTCGAGCCTCGGGTTGCGGGTGGTGAAAGCCCACATGTCATCGGGCGTACCACTGCGTTTTCCATCGGCCGATACCTCGTAGGGCTTCAGACTCGGGTCATAGTGCAGGCCATCGGTGATGCTGGCTGCATCGCCAAGGTGGTGGTAATTGTCAAGAACAGAGTTGGAAAGTGTTGAGGCCATGTGGCCTATCTGCTCTGCCTGAGCCACAAGGTTCAGCGTACCGTGCTCAATGAACTGCAGGATGTCGGGCACACCGTCAGGACGGTGCAGTTCTACATAGCGCTGTTGCTGGCTGACAAAGGTTTCGTCGCGCTGGGGACGGAAGAGTTCCCACGTGCGGATGAAGTTCTGGACTACATTGATGTTGGATCCCGTCTCGATGTCGAAGTCACCGGCATCGAAGAAACCGCCGACATTCAGGCCAGGGATGAGTTCATAGGGTTGATATTTGGTGTCTGTGGTCGGTCCTTGGCGATGCAGGTCGAAGTGGTCGCTTTCCGGGGCTTGCAGATAACCCTCCTTGAATGGTTCTCCATGCCAGGTGCGATAGCCTTCTGTAACATACATGTGATTCATGTGGATGGGCACCCAGACATCTGTTGTGGCATCAGTGATCTTGTCGTAGACATGCTCGTCGATGAGGAAATCATTGGTTCTCGTCTGCCCATACTGGATATAATAGACGCCCGGAGTACGCACCGACGAGAAGTCGAACTTCACATAGTTGTATTTGAAATAGGGTCCCCACTTCTGAATGTCGCCTTTGAAAGCCTCGGCCACCGTCCCATTAGGGAGCATGCGGATGAGCGAAGCCGTGGCTAACGGGGTGTCAGCCTTGTCAAGCTCTATAACAGCCACTTTCGGCTGCTCGGGCGTATAGCCGACTTGCGAGAAACCGATGTTTGGCTCACGTATCCAGCCTGGAATAGCGTGAGGCTCTACTGTCCACGTGACAACCTTGCCGGTTTTACCCTTCGGCAACACGCTGCGTAGCACGAACCAACCGTTCTGCGCCAGTATCCGGCCGTCATAGAGCTTCAGTTCGGCATCATCGCTACTGATGCGGACCATACGCTCCGGAGCATCCGTGGCCAGCGTGATGCTGTGACCCGTCTCAAGCGGCAGGGGATCGACAAAACGGCCAGTGCCACGGTCGTCATAAGTCTTGAATCCCTTGAACTGACGGGGTTTCTCGCTGTTGGGACGGGTGACAGTCTGGCTGGTGGCATAACGTGGAAACCGATTCAGGCGCCCATCCATTATAAATGTCTTCAGCCAGTACTGCGATGGCAGGAATTCCAGGTTGAAACCTGCTTCGCCTGCCAGTTTCTCAGGAACAGGCTTGTCAAGCCAGACGGCTATCTCAACAGCTTTTCCTTTCGCGGTGACCACCACACGGCTGTCGAAGTCATAGTCATCATAGCGCATGTCCACCTCAATGCTCCCATTCTCACGGTTCACCCTACGGCTGGTCATCTTCGGAACAAGGTCCCACTGCTCAGGCGTATTGTTCAGCCTGACAGCCCCCCCCTGAACGGTACGTACACCGTGATGGATGATCTCTATACCAGAGTTCTTCTCATCGTTGAAGCCTCCGTTGAAACTGTTGCTGAACACTAACACGTTAACGCCCTGCCGCTCGAAGTACTCCAATTCATTCAGCCGCAGGTCATCTTGTGCAATACAAATGGTTGATGAGGCGATAAAAGCAATCGTTGATAATAAGTATTTCATATATATGGTGTTGTATTGGTTTTCTTTGTACTATCACGCAGCTCCAGACGTGCGCTCACCACCACGCGCTGTACACTGTCGTCTCCAGTCATCTGATCGAGCAGCAGTCGGAAGGCCTTCTTGCCTATCTCATGAAGGTTCTGCTTGACAAATGAAAGGCGAGGGTTTAACATTTCCGACACCCAATCACTCATGTAGCCGACAATGGACACGTCCTCCGGAATACGCAGCCCCAGACTGGTGACTGCCTGATGGGCAGAGATGGCCAATAGGCCGTGGGAGGCGATGATTGCATCAGGCGGATTGGGAAGGCTCAGCAGTTCCAGCGTGTCAGAGAGGCCTGAATTGTAACTGATGTGGTGACACATCACCAAGTCAGTACGGATGGGAATGTCCTTTTCTCGCAATGCCTCCAGATAACCGTGCTTGCGGTCGATGGTCTGCTTCATCTGGTTAGAACCGCCAAGGAAGGCAATGCTTCTGGCTCCCTTGTCGATGAGGCAAATGGTGGCCTGACGTGCAGAGGCTGCATCGTTGATGTTCACTGAAGAGATTTCGATGTCGGGTGTGCGGTCAAAGAGCACGATAGGCATGTGGGCGTTCTTCAGCTGAAGCAAATGGCTGAAGTCTGATGTGTCTTGCGATGGACACACAATGATGCCTTCCACATGCATGTTAACCAGCATCTCAAGGCAATTGACCTCATTCTCCACCTGATCGTCCGAGTCGCTGATGATACACATGTAGCCATTCTTTCTTGCCTCAGCCTCGATGAATTTCACAATGTGGGCATAATGGTTGAACGATATGTCAGGCACAATGATTCCTATTGTCCGCGTAGTGTCATAACGCAGGCTTACGGCAAATGGATTCGGCCGATAGCCCTGCTCGTCAGCCAGTTGCATTATCCTCTGACGAAGCTCGGAACTGACGCCTTCACCTCCTCTTAATGCCCTTGATACCGTGGAAACATTAATACCCAGCTGTCTGGCTATATCGCGTTGCGAAATCCGTTTCATCGCACTTACTTCTTGAATACTTTACTCTTGTCACTACAAAGGTAATCCTTTCTACTGACATAACAACGCAACAAGTTTGAAAAACGTTGCGCAACGCGTTGTTTTCCGATGGCTCACTGGTGGAAAGCCTGCCACAGCTGGTTCTCAGGCAAGGGTGCTTCCACACTGATGGGCAGCTTTGACACGGGATGGACAAATTCTACCTTTTTGGCCATCAGAGAAATGCTGCCGTCGGGATTAGAGCGCGGTGCACCATATTTCAGATCGCCTTTGATGGGCATCCCGGCCTTGGCCAGCTGGCAGCGTATTTGATGATGCCGGCCTGTCATGAGCTGTACTTCCAACAACGAATAACGGTCACTATGCCCAATGACCCTGTATTTCAGCACAGCCCGCTTCGAATGAGGCACCTCGTGGTCATAGGCATAGCTTTTGTTCTGCTTCTCATTGCGCACCAGCCAGTTTTCCAAGGTACAGAAGTCCTCGGTCTTCTCTGGGGACGCGGGGACAATCGCCCAATAAGTCTTGTGTACCTCCCCTTCGGCAAACATCTTGTTCAACCTTGCCAGAGCCTTCGACGTACGGGCAAACACCACCAGTCCACTAACAGGGCGGTCCAACCTGTGAACCACGCCGAGAAACACCTCGCCAGGCTTCTGGTATTTCTCCTTAATATACTGCTTCACCGTCTCTGACAGCGGTGTGTCGCCTGTCTTGTCGCCCTGCACGATCTCCCCGCTCTGCTTATTGACAATGATGATATGGTTGTCCTCGTAGACTACTTGCATACCTATTATTTGTTTCCTCCGCAAAAGAATAATAAACAAGAAAAACAAGTTGTTTTGGTGTGTAGAAGCATATCTTGACGAGACGAGAAGATAGTCTTAATGACACCAAAACAACTTGTTTTACTATTGAAGAATACGTCTTGGCATTACATGTTCATGCCACCATCGACCTGAATGACCTGTCCGCTGATATAGCTCGACATGTCTGAAGCAAGGAATGTGGCACAGTTGGCAATGTCATCCACAGTGCCTCCACGGCGCAGGGGAATCTTGTTGCACCATTCCTTACGTACTTCTTCGGGCAACGCCTGGGTCATGGCCGTATCGATGAAGCCGGGAGCGATGGCATTGGCACGGATGCCCTTCGGACCCATCTCTTGGCCGATGCTCTTTGCCAGTGCGATGAGGCCGGCCTTCGAGGCAGCGTAGTTGGCCTGTCCTGCGTTACCATGGACGCCTACCACACTGGCCATGTTGATGATGCTTCCACCACGCTGACGCATCATCACTGGCACGCAGGCATGGATGAAGTTGAAAGCCGACTTCAGGTTCACGGCAATGACTGCATCCCACTGCTGCTCAGTCATGCGGAGCATCAGCCCGTCCTTCGTGATACCAGCATTGTTGACAAGTATATCTATGCTGCCAAACTCTTCCTTCACGGCCTTCACCACCTCCTCAGTCTGTGCAAAATCGGCAGCATTGGAGGCGTAGCTCTTGGCCTTGACACCCTTCGCAGCAATTTCCTTTTCTGTTTCTTCATTCACCTCAAGGTCGGTGAATGCGATGTTAGCGCCTTCTTCGGCAAACTTCAGTGCGATAGCTTTTCCGATACCGCGTGCAGCACCTGTAATAAGTGCTGTCTTTCCACTTAATAATCCCATTTTGATTTACAATTAAACTTTTATATTTACCTTATTCTTTATTTATTCATTATTTGGCTATTTTCCCCAAGGCGCCATAAACCACCTTGGCCACCTGTGGCTTCGTTGCTTCTTCGGTCATGCCATGGGCTATGCGGCCATAGATATAGGGAACTTCCAGTCCTTTGATGCAATAGTGGGTGATGTCAGCCACCAGGTCTACATTCTCAATGTCGAACTCGCCGTCATCCTTTCCTTCGGTATACACCTTACGGAACAGCTCTATCTCTGCGTCGTCAAAATGCTTACGTACCTTCTCTACCATCCAGATGTTACGGAAGAACTCTGCACGTAAGTTGCCATTGCGCACCACGGTTTCACGGATCATACTCAGATGGGTGTAGATCAGCTCGATGATCTTGTCCTGAGGACGTATCTTCTTTGCAGCCACCTCGTCGAGCTTGTCGCTGAGTCGCTCCAGCTCGCTCTCGATGACAGCATAGTAGATCTCCTCCTTCGATTTGAAATAGGTATAAAGGGTACGACGACCCTTGCCCGACGCCTGCGCAATGTCGTTCATCGTGGTGTTCTCCAGCCCCTTTTTTGCAAACAGCTGGCGTGCTACGTCTACCAGCAGTTGTCTGGTTTTTGAAATAGACATCTTTGTTTTTGCTCCTGGATAATTACTTTTTGCACACTGTGTATATCGTGTGCAAAATTATGATTTTTCTTTGAATTGACCAAATAAATGAGTGAAAAAAGTGAGCTATGTCAAGGAAAATGAGCGGATGAGGGGGAAAATGCAAAAAAAGCGCATGAAAATTTGCGTAATCAAGAAAAATGTAGTACCTTTGCACCCGAATTCAAGAATCATCACATCGCGGAGTGGAGCAGTTGGTAGCTCGCCAGGCTCATAACCTGGAGGTCGCACGTTCGAATCCTGCCTCCGCAACAAGTCAAAAAGCCCGAATTTCGGGCTTTTTTTATTCACTTAAGACAAGAAGAGATGGATTTCCAGACGAAAGTGGACACGGGTATGGCCAGCTTCCAGATATCCCCATGCGAACGGATACTGTTTGTGGGTTCTTGTTTTGCCGACAGCATCGGACAGCGGTTTCTGCAAGAGAAGTTCCGTGCTACGGTGAACCCCTTCGGCGTCATGTATAATCCTGCTTCCGTCCTCCATACTATCGAGCGGCTGGACGGGCTTTATCAGACCGCCTTTCTTACCTTGGGCACCAACCACGTCTATCGGCTGAAGGAGACGGGCGAGATTGTCGACAACTGCCAGAAACGGCCTGCAGCGTTATTCCAGGAGGAAGAGCTGACCGTCGCTGAATGTGCTGACTATCTGCGGCAGTCCGTCGGCAGACTCCATACGTTGAACCCCGACATGAACATCGTACTGACCGTCAGTCCCATCCGCTATCGCAAATACGGCTACCACGGCTCCCAGCTATCCAAGGCCACGCTGCTGCTGGCCATTGACCAGCTTCTGAAATCGTCCGATTCTCACCGTTCTTCTTCACGTCTGCAGTACTTCCCTGCCTACGAACTGGTGCTGGACGAGTTGCGCGACTACCGTTTCTACAAAGCCGACATGCTTCATCCCTCAGAACAGGCAGTGGAGCTTATCTGGGAACGGCTGACGGACTGGTGTTTCAGCCCTTCAGCCAAGGAGTTCCTTCGCGAGTGGGCACCTGTCAAAGCTGCCCTTAGTCACCGTCCGTTTGATGCAGACAGCGAGGCCTACAAGGCATTTATGGATAAAACTATGTTAAAAGTAGCAGCGTTGCAGAAAAAATATCCTACCTTTGCACTATGAAATATTCCATTGAAAAGATTACGACCCTGCTTGGTGCTCGCCGTTACGGCGAGAAAGACGCCAACGTCAGGTGGCTGCTCACCGACAGCCGCTCACTCTGTTTCCCTGAGGAGACTTTGTTCTTTGCCCTGCGCACCAAGCGCAACGACGGTCATCGCTATATTGACGACCTGTATCGCAGGGGAGTACGGTCGTTCGTGGTCGAGCAGGTCCCCGCCAGCTATGAAAGCCACTATACAGAGGCCAACTTCCTTGTCGTTCCTTCGCCACTGGCAGCCCTGCAGCGGCTGGCCGAGCGCCATCGCGACGAATTCAACATCCCCATTGTGGGTATTACGGGCAGTAACGGCAAGACCATGGTGAAAGAATGGCTTTACCAGATCGTCTCCGGTGTCGGCTGTTCCGACCCGCAGGAGCCCAAGGCTTCCAACACCCAGGTGGTGCGTTCGCCTCGCAGTTACAACTCACAGATTGGCGTGCCTTTGTCCGTCTGGCTGCTCAACGAGCAGACACAGGTGGGAATCTTTGAAGCGGGCATCAGCCAACCGGGTGAGATGCTGGCCCTGCACGACATTATCCAGCCCACCATCGGCGTTCTTACCTGTCTTCGGACGGCCCATCAGGAAAACTTCCGTTCCATGGAAGAGAAGTGCATGGAGAAGCTTCAGCTGATGCACGGCACAAAGGCCATTGTCTATCCGTCGGACGACGATGTGGTGGGACGCTGCATTCGCCGTTCAGCCTATCAAGGACAGAAGATCGGGTGGTCGCGCTATAACGAGAAGGCGCCTTTATATATAAAAGAGGTAAAGGACGAACGTGTGACCTACGTCTATCAGGGCGAGGAACATACCTACAGCATTCCCTTCATCGACAATGCATCGATCGAGAATTCCATCACCTGCGTGGCCACAGCCCTGCTCCTAGGGATGAAGCCTGCGAAGATAGCCGAACGGATGGCCCATCTGGAGCCTGTCGCCATGCGTCTGGAAGTGAAGCAGGGGCAGCGGGGGCTGACGCTGATCAACGACTCGTACAACAACGACGTCAACTCATTGGACATTGCCCTCGACTTCATGAACCGCCGTCAGTCCACATCACCCACCACCCGTCTCGCGCCTCTGAAGAACACCCTCATCCTCAGCGACATCTACCAGAGCGGCTCTCAGCCCACGGAACTCTATCAGGAAGTGGACGGACTGCTGCGCAAACGGGGCGTGGACAAATTCATCGGCATAGGCCCCGACATCTCGGCTCAGTCTCATACATTCACCATAGGCGAGAAATACTTCTTTTCCACAGTTGACGATTTCCTGCAAAGCCCTGTCTTCCATCAGCTCCACGACGAGCTGATCCTGCTCAAGGGCGCCCGTCGCTTCGGCTTCGAGCGTATCACCGAGCTGCTGGAGCAGAAAGTCCATGAGACAATCCTTGAAGTCAATCTGAATGCAGTGGTGGAAAACCTCAACCATTTCCGTTCCTTCCTCAAGCCCGAGACCAAGATGGTGTGCATGGTCAAAGCCGATGCATACGGTGCCGGTGCCATTGAGATTGCCAAGACGCTGCAGGATCATCGTGTGGACTATCTCGCCGTGGCAGTAGCCGACGAGGGCGTTGCCCTCCGCAAGGCAGGCATCACCTCCAACATCATGGTGATGAACCCAGAGATGTCGTCGTTCAAGACCCTCTTCGACTACGACCTCGAGCCCGAGGTCTACAGTTTCCGTCTGCTCGATGCACTCGTCCGTGCAGCCCGTAAAGAGGGAATTACCGGCTGGCCTGTCCACATCAAACTCGATACAGGCATGCATCGCTTAGGGTTCAATGCCGACGAGATTGGTCAGCTCATTGACCGTCTGCATAGGCAGCAGGCCGTCATTCCCCGTTCCGTTTTCTCTCATTTCGTTGGTTCCGACAGCGACGACTTCAACGAGTTCTCCGCTCGCCAGTTCCAGCTGTTCGATGAGGAAAGCCGACGCCTGCAGGACGCTTTCAGTCACAAGATACTCCGGCACATTGACAACTCGGCCGGTATCGAGCATTTCCCTGAACGACAACTCGACATGTGCCGCCTCGGCATCGGCCTGTATGGAGTAGAGCCCTATAGCAGCGATCACTCCTTGCTGAAATGCGTCAGCACGCTCAAGACCACCATCCTGCAGCTTCGCCATGTGAAGGCGGGCGACTCTATTGGCTACAGCCGTCGTACAGTGCTTGACCGCGACAGCCTCATAGGTGCTATACCCATTGGATACGCCGATGGACTGAACCGTCGGCTGGGCAATCGTCATGGCTACTGCCTGGTCAATGGCCAAAAGGCAGAATATGTAGGAAACATCTGCATGGACGTGGCCATGATTGACGTGACGGACATTCCCTGCCATGAAGGCGACATGGTCGAAATCTTCGGCGATCACCTGCCCGTCTCTGTGCTCAGCGATACACTTGACACCATTGCCTACGAGGTGCTGACAGGTGTCTCTAACCGCGTGAAGCGCGTCTATTTCCAGGATTGACAAGTCATCGCATGCCACAAAAACGAGAGGGTGGGGCGGCTCTCGCTGATCCATAGGTTCGTGAATCGCGGGGGGTGATTGATTGTTTGAGAGAATCAATGACCCTTTTACCATGACATCAGATTACTGAGTACGCTCTCGTTCATGAATGAAGATGCCACGCATCTGGAGAAAGTGAAAACACCACTTATTGGAATGTGGCCATTTAGCAAAACGTGAGCAAATAATTAGCAGAAAAATTAGCATTCCGTTACAGGCAACGGAATGCTAATTTTTTTGCTAATTTTGTCTTGGGCATTGCCCTGTGCTGCAAGCTTTTGGCCTTTCAGACCGTTTTTTCTTACTTACGGAAGTCGAGTAAATTAATTTACAAATTGTGATAGCAATCAACAGCGTTTTCAACATCAGAGCCAACAAGGAAAATGCGTGGCCTTCAATGTGTTCACTGGCTGCGAAAGCGTGCTCAGCTCAGGTAGTCGCGATAGGGGGATGACAAAAAGGCGTACCAAACGCTCGATAAATATTGTACGAAGTGATCCCTAAAAAGATGTTTGAGATTAATAATATAGATTGATTGTGTGAGTTTGAAAAAATCGAACAATATGTCGTTGGTCTGTTAGAGTTATACGGCCTACAATGAAGGTGAAGAGCAGCTTGTAAGGACGCTGCTCCATCACTTTTACTGCGTCGTTGCCATGTTCAAAGGACTGAGTCCCGAGGAACGTGCTTTGGTGTGTCGCAGGTATGCAAAAAAGTACCGTTGTTTTTTTGAAACAAAATGCAATCAAAAAGAGAGAAAAAGAAGAAATGAAAAAGAAAAATTCCCCCCTGCACCCCCTATAAAAGAAAAAGAAAAAAAAGAAAAAGACGAGAAAACCCCCACCCCCTACCGCGGACGCGTGAGGAAAAATCTGATTCTTTTGAAGATCGTAAAGAAGCATTCAGACAAGAATGTTTGAAGCTTGTCGGAGAGAATACTTGCATCGTCAATCAAGCTCGATCGCTCGTTAAGTGAACGTTGCTCACTCGGCATGTCAACTGCAGTGACTCGGCATGTCAACTGCAGTGACTCGGCATGAGAACAGCATCGTGAACGGGAGCGAAAAAGCAAGGTGGCAGAGTTTTCAACATGTTTCACTTTTAAATTTCAATTCTAATGGGTTTAGTAAACAATCCCGTAATGGGAATCAACTTCCTTCACGAATTGACATGCTCGCCATTCATCCACAAATGATGTAACTGAGTCCATGGCTGATTTTGCATGAGATAAGCTATGAAAAAGGCTGACGTTAACGATAACGTAAAAAATATGTGGCGAAACGTTCTGCGTTTCATCTTTTTTTATTAACTTTGCACTCAAATTGTGTAGATCTTCAAAGATTATTACTAAAACAAGCTAAATATCGATATTAAAACAAATGGAACAAGTATTCAGTTACATCATCAGTTTGGGCGCTTCGGTCATGATGCCTATTCTGTTTACCATCATCGGCCTGTGCATAGGCATGAAGTTCGGAAAGTCGCTCAAGAGTGGTCTTTACGTGGGTGTGGGTTTCGTCGGTCTCGGCATTGTCACAGCCCTGCTGACTACCAATTTCAACACCCCACTGGATGCTATCTCGAAGATCTTTGATCTCGACCTGAAGGTGTTCGACATGGGATGGCCCGCCGCCGCCGCCGTGGCCTATAATACGGCTGTGGGCGCATTGATTATCCCCATCTGCTTAGGCATTAACTTCCTGCTGCTCATCACGAAGTGTACGCGTACGGTGAACATCGACCTGTGGAACTACTGGCATTTCGCCTTCATCGGCGCCGTGGCCTACTTTGTAATGGACCAGAGCCTGTTGTGGGGCTATTTCGCCGCCATCTCTTGTTACATCGTGACGCTGGTGATGGCCGACCTGACAGCCGACCGCTTTCAGAAATACTATGACAACATGGACGGCATCTCGATTCCGCAGCCGTTCTGCCAGAGCTTCACGCCGTTTGCCATTGCCATCAATTGGCTGCTGGACCGTATTCCCGGTTTCTCGAAGCTCGACATCGATGCCGAGGGGCTGAAGAAGAAGTTCGGCGTGCTGGGCGAGCCGCTGGTGCTGGGTGTCATCGTGGGCGCGCTGATAGGTGCTGCTGCCCACTTCGACCACTTCCTGAACTTTGCTGACTATGCCGCAGGGTTCGGCTCCACCACCGACGCCGTGATGAGCATTGTGAAGTCGGTGCTGTTCCTCGGCGTGACCATGGGTGCTGTCATGGAGCTCATCCCCCGCATCACACGTCTGTTCATCGACGGTCTGATGCCTATATCCGAGAAGACGCAGGAGGTGGTGAAGCGTAAGTTCAAGGGCAAGAAAGTGTACATTGGCATGTCGCCCGCTCTGGTCATCGGCCATCCCACCACGCTGGTAGTCTCGTTGCTGCTCATCCCCGTGACGCTGATCCTGGCCATTGCCCTGTCGAAGGCCGGCAACCAGTTCCTGCCGCTGGCTTCGCTGGCCGGTATGTTCTATGTGTTCGTGATGGTGCTGCCCTATACCAAAGGCAATGTCGTGAAGACCTTTATCATCGGTCTGGTGGCAGTCACTATAGGCCTCTATTTCGTCACCGACATGGCGCCTGCCTTCACGCTGGCCGCCAACACAGTCTATGAGGCCACGCAGGACAAGGCTGCCCAGATACCCGAAGGATTCCAGGCTGGTGCTCTGGACTTCGCCTCGTCGCTGTTCGGCTATGCCATCTATGCCTTCGTGAAATACCTGAAGTGGATAGGCATGGGTGTGCTCACGATCATCACCATCGGCATGGTGGTGTGGAACCGCAAGCGCATTGTGAAAGAAGAAATGAACAATAAATAAAAAAGCAAGACAATGAAAAAAGCAATTCTATCCATTGCGGGGGCTTTGGCCCTCACGCTTTCTGCCCAGGCGCAGGAAGCCGACAGGTATGTGGGCGTTCAGCACGTGAAGTTCCAGACAGCCTGCCATCCCGAGGATGTGAAACACTATGACACGCAGCTGCTCCGTAACCGCTTCGTGATGGAGAAAGTGATGGTTGCCGACTCCATCCTGCTCACCTATTCGCACTACGACCGCTTCATCTTCGGCGGTGCCATGCCCGTGAACACCACGCTGACCCTGGAGAACTTCTGGGAGCTGGGTCTCGACGTGGACAACACCATCAAGGAGAAGTATTTCATGTATAACCGTGAGCTTGGCGTGGTGAACTGCGGCGCGGGTGACGGTGTGGTGATCGTCGATGGAAAGGAGTATGACCTTTCACCCAAAGAGGCCCTCTACATTGGCCGTGGCCACATAGGCAAGGACAAGGATGTTAACAAGAAGGTGCAGTTCCGCTCGAAGGACGCCCAGAAGCCAGCCAAGTTCTACCTGAACAGCGCCACCGCCCATCAGCATTTCAAGACCCAGTGGATTACCCTCGACGGCCGCAAGGGCTCGCTGAAGGCAGCCGTCTGGGGACCTGTAGGCTCGCTGGAGGAATGTAATAACCGCACGGTCTACAAGCTCATCGTCAACGACGTGCTCGAGGAAGGTCCCTGCCAGCTGCAGCTCGGACTGACGCAGCTCAATCCCGGTGCCGCATGGAACACGATGCCTCCTCATACCCACGGCCGCCGCATAGAGGCCTACTACTATTTCAACCTGCCTCAGGAGCAGACCATCGCTCACATCATGGGTCAGCCCGAGGAGAGCCGTGTCGTATGGCTCCACAACGAGCAGGCCATCATGTCGCCTGAGTGGTCCATGCACGCTGCAGCTGGAACCTACTACTATACTTTCATCTGGGGTATGGCAGGCGAGAACCTCTATTACAACGATAAAGACAACATTCCCGTCATCGATATCAAATAGTCGTAATAACGTGATAACGTTATAACGAAATAACGAGATAACGTCAGAACGAAATAACGAAAACAAATGACACCAATTCAAACCACCAAAATGTCCAACTTCCGTTGGGTCATCTGCGGGTTGCTTTTCCTGGCAACCACTATTAACTACATGGACCGTCAGGTCCTGTCATTAACCTGGAAGGACTTTATTGCCCCTGAGTTCCACTGGACTGATGGCGACTATGGTACCATTACTGGTATGTTCTCGCTGTTCTATGCTATCGCTAACCTGTTTGCCGGTAAGTTCATTGACTGGATGGGAACCAAGAAAGGCTACCTCATTGCCATCTTCGTCTGGTCGTTAGGTGCTGTGCTGCACGCCGGTTGCGGCTGGGTGGCCATGACCGTTGAGGGCTACGACTCCATAGAGGCCCTGCGTGCCGTTCAGGCTGGCAGCGACGCAGCCGTGGCCATTGCCACCATCTCCGTCTGGCTGTTTCTCTCGTGCCGCTTGATCCTTGCTGTCGGTGAAGCAGGAAACTTCCCCGCTGCCATCAAAGCCACGGCAGAGTACTTCCCCAAGAAAGACCGTGCTTTCTCCACCTCCATCTTCAACAGCGGTGCCTCTGTAGGCGCCCTGGCAGCTCCTGCCACCATTCCCCTGCTGGCACGTGCCTGGGGCTGGGAGATGGCTTTCATCATCATCGGTGCCCTTGGTTTCATCTGGATGGGATTGTGGATATGGCTTTATGACAAACCTGCCAAGAACCCGCGTGTGAACCAGGCTGAGCTCAACTACATAGAGCAGGACAACGACCTGGCTGATGTCCAGGACCGTAACAATGTGAAGGAGGAGAAGACCATACCGTTCTTCAAGTGCTTCACATTCAAGCAGACCTGGTCGTTCCTCGTAGGAAAGTTCATGACCGACGGCGTGTGGTGGTTCTTCCTCTTCTGGGCACCCGCCTACTTCTCGGATCAGTATGGCTACACCAGCGACTCGACCATGGGCATCCTGCTCATCTTCACACTCTACGCCATCGTGACCATCGTCTCCATCGGAGGCGGCTACCTGCCCACTTACTTCGTCGAGAAGAAAGGCATGAACGCCTACCTGGGCCGCATGCGTGCCATGTTCATTTTCGCCTGCTTCCCCGTACTGGGCCTCTTCGCCCAGCCTCTCGGTGCTTATAGCCCTTGGTGGCCTGCCATCCTTATCGGTCTGCTGGGTGCTGGACACCAGGCATGGTCAGCCAACTTGTTCTCCACTATCGGCGACATGTTCCCCAAGTCCACCATCGGTACAATCGTCGGCCTGGGCACAATGGCCGGAGGTATCGGTTCGATGAGTATCAACCTCGGTAGCGGAAAATTCTTTGACTGGGCAGCTGCCCAGGGTGCCAACTTCACCTTCTTCGGATTCGACGGCAAGCCCGCTGCCTATATGGTAGTGTTCTGCATCTGCGCCGTTGCCTACCTCATCGGTTGGACCATTATGAAGACTCTTGTACCGAAGTACAAGCCCATTAAGCTGGAGGATTAATTCCACCAGGTCTAAAACCTCTTAACAGCAAAGGCAGATGCATGGGACAATGATTCTGTGCATCTGCCTGTTCTGTCAACACGGCACAGAGCCGGAAAGGCATACATGCCTTGTCAGGATGTAAACGGTGCAAAACCCATAGGAAATGAAGCGTATTACAGGTATCATAGTGTTGCTGACATGTTTTCTGTCAGCAGTTCAGGCTCAGGAGTATCGCGATGTGGTGTTTCTGAAGAACGGCAGTGTTATCAAAGGCTTTTACAAAGAGTTGTATCCCAATGACAGCCTTCGAATGGAAACGATTGACGGTGGCGTGCTTGTGTGTGCTTTCAGCGATGTGGAACGCATAGCCAAGGAACGTACCAGCCTTTACGTGGTGAATGTACAGGAAGACATAGATCCTCCTATCAGAACCTGGCGTCCTAAAGGCTACCGTGGTTTTCTGGAGTACGGGCAAGACACCAATTCGAAAGAGTCGAAGATTGTGGCCACAGGGCTGATCACCGTCCATGGCTATCAGTTGAACCGGAACCTGTTCGTTGGCGGCGGTTTCGGATTACAGCACTTCGAGTATCGCGAGAAACAGTATGTCTTCTCCATGACCGAGAACACCATGCCGGTGTTCGCCGATGTCCAGTTCAGCTTTTTGAGAACCCGCATCGCTCCTTTTATTGAAGGGCGTGCAGGATATTCTGTAACAGGTCTCAAGGGACTCTATTGCAATCCGTCAGCAGGTGTGAATTTCGGTATTACTCCCCGCATGGGCGGCTATCTTTCATTAGGCTATTCACTACAGGAATACAAGGAGAATGATGAGAAGAACAAACTGGAAGGTCTCTCCTTCCACATGGGACTGTATTTTTAGGCTTTTCCTTGGACTGCTTGCTTTCATCCCTCTGCGTCTTGCCGCACAGGACTCAGAGCCGTACGTGTCGGCTGACGGTAGCGTCACCTTTACACTTCATGCGCCCGGAGCCAAAAAAGCAAGACTGATATTGGGCGACAGGAAATACAAGATGGAGCAGCAAGGTGACAATTTTACATATCACACCGTTCCTCTTTCTCCTGAGATGTACACCTATGAATATGTGGTGGATGGTAGAGTGATGGCCGACCCCAAGAACAGCCGGGTAACCCGCGATGTGGAAAAGCGGCTGAATTACTTCTTTGTCGCGGGAGGCATGGCCGACCATTACGTCGACAAGGACATCCCTCACGGAACGCTGTCAAAAGTGTGGTATCCGTCAACGCTGAACGGTATGTCACAACGCCGTCTATGTGTCTATACGCCACCGGGCTACGATGACCATCCGGAAGAATTCTATCCTGTGCTGTATCTGCTTCATGGATCAGGCGGTGATGAGACTACGTGGGCCGATGGCGGACGGGTCTGCCAAATACTCGACGATCTGATCCATACAGACAGCATCAAGCCGCTTGTCGTTGTGATGCCTAACGGGAATATTGAACTCGATGCAGCACCTGGTGAAAGCCCGTATATGGACAAACTGCCGTCAGGAAACAATGTCAACTCAATGGTGGGGAAATTTGAGAAACTGTTCGTCAAGGAAATCGTCGGCTTCACAGAGAAGAACTACCGTGTCAGGAAAGATAAGGCCCATCGTGCTATTGCCGGTCTGTCAATGGGAGGTCTGCACGCTCTCTTCATCTCGCTGAACCATCCCCAGCTGTTCGACTACGTCGGCCTGTTCTCTGCACAGACCTCCAACATGCTCACCGAACAGAGAATCTACAAGATAGAACGTTTCAACTATAACCGGCAGCGCATCAGGAACATTGCAGCCCTGATCGGCGACAGGATTCCAGCACCCATCAGCCTCTCCGACAAGCTCAGTTGTCTGGATATCTATGAGAATATAGAACAGAAACTGGCCCAACAGTTCAGTCCGGCTCCCAGACTCTATTACATGGCTATAGGCAGAGACGATTTCCTGAACAAGATGAACAGCCAGTATCGCAGCCTTTTGGCCAGCCATGGATATCCTTACACCTTTGTGTCGTCAGAAGGTGGACATTCATGGGAGAACTGGCGCAGGTATCTTGTGGATTTCCTGCAGCGCATCTTCTATCCCTGATGCAGATTCCACCACCAGCACAGTTTCCTGACAGTTTCCGAGAAAAACCGGTGAAATCGTTTCTTTATTCGATTTATTTTGCTTACCTTTGCCGAAAATTGAATAAACAACGATGAAGAAGACCGTATTCAAGCTAACCTTGACGCTCTTTGCAGCCCTGATGCTGACAGGCTGTGAGAAGGACGAAGAGGATTCTATCAAGATAGCCGATTCAAAAAAGACCCTTGAAATGCATGCTGTGGTGAACAACAGTCTGGAAACCACGATGCAGGTGAAAAACAGCTGGACAGCAAAGAGTGACGCCAGGTGGTTGAACGTGTCGCCAGCCAAAGGTGATGCCGGTGAGAATATCACGCTCACGCTGACGACTACACAGACCAACCGTACGAAAGCTACTCGTACGGCCAAGGTTACCATTCAGTCGGGCGGTGAAACGAAAACGCTGACCGTCAAGCAGCGTGCCGACTATGCCATCTTCGACAAGGATCAGTACGAGCTGACAGCTGCCGGCGGAACACTTGACATTTCGTTCAAGACCAATATGAACGAAGGCGACATCCAGCTCTATTCCACCGAAGGACTGGAGGAGTGGGTGCTTGCTCCTGACAACCGTACCAGGGCGGAGAAAACCATGAAGTTCGTACCGCTGAATGTGGTGGCCAACACGTCGAGAGACGGCCGCGACGGGGCCTTGTTCCTGGCCTTGAACGATGAAAAGGGGAACCCGATGCCACTCGACACCCTGTGGATTCATCAGGACGGTCTGAACGACGGATACGTGTCCACAGACTATTCCGAGGACGGTAAGGTGACTGTGCTGCAAAAGGCTACCGTCGGAAAAGGTATTCCCTTCGTCCTGATGGGTGATGGCTTCACCGATCTTGATATCCAGGACAGCACCTACGTGACCGTGATGAGACGCACCATGGAAAACCTCTTCAGCGAGGAGCCTGTGCGTTCGTTGCGCGAATACTTCGATGTGTACATGGTCAATGCCGTTTCAGCCAACAACTACTTCACCGAGCAGTCGCAGACGGTCTTCAGTTGTCTGCCCGACAACCAGTCGACAGAGATCAGTAGCGACGCAGGGCAAATCAGCCAGTATCTGCGAAAGGTGGAGGGTATCGACTCGCTGAATGCCTTGGCCGTGGTCGTGATGAACACTCATATCTACAAGGGTGTTACATATCTTTTTTCTAATCACCCCAAACCCGGACTCAAACAGTATGCCGTGGCACTGTTCCCTGTGATTAACAATCTGGAAAGCGAGACCTTCCGTTCCGTGGCTGTACACGAAGCCATCGGTCACGGGCTGGCGAAGCTGGCCGACGAATATGCTCACGACGAACAAGGTGCAGCCACAGACGACGTGTTGACGCAACTGCGTTACATGCACAGCTATGGGTGGATGAAGAATGTAGACTCTGAAGAAGACGAGACGAAAGTGCTATGGAAATCGTTCATAGGCGACAGCCAGTTCCTTAACGAGAAAATAGGAGTCTACGAAGGAGGATATACGTACTTTAAAGGCATCTACCGTCCGTCGGACGACAGCATGATGAACCGCAGCACCAGTCCGTTCAACGCTCCCAGCCGTCAGTTCATATATAATAAGGTGATTGAGCTGGGCGAGGGACGCACCCCGTCATACGACGAGTTTGTTGCCTTCGACAAGCAGCACAAGCCGCAGACGTGGGACTACTCCACCCGAAGCCCTCTTTACCGCTCTCCCTGGCAAAGACCGGTAAAAGGGTGTGTTGTCATGAAGTAGCTATTGATAAGTGATCTTCTGAATGATCTGCCCAGGGTCAACAATCGAGAGCGTGAGGACATGCTCGCTGCGCGTAGTGTCGAGTGGCAGCGTCACAACGAACTCCTTCCGGTTCTCGAGTACCTGCAGTTTCCACTCCGGGCCCCATTCCTGAAATACATTCTCGCAGGTTTCTGCCTTGCCACCGTCAACGCTCACCATGAAGCGGTTGCTGCGGTCGGAGGCCACTGGCCACATAGGAACGACAGAGATACACAGACTGAGCTTGTCGTTTCGTGTCAAGGAATGACTGTCAATGGGTAATGGAATATCGATGCTACCCATTGTGTCCAGATCTAGAGGCTGACCCATCTGAAGTGACACCCAGTCGGTGCCGATGCCTTCGAGCAGACGGAAAGGAGGCTTGACAGCCAGTGCCGAGAGGTCTATCTGATGGATGAACTCCGGATGCAGCTGGGCTGCGGGCAGTCGATGGACATCGGTTGGCTGGCTGCCCAGTTTCGGCATCAGCTGATACTTGGCCGTATAGCCTGGAGGTACCTCTGAAATCATCTGGTTCCACTTGCCACCCAGCAAAGAGTTATAACGTTCACGCAGCCGTTCAATCTCGCGGTTGGCCTCCCTCGACTGTTCTGCAAAGATGTCGCTGCCCGTCTCATGGTTAGCTTGCGCATAGAGGAACTTCCTATTCACCTGACAGGCAGACTGCACAGCATAGCCAAGTATCTCGAAGAGGGCTGGTCGCAGTTCGGGAACAGCCTGACTCTCAATGGCGTTATAGGCAAAGCAGATGTCCTGATAGTCCACAAGCCGTTTCTGAGCCGTACCCCTCTTGAACGAGAAGTCGGTATCGTGCAGACGGTTGTACTCCGGGCTGTCCCATTCGTACTCATAGCCCATGAACTCAGGCTTGCGGTCCCACGCCAATCGGTAGTAGTTGTCAAGGATGAACTGGAACTGAGCACTGAGGTCAGAAGACTGTGACTCAAAGACCTTGGTGAGCCATTCGGCCTGATAGCGGTTCACATTGTCGTAGCTGAATGCTGCGAAGTCGTAAGCCATGTCAAAAAACTGCTGTATCTCCATCTCCATAGGCTTGATGTCACCTACATTGAGCAGCCAGTAACGGTCTGCACCTGCGTTATAAGCTTTCAGCAGCTCTTCGTACATCAGCATAGGCGGAGTAGTGGAGATCCATAGATAGTCATGGGGAGTACCCAAATAAGAAAGGTGATAGTAAACCCCGCTTCGTCCGCTGCGCTGCTGCTCCGAGGCATTCGACACACGTTTCATGTAGCCGTAGTTGTCGTCGGGCCACACGATGGTGACATCATCCGGTACGCGCAGCCCGGCATCATAGATATCGAGCGTTTCCTTGTAGGGCACGAAGATCTGCGGAATCTGCCCGGCTTTCCTGTTCTTGTATTTCTCCAGGATCTCACGCTGACGGGCAAAGACCTCTTCCAGTGTGCGGGCACGGTCCTTCGGATCTGTACTGCCCTTCATGGCCTCGTCGTGCAGGCCGCGCATACCCATGGTATAGATGTTGTCATACTGAGCCGTCTCGCGGATGCGGTCGTCCAGCTTTTTCAGGATGGTGGCACTGTTGGTCTCGTAGTTCCACTCACCGTCGCGTGCCTTGTCCCACTCCGAAGGAGCAGCATTGTTAAACAACAGCGGTTCGCAATGACTGGTTGTAATCATGATTCCCCACTTGTCAGCCATCTGCTGACTTTCCGGATGACTGTAGAAGGCTCCCGTACAGGTGTGCATGGCAGGAGCTAGCATGTTGCCCTTCAGACGGAGAATCAGCTCGCACACTTTATCGTAGGTCTTGGGACCGATGTCACCCAGCTCCTTCTCGAAGTTCTGTGCTGCCCATGTCTTCAGGCCCCAGTCCTCGTCATTGATGAAAAACCCACGATACTTAATGGAGGGCGAACGGCTGACAATGTTCTCCTCATAGTCGAACACGCGCTTGTTGGCCTTGTCTACGGGGATGTCTGCCCACCAGTACCAAGGGCTGACACCAATCGCCTCGCTGATATGCAACACGCCGTAAGCCAGGCCTCTGGCGTCCGAACCAGTGACGTAAAGGCTGTTGCCTTTCTTCGTGTCTATGGCATAACGTTCCCATGTTCCTCGCAGATCCTTATGAAGATTCGAGCACTTGACAGTGCTGAGAACTATAAAGGGTCCACTGCCTTTTCGTTCACCCGTCAAAGGTCTTGTTCCCGAGACGCGTTCAATATCATCAGCCAAAACCTGGGCCATCTGCTTCACTAACGGAGCATCGCCCTTTTGATAAACGATGGTTGCCTTGGTAAGGTCAATAGCCATTGCTGTGTGAAAACAGATGGCTAGGAGGAAAGTCAGGACAGTTTTTTTCATATAGGAAAATGAATGGTAAAGCGAGTAAGGCTGTCACGAGGGTCAGTGAGCAGACTGAACGTACAGCGGTGTGAAGTAAGAATGTCGCGGATAAGCAGCAGTCCAAGGCCCTGACCCTGGGGCTTCGTGGAAAAGAAGGGAGTAAAGAGATGCTTCGCCACAGATGGCTGAATACCTTGGCCGTTGTCGGTGATGGTGATGTTGGCAGGCGGTGCTACTGTGATGGAGACATCACTCGTTCCAGACGTTCCGTCGTCCACTTCCGATTGGCTGTCGGTTGCCAGTAGTTTTTTCTTTTCACCAATACTCTCAACGGCATTCTTGACAATGTTGATCAGAACCTGTTGGAAGAGAACGCTATCAAGACGAACGGGTATCGCTTCATCGGTCAGTTGGAAGTCGATACGGACATCGGCCGACGTACACAGATTCTCAAGGAAGGGACGACAGGCCTCAACCTCCTCGCTGAGGTCGCAGAGCTGTAGTTGTGGCTGCGGGATCTTGACGACATCGGCGAAGCGGGTGACGAAGGCAGAAAGGGCGGTAAGGCGCTCGGCAGCCTCACCCCCGACCCCTCTCCAAGGGGAGAGGGGAGTGGTTACTCTTGCTGCATGATTCTGCTCTTGAAGGTACATACTCCCCTCTCCCTTTGGAGAGGGGTCGGGGGTGAGGCTGATAATCCCTGCCACACTATTGTTCACCTCGTGGGCAATCATACGGATAACACGCTCATAGGCTGCTTTCTCTGCCAAGCGTACTTCAGAGGTCAGCGATTCTATCAGGAAGAAAGGGTGTTGGAAACCACGGTCGGGAAAGGACAGATGGCTGATGCGGAAAAGCTGAGGCTCACCTGGAATTCTAACGGTGTCAGTCTTACCAAGGGGCAGCGCCAGCATAGCATCTTCGATGCTGGGCGACAACATATCTCGGGCAGCTGGGTTCATAGAAGTGAAATGGCCGTCCAGGTCGCACTGGATAATCCCCATCGGCGAGGCTTCTATCAGGAGATCGAGAAATGTGTATTGCTCTTCGAGTTTGATATGTTCGTTGCGCAGTCGGTTCAGCAGGTCGTTAAACGTATGGACGATGACATCTGTCTCGTGTTGGCCAGAAGGTGCAAGCCGTGTTGTCAGATCGAGGTCCTTCACCAGTTCCATACCGCCAATGAGTGTGTCGTACGGACGGATGGTCTTGCGGTAGAAGTACCAAAGGTAACACAGCAGCACAACCATGAAACCCTCCGTGGCATAGAACAATGTAGGGTGACTCTTGAAGGTGGCGAAAAGGGTAACACCGCCTAACAGGACGATGCCCGCAGTAAGGAGGAGATAATAATGCTTCAGTTTCACTTTTTTACCTTTTTACTTTTTCACCAATTTGCTTTTACCCTTTTCACCTTTTCTACAATCCGTGCTTTTCTATTTTACGGTACAGAGCTCCGCGGCTGATCCCCAGTTCTTTAGCCACCAGCGAGAGATTGCCGCTGTGTTTGGCAATGCAGGCAGCGATGGCATTGCGCTCCATGGATTCGAGGGTGGCCTCACCCCCAACCCCTCCCCAAGAAGAGAGGGGAGTAGATAGGCTTTGAACTGATGAATAACTATTCTGGAAGTCAGTGGCTGTAAGTGACCACTCCCCTCTCCCCTTGGAGAGGGGCTGGGGGTGAGGCTTCATCAGCAGCGCCCTTTCCACCAGATTCTTCAGTTCTCTGATATTACCAGGGAACGGCAGCGTCTGGAGATAACCGATGGCTTCTGTCGAGACGGTGACATGCGGGAGACCGTTTGCCTCGCAAGCCATCTGAAGGAAGTGATTAACCAGCAGCGGAATATCTTCCCTGCGCTCACGCAAGGGCGGAAGATGGAGGTTGATGATATTGATGCGGTAGAACAGATCCTCGCGGAAAGTCTTTTCTTGAACCATCGCGCGAAGGTCGGCATTCGTGGCGCAGACCACACGGACATCCGTTCGGCGTGTCTGACTGTCGCCCAGCACCTCGTAGGTCTGGTCCTGCAGCACCCGCAACAGCTTCACCTGGCTGGCCAACGAGAGTTCGCCAATCTCATCGAGGAAGATGGTGCCCCCCTTGGCCAGTTCAAAACGGCCTATACGGTCGGTCTTGGCATCAGTAAAAGAACCTTTCTTGTGGCCGAACATCTCGCTCTCGAACAGGGAAGTGGAGATGCCACCGAGGTTCACCTTCACAAACGGCCCGTTGGCTCGTTGGCTCTGTCGGTGGATAGCCTCTGCGATGAGTTCCTTGCCCGTACCGCTCTCACCTGTAATCAAGACGGGCGCATTGGTAGGAGCCACGCGGGCCACGGTAGCGAGAATGTCAGAGAGAGCCTCACCCCCGACCCCTCTCCAAGGAGAGAGGGGAGTGGTTACTCTTGCTGTCTGATTCTGCTCTTGAAGGTATATACTCCCCTCTCTCTTTGGAGAGGGGCTGGGGGTGAGGCTTCGTGCTGTCTCAATCCTGTCTAGCAGTACACCATTGTCCCATGGTTTAGTGATAAAGTCGAAAGCGCCGGCACGCATGCCTTGAACAGCCAGGTCAATCGTCCCCCACGCCGTCATTAGAATACACGGAACGTCGGGACGGAACACCTTCACCTGTTTGAGCAGTGTCAGTCCTTCCTCTCCGTCAGTGGCGCGAGTGAAACTGGCTTCACCGACTTTTGTCGCGACTCGGCCATTTGAAAGCGAGCTTTTATGGCTCTCGCTGCTCCAAAAGTTCATATCCAGAAGTACCAGCTCCACCGCCGGTGTGTTGCGAACTATCTGCATTGCCTCCTTCGGCCCTTCGGCCAGGGCCACTTCATATCCGTTGCGCTCCAGGATGAGCTTCAGCGAGAGGCGGATATTTTTATCGTCATCTACAACAAGTATCATATCGCATTCTTGCCTTTACTATGCGCAAAGTTACGAATAATCTTTCAAACCGCCAAGTAATCAGCAGTTTTTTATTCATTCATGCATCAAAAGTAAACTTTCATTTTGTTATTCACTCATTTATTCGTACCTTTGTGCCGTTGGAATAGTATCCTGTAGTAAATGAAAAAACTATGCATATCCATATTGCTGTTTTCGTCAATGAGCAGTCAGGCTCAGAGCCTCTTTCACCGTGCCGACAGTTTGCTGACGCAAAACTATTTCAAGGGCAATGTTGACACGGCATACATACAACGACCTACAACGAAGTGGACTGTCACGGCGCGTATGAATGTGTCGGGAGCGAGGATGGAGGCAATAGGCATTGATAATGGACAGCACTTCAAATCGGAGATGGAAGCCAACAGGAAGTCGACTATCAGTGTGGGCGCAAGCTACCTGGGCTTCACACTCAGTGCGGCGCTCAATCCCGCCAAACTGATGGGCAAGTACCGTGACTACGAGTTGAACTTCAACAGCTACGGTCGTCGTTTTGGCTTCGATGTCATCTATCAGGATGCTCATAATTTCTCGGGGTGGCACGACCACGAAGGCATGGAGCGGATCATGCTGTCCGATGGAATGCTGAAGGTGAAGACACTGAATCTGAATGCCTTCTATATTTTCAACAGCCGCCGGTTCTCCTATCCCGCAGCCTTCTCGCAGAGTTATATACAGCGCCGTTCTGCCGGCAGCTTCCTTCTGGCCGCATCGGGCATGGCGCAACGCGCCTCACTCGACTGGGATCAGGAAATGCAGCTGAAGATAGTCAACGTGGGGCTTGGTGCAGGCTATGGCTACAACTACGTGCCAAACAAAGGCTGGCTGCTACATATCTCCGCCCTGCCTACGTTTATCGTCTATAGCAACACGTCAATGACTTTCGGCGACAATCGCATACCCCTTCACTATCACTTCCCCGAGGTCATCATCACCGGTCGGGGTGCTGTCGTCCGACAGTGGAGCAACAAGTTCCTTGGCATGTCGATGGTATTCAATTTTTCCAACAACGGTGACGAGGCGAGCCTTGCCCTGCACAACATCAAATGGCGCATCCGCACGTTCTTCGGACTGCGGTTTTAAATGGAACAATGATGAAGATGAGGAAGGTATTGTTATGCGCTGTGGTCTGCATGATGACAGCATGCCAACTGCTGGAAACCAACTCTCAGCCTACGGCGGCAGGTGAAATCGAAGACAGTGCTGCCATCTATCAGGACTGGACCTATCGGGAAATGTTCAATGGGTCATTGGCGAAAGCCGAGACATACGCCAGTCGCGCTTTCCTGTTGAGCCGTGACTCTATACAGGAGCGTAATACACTCTCGCTGCTCTGCTATATCTATTATCGTGAGGGCAAGCAACAGCAACTGGAACTGCTGATGAAATCCATATCTCCTGAGATGTACATGAATGTGATGAGTGTACAGTCGCAGGTGGAGCAGGCCAAGGCAGGACGGCAACAGACTGCGCTTGCCTTGGTCATCATCCTGCTCCTGTTGCTGCTTGGCGGTCTCGGTACTTGGTACGTACGCCGGATAAAGGCTCTGTCCCGACTCTATCAGCAACGTATCACTACTGCCAGGCAAGAGCTAAGGGAAGAGATGCAACGGCTCACAGAATCGCCATTGGTGGCTGATACGGATCTTGACAGTACTCAGAAGCTTGACATCAACGAGACAAAGAAAGGCATCGACGTGCTGTTTGCCATCATCAACGACCAGAACATCAGCCAGATGGGCAAGAACGAGGAACAGGCTGTCATGAAGATACTGCCGATGGTAGATAGTATGCTTGCCGATGCTCTCGGCAAAGCTCCATCGCCTCTCACGCCAAAGGAGACGTTCTTCTGCATCATGGAATACTATGGTAAGAATGACCATCAGAAAGCCCGTTCGTTCTGCTGTTCGGAACAGGCTGTCCGCAGCACCAAGAGCCGGCTTAACAAGAAGATGAACGTCAGCCTACTACATCTGGAATGACATCATTAAGGGACTGTCATCACAGTTGGAATGTTACAGGCAGAAAGATCTTCACTCTGACTGGCAAATACGTTTGCTTACCGGGATGCCATTTGGGCATTGATTTTACTATTCGCAATGCCTCCTCGTCCAACAATGGATCTACGCTCTTGACTACTTTTACATGACTGATGCTCCCATCCTTCTCGACAATGAAAGCGATGATGACCCGTCCCTGTAAGTTGGCAGCTTTGGCTTTGGCAGGATAGTGCATGTTCTGCTCGATATATTCCTGTAGTTTTCCGCTTCCGCCAGGGAATTGTGGCATCTGCTCTACAACGTCGAAAACCTTAGTGGAATCCTCCTGCGGAATGAGAGGAAGTGGAATATAGGGAACAGCCGTCTGCTTCATAATAGTATCCGGTTCTTTCTCGACAATCACTGTGTCAACAGGCAAACGATAGTCAACGGCACGTTCCACATTAGTTGCCTTGTCGGAGCACCCCGGCAAGGCAACTAGCAAACAGATAATCTTTATCACACTGCAAATTGTTTTTCCTCTTGTCATATTCATCTTCAGTATTCGTTTGATATTGCAAAGTTACAAAACGAAAAGCCTCTTGTCAAGAGCTGATAGGGTATTGACACAAATGGAAATAACAATCAGCTGAAATTCAAAGCATTAGATTTTGATACGTACGATCATTGACACAACAGCCAGTGTCTCTTGTTCTGTTTCCCTAGTCTATGTCTATCCACCCGTCCTTGTTGGGCTTGTGTGCGCCAGGGATGAGAATCTCCTTGTGGTCCTTGATTTGGATGATGTGCTTCCAGCAGCGGGGGAGACCGTAGGCACCGGTTGTCTCGTCGAGGACAAGGATGTAGAAATGGCCGTCAACAGACCTCTGGGCGTATAACTGCTGATGCTTGACAGTTTCATTGATGCTGAAGGTAAGGGGTTCGTTCCTGCCGATAACGAGTTCTTTCCCATCCATGGTAATGAAGAATTTCTGATTGGGGTTCAATCCCAGATAGTCGTTCTTCACGCAAAAGCGCAATCCTTCTTCTACGTCCTTGGCAGCAGATTCAGGCACCACGTAGAGATGTCCCGTCGTCTTGCCGCTATAGGTGCCCTCCTCGTCGGGGGCAAATTCTCCGACCAGTGAGGGATTCCCGCCGAGGTCCTCATGGGTTATTTCGTAGGAGGTTTCATACACCTTCACGCTGTCGACATTCTCCATCAGGTTTTTGATGAAGTCGTCGAGTGGGCGCATGTTGAAGGGTTCTTCCCGGCCTTTCTCCTCGCGGGTGATGTATTGCATCTGCCATTCGGAGTATTGCTTGGTGCCCTTCACCTTCAAAGTTGCAGCACGGGCAGCTTTATAACCAACGAAATAGTCTTGGTAGCTACCCACACCCTCCAGTTCGATGCGTTCTCCGTCCATGCCGTCGAGGGCTAATGCATAGACCACGGTGTCCTTATCCAGCACGTGGCTCTCCTTGTGATAGCAATGGCGGGCAGAGGTGCATCCCCAGCGGAAGGCACGGAGGCAGGAGTCCTGTATTTCCATGTTTTCTTTTTGTTCCTGCAACCTCTCTTTGGGCAGGTCCTGATACTCCTTTGACTTGAGTGCTTCTGGTGTTGCAACGATACAGTAATACTCTGTGTTCGTTTTCAGGATGGCACCGCCCTCATATCTTATCCGCTTGTGGGTTTGGTCGAAGTCTTTACTGTCTAAATAGGAAACCAGATTCTCAATGGGATCTGATGAACTGCTGATTTTCTCTGAGGTGCAAGAACCTAACAGGGTGCTCGCTACTAAAAGGGATATTGTTTTTTTCATTGTTCTGCTCGTTTTGTTGATGATTGATGGTTATGAATAGCAAGACGTCTTTTCTCTTTTTATTATAGTTGTGCGATGGCATTCTCTAGCTGCCTGCCACTACGCTCTATCTCGTTGACTATATCTTCGTAGGAAGAGAATTCTGAATAGGATGGGGCGTTGTGATAGTATTCAGGCAGGCGGGGCTGGCTATAGGAAGTCACAGGGGTAGTAGCGGGCTCCTTGATGATCAACAGCGCCACAACCACTGCTGCGGCTATGCCAGCGACCCAAGGCAGCACTCGGTGGTAGAATGAAATGATGCGAGACTGTTGTGGCTCTTGGGCATCTGCGGCATCCATCTGTTCTGTCAGCCTCTGCATGAACTCGTCGTTATCAGCAATCGCCGGCCGATAATCGTGAAATATGTCTCGTAGTTCCTGTTCTTTCATATCTTTCTTCATTTACTTAACTTCGTTCTTAAATGTTCGCGACCTCTTGAAAGATAACCCTTCACTGTTCCCTCGGTGACATTCATGATAACGGCAATCTCCTTGATAGGCCGGTCTTCCATATAGAAGAGAAGCACAGCCGTGCGTTCGCTGACGTTCAGACCATCGATGGCGCAATATAACTCTTGGTAGGTGAAACCGTCGTCGGAGCGGGAAACGGCCGCCACCCCATCCGCCTTGTCGATGTCAATGACAATGCCTCGGGTTGTCTGTTTTCGTTGATGGTCTATCAGCGTGTTGCAGGCAATACGATAGAGCCAAGCCGAGAAACCCGCTTCGTTGTCGAACGAACGTGAGGCCATGTATGCTTTCATGAGTGCCTCCTGTGCCACGTCGTCTGCTTCATCGCTGTTGCCGCTGCAGGCCGCCAATAGGAAACGACGCAAGCCGGGGAGCTCTTTGCGGACGAGTTGGGTGAATATTTCTCGGGTCATCTGACGTTCTTTTTTTCTGCTTTCTGTTATATAAACGTATCAGGAGGCTAAAAGGTTGTACGAAAGCAGAAAAAACTGTCTTTACTCTCAATTTCAATTACAGGGACATTGTCATTAGGGCAGGAAGCAGCGCTGTTTCACCATGCTTCTTATAGTCGTTGATATATGTATGTAATCCCCTATAATATTTCAGAAAAGCGTTTGGAATCGCCAAATATTTGGCCAAATCAAGCTTTTGGTCCAGTCGATTTTCATTTCTGTTTCGTAACTTCATGGGGTGGCTAATAGGGCGTATGGGATGTTGTCGCATAGCATGGAACATGCCGCTTGTTCGGCTTCATTCTCACTGATTTGATAATCCATAGTCTTTTGGTCGATTGCTGGAGATGATTGAGCAGTCAAGGGTTTTACGTACTTGGTGACAGTACGCATCTGATACACGGTGTCTCGGACGGTCTCAGTATGCACAATAGTGTCGTGTTGCACCAAGATGCTCTGCGCCATTGGCTGGATGTCAGACTGGGATATGTTAGCACGAACGCCATAGCCGGCAATAAAACTGATGAAGCTGGCGGCAATGGCTATCGCGGCTGCTATGCCACGGCTATGACGATGATGGGGATGCCACGTTTCAACGCCCATACGGCTGTTTACTGATTCACGCTGACGGCGGGCGGACTGGATAATCTGTTCGTTACTTATCTTCATATTTCTTGAGTTTTTTACGGATGATGTTCATTGTTTTGTGGAGACGCGATTTAACGGTGCCTTCAGGAATATCGACAATCTCAGCAATCTGCGGAATTGTCAGTTCTTCCTGATAGTGTAGAGAGAAGATTTGGTGCAATGACGGGGGAAGTTCTGCCAACGCCTGTTCCAAAGCTTGGTCTAATGTGGCTTCGTCCAACTCAACCTCAATCTGCTGATCATTCACTGGCTCAGCATCGAGGGTGGCTAACAGTTGCGCCTCGTAGGCATTGCTGCGATAGCGGTTGCGACAGATATTATAGGCTATGGTGAAGAGCCACGTATCAACCCGGCGTCCCTCCTGATAACTGCTCCTTGCCTCGTATGCACGCAGAAAGACATCGTGCATGGCATCGGCTGCCAGTTCCTCGTCGCCACCTAACTGTAGGAAGAAGAACCCTTTTAATCTACGCGCATAGCGGCGATACAGCTCTTCGAAAGCTGTATCGCTGCCTGCCGCAGCACGTGCCATCAGTTGTTCATCGGTCTGCTGGCGTAGTGGTTTAAAATGGAAGGTGCTCATTTCAGATAGCCTTTGAATTCATCCACATCGTAGTTCTCTTTCTCCAGCCGATCGATGATGTCGGTAAAGATGCCGTGCAACCACTGATAGCGCTCCCGGTTGTGCTTCTTGTAGTAGGGCAGCTGGTCGTGCAACAGCCGCATATAGTTCATGGCGTATGCATTGGCAGAAAACGAGAAGAGCTGCGTGTCCTTCATTTTCGGATGGAACGGCATGCGCAGATACTCCAGCCGGTAGCGCTGTTCTATATTGCGACGCTTCACGGCCATGTTGTCGTAGGGCTTGGCAGAGTAGCGTATGGTCAGCCCCTCGTTGT